>Ga0213876_10001756_pt1 | contig 13138 bp, 13 predicted proteins | sample BarmaccomBMRX_R9_FD_160113 | JGI IMG/M metagenome (GOLD analysis project Ga0213876, IMG submission 160113) | Root-associated microbial communities from Barbacenia macrantha in rupestrian grasslands, the National Park of Serra do Cipo, Brazil - RX_R9 | ecosystem: Host-associated > Plants > Roots...
CGACATGCAGAGCCTGATCCCCAACGTCTTCGCGTTCATCGGCACCTTCTCGCTGTACGACGGCTGCGGCGTCGACCTGCTGAACGCCCACAAGAATGTGCCCGACATCCACGTGAGCCTCGACCCGAAAGCGTTGACGCCGTCGAACCACTTCGACATCGAGCCGGGACAGCTCGGCTATGCCAACGGCATGTTCACCTACTTCAAGCAGAAGCTGGGCTCGAAGGTGCAACATGTCGGGGTCATCTCGGAGAACATCCCGTCGGCGCTGGCCAAGCAGAAAGCGATCGACAACGCTGCCGAGAACGCGGGCTGGAAGATCGTGTACTTCAACGCCGCGTCGCCGACCACCAGCAACTTCACCAGCAACTTCCAGACGGCCTGCGGCCGCAACCACATCCAGGTGTTCTTCACCGTCAGCCAGAACGCTCAGAACGCGGCGACGATGATGGCGAACGAGCGGTCGGTAGCGGCCTGCAAGGGAGTCGTCAACATCATCCCGATCGCCTACGACTCGGCGTTCATCCCCGACTACCAGGGCAGCCCGTCAGACCTGAACGGCCTGCTTGGCTACAACGAGTACTCCCTGTTCTTCAACGCGACGGATGCCGCGAACATCCCTGAGGTCGCCCTTTTCCAGCAGTGGTTCAAGCGCACGAACCCCGGCCAGACCCTCAACCTGTACGCGATGTTCGCGTGGGCGGACGGACGGATGCTGGAATACGCCTTCCAGCACGCCAAGACCGGCGATCAGACAGGTGTCCTCGCAGCACTGAGGTCGATGAAGGACTGGAACGACAACGGGCTGATCTCACCGAACACTCCGTCGTCGAAGACAACTGGAAACACGTGCTACGTCTTATGGCAGCTGCAGAACAGCACCTTCTCGAGGGTCGACACACCCAAGAACAACTTCCGATGTGACGGCCGCTTCGTGCCGTACAACGGATAGGCGCATGACGTGACGCTCTTTCTCGGCTACCTCGTCGTCGGTCTGGTCACTGGCTGTGTTTACGCGCTGATCGCGAGCGGCCTCGTCGTCACGTACACGACGACCGGCATCTTCAACTTCGCCCATGGTGCGATCGCGATGGCCTCGGCCTACGTCTTCTGGCAGCTCTGGCAAGGGTGGCACATCCCGACCATCATCTCCGTTCTGCTTGTGCTGTTGATTTTTGCCCCGCTGTTCGGCCTCATCGTCGAGCGTGTGCTGATGCGCCCACTCGACGGCAAACCGGTCGATGTGCCAATCGTCGTGACACTCGGTCTGCTGCTGCTTCTGGTCGGCCTGATCAATCTCATCTTCGACCAGACCAAGGGCAGGCACCTCCCGCAGTTCTTCAACGGTGCGGGCTTCACCGTCGCCGGGCTACTGGTCACCTATGAACAATTGATCGCTGCGCTGTCCATCGTGGTGGTCGCGATCGCACTTCGAATCCTGTTTCGCCAGACACGGATCGGCATCGCGCTGCGGGCCGTCGTCGACAACTCCGACCTGCTCGCCATGGCAGGTGGGCGTCCGGTCCGAGTGAAGCAGCTCGCATGGGCGATGTCGTGCTCATTGGCTGCGTTTGCTGGCATCCTCCTTGCCGGCATCAATGCCCTCAACACCATCAATCTGACACTCCTGGTTGTTGACGGGTATGCCGCCGCAATCATCGGGCGGCTGCGCAACCTGCCGACCGCCATCGGCGGAGCCCTCGCTATCGCAATCGGCCAAGAGTTGTTGTTTGACTACCTGCCGCAGTGGGGCTTCCTGACCCGAATCCAAGGCCAGATCCCGATCTTGGTGCTGTTCCTGGTCTTGATCATCTTGCCGCAGGACCGACTGCGTACCGCGAGCTTCACCGGCGCCGTACCCCCTCGGGTCGCCTCACTCAGATCATCGGTGGCCGTCGGCGCCGCGCTGATCGCCGCCTGCGCGATCGTCGCCCCGTTCCTCTCGGACGGCAACCTTCGCAACAGCTCCAAAGGTTTCGCGATCGCCATCATCGTGTTGTCGCTTATCCTGCTCACGGGGTACGGCGGGATGGCCTCGCTGTGCCAGATGACTTTTGCCGGCCTCGGCGCGTTCGCGATGGGCCACGTCGCGAGCGGAGCGTCTTGGCTTGGCGTCCTCGCCGCGATCGGCCTGGCGGGGGCTGTGGGCGCACTCGTCGCGCTGCCGACGTTGCGCCTTCGCGGCCTTTATCTCGCGTTGGCGACGTTTGCGTTCGCGGCGTTCATGGACGCCGCCTTCTTCGGTGAGTCGCTGGGCACCGGCGGCAGCCTGAACATCGGGCGGGTGAAAATCCCCGGCATCCCAACGACATCAGACCAGGCGTTCTTCATCGTCACCTGTGTCGCGTTCGTGCTCTGCTCGATCGGGGTCCTCGCGTTGCGTCGCGGCCCATTCGGCCGAAAGCTCGTAGCGGCGAACGACTCGCCCGCCGCCTGCGCAACGCTGGGCGTGAGCGTGAACTCGACGAAGCTGATTGCGTTCACCATCGCCGCCGCGCTCGCCGGACTTGGTGGCGCTCTCTACGGCGGCAGCCCGGGCCAGGTCGATGCGAACGACTTCCCATACCTGTTCAGCCTCACCATCCTGCTCCTGGCCAGGGTCGGTGGCGTCAACACCGCAACCGGCGCCTTCTTGGGCGCCGCGTCGCTCACCCTGTTCACAATCTTCGTCGCACCACACAACCCAACCGTCTTCGGACACGTCCTCCGGCTCGCGCAGCTCCAGTACGTGCTCACCGGCCTAGCCGCGATCAGTGTCGGCCGTGACCCGAACGGCATCGCAGGGCGGTTCACCGACGTCATCGAACGGGTGAGGTCGGCCGGACGGCCGCAGCCACAGTTCATGACCGCCGCCGGCAGCCCCGCCGCCGTCTTCATGTCGGAGGAGGGGGAGGGCCTTGTCAGCACCGCTCAGTGACGTACTCGATCGCGACGCAACGGAGGGCCATCCAGCGCTCGAGATCGCTGACGTCTCTGTGAGCTTCGGTGGCATCAATGCGGTGTCCGACGTGTCCCTGACCGCCGACAACGGGATGATCACGGGTCTGATCGGGCCCAACGGTGCCGGCAAGACGACCACCTTCAACGTGATCACCGGACTCCAGCCGCCCACCCACGGCAGGGTCTTCATCGCCGGCCAGGACGTCAGCAAGCTCCCACCGCACAAGCGCGCCCGCCTCGGGGTGGCGCGGACCTTCCAGCGGCTCGAGGTCTTCGGCTCGCTGACGGCGTACGAGAACCTGCTCGCCGCTGCCGAGTTCCATCGCTCCTGGTCGGGTGACTCGACCCCACCCAAAGACGTCGCACGGGCCGCGCTCGACCGAGTAGGGCTAGGCAGCGTCGCAGAGGCGCGCGTCGACTCGCTGCCCACCGGCCTCGCGCGGCTCGTCGAGCTCGGCCGTGCGCTTGCCACCAAGCCGCGCCTGCTTTTGCTCGACGAGGTCGGGTCCGGCCTCAGCCACGAAGAGGTCCACGTCCTCGGTGACCTCATGCTCGACCTCGCCAAGGAAGGGATCGCGATCCTGCTCGTCGAGCACGACGTGGAACTCGTCATGCGGGTGTGCAGCCGCATCCATGTCCTCGACTTCGGGCTGCTGATCGCGTCCGGTAGTCGCGAGGAGATCCAGCAGAACCCCGCGGTCCAGGCCGCATACCTCGGCGTCGAGGAGGGCTGATGACCAGCCACGCGATCGAACTGATCGACGTCCGAGCGGGATACGGTCGCATCGAAGTCCTGCACGGCGTCAATCTCGCCGTACCGTCCGGCACCGTCTACGCCCTTCTCGGACCGAACGGCGGCGGAAAGTCCACGACACTGCAGGTCATCTCAGGGGCGATCCGTCCGACGTCGGGATGCGTTCATGTCGCTGGCGCGCATGTCAACGGCGCGAGTCCGGACGGCCTGGTCCGCGCCGGTCTGAGCCGGATCCCCGAAGGCCGCGGCATCTTCCCGAATCTCACGGTCGACGACAACCTGCGGATGTGGACATACGCCGCGGGCATGCCGTTCCGGCAGGTCCGGGACGTCGCGTTCGCGCGCTTCCCGCGGCTCGCCGAGCGGCGTAACCAGCGCGCCGGCACGATGAGCGGCGGCGAGCAGCAGATGCTCGCCATGTCGCGCGCGCTCGTCGCCGAGCCAGCCGTGTTGCTGCTCGACGAGATCTCGATGGGCCTTGCGCCGATTATCGTGAGCGAGCTGTACGACCTGGTCCGCCAGCTCGCGGAGGAAGGGATCACGATCCTGCTCGTCGAACAATTTGCGACCACAGCGCTGCGGGTCGCGGACTTCGCGGCCGTGATGTCGCAGGGTCGCATCGTTGCGGTCGGCGAGCCACAGGACATCGCCGAACAGGTGTCAGAGGCTTACCTGGGAGGGGCGGCATGAGCAGCGAAGAACCGGCACGCCGGATCCGCGGGCCACGCCGCGCGACCGTCGGCCTGTCCCTGATGGGACTGTCCATCATCGGCCTCAGCGTTGGCCCGTCACTCGCTGCCGGTGCAACGGCGGCACCACAACGCCAGCATGCCGCGGCAGCGGTGGGCTCCGACATCGGCGCGCTCGACGTCACGGCCACCTCGACGGGAATCACGATGCCGCTGTACTCCCACTCCGGTGAGGACGTCGCGCTGAACATCCCATACGCCATGGCGTCGCTCGGCACGGGCGGGATCGGCAACGCTCTGACCTCGATCTTCTGGCCCGGTGGCACCGGCGCCCACGGTGGCGACACGGTGAACCTGCTCGGTCTTCCGATCCCGGCGAACGTCGGGTCCATGCTGAACGATCCTGAAGTGGCTCATGCCCAGACCGGCGTCGGCGACAAGACGGTGGACAACTCCCGGCCCGGCGTCGTCATGACTTCCAGCGCCACGCCGCTGCACGTGTCCGCGGAATCGGCGGCGGGTGGGAAGAACGTGCCGCTGTTCGGTCCGGTCGTCGGCTCGACGTCGTCGAAGTCGACGATCAACGTCACCGGCTCGAGCACCGTCACCACCGATGCCATCAGCTCCGCTCACGACATCTCGGTCGAGAAGGTCATCACCATCGACTCGGTCACGTCTACCGCGCATGCGGTGAGCGACGGCCGAAACGTGGCGAAGGGCAAGGCCAAGACCGTGGTCTCCGGCGTCAAGATCGCCGGCGTTGCGGTGACCGTCGACCAGAATGGCGTGCACGTTCCCAACAAGAACCTGCCCATCGTCGGCAGCTCCGCGACGAAGGTCGTCAACACCGCACTGAAGAGCTCCGGTCTCAGCCTCGAGGTCACCAAGATCACGCATAAGGTGCACGGCCAGCACATCGAGCTCGACTCCGGAGCGCTCGTGATCGGCTTCGACAACGTGCAGTACACGAGCCAGGGCAACGACTCCGGCAAGCTGCTGTTCATCGGTGGTGCGAAGGTCAACCAGACCGTGCACCACGGCTTCAAGCCGCCGCCACCACCGAAGTCGCCAACGCCCACGCCGACGCACTCCGGTGGCGGAGGCGGCGGCGGTGGTGGAAGCAGCAACATCCCGAGCACGGGCGGTGGCAACATCCCGCCGGTGCAGAACCCGCCCACCGGACCGGGCTCCAGCCTTGGCCCCGACCCGACGATTGCCGGCCCGCAGCTTCCGGCCGCCAACTCGCTGTCGCTGCCGAAGGGCCTGCAGGTCGGGTGGATCATCGCCGCGTTGATCGGCGCCGGGTTGTTCGCGATCGGTATGCGCCGCCTACCTGACCAGGTTCTGCAACCCGCAGGCACGACCTGCAGCCTCGAGGAGTAGTCACATGACGACCACCACGCCGACGACCTACACCGCGGCCTCGGCCACGAACCGGGTCGACCGGCTCGCCGAGCAGGTCCGACGACTGCGGACGCGTGCCGCGTCGGGCAACCTCGACCGCTGGCTGTTGATCATTGGTGGCGTCCTGATGCCACTCGGCGTCGTACTGATCATCCTCGGCTGGGCCGGCGCGGCGCGGACACCGTTGCCGTTCGAGCAGAACGACTACCTGATCTCGGGCGGCATCCTCGGACTGGCGCTCGTCATCTCTGGTGGCTTCACCTACTTCGCCTACTGGCAGACCGTGCGGATCCGGGAGTCGCGGACACAGGCAGCCGACCTGACCGCGGCGATCACCCGGCTCGAGGGGCTGCTCGCCGGCGGTGCTGCCACGGCCGGCGCGGCCGCATCGAAGTCTGGTGCTGCAGGCGGCTCGAGCAAGTCGTTCGTCGCGACGGCGAGCGGGTCGATCTTCCACCGACCCGATTGCGCGGCGGTCGCCGGTCGCGAGGACCTCACGAAGGTGGACCCGGCCAAGACCAAACTGCGGCCGTGCCGGATCTGCTCGCCGCTCGACGATGCTGCCTGAGGACTTCCACTCCCTCGCTCGCGCAGTCAACAACTGGGGCCGGTGGGGCCCAGCGGACGAGCGCGGAACGCTCAACCTGATCGACGCCGCGAAGGTCCGTCAGGGCCTCGCGCTCGCCCGCGACGGGCGACAGTTCTCCCTCGCGATCCCGATGTCTGAGGACGGGCCCCAGCTCGGGTTCGTCCCCGGCCGGACGAACCCGATCCGTACGACGATCGCGCGCCACGAGCTCATGGGCGGCGACGAGGCCGGCGTCCGGTTCAACGATGACGCGGTGTCGATGGGGGTGCAGGCGGCAACGCATTGGGATGCGCTCGCCCACGTCAGCTACGACGGGCGCATGTACAACGGCGTGCCACTGGAGTCCGTCGACGAGACCGGCGCGACGCGACTCGGCGCCGACAAGCTGGGACCGATCGTTGGCCGCGGCGTACTCCTCGACCTCCCCCGCGCGAAGGGAGTCGAACGGCTCGACGGCGGGCACGCGATCACCGGCTCGGACCTCGACGAGACTGCGGAGTTCGGCAAGGTGGACGTGGGCGCCGGCGACATCGTGCTGTTACGGACCGGCCAGATGCAGCTGCTGCACGCCGGCGACAAGATGGGCTATTGCATCGCGACGGCGGGCCCATCGATGCAGTCGGTGCAATGGTTCCGCGATCATGACATCGCCGCGGTGGCGACGGACAACCTGTCCTTCGAGGTCTATCCGCCGGAGCGCGATGACGTCTTCCTGCCGGTGCACATGATCCACATCGTCGAGATGGGCCTCGTGCAGGGCCAGAACTTCGACCTGGAGGCACTCGCCACGGACTGTGCGAGCGACGGCCGTTATGAGTTCCTGCTCGTCGCGACGCCCGAGCCGATCGTGAACGCCGCCGGCGCCCCGACCAGCCCCGTCGCGATCAAGTAACCCACCCGCCGTACCTCTCTCTTCCCTCTCATCGCCCCACCCTTTATCGCCCAACCTTTATCGCCCAACCGTCTCAAATCGTTGCTTCCAGCGGCTCGAAACCAACGATTCGAGACGGTTGGGCGATAAGGGGTTGGGCGGGGCTCAGGTCGAGAGCAGGACGGATGAGCCGTGGCCGAACAGGCCTTGGTTCGCGGTGATGCCGACCGTTGCGCCCTCGACCTGACGGGCACCGGCCTGGCCACGCAATTGCCAGGTCAGCTCACACACCTGGGCGAGCGCTTGCGCCGGGACGGCCTCGCCGAAGCAGGCGAGCCCGCCAGATGCGTTCACCGGGATCCGGCCGCCGATCTCGGTGTCGCCGTCGTGCAGGAGCCGCTCGGCCTCACCGGCTTTGCACAATCCGATGTCTTCGTACCAGTCGAGCTCGAGCGCGCTCGACAGGTCATAGACCTCGGCGAGCGACAGGTCCTCGGGACCGATCCCGGACTCCTCGTACGCACCCTGCGCGATCGCCGCCTTGAACGGCGTGACCGCGTCCGCCGAGAACGCCACTCCCGAGTCGGTCGAGAAGTTCGGCATCTCGATGACGGTCTGCGGGAACGTCGGCGTCACCGTGGAGATGGCGCGCACCTTGACCCGGTCCGCGACGCCGTGGCGCTTGGCCCAGTCTGCCGACGTCAGGATCACTGCCGCCCCGCCGTCACTGGTCGCGCAGATCTCGAGCAGCCGCAACGGATCGGCGACCATCGCGGAGGCGAGCACGTCGTCGACGCTGAAGTCCTTGCGGTAGCGCGCATTCGGGTTCTCGAGGCCGTGACGGGCGTTCTTGGCGCGGACCTGGGCGAAGTCGGCCTCGGTCGCGCCGTACAGCGCCATGCGGCGGCGGGCGTAGAGCGCGAAGTACGTCGGGTTGGTGGCCCCGAGCAGCCGGAACCGCAGCCAGTCCGGGTCGTCCGGCCGATCGCCGGCGTTGGGGGCCAGGAAGCCCTTCGGTGTCGTGTCCGCGCCGACGACGAGCGCGACGTCACAGCGGCCGGCCAGGATCTCGGCCCGCGCGGATTCGAGCGCCGTCGAGCCGGATGCACAAGCGGCGTACGACGACGACACCCGGGCACCGGTCCAGCCGAGCGCCTGCGCGAACGTGGCCCCGCTGACGTAGCCCGGGTAGCCGTTGCGCATCGTGTCGGCGCCGGCCACGAACTGGACGTCACGCCACGCGATACCGGCGTCCTGCAACGCCGCGCGGGCGGCAACAACGCCGTACTCGACGAAGTTGCGGCCCCACTTGCCCCATGGGTGCATGCCGACCCCGGCAACGACGACGTCGCTCATGCGCGTACACCGTCCCGCTCGGCACCGGCGGGCTTCCACTTGTAGACGAGGTAGTCGTGCTCGTCGTCGGAGTAGAGCTCCTCGACGATCAGCTCGACCTCCTGGCCGACCTCGAGGTCGGCGACGCCGAAGCCGGACGCGACCTGCCCGAGGATCACCATCTGCTCCTCGGCGAGCTCCACCGCGGCGTGCGCGAACGGCTGGTAGTCACCGGGTGGGGCGATGAACGGCGACGGTGGCTGGTACTGCGCATCGGTGTAGGACCAGATCTTGCCTCGGCGGGACAGGCGCGCCTCCTCGAACTCCTCGCCGTCACAGTCCGGGTTGCGACAGAAGAACGATGCCTTCGGGAAGTAGACCGTGCGGCAGGAGGTGCACCGGTTGCCGAGCAGGACCGGCTCGTCGTCGATCGTGAACCAGCCCTCGATCGCCGGCACGCGGCGGGAATCTGACACCTGGTCAGGCTATCGCCAGCCGACCTTCAGTTTCTGACGGGGCGTCAGATTAGACTCTCGCCATGGCTCCGATCGTGCCGCCGGACACCGTGGTGTACGGCATCCAGCTCCCCATCCAGGCGCAGAGCAACTACTTCGTCGAGCCGTGGGAGAAGTCAGCCGGCACCGCCGAGATGGCCGCGGTCGCGCGGGCCGCAGACGAGAGCGGGTTCTTCTACGTCGGGGTCTGCGACCACGTCGCCATCCCGAAGGAGCTGGTCCCCGCGATGGGTGCCATCTGGTACGACACGGTCGCCACGCTCGGCTGGATCGCGGCCCAGACCACCCGGACCCGCCTGCTCTCGTCCGTCTTCAACGTGACCTACCGCAGCCCGCTGGTCACGGCCAACTCGTTCGCGACGCTCGATGCGCTGTCCAACGGCCGCGTGATCCTCGGTGTCGGTGCCGGCCACGTGGAGAAGGAGTTCGCCGCCGTCGGTGCCAGCTATGACACTCGGGGCAAGGACACGGACGAGGCCCTCCGCGTCATCGACGCAGCACTGCGAGAAGGCGCGTACGACGGTCTCGCGATCGAGCCGATCTCAGTACAGTCGCCACGGCCGCCGATCTGGGTGGGTGGCGGCGCACCGGCCGCCGTACGTCGCGCCGCGAAGCTCGCGGACGGCTGGCTCCCCCAGGGCACCCCGCTGGACCAGATGCCAGACCTCGTCGAGCTGTATCGCAGGGAACGCGGCGACGACACCGGTGACATCGGGGCGATCAGCGAGTGGATCTACGTCGGCGAGCCGGCTTGGGACCTCGACCGTCCGGCATTGACCGGGCAACCGGAGGCGATCGCGGACGGCCTCCGCGCGTGGGCGAAGGTCGGGGTCAACCACCTTCAGGTCCGTTTCCCGAGCCGATCGGTCGACGAGCTGATCGACCAGGTGACGGCCTTTGGCAGCACCGTCGGACCGCTCCTCAACGCCTGATGGCAGCACCGTCGGCGCCTCGTCGCCGTCCGCACTAACAGTGGGCGGAGTGGCGGACTGGTGAGCGACTTCAACCGGGAGACGCTCGCCGAACGCGTCAAGGCGTTCGATCGCGTCGGGCACGATCTTGGGAACCGCAAAGCGGCTGCCGTTGCCGTCGCAGTGGTCGAGGACGACACCGGTCCCGGCTTCCTGGTCACGAAACGGCCCGACACCATGCGCGCTCACCCCGGACAGTGGGCACTTCCAGGCGGCCGGGTCGACGCCGGTGAGACCGCGGAGCAGGCCGCCATCCGGGAGCTCGACGAGGAGCTCGGACTGGCGGTCGGACCTGAGACGGTCCTCGGCCTGCTGGACGACTACACGACGCGGTCGGGCTACCGCATCACCCCGGTCGTGATCTGGGCCGGTCCGACCGTTGACCAGATCTCGCCCAACCCGGACGAGGTGGCGGTGGTTCACATCGCCTACGAGCACGTCTTCGATGTCGAGCCGCTGTTCGCCGCGATCCCAGAGTCCGACCAGCCGATCATCCGGATGCCGATGTTGAACACGTGGATCCACGCGCCGACCGCCGCAGTGATCTACCAGTTCCGGGAGCTCGCGGCCCATGGTCGTACGACGCGGGTGGCGCACTACGAGCAGCCGGTCTTCGCCTGGCGCTGACCTGTGCGCCGCCCTGGGCCGTGAAGCCTCAGTCTGTGTCGGCAGGCGCGTCGCGGAAGACGTGGTCGATCGTCTCGGCGAGCTCGAGCCCGTTCTTCGCGAGGATGCCGATGTCCTCGGCCGCAGCGTTCACGACGATCAAGCGCCGCCGGTCCTTCTCGAGACCGCGATGAGCGTCGAGGATCGCGTCGCGATCACGCTCGGGCAGCGGGCCGACGTCGACGCAGTCGATCACGACGACCGGTGACGCGCTGTCACCGAGACCGGCCAGCGTCGACCGCAACGACGGCTCACCGCCGGTCGCCAGGACGATCACGCTGATCTGGTGGAGATGCGCAACTTGGCGCACTCCGACCGATCCCCCAATATCGGACATTTGCCGGACATATATCCCGCCAAGATCACGGCAAACCGCCGATCAGGCAGCGGCAACCGCCTGCGGGGCCTGCCGTTGCTGCGCGATCCGGCGGATCTCGTCGGCGACGCTGGGAAGGGCGAGCAGGCTGTTGAACTCCTGCGCGCTCATCACGTAGGCGCGGACCGGCTCGATGGCCGTCACGCTGGCGTTGCGGCGGCCGTCACCGAGCAGGGCCAGCTCGCCGACGACGTCGCCGGCGCCGACGGTCGCGAGGACCTCCGAGCCGCGGCTGACGACGGCCGTACCGCTCACGATGATGAAGGCCTGGCGTCCGAGGTGGTCTTCCTGGCAGATGACGTCGCCGTCATCGAAGCTGACGGGGGTGAGCAAGGAATCCGCAACCGCCAGCGCGCGCCGAGACAGCGCAGCGAAGACCGGTAGCTGGCGGAGACCGGCTGCAGGTGTACGGGACATCTCTTCCACTTCCTTCGCACCCAGGGGGTTTGGTGCTAACTACAGCAAGCATCGTCCCCAATACATTCCAGGGTGTAGCGAAATTGGATGTGAGCCTCGACACAACAGCGTCGGACACGCTCGAGTGAGTCCTAGATCACACTCAAGCCGGGGTCACCAGATTTGGTCGACGTAGGTGTCGGTGCCGACGACGGTACGGAGGAACGGCGCGACCAGCGCCGTGTCCGCCTCGTCGTGCGACGCCAGGGCATCCGTGTAGTGCCGGAACCGATCGAGAGTGTCGCGAACGTCACCGCCGACGAAGAAGAGCTGGCACAGGCGGTTCTCCTGCCCACCCGGTGAGCCGAGCGCCATCGGCGCACTGTCCCGTGAGTTGCGGAACTCCGGTCGCGGGGTCCACGCGGACGCGATCTCGATGTCGGTGCCGGCCATCAGCTTCGACAGGGCCTCGCTCTCGACGAGGGTGTTGTGCAGCGCTGCGGCGTCCTTGCCGTTCCGCGCGTCGAGGAACACCGCGACGATCCCGTCGTAGTGATGATCAAGCGCGAGCTCGACCGGCACCGGGTCCGCGTCGCGGTATGCAGCGCCGACGTGGTCGAAGGTCGCCGTGTGCACGTGGGAGCGCTCGAGGAAGCCCCGCCCGTTCGCGTACAGCTGCTGCACCTGCGGGAGAGCCCAGTCGTCCCAGTCCTTGTGGTGATCGGCCTCGACCCAGTAGATCGCGACGAAGGATCCGGCGTCGATGGGGTCAGCCACCTGCGTCGTACCCCACCGCAGGTCCTTCATCTCACGGGTCGCAACCCAGCGAGAGCCCGCGATCTGCCACGGCCCCTCCATGCAGCCGGCGTAGAAGTGGTCGCGCTCATACCACCGGTTGTAGGCACTCTCGTAGCCCTTGTGGGGGTCGACGAGGGTGAGCAGCATCGAGCCGACCTTGACGGGGTAGTCATCGACGCCGGCCGGGGTCAGCGGGTAGTTCTCAGGCGGGTACGGCAACGGGATCGCTCCTTAGGTCAGGACGAATGCGCAAAGACGAGTGCGAGGTGCCCGGAGAGCTCGCGATCTTGACGTTGGTGGTCTTAAGAAGCCGCTTTGAGACCACCTTCGTCAAGATCGCGAAGCGGAAGCGGACAGGCGGGAGAAAACCGGGCACCGAGCGACGGTCCGCCCCGGTCTTAGCCGGGTCTGCCTTACGTGTCACGAGAAGACGTCCATGACTTCGGCACGGACGACCTTGCCGGTTGCGGTGCGGGGCAGCGGTTCGGTACGGATCACCCAGCGGCTGGGGACCTTGAAGTAGGCGAGCCGCTCCTTGACGAACGCGGTCAGCTCGGCCTCGTCGAGGGTGGTGCCTTCGACTGGTACGACGATGGCGCCGACGACCTGTCCGAACTCCTCGTCCGGCACGCCGACGACCACGACCTCCTCGACGTCGTCGTGTCCTTCGAGACAGTTCTCGATCTCGGCGGGATAGACGTTCTCGGCGCCGCGCAGGATCAGATCGGTCCGACGCGTCGACAGGAACAGCAGGCCGTCGCGGATCTCGCCGAGGTCGCCCGTGTGAAGCCAGCGATCGTCAGCCACGGTCTTCTTCGTGGCCTCGTCGTTGTA
>Ga0213876_10001757_pt1 | contig 13138 bp, 11 predicted proteins | sample BarmaccomBMRX_R9_FD_160113 | JGI IMG/M metagenome (GOLD analysis project Ga0213876, IMG submission 160113) | Root-associated microbial communities from Barbacenia macrantha in rupestrian grasslands, the National Park of Serra do Cipo, Brazil - RX_R9 | ecosystem: Host-associated > Plants > Roots...
GGCCGTGATTGCATCAAGCGTTTGGCGGCCAGGCACCCGGTGGTGATGGCGACGGGCGCGCAAATGACAGACGCGATCGTGCGGGGAGAGGTGCGTCTCGGTGCTTCTCTCGACCATTGGCGCGCATTCGGTCCCAACGCGGAGCAGGCCGGTTTGACCGCCGTTTATCCGTCGGAAGGGATGCCTCTGACGCTCGCCCCCGTGGGCATCATCGCCGGCGCGCCGCATCCGAATGCCGCGAAGCTGTTCATGGACTTCATCTTGTCGGCCGAAGGACAAAAGCTGTTGAATGTCGATCTTTATGGCATGTATTCGATGCGCGCGGACGTGCCGGCGCCCGCCGGGCAAAAGCCCCTTGCCGAGACCCATCCGCTGCTCCCGACCGATCTCGACGATTATCTGAGGGCGAGTGCCATGTTTCCTCAGCATTTCGAGGAGTATTTCCACTGAGAATGTGCCGGGGATGAGTGGCGGGTCCGGTCTCGCGAGGTCGGCGGCTCGACCCATGCCCTCGTCTATGCGCGCCGAACGGTTGCTCGGGATCGCGGCGGCGATCGTCGTTGCCGCGCTCGTCCTGCCGCCGCTCTTAGCGGCCGTGGCGGCGAGCGTGGGAGCGGATTTTGCGCCCCTGCACCGATTCGACGTCGTGGGCAATACGTTGCTCTTGGGGGTCACCGCGACCGTGGCGGCCGTCGCGGGGGGATGCTTGCTCGCGCTGGCGGTCGTCGCGGGTGTGCCCGGCAGGGCGATGCTGGAGCGCCTCATCGTGATGCCGCTCTACCTCACCCCGCTGCTCACCGCGATCGGGTGGAGCTGGCTCGCCTCACCGCGCAGCGGGCTCATCAATCTTGTGATGCGCGGCGCATTCGGCCCGGATTTTGCGGTCAACGTCGTCTCGCCCGCAGGTGTCATCATCGTGAGCGCACTCGCAATGATGCCGCTGCCATTCCTCCTGATCTCCGATGCCCTTTCCGGCATGGATGCCTCGCTGCTCGAGGCGGCACGCGTGCATGGCGCCGCGCCGCGCACGGTGTTGTGGCGCGTCACGCTTCCGCTTATCGCGCCAGCCGCGCTGGCGTCGGCGCTTTTGGTGTTCGTGCAGGCGATTGGCCTGTTCAGTGTCCCGGCGGTGCTTGGAATGCCGGCGGATTTCAGCGTCGCCACGACCGAGATTTTCCGGTTGCTCGAGACCTATCCGCCTCGCGTGGGCGAAGCGGCCTCATGGGGGTTGCTCTTGCTCGCCGTCACCGCCCTCTTGACCTTCGCGCAATCGCGGCTCCTGCAAAGGCGCTCCTTTGCCACGATCTCCGGAAAGGCATTCCGGCCCCCGACAAGCCCGCCTCGGGCGCGTGTCTTTCGCGCGGCGCTCGCTTGGTCCTATGTCTTGCTGGCGACGGCCCTCCCACTCATCGCCTTGCTCTTTGCCGCAAGCGTCGCTTTCGTGTCGGGCGACCTTCGTCTTACGCGCTTCAGCACCGTGCATTTCGACAATGTGCTGTTCGCCTATCCAAAGACGTGGCTTGCGGCCCGCAACTCCGTGCTTCTCGGCGCGCTGACTGCCACGATCGTGTGCTTTCTCGGACTTGCGGTGAGCTGGGTCGTTCTGCGCACACGCCAAGCCGGACGCACCGTCATCGATCAGCTCAGCATGGTGCCGCTCAGCGTCCCGGCGATGGTGTTCGCGCTCGGCCTATTGTGGGTTTATGTGCGCCTGCCGGTCCCGATATATGGGACCATCGCTGTCTTGCTGATCGCTTACGTGACCCACTACCTTCCGTTCGGCGTGCGCGCCACGAGCGCCGCGCTTCGTCAGCTCCATCCCGAGTTGGAAGAGGCTGCGCGGGTCGCCGGCGCAACCTGGCTCGCCACGATGAGGCGCATCACCGTGCCCCTCCTCAAGCCGACGATGATCTCTGCCTGGGCATTGCTCTTCATCATGGCAATGCAGGAGGTGAGTTCTTCCATCCTGCTCTACTCGAGCAGCAGCATCGTCTTGTCGGTCGCCGTGTTCGACCTGTGGGAAAACGGGAACCCGAGCGACGTTGCGGCTCTCGGCGTCGTTCAGCTTGCAGCGAGTTTCGTCGTCGTCAGCCTGGTACTGCGCAGGCGCCACCGGTCGGCTTTCCTATGAGCGCGGAGGCGGTCGCGGTGGAAGGGCTCGCTGTCGCGCATGGCCCGATAAAGGCGGTGCGCTCGCTCAGTTTCTCGGCGCAACGCGGGGAAGTGGTGACGCTGTTGGGCCCGAGCGGTTGTGGCAAGACAACGACGCTGCGTGCGATCGCGGGGCTGGAGACCCCCTCGGCCGGTCGCATGTCGCTCGATGGAAAGACGGTTTTCGACGCGGCCACGGGCATCGATCTGCCGCCCGAGCAGCGTGGACTTTCGATGGTGTTTCAGTCCTACGCGATCTGGCCCCACATGACAGTATTCGAGAATGTCGCCTTCGGCTTGCGCGCGCGTGGCGCAAAACGCGGCGACATCGCGCAAACGGTGCAGCGAGGGTTGGAATCGGTTGGGCTTTGGGCGTTTGCCGATCGGCCGGCAACGCGCTTGTCTGGAGGACAGCAACAGCGCGTCGCCCTGGCCCGCGCGATCGCCTCCAACCCTGGTTTGATCCTGCTCGACGAGCCCCTTTCCAATCTCGACGCCCAGCTTCGGGTGGAGATGCGGGCAGAGTTCAAGGCGCTGCAGCGCCGGCTTGGATTTACCGCGGTCTATGTCACGCACGACCAGGAGGAAGCGTTGCTGCTTTCGGACCGCATCTTGGTGATGCGGGGCGGCTCGGTCGAACAGGTGGGCACCCCTGTGGAAATTCATGACCGCCCGCGCACGCGCTTCGTCACCGATTTCGTCGGCGTTCGGAATATCTTCCCCTGCAAGGTGGAGCGAGATGGAGATCGCGTGGAAGCGGTCTTCGAGGGTGCGGTTCGGCTCGGTGTGCGAGGGGCGGCGCCACAGGGGGCGAGTTTCGTATGCTTCAGACCGATCGCTGTGCGCCTGTCGCCGACCTGCGAGATGGGTGCGGCCCCCGCGACTTTGGTCCGCGCGACCTATCTCGGTGATTTGATGGAATACGAGCTGCGTGCCGGAGAGCTGACGATCTTGGCGCGCGCTCTCGCGCGTGGTGATCTTGCGGAAGGCGCAACGGTGTTCTGGTCCGTGCCGCCCGACGCGTGTTTTCTCGTGACTGCGTGAATGGCTCTAGGAGATCCCTGTTGACCGTTTCGATACAGCATCAGCGCTCCGCAAACCGGACACTGCGCATCGTGTGCCCCAACGGGCATCTCGGCTTCGCGCCGATAAAACCCGGGAGCTTCGCGATCGGTCTCACCTGCGACCCGGATTTGATCTGCGCCGATTCCGGTTCCTGCGACATCGGGCCCGGCCCGCTCGGCTCGGACGTATCGTCGAGCCCCTTGGCGTGGCAGACGCATGACCTCGAGCTGATGCTGCTCGGCGCGCGGCGGCTCGGCGTGCCGATGATCATCGGCTCCGCGGGCGACACGGGAACGAACAGCCGAGTGGACCTGTTCGTGCAACTCATCCGGGACTTGGCGCGCAAGCACAATCTCTCGAAGTTCCGCCTCGGCTGGTTCTACTCCGAAGTGCCGAAAGCCTTGATCGCCGAACGATTACAATTGGGAGAGGCGATCGAAGGGCTCGATGGGCGAGCGCCGCTCGACGCGGCGACACTCGCGTCGACGGACCGGGTGGTTGCGGTTGCGGGCGTGCACCCCTTTCTCGCGCTTCTCGATCAGGGAGCCGATGTGATCATCGGCGGTCGCAGCAGCGATTGCGCCATCTTTGCGGCGCCGGCCTTGCGCGCCGGATTTCCCGAGGGACTCGCCTACTATTACGGAAAAGTGCTGGAATGCGCCTCGTTTTGTGCCGAACCCTACGCCGGAAAGGAATCGGTGCTCGGCGAAATCACGATGGAGGACGTGAAGGTCACGGCCCTTCTGGCGGAGCAGCGCTGCACGATCGCCTCAGTCGCCGGGCACGCAATGTACGAACGCACCAACCCCTATCATGAGCATTTCCTCGGCGGCCACATCGACATGAGCGAATGCGCCTACGAGCAATACGATGAGCGTACTTGTCGGATCACGGGTCCGCGCTTCGTGGCGGCCGACAAATTACGAGTGAAGCTCGAGGGCGCCGGCAAGCTCGGTGAGCGGTTCGTCGGCATGGTCGGCGTCCGTGACCCGTACACGATCGCCAATATCGATGCGGTCATAAGCTGGGCACGCCAACAGGCGCGCGAGCGGTTCGGTGAGAAAGGGTACGAACTGCATTACACCGTTTACGGGCGCGATGGCGTGATGGGGCCGCTCGAGCCGTTGCGGGACAAACCCGGTCATGAATTATGCATCGTCGTACAAGCAATTGCACCTTCGCGCGAGATGGCCGAGGAAGTCTGCATGGTGGGACTGCGGCAAATGTTCTATGCGCGCCTGCCGCAGGTCAAAGGAACGGCGGGCGGCGTCGCTTTTGCGCTCGACGAAGTGATGGCGGCAAGCCCGGCCTACCGCTGGACGATCAACCACACCATGCGTGTGGATGATCCCGCCTCGCTCTTTCCAACCGCGATGGCCGAGGCTGGCGTGTGATGGCCACTCGCAAGCTCTTTGACCTCGCCAAAACGATCCGCAGCAAGAATGCGGGCGTGGACCGCATCACCTTCGATGTGATCTTCTCCGACCGTGCGAGCTACGAGCTTGTCTGCCGCAGCGGAGCCCTATCGCGAGATGCCGTGTGCCGCATCTTCGGCATTCCCGCATCGCGGATCACCGATCATGTGCAGTTCGAGCCTGCGCTCGCGATCAAATTCACGATCGCCCGGACCGTGCCCAGCGGAAGCCCGGGGGACGGCGATATTTTCGGCAGCCAGCAATATGGCCCACTGCTGGACGTGCAGGTGACAGGGTAAGCGCGTCGACTTGCCGCGTTGGCATTGGACCCGCCGGTATGAGCGGGCCAGCCCTCGAAAGTCGCCCCGGCCAACATGTCAGCCGGGCGCGATGTTCACGCGGCGTTGGCGCGTGTTGCGGCGCTGATTGCCTCGTAAACCGCGTGCGGCGTCGCTGGCATGTCGATGTGACGGATGCCATAGGCGCGATCGAGGGCATCGACGACGGCGTTCATCACAGTTCCGGCCCCCGCTATGGTGCCGGCTTCGCCCGCTCCTTTGACGCCGAGCGCATTGGTGGTGCAGGGCACGTTGCGCGTCTCGAACACGAAGCTCGGCGCATCCTCGGCGCGCGGTACCGCGTAATCCATGAAGGAGGCGGTGACGAGCTGGCCGTCCTCGCTGTAAACGGTTCGCTCGAGGAGCGCCTGGCCGATCCCTTGCGTGATACCGCCATGCACCTGGCCGGCAAGAAGGAGCGGGTTCAGCACCACGCCGAAATCATCGACGATGGTGTATGAGACGATCTTCGTCTGTCCGGTGGCCGGATCGATCTCGACTTCGCAAATATGCGTGCCGTTCGGGTAAGTGCCTTCGGCCGGGAGGTAGTTGCCATCGGCCGAAACGTCGCTGGGCTTGACGCCGGGAAGAGACGCGATCTGCGCGAAGCCGAGAGCCTTGTCGGTTCCCACGACGCGCACCGTCCCATCCGCAACTTCGAGATCGCCGGGCGCTGCCTCCAAAGCCTGCGAGGCCAAAGCCTTGAGCTTGTCGACCAGCAAGGTTGCCGCGGCCGCGACGGCCGCACCCCCGACAGGGATCGAGCGCGAGCCGCCCGTGCCGCCTCCGGTCTTGACCTGATCGGAATCGCCTTGAACGAGGCCGATCTTCTCGAGCGGCAAGTCGAGATGTTGCGAGGCGATCTGGGCATAAGCCGTGGCGTGACCCTGACCGTTCGATTGGGTGCCGACGAGGATGGTCGCCGAGCCGTCCTTCTCGATGCGCACCACCGCGTCCTCGGCCGCACCGAAGGCGCAGATCTCTATATAGCTCGCAAGGCCGATGCCGCGGATCATGCCGCGCTTCTTCGAGGCGCGCAGCCTCTCCTTGAAGCTCGCCCATTGGGCGACCTCCAGGGCGCGCTCGAGATGGCCCTCGAATTCGCCCGAATCGTAGACGCGCCCCATCACCGTCTTGTAGGGCATCTGCTTCGCCTTGATGAAGTTGCGCGCCCTGATCTTGTCGGGCGCGATGCCCATCTCGCGCGCCGCGAGATCGACGAGGCGCTCGATGAGATAGGCGGCTTCCGGCCGCCCCGCGCCGCGATAGGCATCGACGGGGAGCGTGTTCGAATAAAGACCGCGGAAGCGGAAATAGGTGCCCGGAATGTCGTAAAGGCCAGGTGCCATGAGCCCGGCGAGAGACGGAATGAAGGGCGCGAAGGCGGAAAGGTAAGCGCCCATGTCCGAAAGCACATCAATCTTGAGGCCGAGAATGCGGCCCTTCGCGTCGAGCGCGAGCTCGGCCTCGGTGATGTGGTCGCGCCCTTGCGCGTCGCCGATGAAATGCTCGCCGCGCTCGCCGACCCAGGCGACCGGACGGCCGAGCCGCTTCGCGGCTTCCGCGGCCAGCGGGTACTCGCGATAGCAGAAGGCCTTCGTGCCGAAGCCACCCCCGACATCGCCTGTCGTGACGTGAATCTTTTCCTTCGGCACTTTGAAAACGGCGTCCGCGAGCACGTCGCGAATGCCATGCACGCCTTGGCTGCCGAGATCGAGATGGAAGCGCTCGGAACGCGGATCGTAGCTCGCCACGACGGCGCGGGGCTCCATGTAGTTCGAGACGAGGCGGTTGTTGATGATCTTCAGCTTCGTCACATGTTGCGCCTTGGCGAAGCCGGCATCGGCCTTTTCCTTTGACCCCATTTCGGCATCGAAGACGATATTGCCAGGGCGTTCCGGCCAGACGAGCGGCGCGCCTGGCGTCATCGCCGCCTGTATGCCGTTCACCGCCGGCAGGTTCTCGTATTCGACCGCGATGCTTTCAGCCGCATCGCGCGCTTGCGCCAGCGTCTCGGCGACCACGAAGGCGACCGCGTCGCCCACATGGCGCACCACGTCCTTCGCCAGGATGGGGTACGGAACATGGTGCATGGGCGTACCGTCCGCGTTCCCCACGGGAGCAAGGCACGGCAAGCCGCCGAGATGCTCGATGTCGGCCGCCGTCAAGATGAGGAGCACACCCGGCATGGCGCGTGCGGCCGCGACGTCGGTGATGCGATACCGCGCGTGCGAATGAGGCGAACGCAACACGAAGGCGCGGGCAGCGTTCCGCGGTATCTTGTCGCTCGTGTACTCGCCCTGACCCGTGATCAGCCGTTGATCCTCGACGCGTCTTGCGGGTTGGCCGATGCCGAATTTCATGGGACGCATTATGGAGACTCGCTTTCAAGGAAAGGACTTCCGATCACGCCATCGGCCGGCTGAACCGAACTCGACTAAGGTCGCACCTCGGTTCGCGTCAATCTGGCGCGAAGCGGGAACGACGGCAACCCCGTGCCTAGCATGGGATCCGATCTTGCACGAGATCGCCTCTTCGGCGCGTCCGAGCGGAATGGCAAAGACTGGGCATTGACAACTCTCGCCGATGGGACTAGCTAGACTGTCTAGATGGAATCAATTCAATGCAGTGGCAACTTCAAGACGCAAAGAACCGCTTGAGCGAGGTGGTGCAGCGAGCCAGAAAAGAAGGCCCTCAAACGGTCACCTTGCGCGGTGAACGGGCTGCTGTGATTCTCTCCGCGACGGATTACGACAGGCTTACCAGGGGACGCCCGACATTGGTCGACGATCTCTTGGCCGGACCCGCCTTTGACGACGAACTCGCCGAGGCGATTGCGAAGCGCGCCAAACGGCCGAGCCGCAACGTCATCATCTGATGTATCTCATCGATACCAACATCGTTTCGGAAGCTCGCCGCGGCACAAAGGAGGCGGTGGATTGGGTTCGCTCCGTCGATCCGCACAGGGTCCACCTCAGCGTCATCACTCTCGGCGAGATCATGCGGGGCATCGCTCTCAAAAGAAAATCCGATCCGCGCACCTCGGCACGCTTGACGGCGTGGCTTCAAAAGCTGCGGCACGACCATGCCGAACGCATCTTGCCGATCAGCGACCAAATCGCGGTGGAATGGGGCAAGCTCTCGGCACTGCGACCGCGCGGAGAGGCCGACGGGCTCATCGCGGCAACCGCCATCGTTCATGACTTGCTTCTCGTCACCCGCAACGTCGCGGATTTCGATGACAGGGAAGTCGGGCTCATCAATCCGTGGGATGTTGCGCATGCGTGATGCGAGGCTGAAGCGTAGTTACACCAGAGACTCGGCCCGCGTGCATCCCGTCGAGTAAACTCATTTCCGCTCGTTCCCGCGAAGGCGGGGACCCAGACCTTCTGACACATGCGGATGCCTTTGGCCGCAAGTCTGGATGCCCGCGTTCGCGGGCAAGAGCGGAGGTGGGGTTGCCCTCATCTATTCCGCTCGTCCCCGCGAAGGCGGGGACCCAGACTTTCTGACGCAAGCCGACGGCCTTAGCCGGAAGGTCTAGATGCCCGATTGCGCGGGTAAGAGCGGAGGTTGGGGCGTCCTCGCCTCTTCTTAAAACCGCAGCTTCTTAAAACCGATCCTTCAACCCGCCGGACACCGAGTGCTCCTGAATGCGTGAGCCGAGGCGGCCGTCATAATCGACGAACACCTTCGCGTCCGGCGATCGGTCTCTCGCCTGACACCGCCCTGCCAACCTTAGCAGCTTCGGCACCCTCCAAGTTACAAGGTGCCCCTCGGACTTGTCCGAGGGGCGGATGAGGGTCCTTAAATCAAAACCGAATTAGCCCGTCTCGACCGGCTCGCCGGCCGCCGTCCATTCGAGCATGGAACCGGGGTAATGTGCACCATACGGGAAGCCTGCAGCGTGCGAGGCCGCGATGGCTTTCAAGGTGCGTGCGCCCGAGCGGCAACTGAAGACCACCGTCTGGCTGGGCCCTGGCGCGATCTCGCTCGGATCGAAAGCCGAGAGCGGGACATTCACCGCGCCCGGAATATGCGCTTGCGCAAATTCGTGGGGCTCGCGCACATCGACCAAAAGGATCGAGCCGGAGGCAAGGCCCTCCTTCACCTCGTCGATGGTCAGATCACGACGATCGCTCATAGGAACTCCGGGAATCGAACGGTTTCATCCCTGCTCAATATCCTTGCATGGACGGGGCTGATAAAATGGAGCCAACCATCAAAATAGGCAAATCCGGCAAAATCGGAACTAGACTGATGACTGAGGCAATTCGGAAAGGCCGTGTGAAGCAGGGTCCCCTTATCAAAGGCCAGGCATGATCTTTTGCGGCTTCTCCACGATCCTCGATTTCTTCGCCGGATTGAAAAGGCGCGGGCGAGCTTAGGCGCCGGCAACGGCATTCGCTTCGAAGATTGGATCGAGAGTGATTGCCTGGCCTAGGTCGGCCACCTCTCAATCAAACAGGCTCGAGACGCTTTCTTCCTTGGCAGTGCGCGCAATCGCCTCGCCGATGAGCGGCGCGATCGGCAGTGTGCGGATGTTGGGCGCGCTCTTCTGCTCGGGCGTCGGCGCGATCGTGTCACTCACGACGAGCTCGCGCAGCCGCGATTTCATGATGCGGTCCACCGCCCCCCCCGAGAGCACGCCATGGGTGATGTAGGCGAGCACATTCGTTGCGCCTTGCGCGATCAGCGCGTCGGCGGCGTTACACAAGGTGCCGCCCGAATCGATGATGTCGTCGACCAGGATGCAGGAGGTGCCCTCCACCGAACCGATGATGTTCATCACCTCCGATTCGCCGGCCCGCTCGCGCCGCTTGTCGACGATCGCGAGCGGCGCGCCGATGCGCTTGGCGAGCGCGCGCGCCCGCACCACGCCGCCAACATCGGGCGAGACCACCGTCAGGTTGTTGAGGTCCATCCGTTCCTTGATGTCACGCACCATGACCGGCGCGGAGAACAGGTTGTCGAGCGGAATGTCGAAAAACCCCTGAATTTGTCCGGCATGCAGATCGACCGTGAGCACCCGGTCCGCGCCCGCTCGTGTGATGAGGTTCGCCACGAGCTTCGCCGAAATCGGCGTGCGGCCCGTCGAACGTCGATCCTGCCGCGCATAGCCGAAATACGGCATCACGGCGGTGATCCGCTTTGCCGAGGAGCGACGCAACGCATCGATGATGATGAGCAACTCCATGAGGTGATCGTTGGCCGGATAAGAGGTCGATTGGATCACGAACACGTCCTGGCCGCGCACGTTTTCCTGGATCTCGACGAAGATCTCCATATCGGCGAAGCGCCGCACCGAACAGGCTGTGAGGGGAATTTCCAGATACTCTCCGATCGCCTCGGCCAGCGCCCGGTTCGAATTACCGGCAACGAGTTTCATCGGTTGCGCCATGCCTGCCTCCAGAGGCGCCATCCGCCTCGCCCGGGCCGGCTCTTATCAACCTTCGCGGCGAGGAACAATGCTCGTTATCGGGCTTTGCGGCACACCGACGCCGGGAGGTTGGCCTCAGCTCTGTAAGCTTGCCGACGGCGCCCTGCGGCGGCGCAGCCAGGAGCGGCGAGCGAAACGCGCATCCTTGGCGTGGGCGCTTTGCACATTGTCGACGAACTGGCGCGTTGAAAATTCCCACGAAAAAGTGAGCGCATGGGCGCGTGCCCTTTCGCGCGGAATGTCGAGCGCGGCAAGCGCGGCCTTTCGCAGGTCGTTGTCGAGCACGCCGGCACCGCTACCGCCCAGCACGTCGAGCGGTCCTGCGACAGGGTAGGCCGCGACGGGAAGACCGCACGCCAAGGCTTCGAGCAGCACGATGCCGAAGGTGTCGGTGAGGCTCGGGAAGACAAAGACATCGCCGCTCGCGTAAGCCGCTGCGAGCGCCTCTCCTTGAAGCGCACCGGCAAAGCGCGCATTCGGGAAGCGCGCCTCGAGCGCGCGGCGCTCAGGACCATCCCCGATGACGAGCTTCGAGCCGGGAAGATCGAGCGAAAGGAAGGCGCCGAGGTTCTTTTCGACGGCAAGACGCCCGCAGCTGAGGAAGATCGGCCGCGGCATATCGAAGATGCCTTCGGCGCGCGGCCGAAAAACCTGGGCGTCGACACCACGCGACCAGCGCATGAGCCGCATGAAGCCACGTGCCGCGAGTTCGCGTTCGAGTGTCGCGGTCGCCACCATGACGCCCGAGCCCGAATTGTGAAACCGCCGCATCATCCCATAAGTGAGCCGCGCTGGCGCGATGAAGCGCGCCGCGAGATATTCGGGAAAGCGCGTGTGATAGCTCGTCGTGAAAGGGCGGCCGGAACGCAAGCAAGCAAGTCGCGCGCAAAGCCCGAGTGGACCTTCCGTCGCAATATGGATGTAATCGGGTTCCGCCCCTTCGATTCGCTCGGCGACGACGCCAGGACGGGTCACGGCGACGCGCACCTCAGGATAGGTCGGCAACGGGACGGTGCGGAAGGTCTCGGGCGTGAGCATGGCGATATCGACGCCGAGCCGCGGGGCTTCACGCACCAAATTTTCGAGCGATCGCACGACCCCGTTCACCTGCGGTGCCCAGGCGTCGGTGACGATCAGGATGCGCGTCAAGCGACCGCTTCCAGGACGGGCGAAGGCGAAGCGAGGGTCAACACCGGAAGAGAGGCAGGCGCGGGCAGGCGCGCATCGAGCCAACGAATGAGCTCGAAGCGACCGTCGAGATGCTCGACGAGCGCCGTGCAACTCTCGACCCAGTCGCCGCTGTTGAGATAGGTGATGCCGTCGTAATGCTCGATCGCGGCGTGGTGGATGTGCCCGCAAACGATGCCGTCGACGCCCTCGCGTCGCGCTTCCGCCACAAGCACTTCCTCGAAGCGGCCCATGTAATTCACCGCCTGCTTGACCTTGTGCTTCGCCCAGGCTGACAGCGACCAATAGGTGAACCCGAGACGACGCCGCACCCCGTTCACGAGCCGGTTGAGCCGGAGCGCGACATCATACAGCACATCGCCGAGCGAGGCGAGCCACACCGCATGGCGCACGACCAGGTCGAACTGATCGCCATGCAAGACGAGAAAGCGCCTGCCGTCGACCGTCCGATGGAGTGCGCGGTCGGTGATTTTCACGCCGCCGAATTTCAGGCCGAGGAATTCGCGCAGGAACTCGTCGTGGTTTCCCGGAATGTAGATGATCTTGGTGCCCTTGCGCGCTTTTCGAAGAAGCTTTTGCAGCACGTCATTGTGGCCCTGTGGCCAATACCACCCGGAGCGTTTGAGACGCCAGCCATCGATCAGATCGCCCACCAGATAGAGCGTCTTGGCGTCGTAGGCCTTCAGGAATTCGAGGAAGTGCTGATCCTGGCTCGATCTTGTGCCGAGATGCAAATCGGAAACGAAGATAGCCGAAACCTTTTTCTTCGAATCAGCATCAGGACGATCGAGCATGCGCATCGATAGAGCCGAACTCCATCTCATTTTGATGACAGGTCTAAAGTCGCACTCAGCCCAATAGAGATGAAGTTCCGCTCTTGCCCGCGAAAGCGGGCATCCAGCTTCAAAAATTAGCGTAGAAGAGCGGTTCCCAGCCGGCGCGGGATGCGCCGGTTTGCGCCTTATCGCTTCCGCCTGTTGCCGCAAAGGGAGCCGGTTCTTCTGCACTTTAGGATCAAGTCTGGATTGCCGCTTCCGGGGCAATGAGCGGCGCAGGCGCGCAACCTCGAAGGCCGGGCTTTCTTGCACGCTCTCGAGGGGTGGGATAGCAACGTCCCCCATGAAAACCGATAAGTCCAATCGCCTGAAGCCTCGCCTGCCGCGCGGCCTCGCCGACCGGGGCGGCGCCGAAATCGCGGCGAGCGAACGCATGCTCGCCAAGATTCGCGAGGTCTATGAGCGTTACGGCTTCGAGCCCATGGAGACGCCCTTTATCGAATACACGGACGCGCTGGGAAAATTCCTGCCCGATCAGGACCGCCCGAACGAAGGCGTCTTTTCCTTCAAGGATGACGACGAGCAATGGCTGTCGCTGCGCTATGATCTCACCGCGCCGCTCGCGCGCCATGTGGCCGAGCATTTCGACGCCTTGCCGAAGCCCTTCCGCAGCTACCGGGCCGGTTGGGTGTTCCGCAACGAGAAGCCGGGCCCAGGCCGGTTTCGACAATTCATGCAATTCGACGCGGACACGGTCGGCGCCGC
>Ga0213876_10001758_pt1 | contig 13138 bp, 10 predicted proteins | sample BarmaccomBMRX_R9_FD_160113 | JGI IMG/M metagenome (GOLD analysis project Ga0213876, IMG submission 160113) | Root-associated microbial communities from Barbacenia macrantha in rupestrian grasslands, the National Park of Serra do Cipo, Brazil - RX_R9 | ecosystem: Host-associated > Plants > Roots...
GCCAGGAGGTTCGGCATGACCGCAACGCACACGCCGGCGAGCGCGGGGCGGGCTGGCGGCTGGGCACTGCTGCCCGGCTGGCGCGGCTACCGACGGGCGTGGCTGGGCGGCGACGTGATTGCCGGGCTGACGTTGGCGGCAGTGGCCATTCCCGAGTCCATGGGCTACGCCCGGATCGCCGGGACGCCGGTCGTCGCGGGGCTGTACACCATTCTGCTGCCGCTGGCGGCCTTCGCCGTGCTGGGCTCGTCGCGACACCTGGTGGTCGGGGCCGACTCGGCGACGGCGGCCATTCTGTACGCCGGGCTGGTGGGCCTGGCCGAGCCGGGCTCCGATCGGTGGTTGCAGTTGGCGAGTACGGCGGCGCTGCTGACGGCCGGTCTGCTGGCGCTGGCGCGTCTCCTGCGGCTCGGGTTTTTGGCGGACTTCCTGTCGCGAACGGTGCTGGTCGGCTTCCTGAGTGGCGTCGGCGTGAGCCTGGTCGTGGCCGAGCTGCCGGACATGCTGGGCGTGCCGGCCGGGCCGCGCGGGGTCGTCGCCCGCCTGCTGGACACCGTGCGCGAGCTGCCGGCGACGCACCTGCCGACGCTCGGGGTGGCGCTGGGAGTGCTGCTGGTCATCGTGCTCGTCGAGCGGGTCGCGCCGCGGCTGCCGGCGGCGCTGCTGGCGGTGGTGCTGGCGATCGCCGTGGCCTGGTTGCTGCGCCTCGACCAGGTGGGCGTGGCGACCGTCGGCAGCGTGCCGCCGGGCCTGCCGACGGTGCGCGTGCCGCTGGCCGGGCTGGCCGACGTGGTGCCGCTCGCGGGCACTTCGGCCTCGATGTTCCTGGTCATCCTGGCCCAGAGCGCGGCGACCGCCCGCGGCTTCGCCGAGCGCTATGACGAGCCGCTCGACGAGAACCGTGACCTGGTGGCGCTCGGGGTCGCCAATGCGCTGGCCGGGCTCTCGAGCACCTTCGTCGTCAACGGCAGCCCGACCAAGACGGCGGTGGTCGCCGCGGCCGGGGGACGCAGCCAGGCTGCCCAACTGGTGACGGCCGGGGTGACGGTGGCGGTGCTGCTGGCGGCCACGGTGGTCATCGAGCACTTGCCGAACGCGGCGCTGGCGGCGCTGGTGTTCGTGATCGGCCTCGGGCTGATCGACATCCGCGCGCTGGGCAGCCTGTGGCGGCTGACGCGGGGCGCGTTCGCGGTGGCTGTCGGCACGCTGGTCGGCGTGGTCGTGCTCGGGGTGGAGCAGGGCATTGTGCTGGCCATCGGGCTGTCGATCTTGGATCACCTGCGGCGCGAATACCACCCCAAGGACATCGTGCTCGGGCGGGTCGACGGGCACTGGAAAGCGCGGCCGGCGGTGCCTGGGGCGCAGACGGCGGCGGGGCTGATTGTGTACCGCTTCGAGGCGCAGCTGTTCTTCGCCACCGCCGACTACTTCGCGGCGCGCGTCCAGGCCCTGGTCAGCGGGGCGCCGCAGCCGGTCCGCTGGCTGGTGCTCGACCTGGTCAGCATGAACGACGTCGACTACACCGGCGGGCTGCGGCTGGCGTCGACGGTGGAGCGACTGCAGCACATGGGGGTCACGGTGGCGCTGACCGAAGTCGACGCGGTGCGGCCGGAGCTGGAGCGCTATGGGATCATCGAGCGGGTCGGGCAGGCGCGGGTGTTCGAGACACTGCAGGCGGCGGTCGAGGCGTTCGGCGAGGTGGCCGCGGCAGCGCGCGGGCAGCCGGCGCAGGGAGGCATGGGCGCCGACGGGTTGCCTGGGCACGGAACGACGGACCCGGCGGACTGAGAGGCAGTCTCCGGGGTGGCGTGCGCACGGGTGCGGCCCGTGGCGCACGGCGGCTGGACCGGCTGGACTGGCTGGACTGGCTGGGGGCGCGAGGGGTCTTGACGTGACGGACCGCACCGGCGCGGCGGTCGGGCGGCGGTTACACGGCCACGGGGAGGTGGAGGATGAACACGGCGCCGCCCTGGGGGCGGTTGGTGGCCCAGATGCGGCCGCCGTTGGCGCGCACGAGACCGCGGCAGATGGCCAGGCCGAGGCCGCTGCCGGGGATGCGCGAGGCGCGCACGGCGGCGCCGCGGACGAACGTGTCGAAGATACGCTCCAGGTCCTCGGGCGGGATGCCGGGCCCGGCGTCCTCGACGCGCAGCTCGACGACCGCGGCGTCGTCGCCGCCGCGGCGGCCGATGAGGCGCAGCGGCGTCCCAGGCGGCGTGTACTTGGTGGCGTTCTCGACCAGGTTGGCCATCACGCCCTCGAGTTGGGTGCTGTCGACGTTGACCAGCGGCAGGTCGTCGGGCACCTCGACCGTGACCGGGTGCTGGCCGAGCAGGCCGCGGACGCGCTGCAGGCCACCGGCGACCAGGTCGCGGGGCCGGGTTGGAGCGCGGTCGCTGGGGTCGAGGCCGCCGCTTTCGATGCGCGAGATGTCCAGCAGGTTGCCGATCAGCCGCGCCAGGCGGTCGGCTTCGCGTTCGATCTCGCCGAGAAAATCTTGGCGGGTGGCTTCGTCCCACTGGACGTCGGCCTGGCGCAGGGTGCTGACGAAGCCCTTGACGTGGGCCAGTGGCGTGCGCAGCTCGTGTGAGGTGGCGGCCAGGAACTCGTCGCGGACGCGCACCGCCTGCTGGACCTGGGCGTACAGGCGGGCGTGATCGACGGCCTGGCTGGCGCAGCGGCCTAGCTCTTCGGCCAGGGCGAGGTCGTCGGGACCGTAGCGACGGCCCGACTCGGCGGTGACCAAGAAGATGGCGCCGAGGGTCCGGCCGTGGGCGACCAGCGGCACACCGATATACGAGCGCGGCGCGAGGGTGCGGATGAGTTCGAGGCTCGCGGCGTCCCTGGCGGCGGCTTCGAGCAGGTCGCCGGGCACCTCGACGATCAGCTCGGGCCGGCCGGTGCGCAGGATGCGGCCCAGGCCGACCCGATCCCAGGCCGGATCAGGCGCGCGCTGCTGGACGCGCCAGACGAGCACCTCGCGGCTCGGATCGACGTGGGCGGCCGCCACCCGCCGCACGCGGCCGTCCTCGTCGACCACGTCGACGGCGCACCAATCGGCCACGAACGGCACCGCCAGGCGGGCCACGCTGCGCAGGGTGGCTTCGTAGTCGAGCGACGAGCTCAGGGCGGCCGAGGCCTCGGACAGGAACTGGGCGCGTTGGCGTTCGGACTCGGCCTGGGCGTGGGCGAGCTGTTCGAACTCGAGCAGGCGTTTGCGTTCGGTGACGTTGGTCAGCACGCCGCGCAGGAGCTGGGTCTGAGTCTGGCCGGTCGGGCCGGGCACCACGTGCAGGATCTCGCGCACCCACAGCACCTCGCCACCAGCGGCCAGGGCGCGGTACTCGTAGTCGCGCGGCTGTCCGTCACGAGCGGCGGCCTGGCACATCTGGAGCGCCCACTGGCGGTCGTCGGGGTGGAGCAGGCGGCTCCAGAAGTTGGGCTCGAGCCAACGCTCGGCCGGGTAACCGAGCATGTCCTGGGCACCGCGACTGACGAAGGTGAACTGGCAGTGCTGTGGTTCGCGCTCCCAGACCACAACGCCGAGGCCGTGGACCAGGTCGCCGAAGTGCTGGGCCGCCCGCTCGGCCTCGGATCGGGCGGCCTCGACGGTCGCCTCCTGGCGCTCGCTCAGGTCGCGCAAGGTGAGCACACTGCCGCCGTGGGCAGCCTGGTCAGCGCTCACGATGGTCGACCGCACACACTCGACGGGCACGCTCGTGCCGTCCGGCTGCCAGAAGCGATCCTCGAAGGACGTGACCGACGCTGCCGACGGGCCGGGGTCAGGGTGCAACGGGCACCTCGACGCGGCGTGCTGGGCACGCGGATGGACCAGCGTGCACAGGGGCTGGCCGAGCAGGTCCTCGACCGGTCGGCCGATGAGCCGGGCCGCGGCCGGATTGGCGAAGGTGACGCGGCCGCTCAGGTCCAGGCCGACGATCCCCTCGGCGGCCGACGGCCGGATCGGCTGGCGCGGGCGGCTGGCCGACTGCTCTGGGCGATCCGGTGTTCGATCGAACGGCCGGGCTGTGCGATCGAACTCGTCACCGTGGGCGAGCGTCAGGCGCAGGGTGAGGGACCCATCGGCGATCGCGGGTGAGGGACGGGCCAGCCGGGCGACGGGGTGGGTCAGACACCAGGCCAGCAGCCAGGCGAGGCCCGGGCCGACCAGTGCGGCGGCCAGGACGCCGAGGAGCAGCAGGCGTTGGAGGTCGACGCCGACCGCATCGGCGGCCTCGGCCTGGTCGGATGGCAAGCGGGCGGAAGCCGCGCTGGCGCGGGCGCTGGCGGCGCGGCCGGCCGCGAACTGGCCGGCCGGCGTGCCGGGGCGGTCGCGGGCGTCGAGGTCGTGGCGCGTCGAGACGTCGCGCTGGCCATGGAGGTTCGGCTCGGTGATCTGGCCGCCCCAGCTGGTGATGGCCAGGTCGACGTCCTGCCCAGCGGTGGACACGAACGCGATGGCGACGATCAGCGGCAGCGCCAGGGCACCGAGGAGCCTCGAGCGGACGGGCAGGTCGCCGAGCCGCCGCATCGAACGCTGCCGCTCGCTCCTCGGTGGGTCTCTCTCACCCGGCGCGCTGCGCCCGCACGCGCCCCCCTCACCCGACTCGCTGCGCTCGCCGGCCTCGCCCCAGAGGGGCGAGGCTGCGTGGGCGCTGTCCTCCCGAGGCGAGGCTGCGTCGCGTCGACGGCCGTTCGCTGCGCCGGGCGAGGCTGCGCGGTGTCGGCGGTCGCTCACTGCGCGGGGTGAGGTTGCGCAGACTTGGTGGCCTCCGGCTGTGCCGGGCGGGGCTGTGTGGCCGTTGCCGGCCGGGGACGAAGCTCGTGGCGGGTGACCCTGGCCGAGCACGGACGCCGTGAGCCGGGCGGCCACACGGGCCGCGTGGGCGAAGAAACATGTCGGCGCGGCAGGCAGCAACGCCATCGTGTCCGGGGAGGATAGGGGCGGGCCTGATACGGCCGGCCGCGTGGCCGCACCTGACGGCCTCCGGCGCCGCACGGGCCGCAGATACAGCGTACCGGGTGCGTGCGCGGCGGCCGCGGCCCGCGGGCTCGGCGGCGGGGACGACAGACGGCGGGGCTGCACGGCGCCGACGATGGACGTGGGGGCTGAGCGGCGGCGGCGACGGGCCGCGAGGCTGCACCAGGACGGCCATGGCAACGGGGCTGCCCGGGTGCGGCAACGGCACGCCAGGCTAGACGGTGGTTTCGGCATGCCGGGGCGACACCGTGGCGGCTACGGCACGCCAGGCTCCTCGGGGGTGGGTACGCTGTGCGGGGCTGCGGCGCGTGGTTGCGGCAGGCGAGGCTGGACCACGGCGACCACAGCACGGCAGGCTCCTCGGCGGTGGCTATGGCGCGGGGCTGCGCGGGGTGGCTGCGGCTGGCGGGCAGTGTGGCGACGGGTGGCGGCGGGTTGCGGCAGACGAGGCTGGACCGTGGCGACTACGGCATGTCAGGCTCCTTCGGTGATCGGTACGCCGGGCGGGCTGCGGCGCGGCAGTCGCGGCTGCACCGACGCGCCTACGGCAGTGGGGCTGCGCGGGGGTGGTTATGGCGGGCGGCGTGGTGGCGGGGTGCGGCACGCGGGCTGCAGTGGGGCCGAGGCTGCTTGGGCAGTCCAGGAGACCGTGTGAGACGCGAAGCCATTCTCGTCGTGGATGACGAGGCCCCCATGCGCAAGTATGTGTCGGCCAACCTCAGGGCGCGCGGCTACGAGGTGATGACGGCCGAGGACGGGTCCGAAGCGCTCAAGGTGCTCGCCGAGCGCACCTTCGACCTGCTCATTCTCGACATCATGCTGCCCGGTCCGGACGGGCTGGCCGTGCTCCAGGCGGCGCGGCGCGAGTCGGCGGTGCCGGTGTTCATCCTGTCGGCGCGCGGCTGCGAGGCGGACAAGGTCCACGCGCTCGACCTGGGCGCTGGCGACTACTTGACCAAGCCGTTCGGCGTCGAGGAGCTGCTGGCGCGGGTGCGGGCCACGCTGCGGCGCGCCGACGTCTCACTGCGGACGTCGCCGCCGGACTACCAGCGCGGCGACCTGGTGGTCGACTTCGGCGCGCGCCGGGCGCGGCGGGACGGCCAGGACGTGGCACTCACACAGAAGGAGTACGACGTGCTGGCGTACCTGGCGCGCAACGCCGGCAAGGTGCTGACCCACCGCCAGATTCTGCACGCGGTGTGGGGCGGCCAGTACGGCGACGAGGCCGACTACGTGTGGACGTACATGCGGCGCATCCGACGCAAGATCGAGCCGGACCCGCAGCACCCACGCTACCTGCTGACTCAGCCGTCGGTCGGCTACTACGTGCCCGCGCCGGAGTGAGCCGCCCGCGAGCGCTACGGACCGGGGGTTACGAACGCGGCGGAGGGAGGTCGTGGGACCGCCCGCGGGCGGCCGGAGCGGTGTTCAGGCAATGTTCAGGCTGGCGTAGCGGGCCGTCCAGGTGGTGTCGATGCGACCGGCGTAGCCTGGACGTGATGGCGCGGTGCGGGCGCGCTTGGTGGGCCGTCGGCGCCGTCGGTGCCACTGGCGCGGTCCGCCGCGCGCATGGAGGACAGATGATGCAGACGGCAGCCGAGCTCGTGATTGACGGCTCGTCGGCTGGGGTGTGGACACCGTGCTGGGCCGGCCGGCGAGGGGTTCAATGGCATCATGGAGGCGCCGCACACGGCCGACGACCGCATCCGCTTCATCCACGTGCGGCGTGGGTTCATGGCCCGCGCCGACGGCGTGTCCGCTGGCGCGCTGGGCGTGTCCCTGGGCGAGCAGCAGCGGTCGGAGAAGGACGTCCAGGATGACGTGGCGCTGATTGATCAGCCGCCGCTGCGCATTCCGCCAGTGGCCGAGCTCCAGCGCGCGACGGCGGGCACGCACAGGCTGCCGATTGAGAGGTGTGGCGGCTGTGGGGCGCATAGCGAGGATCTGGCGCGTTGTCGCGACCGGGTGGCCGAGGCGCTGGCGCGTGGTGACCAGACGTACAGGCGGGGTGGAGTGACGCTGGTCGGCGGCGTGGTCCATGAGGTCGACGGTGCAGGCGCCGTGGTCGGCAGCCTCGGTACAACTGAAGGCCGACCGGTCGGTTTGATGGGGTGCCGTGGCGGTGCGACCGCTGGCGGGCGGGCCGGCTGGGAGCGGGGCGGCTGAGTGCAGTTCAACTTCACCATGGGTCCACCACTGTTTGCGCCGCTGCTGTTGTCGTCGGTCGGCCTCCTCGGGTTCATCGCGGCGCTGGTGCGGCGCGCCGATCGGAGGCGACCGACGTGAGCCTGCGCCAGCGGTATCCCGGCGCAGACGTCCTCAGCCAGCGGGGGCACTGGGACGACGCCACGCGGCGGGTCATCCTGGACCGGGTGCACAACGTGCCGCCGTTCCGCTTCTTCGATGCGCACGAGCGGCGCACCCTCGAAGCGCTGTGCGCGCGGGTCATCCCCCAGGATCACCGGCCGCTGGAGCGGCAGGTGCCGCTCGGACCGTGGATCGACGCCCGCTGCTGGGGCGGCCACAGCGACGGGTTTCGCTTCGATGACATGCCGGTGAACGGGCAGGCCTGGCGGTGGGGCTTGGCCGGCTTGGACCAGACGGCGCGGGCGCTCTACGGGGCGGAGGTCGATTTCGCCGGGCTCGACAGTGCACGCCAGGATCAGGTACTGGAGCGGGTCCGCAGCGGCCAGCCGCCGGGCGAGGCCTGGCAGCGACTGGCGGCCAAACGGTGGTGGGTATTCGTCGCGCTGCGCCAGATCACTGGCGTCTACTATGCGCATCCGTACGCCTGGGATGAGATCGGCTTCGGCGGGCCGGCCTATCCGCGTGGCTACGCGGCCTTGAACGCCGGCTACCCCGAGCCGTGGGAGCCGCGCGAGGTCGATGAACAGGCCGGACGGTCGTTCGTGCCGCGCTGGAGGTTCCCGTGAGGCTGCACGTCCATCTGTCGTCGGACTGGCTGCTGGATACGGAGATGCGCGAGTACCGGCCGAGCGACGAGGTCGACTTCTGCATCATCGGCACCGGTGCCGGTGGCGGGGTGCTGGCTCAGCGCCTGGCGCGCTTCGGCTTCTCGGTGGTGGCGCTGGAGGCCGGTCCGTGGCACGACACCGAGGAGGATATGGTCTCCGACGAGGCCGGCTCCGGGCGCCTGTACTGGAATGATGTGCGCATCACGGGCGGGACCGACCGGCTGGAGTTCGGCGCCAATAACTCCGGTCGCGGTGTCGGCGGCAGCACCATTCACTACGCCGCCTTCTGCCCGCGCTTGCACCCGTCGGACTTTCGGGTGCGCTCACTAGATGGCGTGGCCGTCGATTGGCCGATGGCCTACGAGGACCTGGAGCCGTACTACGTGGCCATGGAGCGGGAGTACCCCGTGTCTGGTCCGGCCCGCTACCCATGGGGCAAGCCGCACGGCTACCCGTACGCGCCGCGCCAGGCTGGCACGGCTGGCCAGATGCTGATCGCGGGCTGCACCAGGCTCGGCATCCCGGTGGTGGCCGGTGGGCCGGTGGCCATACCGGCCGGTCGGTTTGGAAAGCGCCGCACTGCATCATGCGCGGGTTCTGCCTGCTGGGCTGCAAAGTCGGGGCCAAGAGCAGCATCATGGTCAGCCACATCCCGGACGCGATCGCCCACGGGGCGGAGATCCGCACCCAGTCTATGGCCGCTGAGATCGTGCTGGATGGACGCGACCGGGTGCGGGGGGTGCGCTACTTCCGCACGCTCAGCGACGATGGCCGGTGGGTGGCGGAGGAGCAGCGGGCCAAGGCCGTGATCGTGGCCGGCTACGCCGTCGAGACGCCGCGGCTGCTGCTCAACTCGACCTCGGCGGCGTTCCCGGATGGCCTGGCCAATACCAACGGACTGGTCGGTCTGTTTCTGATGGCCCTGGCCGGGCCGGTGGTGTGGGGGCGCTTTCCGTGGCTGATCCGCCAGTACAAGGCGCCGCCGGCTTGCGCCCTGACCGAAGCGTTCTACGAGACCGACCGGCGCAACGACTTCGTGCGTGGCTATGCGCTGCAGACAGTGGCGCCGCTGCCGATCGCCATGGCGCACCTGCTGATCGAGGAGGACGGCGAGTACGGCGAGCGACTGCTCGAGCGCATGCAAGACTACAACCACTACGCGGCGATCGGCGTCCTCGGCGAGATCCTGCCGGACGAGCGGAACGCCATCTCGCTCCATCCGACGGACAAGGACCAGTACGGCCTGCCGGTGCCGTACTCGCACTTCAACCTGTTCGACAAGCCCGGCGTGGCGACGACGCTCGGGACGGACGGCTGATGGCGACGGCCGCTGCGCCTACGGGCGGCGGCGCGACGCGTGACGAAGGGGCGAGCCCGTCGAGTTGGGAGCACCGCGGGCCGGTGATCGTGCTGGCGCTGGTCGGCGGCGCGCTGGCGACGTCCCTGACGCTGTACCAGTGGCACCTGACGAGCAGCGTGTGGGACCCGCTCTTCGGGTCGGCCAGCAGCGAGGCGGTGCTGACCTCGACGTTGTCGCGGGCGTTGCCGCTGCCGGACGCGACGCTGGGGGCGCTGGCGTACCTCATGGAAGCGCTGCTGGCGGCGCTGGGCGGGACGGCGCGGTGGCGGACACAGACGTGGTTGGTCATGCTCTACGGGCTGGTGCTGGCCGGGCTGGCGGTGACCAGCCTGGGGCTGGTGCTGATCCAGCTGTTCGTGGTGCACGCCCTCTGCACGCTGTGCCTGGGCTCGGCAGCCATCTCGTTCCTGACCGCCTGGCTCGGCCACGCCGAGGTTCTGGCCGGCCTGCACGCGTGGCGTGGCACGCCCTACGCATGGAGGAGGACATGAGCAACAGCAGTCGACGTCGATCCGAGGTGGTGGTGGTCACCGGCGCGGGTGCCGGCCTGGGCCGCGCCATCGTGCAGTCGTTCGCCAAGCGTGGGGCGCGCATCGGTCTGGTGGCCCGCGGCCGTGAGCGACTCGAGGATGCCAAGCGCGAGGTGGAGTCGTGCGGCGGCCAGGCCATGGTCCTGCCCGGCGACGTGGCCGACCCGGCGACGACCGAGGAGGCGGCAGCCAGGACGGAGGCCGCCTTCGGGCCGATCGACGTGTGGGTCAATGACGCGATGACGACGGTCTTCTCGCCGTTCCACGAGATGTCAGCCGACGACTTCAAGCGGGTGACCGAGGTGACCTACCTTGGCTTCGTGTACGGCACGATGGCCGCTCTCAGGCGCATGCGACCGCGCGACCACGGCACCGTCGTCCAGGTCGGCTCGGCGCTGGCGTATCGGAGCATCCCGCTCCAGTCGGCGTACTGCGGCGCCAAGCACGCCATCGTCGGCTTCACCGACTCCATTCGCAGCGAACTGATCCACGCTGGCAGCCACGTCCACCTGACGGTGGTCCAGATGCCGGCGTTGAACACGCCACAGTTCTCGTGGTGCAAGAGCACCATGCGTCGTAAGGCGCAACCGGTGCCGCCGATCTTCCAGCCGGAGGTTGGCGCCGAGGCGGTGTACTGGGCTGCCCATCAACGGCACCGCGAGGTGTTCGTCGGCTGGCCGGCGGCGCGGGCGATCTGGGGCCAGCGCTTCCTGCCGGGCGTGCTCGACCACCTGGCAGCGCATCAGGCGTGGGACGGGCAGCTGTACGACGGCGCGCGCGACCCATCGGCGCCGGTCGACCTGTACCAGCCGGTAGCGGGCCACCAGGGCGCCCACGGCGACTTCGACAGCCGCGCCCAGAGCAGCAGCTGGGAGCTCCAAGTGACCATGCACGCGAGTTGGCTGGCGACGGCGATGTACGGGGCGGTCGGTATGGTGGTGCGGGCGCTCCGCGCTGGGCACACGGCGGCGGCAACATCGCCGAACGGGCGCGTGATGGCTGAGGGACAGCGTGGCCAGCCCGTATCCGCCCAGCAGTGACGATGCCCCGGTCCGCGAGCGAAGGCCAGGCGTAGCAGGAGGAAGCACAGGCATGCGCGCAGGTAGAAGCCGAGTGCTGCAGCATGGGCGCTCGTCGGTCCGCGCCCGTTTCGTCCAGCCGGTGGTCGCCAAGCAGGGCAGCCTGTTCCTGCTGTGTACGCCGGACGGCGACATCCAGGCCGACTCGGACCAGGGGCTGTACTTCCACGACATGCGCTACCTCAGCGCGGCGACGTTGCGGCTGAACGGTCGACCGTTGGTGGCGCTGCTAGCGGATGCCAGCCAGGGCCAGCGGGCGCTGTTCGAGCTGACCAATCCGGACCTCGAGGACGAGCGCGGCGAGCTCCAGGTGCGCAAGGAGGCGCTGGGCATCCGCCGCGAGCAGTGCCTGGACGACGACTACACCGAGGGTATCACCATCCAGAACTACCTCGGCGAAACGGTCGAGCTCAGCCTCCAGCTGCGCTACGAAGCTGACTTCGCCGACATGTTCGTGGTGCGTGGCATGCACCCCGGCAAACGCGGCCGGCTGCACCGGCCGCGCTGGCATCGCTCGACGCTGGTGCTCCGCTACGACGGCGCCGACGGGCACGAACGCACCTCGACGCTGCACTTCAGCCACGCACCGCGTGCGCATCATGGCGGCGAGCTCACGTACCGGCTGCGGTTGCGGAGCCAGCAGCGCTGGCAGCTTCGGGTGCGCTGCGAACTGCACGATGGCGACGGTGGCGACCTCGAGGCGCGGCCGAACGCGAGTGGTGGCGCACGGGCAGCCGATCGGGAGCGCGCCCGGGCCGGCTCATTGGGCGACGGGACGCAGGTCGAGACAAGCAACCCGCTGTTCAACGAGATCGTCACGCGATCGTTTTTGGACCTGCACATGCTGTCGATGCGGCAGAAGGACCAGCTGTTCTTCGCCGCTGGGGTGCCGTGGTACGTGGCTCTGTTCGGACGCGACAGCCTGCTGACGTCGATCGAGATGGCGGCCTTCGAGCCGCAGGTGGGCGCCAATACGCTGCGCGTGCTGGCCCGCCATCAGGGCACACGGATCGACGACTGGCGCGATGAGCAGCCGGGCAAGATTCTGCACGAGCTCCGCGTCGACGAACTGGCCCATCTCAACGAAATCCCGCAGACGCCATACTACGGCAGCGTCGACGCGACGCCGAAGTTCCTGATCCTGCTCGGCCTCTACGCGGCCTGGACGGGCAGCCTCGACCTGTTCCGCGAACTGCACGACAACGTGTGCGCCGCCCTGGCCTGGATCGACCAGTTCGGCGACGCCGACGGCGACGGCTTCATCGACTACCAGACGCATTCGCCGAGCGGTGGACGCAACCAGGGCTGGAAGGACTCCGGCAACGGCATCGTCATGCCGGACGGGCAGCTGGCCGAGCCGCCGATTGCGTTGCCCGAGGTCCAGGGCGACGTCTACTGGGCCTGGCGGCTGATGGCCGAGCTGTTCGAGCGGGACGGCGACCCGGCCACGGCGCAGCGGCTGCGGCAGAGCGCCCAGCGGTTGTCTACGGCCTTCAACCGCCAGTTCTGGCTTCCCAGCGAGCGCTATTACGCTTTGTGTCGGCAGGCCGACGGGCGTTTTTCCGGCAGCATCGCCTCGAACGCTGCACATACCCTCCTGAGTGGCATCGTCGATCCGCGGCATGCGCGGGCCGTCGTCGAGCGGGTGCTCGCGCCGGACATGTTCTCCGGCTGGGGGATTCGGACGCTGTCGGCCAACGACGTCTCGTACAACCCGGTTGACTATCAGGTCGGCAGCGTCTGGCCGCACGACAACGCCGTGATCGTTGCTGGGATGCACCGCTACGGCTTCGCCCGCGAGGCCAATCAGGTCTTCACGGCGATCATGCAGGCGGCCGTGCGGTTCGAGCACTTCCGCTTGCCGGAGGTGTTCGCCGGCTACGATCGGAGCTTCGCCAACCAGCCGGTCAAGTACCCGGTCGCCTGCAACCCGCAGGCCTGGGCGGCCGGCTCCATCCCGTTCATGCTGTCCGCCTGCCTGGGTCTGGAGCCGGACGCCTTCAACGGCCGGCTGCGCATCCGCCACCCGTGCTTGCCGGACTGGCTGGAGTGGGTGCGACTCCGCCACCTGCGGGTGGGCGAGGCCGACGTGGACCTGCACTATGCGCGCTCGAAGGAGGGCACGCTGGTCGCGGTCACTCGCAAGCAGGGCGACCTCGTGGTGAGCGTCGAGAGCTGAGGGTTCCGCGTGGCGGCGTTGGCGCGGGTGCTCG
>Ga0213876_10001759_pt1 | contig 13129 bp, 12 predicted proteins | sample BarmaccomBMRX_R9_FD_160113 | JGI IMG/M metagenome (GOLD analysis project Ga0213876, IMG submission 160113) | Root-associated microbial communities from Barbacenia macrantha in rupestrian grasslands, the National Park of Serra do Cipo, Brazil - RX_R9 | ecosystem: Host-associated > Plants > Roots...
TACGAGGTGGAGGATATTCGAAACGCGCGCGATCGGATGAGGGCCTCGGGCGTACGAGTGCTCGGCGACGGCGAGCCACGCATCGGAGCGCATGGCAAGCCCGTGCTCTTCCTGAGCCCGAAGGATTTCTCGGGCGTCCTCCTCGAGCTTGAGGAAGCGGGAGGAATTCCCGTGCTAACGTGAGGTCACGCGATCGAGGGCTTCGTCACGTCGCACATGCGCGTTCGGAGCAAGCTACGGTCTCGCAAGTAAATCCGCTGAAGGCAAGCGTCCATGTTCGGCATTCCGTGGAGCACGATCCTCGCCTGGCTCGCGATTTATGTTGTCGTGTGGTGGATCACGATCTTCGCGATCCTCCCGATCGGCGTGCGCAGCCAGGACGAGGCCGGTGAAGTGGTGCCGGGTTCCGACCCTGGCGCGCCGGCCTTGCCGCGTCTCGCGCTCAAGGCGCTCATCACCACGGCGGTCTCGGCCGTGATCCTCGCGATCATCTACGTTTTCCACGGCTATATCGACTTGCTGTGAGGGCGGAAAAGGCGGATGGCTGCTCGGCCGACCGGCAGAAAAGACTTCCTTGAAGTTGACCTGCTCGCGGCGCGCGGGATTTGGCCGATAAGGTCCGTTGTCCACAGAAAAGAGCCTTTGTGAACGGCGCTGCCAATGCGTTCAGAAGGAATGGCTTTTGGCCGAGCGTCGCCACATTGCATAAACTTCGACCGGTCGTGTTAACCTTCCGTCAATTCGCCTCTAAAATATTTATACGCGTCTGCCAAATATTTTTCTATCTTGTTCGATTTTGTACAGGAGATGTATTCATGAAAAATATATTCTGGTACTTGAGTTCAATAATATTGACTAAAGATCCCCTATTGTCGAGTTTTTTGAGAGTAATGCTTAAATCGACCGGCTTTGGGCATGTGGACGTCGTGGATGATCTCCCCCGACTCCGCAAGCGCCAAGCCGAGCTTCGTCACGATCTCATCGTGGCCGACAGTGAACTGGGCGCGCTCGACGGCGCCGATCTTCTCTTGCTCGCGAGGGCAGACCCGGCATTGGCGCCAGGGCTTTTCATCATCGTCACGCAGGACACGTCGTTTCGTTTCTTCGAGCGATGCATGCGCCGCGGTGCCGACGCGGTAATTCACAAGCCGGTTTCGCCGGAGGCGCTCGCCGGCGCGGTGGTGCGGCTTCTCGCGAGCAGGCGGGCATGGCGCGGCAAGATCGTCCCGCATCCGAGAAGCCTGCCTCAACGAGGCTTTCGCCAAGAGAGGCTTCCGGCGCCGCGCCACTGAGCTCCCGCAAAGTTGATCTTCAACTCCAAGCGTGAAGGCTTTGTCCGTCGGGCAAATGTGCCCCGGCCCGCGTCGAATCATTTGCGCCATGGATTTCTCTTTGGAGGCTTCATCTTTCGCCTGCCCTGGAACATCCTGCGATTCTGCCGGTTGGCCGATACGGCTCTGTTGTGTTGACCGGCATCATGGTTCCGAAGGGCCCTCCCGCTAATTCGGATCCTGGATCCTCAGGTTCTCGGCATGATCTTCCGAATATCGGATTCCGATCTTAGGCTTAAGGCGCGAAGCTCGGGGCGGCGAAGGGAGACCAGGATGCCTCATCATTACGAACTCTATTATTGGCCCAGCATTCAGGGTCGCGGCGAGTTCGTTCGCCTTGCGCTCGAGGAAGCCGGCGCTGATTATGACGATGTCGCGCGACGGGACGAGAAAGCCATGTTCCGTTTTCTCGGCGATGCCAAGTCGGCCACGCCTCCTTTTGCCCCGCCTTTTCTCAAGTCGGGTCGTCTTCTCATCGCGCAAACCGCGAACATCTTGCTGTTTCTCGGGTCGCGGCATCGGCTCGCCCCTGCGAGCGAGAGCGGCAGACTTTGGGCCCATCAGCTTCAGCTCACGGTGACGGATGTTGTGGCCGAAGTGCACGACACGCATCATCCCATTGCAACGGGTCTCTATTACGAAGATCAGAAACCCGAAGCCCGCCGCCGGGCACATGATTTCTTGAAAGAACGTTTGCCGAAGTTCCTCGGCTACTTCGAGCGGGTGATCATCGGCAATCGCAAGGGCAAGGGACATCTCGTGGGTTCGAGCATCACTTATGTCGATCTGTCGCTGTTTCAGCTCATCGAGGGAATGCGCTATGCCTTTCCCCGCGGAATGAAGCGCGCGGAGCGCGATTTTCCGCGTGTTGTCGCGCTTCACGACCATGTGCAAAAGCGCCCACGTATCGCAGCCTATCTCCGCTCGGAGCGTCGCATCCCCTTCAACGAGGACGGCATCTTTCGCCGCTACAAGGAGCTCGACATTTAGTTAAGCCTACCGTTGTGGGTATGTTTATGCACTTTGCTTGATCTTGTCATAGGCTGGTTTCTTTTCCGATTGTGCATTTTTCAACTGAAGAGGCGATCATCATGAATGACGAGCCGCAACGTCCTGCGACAACCATCGTCGCCGCTTCGCCGCGCCACGAGCCCAAGCCCGCCGATCCTTGCGCAATGGTGATTTTCGGCGCCTTTGGCGACCTGACGAAGCGGCTTGTGGTGCCGGCGCTCTACAACCTCAATCGCACCGGGACCCTGCCCAGAAAATTTGCCTTGATCGGCGTCGATCTCGCGGACGGCACCGCCGAGAGTTGGCGTGAGCACCTTCATTCCATGCTGGAAAGCTTTGTCGGCAACGCCTCGGCGGAATTCCAAGTCGAGGCGATCGACGAGAAGGCCTGGTCGTCGCTCGCTTCGCGGATGAGCTATGTGCAAGGAGATATCACCAAGCCCGATGTTTATGCGCGGTTGGGCGATGCGCTCGCCGAAGCGCAAAAGAAAAATTCAACGGGTGGCAACGTCATTTTCTACCTTGCGGTCGCTGACCGCTTCTTCGGTGCCGTGGTCGATCGGTTAGGAGAGGCGAAGCTCACAAACCAGGAAGAAGGCAAGGATGGAAAGCTTCGCTTCTGGCGCCGCGTGGTGATCGAGAAGCCTTTCGGCCATGATCTTGCGTCAGCGCGCACCCTCAACGCACAGATCGGGCGCACGCTGCATGAGGGTCAGATCTTCCGGATCGACCACTTCCTGGGCAAGGAAACGGTTCAGAACATCATGGCGTTTCGTTTCGCCAACGGGTTGTTCGAGCCAGTGTGGAATCGCGATCGCATCGATCACGTGCAAATCACCGTCGCGGAAACCGTCGGCGTCGAGGGCCGCGGCAAATTTTACGAGGCGACGGGCGCGCTTCGCGACATGGTGCCCAATCATGTGTTTACGCTGCTCGGGATGGTTGCGATGGAGCCACCCGTCGGCTTCGACGCGCAATCGATCCGCAACAAGAAATGCGAGGTCTTTTCCGCCATACCGGCGGTGCCGCCCGAGAATGCGGTGCGTGGTCAATATGGGCCCGGCACGGTGCTCGGCACGCAAATGAAAGCTTATCGCGACGAGCCCAACGTGGCGAAGGATTCGAATATCGAGACCTATGTCGCGATGAAGCTCGAGATCGACAATTGGCGCTGGGCCGGCGTGCCGTTCTATTTGCGGACCGGCAAGCACATGGCTCGCCGCCTGACGGAAATCGCGATTCGATTCAAGGAGGCGCCGCACGCGCCTTTCAAGGGAGGCCCTTCGGGTGCGCCGACGCCGAATTGGCTCGTCATCGCCATTCAGCCGAACGAGGGCATTTCGCTGCAATTCGAGGTCAAGCGACCGGGTCCCGAGGTCACCCTCGCGACGGTGCGGATGAACTTCGCCTATTCGGACTGGTTCCCGAAGGAACCCAATGTCGGGTATGAAACACTGCTCTATGATGTGATGATCGGCGATGCGACCTTGTTCCACCGCGCTGACATGGTGGAAGAGGCTTGGCGCATCGTGCAGCCCGTACTCGATGCCTGGGCGCGCGAGAAAGCCGACTTCCCGAACTACGCCTCGGGAACCAATGGGCCCGGAGGCGCCGACGAACTCATCGGGCGCGACGGCGGACGCCAATGGCGCGCCTTGGACCCGTCTACGGAGGGAAAGAAATGATTCGCTTGGTTATCGCGGATGTGGACGGCACATTGGTGACCCAGGAGAAGATCCTCACCAAGGAAGCCGTCGCGGCGGCGCAGGAGCTTCGTGATGGCGGCATCACGCTCGCCCTGACGAGTGGGCGCCCTCCGCGCGGCATGCAGATGCTGATCGAGCCTCTGAAGCTCGACGGCCAGATCGCCGGCTTCAACGGGGGCGTCTATGTCAACCCGGATATGAGCGTCGTCGAGACCCATCTTCTGCCCCCCGACGTCGCGAAGGAGGCAATGAAACTCATTCTCGATAAGGGACTGGACGCCTGGCTCTACACGCCGGACGAATGGCTCATTCGCGATAAGGACGCGCCACATGTGGCGCGCGAGGCCTGGACGGTGAAGTTCGAGGCGCGCGTCACGCCGACTTTTCCGGAAGAGGCTCTCGCCAAGGCCGCGAAAATCGTGGGCGTCTCGGACGATCACGCCCGCGTCGCCGAATGCGAGAAGGCCGCACAGGATACCCTTGGCGAACGCGCGAGCGCCGCGCGCTCCCAGCCCTATTATCTCGACGTCACCCACCCGAATGCGAACAAGGGCGATGTCGTCATGACGCTTTCGAAGCTCTTGGATATTCCGACCCAGGAGATCGCGACCATCGGGGATATGCCCAACGATGTTCTGATGTTCAAGAAGAGCGGAATGTCGATTGCAATGGGCAATGCGAGCGATGAAGTGAAGCGACAGGCGACCTCGGTCACAGCGAGCAATGAGGAAAATGGGTTCGCCGAGGCGATGCGAAAGTTCGTGCTGAAGGGAAAGAAGTCATGAAGCCTGCGCGTGGAACCTTGTTCGTCTATCATGATGCGCGCGCGCTTGCCGCCGCGGCCGCCAAGTTCATGTGCGATTGCGCGCAAGCGAAGCCCGGCCCCTTCGTCGTCGCTCTCTCGGGCGGTTCGACCCCCAAGCTCACCTATGAAACCTTGGCCATCGAGCCGGTCGTCGCGAGGTTCCCGTGGTCCCGTACGCATTTCGTCTTCGGAGATGAACGTTTCGTTCCGCCCGACAGCAAGGAGAGCAACGCCCGTATGGTCCAGGAGGCGATGCTGTCCATTGCACCCGTGCCGCTTGATCACGTGCATCGCGTGCCGACGACGGGAGTTGATCCGGACGGGGCGGCCGCCGCCTACGAGAATGAGCTGAAGAAGCTTTACGGAGCGCCCGAGCTCAAGCCGGAAAAAGCGCTTCTCGACCTATGCCTGCTCGGCCTTGGCGATGATGGCCATATCGCGTCGCTCATTCCCGGAGAACCGGTCCTTGAAGAGAGGAACAAATGGGTGGCGGCTGTCGGGCATGGTCGGCCCGAAGTGCGCATCACGCTTACCTTTCCGGCGCTCGACTCGAGTTCGACGACGGCGTTCCTGGTGCAAGGAGAGAGCAAGCGCGCCATTCTCGATCGCGTGCTTTCGGGTGACGAGAGTGTCCCAGCCGGCATGCTGCGCCCGCAAGGCGAGCTCTTCTGGCTCGCCGACACCGCTGCCGCCGGCAAGTGGATCGGCTCCAGCGCTCCGGCTTGAAGAAATTTGCCGCGAAGGATCAGCGATCGATCTCGCCGAACACGATGTCGAGCGTGCCGATGATGGCAGGAACATCGGCAAGCATGTGCCCTCGACCGAGGAAATCGATGGCCTCGAGATGTGCGTAGGAGGGGGCTCTGATCTTGCAGCGATAGGGCCGGTTCGTGCCGTCCGAAACGAGGTAGACGCCGAATTCTCCCTTAGGCGCCTCCACCGCCGCGTAGACCTCTCCGGCCGGGACGTGATGACCTTCCGTGTAGAGCTTGAAGTGATGGATCGTCGCTTCCATCGATCGCTTCATTTCGGCCCGCGCCGGCGGGACGATCTTGTGATCCCGCAAGATCACCGGACCCCGTCCATCGGGTGACCGCAACTTTGCGAGACACTGTTGCATGATGCGCACCGATTGGCGCATCTCTTCCATGCGAACCAAGTAGCGATCGTAGCAATCACCGTTTTTGCCGATCGGAATGTCGAATTCGAGCTCGTCGTAACACTCGTAGGGCTGAGCCTTGCGTAAGTCCCAGGCTGCCCCTGAGCCGCGCACCATCACACCCGAGAAACCTCGCGCCCAGGCATCCTCGAGCGCGACCACGGCAATGCCGACATTGCGCTGCTTGAAAATTCGGCTATCGGTCAGAAGGCCCTCGAGATCGTCGCAAACTTTGAGGAAAGGCTCGCAAAACGCCCCAATGTCGTCGATCAGCTCTTCCGGTAAATCTTGATGCACACCGCCGATGCGAAAGTAATTGGCGTGCATGCGAGAGCCAGAGGCGCGCTCGTAGAAGATCATCAGCTTTTCGCGTTCTTCAAAGCCCCAAAGTGGTGGCGTGAGAGCTCCGACATCGAGTGCCTGCGTCGTAATGTTGAGTAGGTGCGAAAGCAGGCGGCTTATCTCGAGATAGAGCACGCGGATGATCTGACCGCGTTTCGGCACGGTGATCCCGAGCAGCTTCTCGGCCGCAAGGCAGAAGGCGTGTTCCTGGCTCATCGGAGCGACGTAGTCGAGGCGGTCGAAGTAGGGGATGGCCTGCAGATACGTCTTGTGCTCGATCAGCTTCTCGGTGCCGCGATGCAAGAGCCCGATATGCGGATCGACGCGCGTGACCACCTCGCCGTCGAGCTCAAGCACGAGGCGAAGCACGCCGTGAGCCGCGGGGTGCTGAGGCCCAAAATTGACGGTGAAATTTCGAAGCGCGGCCTCCGCCATGCCTCCGCTTCCCTTTCTGCTCACCAAGTCGGCGAGGTGCGGCTTTCGGGAAAGACGAAGGGGCTTTTCCGAAAGCTTATGCGCAAACCCAGAATGGGAAGATCATCCCACTCATTCTTGGCTAGTCAGCGCCCTCGAACTCGATGACGACGCCGGTGGGCTCGGGATCGTGAGGCACGAGCTTCGGCGGCCTGGCATCCGTCCAGTGGGCAAGCTCCACGACTTGTCCGGCTTCTACCCCCTCCCGAGGAGGTTCTGCCGGTTCGACGATGTTCAGTCCATTTTGATCGAGAAAGAAGGTGTGGTCCCCGAACAAATCCACGAGCTTCGGAACCACGGGGTCGTTTTCGGGAACGAGCCTTGCCGGATACTGCGCCAAGGTTCGCTCCACCAGAGTGGAGTTTAGCCTCATCATCAATCCTTCAGAGCAAAGTGGAGTACGAGGGAAAAGCTCGGGCAGCGGCCTTCCCGTCACCTTCACCTAGGGCGAACTGGCGGGGTGACCGTGCGACTCCTCGACGCATGAGGAACGACCATGCGTGGGTAGGGCCCTGGGGAGCGCAGCGATGGTCGACGCCCGGAGTGATCGACTTGCCGCGCTTCAGGCAGGACAGGAGTAAGCCTTCGTTAAATGCGTTGCGATTATCGTTAGCGAAATCTTTCGATCATTGGACAACTGTCATGACCGTGCTCTCAGACCAGCCACCAGCCGAGGCGCGTCAATTGGGACGCGAGCTCGTGATGCTCCCAAAGCGTTCTCGACCGTTCATGATGCGCAATTTCCGGAATATGGCGCTTGCGACCGCGGGTCTTATCGCAGCGGCAGGCCTCGGCTGCGCCTTCGGCTCGCATCTGGGCAATGGTGCGCCTCCAGCGCCCCCGGCGGAAAAGCCTGATCTCGGCCAAATCTTGTGGCAGAGCGAGGCTTCGCAGCGACAGGAGACGCGCCAGCTTGCGGATGAAGTCCGCGCCTTGAAGGCAAGCCTCGGCGGAATTCAGGCGAGCCTCGATCGCGTTCGGGCCGGCGAGGACGTGAAGGGGCTCAAGACAAGCATCGAGGCGCTGAAGCAGGGCCTCGACACCGTAAAATCCGACAGCTCCGGGACACTCGCTCAACTTGCCGGCAAGCTCGACCGCGCCGACCAGGTGACGGCGCAAAAGCTCGCACAGATCGTGGAGCGGCTCGACAGGCTCGAGCGAAAGTCGGACGCGACACCGGTCGGCGCTGCCGCGCCTCAACCGCCTGCCCGTCCGAACGTTCAGCCTGCTCCTCAGAATCTCGGCATCCCGCAAGCCAAGGTGACCGAGGCGAACGCACAACCGGCTCAGAAAAATACCGTCCCCGGCTGGGTGCTGCGCGACGTCTATGACGGGATTGCCCTCGTCGAGGGGCACGGCGGCTATCGCGAAGTGGCGGTCGGAGAAGCGATACCGGGCGTCGGGCGGGTCGAAGCAATCGAACGGCATGGCCGCCACTGGGTCGTGGTGACAAGTCAAGGCGTCATCGATTCGGAGCTGAACTGAAAGTAAAACCGGGGCGGTGAATTGATCGAAGGCCCCTTACTTTCATTTCTGTAACGCTTCGCTTTCCGGCTCACTCCTCACTGAGTGATGCTCCCCTTCCTGTCGCCGCGGGGCTGCAGCAGCAACGCGACGAGGCCGCTCCAACCGGTCTGATGCGAGGCGCCGAGACCCCGTCCGGTATCGCCGTGATAATATTCATGGAAGAGCACGAGGTTTTCCGCTCCTTTCTGTTTTTCGAGCCCGGGATATGCCGCCATCACGGGACGGCGCCCGTCCGGCCCTTTGAGCGAGAGACGCGTCAGGCGCTCAGAAAGCTTCTCGGCGATCTCGCCGAGCGGCAGCTTGCGCCCGGAGCGCGTCGGATACTCGACGAGAAAATCGTCGCTGTAATATCGCTCGAACTCGTAGAGCGACTCGATGAGAAGGTAGTTGATCGGCATCCACACAGGGCCGCGCCAATTGGAGTTGCCGCCGAACAGACGCGAATCGGATTCGCCCGGAATGTAACGGATGCTGAATTCCTTGCCGTCCGCGTGGAATACGTAAGGGTGAGCTTCATGGACCTTCGAGACCGAACGAATGCCATGTTCGGACAGGAATTCCGTCTCATCGAGCATGCGCGAGAGAACCGCCGTCATGCGGTGACCCCGCAAGAGCGCAAGCAAGACCGAGCCTCTCATGCCGGGCTCCAGCCAGCGTGAAACGAGGGCCACGAGGTCGGGCCGGTGCTGGAAAAACCATTGCAGCGCCTCAGCGAACCTCGGCACTTTTCGCGCGATCGCGAGGTCATTGACCTGCACGGCGATGAGCGGCATCAAACCCACGAGCGAGCGCGCCCGGATCGGCGTGCCATGTCCGTTCGGCAGACGCAGCACGTCGTAAAAGAACTGGTCCTCCTCGTTCCAGAGATCGGTTTCGCTCATTCCAACATGGCTCATCGCCTCGGCGATGAAGAGGAAGTGTTCGAAGAATTTGACCGCGATGTCCTCATAGACATGTTCGCTCATCGCGAGCTCGAGCGCGATGCGCAACAGGCTCAAGGCGAATCTTGCCATCCAGGCCGTACCATCCGATTGATCGATATAGCCGCCGGTCGGCAACGGCGAGGAGCGGTCGAAAAGTCCGATATTGTCGAGTCCGAGAAAGCCTCCCTGGAAGATATTGCGGCCGTCGGCATCTTTCCGGTTGACCCACCAGCCGAAATTCAAGAGCAGCTTGTGAAAAATGCGCTCGAGGAATTCCCGGTCGGCGTGCCCGGTGAGCGCCTTGTCCATCTCGTAAATGCGCAAGGCGGCCCAGGCATGCAACGGTGGGTTGGCATCGCTGAATTCCCATTCATATGCGGGAAGCTGGCCATTGGGATGCATGAAGCGCTCCTGAGTGAGGAGCAGGAGCTGTGCCTTCGCGAATTCGGGATCGATGATGGCGAAGGTGACGGCCTGAAAGCACAAATCCCATGACGCGTACCAGGGATATTCCCATTTGTCGGGCATCGATACGATGTCGCTGTTCGACAAATGCTGCCAATCCCGGTCGCGCCCTGATTTGCGCTGCTCGGGAGGAGGCGGCTGAGCCGGGTCGCCCTCCAGCCAGCGGCGCACGTCGAAATTGTAATACTGCTTCGACCAGATCATTCCGGCGAGCGCCTGACGCTGCACCAGCTTTGCGTCCTCACTCGGAAGGTCGCGTTGCAGCGCCGCGTAGAACTCGTCGGCTTCCTTAAGGCGCTCCGTGAAGAGGGAGTCGAAGTCGGCGAACGGATCGGCATCGGTTCCCCCTTCACGGAATCGAAGGCGAAGTGTCGCCGTTGCGGCCGGGGCAAGCTCCACCTTCACGTGAGCGGCGCATTTCGTGCCCTGGTCGCGGCGAACGGCGTTTTCGTCGTTCGAAACGATGAAATCGTTGATGCCGTCCTTGAACGGACCCTTGAGCTCGGCGCCGAAAAGGCGCGGCACATTGGTCTCGTTCTCGCAAAACAGGAATTCGCAAGGCTGATCGATGCAAAGTTCACGGTCGACCATGCCGTGCTGGCGGCCGAGGACCTTATCGCCCTGCAGGCGAAGCGAAGGCTTCTCGTTGTTCTTGTCCCACGACCAGGTGTTGCGGGTGAAAAGCTGCGGCAGAAGACGCAGCCTCGCGCTTTCTGAGCCCTGTTTGGTGACCGTGATCCGCATCAAGATGTCGTCGGGGGTTGCCTTTGCGTATTCCACCGCCACGTCAAAGTAGCGGTCCTCCGCGAAGACGCCAGTATCGAGGATTTCGTATTCGGGATCGTGAGTGGTGCGTCGTGCATTCTCGCGGCGCAGCTCCTCATAAGGAAAGCGCGCCTGCGGATATTTGTAGAGCATGCGCAGATAGGAATGAGACGGGGTGGCGTCGAGGTAGAAGTAAAGCTCCTTCACATCCTCGCCGTGATTGCCTTCGGCGTTCGTGAGTCCGAAAAGGCGCTCCTTGAGAAACGGGTCTTGACCGTTCCACAGCGCCAGCGAAAGACACCAGGCGAGCTTGTCGTCGCTGAAGCCGGCGATACCGTCCTCGCCCCAGCGATAGGCGCGGCTTCGCGCCTCCTCATGCGTGAAGTAGTCCCACGCATCGCCGGTCGCGCTGTAGTCCTCGCGCACCGTCCCCCATTGGCGCTCGCTGAGATAGGGGCCGAAGCGTCTCCAGGCGGAAGCCCCCGGCCCGCGCAGGCGCTTTCCCTCGACGGTTGCGAGGAGATCCACGGCTTGCTCGTTCGATCCGCTCGTCATTCGTGCATGCGCGCCAGCATGCGGTGAACTTAAATCATGAACGGATCAAAGCGCCATCACGTCCCGCATCATGGTTAAACGCAAGCTATGCGATCGCGGGAGATCACTCGCAGATCCGGTAGTGATCGCTCGAGCCATGTTGCAAGATATCAAAATGAAGATGCTCAGCGTGGGAAGGGTCGGAGCCCGGACCGAGAACCGTGGTGAACCAACCGCAAGCGGCTTGTCGCATCGTATGCAGAAAGAGCGTCTCGCTCGCATCCGCCTGATGCGCGATGCCGATGCGCCGATGGTCCGCGAGAATGATTCCCGCAAGATCGATGGCGATGCCTTTGCCATGGGCACTCGTCTTCGCGCCTGCCACATGATTGCGGGGGCGGCACTCATAGGCGGGACCCGTGTCCAGCGATACCGCGGGCGAGCCCAGCATCGAGGCGGCAAGAGGCGCGAGGAGATTTCGCGCGTAATCGGTGAAGACGAGCGCGAATGCGCAATTCACGATCGGTTTCCCGGGCAAATCGAGCGTGGTGCCGGAGGCAAGGTGGATCACGCTCATTCTTACGGGATTCGCACTGCTGCAATCAGGCAGGGGAGTGGGGGGCGCCGGCACGGATTCGGCCACGACGCCATTTTCCGAGAGCCTTGCGAGGCACGCCGCAGCCTCTTCCGGCGTCGGCTGCGCCGCAGGAGGTGACGGCGCCGTCGCCGTCGGCGGCGAGGGCGTGGAGGGCTGCGCCGGCGTCGATTTGCTTTCCGGAATTGCCGGGCGAATCGGTGGCGCGGGTGTTTTTTGCGGGGCGGCTGCGAGGCTCATGCAAGAGAGCATTGCCGCACCTGCGAAGCTTGCCGCCCTTTCGACGAGAGATCGCTGCGAACGTTTCTGAAGATTGCGCTGCGATCCTTCCATCAATCTGTCCTCGTCGTTTTCCGCCGAAGGGAGGTGAATTTCGTCTCGAAAAAAAGTGAATAATCAATGCCTTATACAAAATCAGGCGCCGTCTTCTCCTTGAGCTTGTCGAAGGAGTAACGGACGGGACGACGAAATCGTTCGGCTGAAAAGGTTCGGACAGAAGATCAAAAAGACGGGCGGCGTTCTTGTGCGGATTCCCACTTGCGTCTCTGCGCTCTAACATGGCGTCGACGCCGAACTTCCTCGCGCGCCGGGAGACGAAAATGTCGAAGCTTCGCTTCAGGATATCGATGTCGCTCGACGGCTTCGTTGCAGGCCCCGAACAGAGTGTCGAGGCGCCGCTGGGGAAAGGCGGCGAACGGCTGCACAACTGGGCGTTCGAGCTCAAGGCCTTTCGCGCGCATCTCGGGCTCGAGGGCGGAGAGGTGAATGAGAGCACCGCCGTCATTGAAGAATCCTTCGCCCATGTCGGTGCCACGCTGATGGGGCGGAATATGTTCGGAGGTCATCCGGGCCCCTGGGATGCCGAAAAGCCGTGGACAGGCTGGTGGGGCTTGAACCCGCCTTTCCATCATCCCGTCTTCGTCCTCACGCATCATCCGCGTGCGCCTCTCGAGATGAAGGGGGGCACGACTTTCACTTTCGTCACCGAGGGATTCGAGCACGCGCTTGCGCTCGCAAGGCGCGCCTCGGGCGGCAAGGACATCTCGCTCGGTGGCGGGGCGAAGGCCGCCCAACAATACCTCGCAGCGAGGCTCGTGGACGAGATGGAAGTCAATCTCGTACCGATCCTTCTCGGCAGCGGGGAGCGCCTCTTCGACAGCGTCGGCGATGATTTGCACGGCCTGACCCTCATACGCACCATCGCGAGGCCCAAAGTGGTGCATCTCAAATTCGCGAAGCGATGACGCCTTCCTGTTTGTCGCGGCGCCTTTCGATCATCGTGCCTGTGCTCGATGAAGGCGAGCGCATCTCCGCCGCGCTCGAAGCGCTCTCACCATTGAGAGCGCGCGGCGCGGAGATCGTCATCGTCGATGGTGGAAGCATGGACGCAACATTAGAGAGTGCGGAAGGGTCAGCCGATCTCGTGATCGTGGCGCCGCGCGGCCGCGCGTCGCAGATGAATGCAGGCGCCTTGCAGTCGCGCGGCGAGACG
>Ga0213876_10001760_pt1 | contig 13128 bp, 12 predicted proteins | sample BarmaccomBMRX_R9_FD_160113 | JGI IMG/M metagenome (GOLD analysis project Ga0213876, IMG submission 160113) | Root-associated microbial communities from Barbacenia macrantha in rupestrian grasslands, the National Park of Serra do Cipo, Brazil - RX_R9 | ecosystem: Host-associated > Plants > Roots...
ACCGTTGACGTTGACGGTGCCCACCCGCAGCCGCGAAGCCGCCTTCGCGGCCCTGTCAGGGTCCGCACCAAACACGGTGCCCGACAAGCCGTATGCCGAGTCGTTGGCGATGCGCACCGCGTCGTCGTCACCGTCGTGGGGGATCACCGTGAGGACCGGCCCGAAGATCTCCTCCTGGGCCGGGCGGGAGTCGTTGCCCAGGCCCGCGATCACCGTGGGCTCGATGAAGAAACCGACATCCCGGTCCGCCGGCCGACCACCACCGCACGCGAACGACCCGCCCTCGGCAATCGCGATGTCCAGGTAGCTCTGTACCCGATCCCGCTGCCGCGCCGAAATCAGTGGCCCGCAGATGGTCCCGGGGTCGGTGGGGTCACCCGCCTTGATCCCCGACATGGTGGCCGCGGCGATGGAGACGGCTTCGTCGTAACGGGCCCGCGGCACCAGCAGCCTGGTGGTGATCGCGCACCCCTGCCCGGCGTGCATGCAGACCGAGAAGCCGGCAATCCCAACGGCACCGCCCAAGTCGGCGTCGTCGAGCACGACGAATGCCGACTTGCCGCCCAGTTCGAGGAACACCTTCTTGACGGTCGCGGCGCCGTCGGCCATGACGCTGCGGCCGGTGGCCGTCGATCCGGTGAACGAAACCATGTCCACCCGAGGGTCTTTGGCCAGTAGCGCGCCGACGGCGTGGTCGCTGGAGGTGACGATATTGATCACGCCCGCCGGAAAGTCGGTGTGCTCGGCGATGAGTTCCCCGAGCACCGCCGCGCACCAAGGCGTGTCGGGTGCGGGCTTGAGGACGACGGTGTTGCCCGCCGCGAGCGCGGGACCCAGCTTGGCGAGGTTGATCTGGTGCGGGAAGTTCCACGGGGTGATGGCGCCGACGACGCCGACGGCTTCGCGCGCAATGGTGCGCCGGGTGGGGATCCCCATCGGCGACGCTTCGCCGAGATCCTGGTTCCACACGTAGGATTCGGCCGTGTCCGCCGCGAACGTCAGATCGCTGACGGGACCCTCGAGGTGGGCGATCGAGGTCAGCATCCGCGGCGCGCCGACCTCGGCGATGGTGATGTCGCGCAACTCCTCGAGATGTTGACGCATCGCGTCCTGCAGCTGCCGCAGGCAGCGCACCCGCAGTTCGGTGTTGTACGACCAGTCGGTCTCGTCGAAAGCGCGCCGCGCGGCGTCGATGGCGCGACCCATGTCGCCGGGGTTCGCGTCGGCGGCCACTCCGAGCACCTCCTCCGTGGCCGGGTTGATCGTCGGGAAGGTGCCCGCGCTGCCTTCCGAGAACTTGCCGTCGATGAACAGTGCGCTCACGCCGTTAGCCAACAGCGCCATCTACCGCTCCCGCCTATGTGCTTGATATCGAGGGGTCAATCGAGTGGACTGCTGATGGACAACTGTCCGATATTGCCCTTCCGCACCATAGCCGTCAGGCCACCCACGGCACAAGGGCCAGTCCCATCGGCGGCGGAAGGTTCGCGGACATAGGGCCATTACGCTGGTGTTTCACAAGTTGGACTTGCCTGTCCTCGCTGCCATCCACTAGCTTGGACATGTGTCCAGCGATGCACTGGCCGTTACTCCTCGGCAGACCGCGGAGCCGCCGCGCAACCGCCGCCAGGGAGAAACCTTCCGCAAGGTGTTGGCCGCCGGCATGGAAACCCTGCGGGAAAAGTCCTATGCCGACCTGACCGTGCGCATGGTGGCGGCGCGCGCCAAGGTGGCCCCGGCGACCGCATACACCTACTTTTCGTCGAAGAACCACCTGATCGCCGAGGTCTACCTGGACCTGGTGAAGCGGGTGCCGTATTTCACCGACGTCAATGACCCGATGTCCACCCGGGTGGAAAACACGTTGCGTCACCTGGCGCTGGTGGTCGCCGACGAACCCGAGGTCGGCGCCGCATGCACCACGGCGTTGCTCGGCGGCGGTGCCGACTCCGCGGTGAATGCCGTGCGGGACCGAATCGGCGCGGAAATTCATCGCCGCATCGCATCGGCTATCGGGCCCGGTGCCGACCCACGCACCGTGTCGGTCCTCGAGATGACCTTTTTCGGCGCGCTGGTTCAGCTCGGCAGCGGCGAGTTCACCTATCACAAGATCGCCGAACGGTTGACCGACGTGGTGAGCTTCGTTCTGGCGGGCTCAACAAGGACGGCAACCGCCGTGGATGGACGACAAAAGTCAGGTGGTGACGCATGACCGTGAAAGTCGGCGACCATGAACTGGTCCTGGATCCCTACGACTACGACTTCCACGAAGACCCGTATCCGTACTACCAGCGTTTGCGCGACGAGGCGCCGTTGTACCACAACGACGAGCTCGGCTTCTGGGCCCTGTCGCGGCATCGCGACGTGCTGCAGGGATTCCGCAACAGCACAACGCTTTCCAACCGCGACGGCGTCTCGCTGGATCCGGTGTCGCGCGGACCGCACGCGTCGAAGACGATGTCGTTCCTGGCCATGGATGATCCGGGCCACCTGCGTCTGCGCACACTGGTGTCGAAGGGTTTCACGCCGCGCCGCATCCGCGAACTCGAGCCGCGGGTCATCGAGTTGGCCGTGCAACACCTCGACACCATGATGGACAAGGCCCACGGCACCGAAACCGTCGACTATGTCGCGGAATTCGCCGGCAAGCTGCCCATGGACGTGATCTCCGAACTGATGGGCGTGCCGCTGCAGGACCGCGACCGCATCCGCGCCATGGCCGACGGCGTGATGCACCGCGAGGACGGCGTCACCGATGTCCCGGCCTCGGCGATCGAGGCGTCGATCAACCTGATCGTCTACTACCAGGAGATGATCGCCGAGCGCCGCAAGAAGCCAAGCGACGATCTGACCACCGCGCTGCTGGAGGCCGAGATCGACGGCGACCGGCTCACCGACGAAGAAGTCCTCGGCTTCATGTTCCTGATGGTGATTGCCGGCAACGAAACCACGACCAAACTCCTTGCGAATGCAGCGTTCTGGGGTTACAAGAACCCCGACCAGCTGACCCCGGTCTATGCGGATCTGGAACGGGTGCCGCTGTGGGTCGAGGAGACGCTGCGCTACGACACGTCCAGCCAAATCCTGGCACGCACCGTCGCCGGGGAGCTCACCCTCTACGACACCACGATCCCCGAAGGCGACGTCCTGTTGCTGCTCCCCGGGTCCGCGCACCGCGACGAGCGGGTGTTCGACGACCCCGACCGCTATCTCATTGGGCGCGAAATCGGCTCCAAATTGATGAGTTTCGGCAGCGGTGCGCACTTTTGCCTGGGGGCACATCTGGCTCGCATGGAGGCCCGAGTGGCGCTCACCGAGCTGTTCAAGCGAATCCGCGGCTACCAGGTCGACGAGGCCAACGCCGTCCGCGTCCACTCAAGTAACGTCCGCGGGTTCGCCCACCTACCGATCACTGTGGAGGCAAGGTAATGCCCCGCTTCGAACCGCATCCGGCCCGCAGACCCGCGATCGTCGCCGGCGCATCGTCTGGCATCGGGGCGGCCGCCGCGGTGGACCTTGCCGCACACGGCTTTCCGGTCGCCCTCGGCGCGCGACGTGTCGAGAAGTGCCAGGAGATCGTCGAGAAGATCCGCGCTGACGGGGGCGAGGCGATCGCGCTGCACCTCGACGTCACCGACCCCGAATCCGTCAAGGCATTCGTGCACCAAGCCACCGACCAGATTGGTGATATCGAAGTTCTGGTCACCGGCGCGGGCGACACCTACTTTGGCAAACTGCACGAAATCGACACGGAGACTTTCGAATCGCAGATCCAGGTTCACCTGATCGGTGCGAACAGGTTGGCCACCGCGGTGCTTGGCGGCATGGTCGAGCGTCAACGTGGTGACCTGATTTTCGTCGGTTCCGACGTGGGGTTGCGCCCGCGCCCGCACATGGGCGCCTACGGCGCCGCCAAGGCCGCGCTGGCGGCAATGGTGACCAATCTGCAGATGGAGCTCGAAGGCACGGGTGTGCGCGCCTCGATCGTGCACCCAGGTCCGACGAAGACCGCGATGGGCTGGAGTTTGCCCGCCGAGCTGATCGGCCCGGCGCTGGAGGACTGGGCCAAATGGGGTCAGGCCCGTCACGACTACTTCCTGCGGGCGGCAGACCTCGCCCGGGCGATCACGTTCGTCGCGGAGACGCCTAGGGGCGGCTTCGTGGTCAACATGGAGCTCCAACCCGAAGCGCCCTTGATTACGACGAAAGAACGCCAGCAACTCAAACTCGATGAGGGAGCGTTGAACTCATGACCACAGCGACGGTGCCGCGGGTTTCCGGTGGTGAAGCAGAGCACGGCCATCTCGAAGAGTTTCGGACGGATCCGATCGGCCTGATGCAGCGTGTCCGTGACGAGTGTGGCGACGTCGGCTGGTTCCAGCTCGTCGACAAGCACGTCATCCTGCTGTCGGGAGCGAACGCCAACGAGTTCTTCTTCCGTTCCGCCGACGAGGATCTCGACCAGGCCGCGGCGTACCCGTTCATGGCGCCGATCTTCGGCAAGGGCGTGGTGTTCGACGCCAGCCCGGAGCGGCGCAAGGAGATGCTGCACAACTCGGCTCTGCGCGGCGAGCAGATGAAGGGCCACGCCGCCACCATCGAGGCTCAGGTCAAGGGAATGATTGCCGACTGGGGTGACGAAGGCGAGATCGAGCTGCTCGACTTCTTCTCTGAGCTGACCATCTACACCTCGACGGCCTGCCTGATCGGCGTGAAATTCCGCAACCAGCTGGACCACCGGTTCGCCGAGTACTACCACGAGCTGGAGCGCGGCACCGACCCGCTGTGCTACGTCGACCCTTACCTGCCCATCGAAAGCTTCCAGCGCCGCGACGAGGCCCGTGTCAAACTCGTTGCGCTGGTGCAGGAAATCATGGACCAGCGGCTGGCCAACCCGCCGAAGGACAAGTCCGACCGCGACATGCTCGACGTGCTGGTCTCCATCAAGGACGACGAGGGCAAGCCCCGGTTCTCCGCCGACGAGGTCACCGGGATGTTCATCTCGCTGATGTTCGCGGGCCACCACACCAGTTCCGGGACGTCGGCATGGACGTTGATCGAGTTGATCCGCCATGCCGACGTCTACGCCGAGGTGCTCGCCGAGCTCGAGGAGCTCTACTCCGACGGCCAGGAGGTGAGTTTCCATGCGCTGCGCCAGATTCCGAAGTTGGACAACGTGGTCAAGGAAACGCTGCGGCTGCATCCACCGTTGATCATCCTGATGCGGGTGGCCAAGGGCGAATTCGAGGTCGAGGGCTTTCCGATCCACGACGGCGACTATGTGGCGGCGTCCCCGGCCATCTCCAACCGGATTCCCGAGGACTTTCCCGACCCGAACGCGTTCAAACCCGACCGCTACGACAAGCCCGAGCAGGCCGACATCGTCAACCGATGGACGTGGATTCCGTTCGGCGCGGGCCGGCACCGTTGCGTCGGTGCGGCTTTCGCACAGATGCAGATCAAGGCGATCTTCTCGGTTCTGTTGCGCGAGTATCAGTTCGAAATGGCTCAGCCCGCCGACAGCTATCACAACGACCATTCGAAGATGGTCGTGCAGCTGGCCCGGCCGGCGAAGGTCCGCTATCGCAAGCGCGGCGCGTAAGGGTTAAGACTCATGGGCACCGAAGCTTTCAAGGGGTTCCGGATCGAGGCGGATCTGGACTTGTGTCAGGGACACGCCATGTGCGAACTGGAGGCGCCGGACTACTTCCGCGTGCCCAAGCGCGGCAAGGTCGAGATCATCGACTCCGAACCGCCCGAGGAGGCCCGCGACGAGGTCGAACGGGCCGTCGATATGTGCCCCACCCAAGCACTATTCATCAAAGAGAAAGAAGACTGACCTATGCCGTCCTTCGAACGTGCGGCACTCGAAACGTGGGTGCAGACCTGGCTGCAGGCCAACAAGGACTGCGAAAAGGCGGGCGACTGGAAGCCGTTGGCCGACTTCTATGCACCCGAGGCCACCTACGGCTGGAACATCGGTCCCAAAGAAGACGTGATGTGCGTGGGCATCGACGAGATCCGCGACATCGCGCTGGGCCTGGAGATGGAGGGGCTGGAGAACTGGCAGTACCCGTACCAGAAGATCCTCATCGACGACCGGCAGGGCGAGATCGTCGGCTTCTGGAAGCAGATCGTGCTGGACGGTGACGGCGGCCAGCAGGAGATCTACGGCATCGGCGGCAGTTGGTTCCGGCTCAACGCGGACACGCTCATCGAGTGGCAGCGCGACTTCTTCGATTTCGGCCACGTCTCGGCGCTCTACATGCAGCTGATCAAAGAGGGCAAGCTGTCGGCCGGCATGCAGAAGCGGATCGAGCGCAGCCTGGCCGGCGAGAAGCTGCCCGGCTACTACCCGCTGGGCCAGGCTCCGGTGCCAATCTGGTGATCTACTGCCCCTATTGTCTATCGTGCGGTGACGCAGGCCATAATGGTCTGCTAATGAGAACACGTTCTACATTGCCGTCCGGCCCCGGCCGGTCCCTTTCACCGACACTCGGGTCAGGGAATGCTAGTGGAGGTCCTTCATGAAAACAAAAGGCGCGCTGATCTGGGAATTCAACCAGCCGTGGTCCATCGAGGAAATCGAGATCGGCGACCCGGTCAAGGACGAAGTCAAGATCCAGATGGAAGCGGCCGGCATGTGCCATTCGGATCACCATCTAGTCACCGGTGGCATCCCCATGGCGGGCTTCCCGGTGCTTGGCGGCCATGAGGGCGCGGGCATCGTCACCGAGGTCGGCCCGGGCGTGGAGGACATCGCGCCAGGCGACCACGTGGTGCTGTCGTTCATCCCGTCCTGCGGCACGTGCCCGACCTGTCAGGCGGGCATGCGCAACCTGTGCGACTTGGGCGCGGGGCTACTGGGCGGCCAAGCGGTCAGTGACAACACCTTCCGCATCCAGGCCCGCGGCCAGAACGTCTTCCCCATGACGCTGTTGGGCACTTTCTCGCCGTACATGGTGGTGCACCGCGCCTCGGTGGTGAAGATCGACCCGTCGGTCCCGTTCGAGGTGGCCGCGCTGGTGGGCTGCGGCGTCACCTCCGGCTACGGTTCGGCGGTGCGCACCGCCGACATCCGGCCGGGGCAGGACGTCGCCATCGTCGGCGTCGGCGGCGTCGGCATGGCCGCGCTGCAGGGAGCCGTCAGCGCCGGCGCCCGCTACATCTTCGCGATCGACCCGGTGGAGTGGAAGCGCGATCAGGCGCTGAAGTTCGGCGCCACCCACGTTTACCCGGACATCAACGCCGCGCTGATGGGCATGGCCGAGGTGACCTACGGCCTGATGGCCCACAAGGTCGTGGTCACGGTCGGCGAGCTGCAGGGCGCCGACATCGACAACTACCTCAACATCACCCAGAAGGGTGGCACCTGCGTGCTGACCGCCATCGGCAGCCTGCTGGACACCAACGTGAACCTGAACCTCGCGATGCTGACCCTGATGCAGAAGAACCTGCAGGGCACCATCTTCGGCGGCGGTAACCCGCAATACGACATTCCGCAGCTGCTGTCGATGTATAAGGCCGGCAAGCTGAACCTGGACGACATGGTCACCACCCAGTACCGCCTGGAGCAGATCAACGAGGGCTACCAGGACATGCTGAACGGCAAGAACATTCGCGGCGTCATCCGGTTCACCGACGCCGACCGGTAAACCACGGTCAATTTGCCGGGCGGCCACGCATTGTACGCACCATTTGACTCCGAGGCGAATGGGTAGAGCTCCTACGTCACCTCTGGCGTGGCGCTTTCTCAGTCCCTGACCCGGCCGCACGAGCAGAAGGGGCCGTCTCATCCATCTGGGCAGTCTCTTTTTAGGTCAAATTAAAACGGCTGGAAATCCAAGATGATGGGCGGGCCCAAAACGGTGACGTCGACCAGCGGCAGTTCGTTGCGTTCGATCTGGGCGATCCAGCTGACCGACTTGTGCATCTGGCCGGCCAAGCGGTCGCGCGACCAATACTTCTCTTTTCGGTAACGGCTGACCAGCTCGCCGGGCGTGGGCTCAGCGCGGGCCACCGGCGCCTCGAAGGGGCGGCCCGTTGATCGCACTCGCAGTTGTTTTCGCGCCAGCGCCAGCGCCCGCGCCAGCGCCAGCGCCACCGCCAGAAGCGCTTACCCGTGCCAACCCGGCGGATTGCCCCCCGGATTGGGGCAGAACATTAGGCCGCATTGGACGTTTCCTGGATTATCAGACGGTGGATTATCTCCGTCCCAAACATTCGAATCGTGCAGCGTCTGCTGCCCGGCCTCGATGTGGGGAACGTTGCCCCACCCGTCGGGTACGACGTACCAGGTATGGCACACATTGCTATTCCACACATACGGCTCGCCGATAGCGCGGGACGAATTCGGCCCACTCGGCCACACCATGGATTGCCCTGGACACCAGGTAAATGGGCCCTTGGTGGCATGAGCGGTACCTGTGCTCAACCCTAGGCCGGCCACCGCAACGCCGACCGGCAGCAGTGTGCCGACAATGGCCTTCTTCATCCTGATGTCCACAGCGCTTCCTTTCGCTTTTATCAGATCGCAACGTAACGCCGGCCTCTTGAGAAATTCTTGCGCGCTTGGTGAACTTCTGATCGGCCCAAATGGCTTCGGACAACGCGGTGTTGGTGGCACAGGCATTTCAGGTTTGAGGCATCCGCCCGCGAGGGGCGGGCCCCAGCTCGAATAGAGCGGTTCAGGGTTACGCCTTACGATCGACCCGCCGCCACGCCCCTCCGGCAAAGGAACCCCGCCATGCACGCGCACCTTCGGCCCGCCTTGCCGCTTCGCCGCATCTTCGCCTCCCAGAAGGCCCGCCCCGCACTGCTGATCGGCGCGCTCGGCGTCGTATTCGGTGACCTCGGGACAAGTCCGATCTACACGATCCAGACGATCTTCGACCCCCACGACCCCCATCCCATACCGCTCACCACCGACAATCTCTACGGGATCGTGTCGTTGGTCTTCTGGTCGGTGATGGTCATCGTCACGCTCACCTACGTGACTCTGGTGATGCGCGCCGATAACGACGGCGAGGGCGGCATTATGGCGCTCATCACGCTGGTGCGCCGCTTCGCCGGCCGGGGGAGTGGGCGCATAGCGACGCTGTTGGCCGCGCTCGGCATCTTCGGCGCCTCGTTGTTTTTTGGCGACAGCATGATCACGCCGGCGATTTCGGTGATCTCGGCGGTGGAGGGTCTCAAAGTTGTTCAACCGCACTTAGGGGGCTGGGTCGTGCCGATCACCGCGGTGATCATCGTTATCCTGTTCGCCTTTCAGAGCCGCGGCACCGCCGCCATTGGTCGCTTGTTCGGACCCGTGATGATTGTGTGGTTCACCGCAATTGGCGCCTGCGGAGTAGGGGGCATTGCCACGCACCCACAAATCCTTCGGGCGTTGTCGCCGGTATACGCGTTGATGTTCGTGGTTAAGCATTTCGACGTGGCGTTTTTTTCGTTAGCCGCTGTTGTGTTGGCGGTGACGGGCGCGGAGGCGCTCTACGCCGACATGGGGCACTTCGGCCGGCCGGCGATCACCCGGGCGTGGGTGTTTGTGGTGATGCCGGCGTGCGTGCTCAGCTATTTCGGTCAGGCGGCGCTCCTGTTGGGCAACAGGACTGTCGTCGACGCCCCCTTCTTCCTGCTTCCCCCGGAGTGGGCGCGGTTGCCGATGGTGCTGCTGGCGACGGCGGCAACAGTGATCGCGTCCCAGGCGGTGATCACGGGGGCCTATTCGGTGGCATCGCAAGCCGCTCAACTCGGCTACCTGCCCAGGGTGCGGGTCGTGCACACGTCCGAGTCGACCATCGGCCAGATCTATGTGCCCTGGATCAACGGTCTGCTGATGGTCTCGGTGCTCATCTTGGTGTTCGCGTTCCGCAGCTCGGCGGCGCTTGCGTTTGCGTTCGGCATGGCGGTGACCGGCACGATCACCATCACCACACTGCTGTTCTTCTATATCGCACGCACACGCTGGCGAACACCGTTGTGGCTGATCGTGATTGGCGCGACCACGTTGTTGTCGGTAGACCTGATGTTCTTCGCGGCCAACCTGACCAAGCTGGTTCACGGAGCGTGGGTACCGCTGTTGATCGGCGCCTCGGCCTTCACGGTGCTGACCACCTGGCAGCGGGGCAGCCAGCTCGTCACGCAGGCCCGGGCGCGAGCGGAGGGCCCACTGCGCGAATTTATCGATCAGCTGGCCATCTATCAGCCGCCCCTGCTACGAATCGCCGGCACGGCGGTATTCCTGAACCGCGGCAAAGACACCGCGCCGCTGGCCATGCGGGCCAATGTCGAACACAACCACGTCCTGCACGAACACGTGGTGATCATGTCGATCGAAATCCGCCCGGTGCCGCGGGTGCCGGACACGGAGCGAGTAGAAGTCGACCCGCTGGGTTACGCGGAAGACGGCGTCATCCACGTCACCGCGAGCTTCGGGTACACGGAACGGCCCAACATCCCGGACGCGCTGCGCCTGCTCGAGCCGCAGCAAAGCGAAGGCCAAATCGCCATAGACGACGCATCGTATTTCCTTTCCAAGGTTGAACTCCGGAGAGGCTCGGCGCCGACTATGCCGGCGTGGCGCAAGCGGCTGTTCATCGCCACCGCCTACATAGCCGCGGACGCCGCCGAGTACTTCGGCTTGCCGAGCAACCGAACCGTGGTCATGGGTTCGCGGATCGAGGTATAGGACGCCACCGCCGCCAGCAGCGATGCGGAGCGCGCAGGCGTGCGCGCCGAAACCCTTCCAATATGGGCGTCTCGCATTGAACACCGGCGTCGGCCGCGCCGACCGGATGTTCTACTACGTTGAAGGCATCGGCCCACGGCGCGGATGGTTCCGACTGGTGGCGTGACGGAGGAGGATACGCCCATGAGGATTGTCGTGATGGCCGCCGGCAGCCTGGTGGGCGTCGTGCTGTTCGGCTCCGGTGTCGCGCACGCCAACACAAGCCAGGAGATGCAGGCATGCCAGCTGATGGACGATCCATCCGGGCACGACCAGGGCTACGCGCCAGCCGAATACGCCTTCATGATGTTGCGGGCCACTATGACGGCGGAGGACGCCAGGAATGTCATGTCTCGGGCGGTCCAAGATTACTGCCCAAACCACCTTATCGACCTTCCGGCGGGCTGGCGCTAGCCGAAGCCGGCGAGCACCCAACTTGACGACGGCCCGTCCGGCCAGCACCTTGGTGTGGTGAAGTTGCCCCTGCTCGGCCCCGTTTCGTTGACCGGCTTTCATAACGCCTGGTTCTTCCTGTTCCTGCTGGCCGTGCTGCTGGTGGTGGGGGTTTACGTCGCCATGTTGTTCGTGCGGCGTCGGCGGGTGTTGCGATTCGCCAACATGGAGGTGTTGCAGCGAGTTGCCCCCGCGCGCCGCAGCCGCTGGCGCCATGTGCCGACGATCCTGCTGGTCACATCGCTGGTGCTGCTGACGACGGCGATGGCCGGCCCCACGTCCGACGTCCGGATCCCGCTCAACCGCGCCGTGGTGATGCTGGTCATCGACGTCTCGGAATCCATGGCTTCTGACGACGTCCCGCCGAACCGGCTGGCCGCCGCGCAGGAGGCCGGAAAGCAATTCGCCGACGAGCTGACCCCGGCCATCAACCTGGGCCTGGTGGAGTTCGCGGCCACCGCCACGCTGTTGGTCTCCCCCACGACCAACCGCGCCGCGGTGAAAGCGGCCATCGACAAGCTGCAGCCGGCCCCCAAAACCGCGACCGGAGAGGGCATTCTGACGGCATTGCAGGCAATCGCGACGGTCGGGTCGGTGATGGGCGGCGGCGACGGGCCGCCACCGGCCAGGATCGTGCTCGAGTCCGACGGCGCCGAGAATGTGCCACTGGACCCGAACGCGCCGCAGGGTGCATTCACCGCGGCTCGGGCCGCCAAGTCCGAGGGCGTGCAGATATCGACGATCTCGTTCGGCACGCCAGACGGCACCGTCGAGTACAACGGCTCCACCATCCCGGTTCCCGTGGACGATCAGACCTTGAAGAAAATCTGCGAGATCACCGACGGCCAGGCGTTCCACGCCGACAGCCTGGAATCGCTCCGGAACGTCTACTCGACCCTGCAAAAGCAGATCGGCTACGAAACCGTCCGCGGTGACGCCAGCGGCGCCTGGATGCTGCTCGGTGCGGTGGTCATGGCCGGCGCCGTGCTGGCGGGCCTGTTCCTGAACCGCAGGCTGCCTGCCTGAGGTGCCTCACACCGGCAGGCGCCGGTTGATCAGCAACGCCAGTCCCGCGGCGACGAGGGCCACGATGACAGCAAGCCGCAGCCAACCGGCGCTGCCGGGCCCGGGCACGATGCGATAACCGATGTCCTTTTCGATGGAGTCGTAGATCTTGTGGAGTTCGCTGAGGTTGCTGGCGGTGTACGGCTGCCCGCCAGACAGGCGTGCGATGGTCTTGAGCTGATCGGGCTTGACGGGAACCGCGACGCGCTGCCCGCTCATCTCGATGGTGCCGTTGGGCGTCCCGAACGAGATCGTCGAAATCGGCACGCCCTGATCCTTGGCTAGGCGCGCCGCCGTGTAGGCGCCGTCGTGCGGATCGCTGGGGTTGGACGGCTTATTCTCACCGCCGTCGGAGAGCAACACGATACGTGCCGGCGGTGGGGTGTCTCCGCCGGCCACGGCCGAGGCGCTGATGGCGTGCAGGGCCGTCAGGATGGCCTCGCCGGTGGCGGTGCTGTCGGCGAACTGCAGCTTCTGCAGCCCGTCGATGACCGCCTGGTGCTGCGGGGTCGGCGGAACCAGAAGGTACGGCGTTCCGGCGAAGCCGACCAGTCCCAGGTTGATTCCCGGCGTCAGTTGGGTGGCGAACTGCGTCGCGGCCTGCTCGGCGGCCTTGAGCCGGGTGGGTTCGACGTCGGTGGCCCGCATCGAGTTGGACATGTCGATCACCAGCATCACGACGGCGCGGTTGCGCGGTATGCGCATCTCGTGGGTGGGGGTGGCCAGCGCCACGGTCAGCAGGACCAGGCTGAGCAGAGAGACAACGAGGGGAATGTGACGCCACACCGGCTGCGGCACTTGCGCATCGGTGAACCGGTGCAGCCGCTGTCGGCGTCGAGCCTGAACGAAGATGTAGAAGCCCAACAGCGCCAGCGGGACCAACC
>Ga0213876_10001761_pt1 | contig 13123 bp, 12 predicted proteins | sample BarmaccomBMRX_R9_FD_160113 | JGI IMG/M metagenome (GOLD analysis project Ga0213876, IMG submission 160113) | Root-associated microbial communities from Barbacenia macrantha in rupestrian grasslands, the National Park of Serra do Cipo, Brazil - RX_R9 | ecosystem: Host-associated > Plants > Roots...
TGCTCAAAATGCCAGTAACTAATGGCATGACTAAGCAGCGTGATGTCGCTCGAAGCATTTGTTGCGCAGAAGTTTGAGCCGGAGGGCGTCGATAAATGCAAGAAAGGCCGGCTAAGATTCTGCCGGGGCTCGGTTCGCCGTCTAGGTCTCGGGCCTACCCATCATCTAGAACTGGAATCGAGCTCCCAACGTAACGACGCGCGCGGCTAGAGCATTCGTGGCTTGGCCGAAGTTCGCGGCGGCAATGTTGGTCGAGATGGTGCCCCCATTCAAGTTCAGAATGTTGAACACGTTGTACGCATCGATTCGGAACTCGATCCTGGTGCCCTCGCCGAGTATGGGCATCTTCGGAACGCCAAACGCCTTGATCAGCGTCAAGTCGACGCCCCTGTAATAGGGACCGTTGAGTGAGTTCCGCTGGACACCGGGCGACTGAGGCAGTGTGCTCCCGTACCCTGTGCTGAAGGGAGTGTAATTGGGCACTGAAAAATATGCAGTACCGCCCCTCGAATAGTTAGAGCCAGTTTCGAACGCAGAGTTGCTGGTGCTGGTCCCCGCGCCGCCTAAATAGGCAGCGGGGAATAAGCTCCCATACCCACAGGTATTGCAATAGAGGCTTCCGCCGACGACGCTCACAATGGGACTCCACGGGAATCCCGAGTGAATTTGCAAAATGCCGCTGAGGGACCAGCCGCCGACAATTTTTTCGGCCCAGTTTTTATTACCGCGGAACAGGACCGGCTGCCATGTCCCAAACAGCTTGAACGCCTTGCCGATGTTGTAGTCGCAGCGTCCGTAATCCAGGTTGAGATTGTATGGATAGGGTTGTTCAGAGTAGGGGGCCGAACTGGTGTCCCTGCATCGGGACCCAGTGAACTGGCTCTCGAGCTGGAATTGCTGCGAGAACTGGTGCTTTACGTCGGCGATCAGGGCGTTGTAATGACCCCAGCCCGTCATACTCCAGTAGTCTCCGCCGCCGATCTGGGGATTCAGAGGATAGCCGAGAGCGGCTGGAGCGGCATTCGGGTTTTCGTGGAAATTGAGGTGGTTCGACAACGTGCCTTCATAACTCAGCATCGCTATCCAGTTATGGCCCACATCATATTGCACGTCGGCGGAGTAATGCTGGACGCGCGTGGTGGGGAAGTCTCTCGGAAAAATGACGACATTGACACTGCCGGTAGTGGGCAGTCCATTGGCACCAAAGGTTGCGACCGCGTTCGGATTGGCCGGGTAACTGGTAAGCGAGTGGACGTTTGACCCAATGCCGTAAACGATACCCGGATTCGGCGAAGTGGGCGCGGACTCATTGAAGCTCGGGAAGATCACCAGCCCTGGGTTTCCCTGAAGGTTCGCGGAAAGCGCGATTTCTTCCTGGTTATAGTTCAAACCGTAACCAGCTCGGACCACAAACTTATTGTTCAATGCAGCAGGACTCCAGGCAAAACCGAACTGGGGTCCGAAGTTATACTTCTGAGGCGTCCACGAATTTCCCGGTCGAACGGTTAAGCCCGTCAAGAAATTCGAGCCCGAACCCGGGAATGCCGCGTACAAATTATTTTGTGTATCGGAGAGCGCGCCGAAGTAGGACCACCGCAGCCCCAGATTGAGGGTCAGGTTCTTTGCGACTTTGAAGTCATCCTGAACGAAGAAGCCCAAGAGATTTTCGCGGTCATCCTGTTTCTCAATGGTTGGGACGCCGGTATGAGGATTGAATCCTCCATTTTCCTGATGCGGCGCGTCGTTAAGGAAGTCCCATATGTTGAAGAAGCGGTAATTGGGGACGCCGCAACCGGTACATTCGTTGAGATAGAAAAGGCGTGTAATATCGCCGCCAAATTTGATCGAGTGGCGCCCGGAGATCTTTGTAGCGACATCCTTGATAGTGCCGGTCCACTGGTTCAAGATGCTGCCGATAGAAGCTCCAAAAGGCTCTATCGTGATGTTGCCTACCATTTCGATGTTGTCCATGGGAAGTCCAACCGGCTGTTGCGGGTTGGACGCGACCTCGTTCCAGTTCCATCCCGCGAGATTGGCGCGAAATTCGTTGAGGAAAGTCGCCCCAAACGTGTGATTCCAGACTATAGAGTAGGCTTCGTTGATTTGGTCGTGATGGAACAAGTTATAAGCGCGGGCCGCGCCGTTCAGGTTAGTAGTAGTTTGTGGAACCCAATAGATGGCGAACGCGATATGGTCGAGGCTGGTGAGATTCCAATCGAGACGGCCGTTGTACTGGTATTTCGATGTGCTGGTTCGATTGACCGTTGTGTAATTCGCAATGTCAGCGACGTTGCTTAGACCACTACCGACGCCGGGGCTCGTGGGACTCGACCAAGTAAGGTCTTGCGTCCCCAGTGGTGTTGTCAAAGGCGAGCCCAGATTCAGACCCTGACCCGGAATGGTTCTGCAATTCACGCCCTCAACTAGACCGATATTTGCACAGGTTGCGGGATTGATGCCTTGGTTGACGACACCATTGCCGGGAAAGCCCAGGTACGTTGCAGCGATGCTCCCGGGGCGGGCCAAAGCGGCGAACGCGGGCGTTTCGTACCACCCGCTACCAATGCTGGCAGAGTTCGGTTCGTCTACGGTCTCAAGGTTGAAGAAGAAGAAGATTTTATTCTTCCAGATGGGACCGCCGATGCCGCCGCCCAGTTGATTGAAACGGTTGTCGTCTTTCGTGACCGGGTTCCCCTGGCCGTTGAAGCGTTGATACGCGTTCAAGCCGGGGCGATGACCGGTGAAGAAGAAACTGCCGTGGAAGTCGTTGGTGCCGCTCTTCGAAGTGACCTCAATTTGGGCGCCGCTGAAGCGCGCATTTTCGGCATCATAACTGTTAGAAACAACCTTTACGCTTTCAACCGAGTCTTCTGAGGGCGTGATGATGGTGGTGCCGCCCCAAACGGCGCTAGCCGTGCTGATGCCGTCGACGGAGATACCGTTGTTCTCATACTGCTGGCCAACGGCCAGAGCTTGCGGGCCATTTTCTGTTTGAAACACGCCCGCGCTTCCGCCGGTTCCGCCAGGTCCCTGCGTTCCGGGGAGATTTACGCCACCCCCGTTGGCGCCCTGCGCGCCGTCGCCGGCCATTCCGGGCGCTAACTGAACCAACTGGAAAACATCCCGCCCGAACGACGGCATGTGCTGGATTTGATTGCTGGTAATGGTTCCGCTCAAGGTAGCGGTGTCGGTGTCGAGCGTCTCGGTAGTTTCTGAGACGGTGACAGTCTGCTGCACTTCACCCACGTCGAGCTGAAGGTCCAACGCATTTGGCTGTTCGGGAATGATTGCTACATGTTCGAGGACTTTCGTCTTGAATCCCTGGGCCTCAGCCGTAATTTTATAGTTCGCGGGCGGGAGGGCGTTGAATTGATAGATGCCATTGGCGTCGGAGGTCGAGGTCATTTTCTGACCGGTGTCCGTGTTCTCCAGCGTCACAGTTGCGCCGGCGACGAGTCCACCTCGAGGATCAGTCACAGTTCCGCGGATTGAAGCGCGAAACTGGGCTTGGCTAACCGTGGCGAAGGCTACCAAACAGATTGCCGGCAATAAAAAACGCGCGGACTTGGAGCGATTCATAGAAAAACCTCTGCAACGTAGATACAACTTAAGAAAAAATATCACATGTTCCGTGAGCGGGCATCCACCCTTTCAGGACCTAATTCGATAACCATGAGGGCAAGAAGCGCGTGTCTGTGTCCGCTATTGGCAATAGTGTTCGCTTTCGGGTGCCAGGCTCAGGAAGACGTGCAGATTGATGCAACGGCGCAGACATCGCCGTTCCCGCACTTCTGGGAGCAAATGTTTGGATCCGGGCGCGCCATTCTGGCGCTGCGAGAGAGCTATAGCAACGATCTGCGCGCCGTGAAGCAAGTCACTGATTTCCGCTACGTGCGCTTTCACGCCATTTTGCACGACGAAGTAGGCGTATATAACGAAGACGAGCACGGCAGTGCGGTCTACAATTTCGCGTATGTGGATCAGATCTATGACGGGTTATTGAAGGATGGCGTGCGTCCCGCTGTGGAGATCAGCTTTATGCCGAAGAAGCTGGCCTTTAACCCCGATGCGCTGCATCCGTTCTGGTATAAGCAGAACGTCTCGCCGCCGAAAAGCTGGGATAAGTGGGACGGCCTTATCACCGCACTGGCGCGGCACCTGGTGGAGCGCTACGGCGAGAATGAAGTCGCTCAGTGGTATTTCGAAGTCTGGAACGAACCGAACATCGATTTCTGGAACGGCATCCCACGCGAGAAAAGCTATTTCGAATTGTATGATCACACGGCCCGTGATCTGAAAAAGGTCAGTCCGCGATTGCGTGTTGGCGGTCCGGCGACTGCGACCGCGGCCTGGGCAGACGATTTTTTGAAGCATGTGTCAGAGCAGCATGTGCCTGTGGATTTCGTGTCGAGTCATGGGTACGCTGACGATACGGTAGAGGATCTGTTTGGCACCAACGAAGATATCCCAATGGATGATCGCGTATGCCGAGCGATAGGCAAGGTTAGAAAACAGATTCAGAGTTCAAATTTTCCGAACTTACCGCTCCTTTGGACTGAGTGGAACGTGCCTGGAATGAATGGCGCGCGCGATACCTCCTACGTGGGTCCGGCGCTGGCGAACACCATTCGCGAGTGTGACGGAATGGTGGACATGATGTCCTTCTGGACCTTTTCCGACGTGTTTGAAGAAGGTGGACCGATCCCGAAGCCGTTCGAGGGCCATTTTGGGTTGAGGGCGAAAGGCGGCATCAATAAGCCAAGCTATTACGATTTCGCCCTGTTGCATAGATTAGGCGAGCAGCGCTTCCCAAACTCGAGTTCGGACGTGATTGCGACCAAGCGCAAAGATGGAACCCTGGCGATAGCAGTGTGGAACTTGATTGATCCGGATAAGAGAGGAAGCGCAAAGAGGATTCGCTTGACGATCAACGGGGTGCGGAACGATGCCGCCGTGGAAGTGAGCCGGGTAGACGACGAGCATTCCAACACGCTAGCGGCTTACAAGTCCTTGGGCAGCCCGCGTTATCCCACAGAAGAGCAGGTCGAAAAAATGAATGCGGCGACGGCGTTGGCGCGGCCCGTTGAGGAGCACCTTGTATCCAATCATCTGGAGTTGACACTAAGGCCCAATGCGCTTGTTCTTATCGAGGTGCAAGGCGGTTCTTAGTTTATGGGACTTAGTTCCGCATGCCTAGCGGCATGTCTCCCTTTAGCGACCAATACGGGAGTCGTTTTTCTTTAAGTCCAAAATGGCTCTCCCGAGTTTCAAAATGCCCTAGCAGCAACCGGGGCTGGGCTGCGGGATGAACTTCTTCACTGCCCTGTTTTGCCGAATTACGACGACCGCGAAATCATTGGCTGTAATTCTGTGGACATGTCGGGCCGCCGCAGGTAAGGCAACGACGCAGAACTACACGGGTTTCGATTTTCACTCCTATTTACCGGCTCTGGGGTTAAATGCCAGGCGACCCAGTTAGCCTAGTTTCCGCGTGAATTAGGGACGTCTGTATTTTTTGAACGAGTCCTCCACCCAGTCAGCTGAGGCCGTCGTTAATTAGAAGGATGCCCCGGTCAGTTGAAGGTTTGCGAAAGCAGGTGGAGATCCTGCTGCTGTACGAAGCTAATTCCGAAGCTTACAAATCTTCTGCACTGTATCTTTGTCGATGTCCGCCGCGCCTAAATTACTACAGGAGTTTTTCGGGACAGTTCTAAGTACCGGTATCATCTCCGGGTTTTCATCCGATCGGACCGCGCAGCCCGTATAGGCGAGTGAGATTCGACAAAAGATCGAATTCATCAGAGAGGATATTAATGCACTGCAAGAAGAATATACGCACGTCGCTGACCCCGTTACTTTATTGCTGCCTGCTGGCAAACGGTCTAGCAGGTGCGACCGTCGCGGCGACTTATACGGGAACGCTGACTGCTGAATCGGGAACGCCCGGCTCGGTGGTGGTAGAGATGCTGAGTCTTCCCGCACCCTCATCCGTCACGATCTTTACAACCTCGTACGGCGGCGGCACAAACCTTGACAATACAACGACAAGCGCCGGTGGTTTTCAGCCGAGCGTTACGCTTTTCGATACGACTGGCTTTGCTGTCGCGACCGAAAACGGAATGTTTTCGCCTCTAAATAACTCCTGGGATGCCTACATTCAGGATCCAAGCGTGCCCGCCGGTAATTATTTTGTAGTTATGACAGATCAAGCCAACCAAGTGTCACCGGCGTTTACAGGATTCGGTAACACGGCACCAAGCAACTTCTATACGTTTTTCAGCGGCCCCGGCGGGAGTACCTTCACCGATGCACAGGGAAATGTGCGCACGGGAAACTACGCGCTTGACGTCGCTGCCTCATCTATAACCTCTAGCAGCGCGCCAGAGCCTGCAACATTCTGGCTCATCGTTCCTGTGTTAGCAAGTGCCGTGTGTTTCTTGCGTAAACGCAAACTCTCGGTGTCCTAAATCATGCGAGCTGTTAGTAAGCCAATTCGTGGAGAACTTATGGAAAAGAATAATCTAATCTCAGATGTGTTGAATGAAGCGCCGAATCGGCGCAGTCTCTTGAAGAAAATCGGCGTCGCCAGCGCTGCGTTGGGAGCCGGCATCGTGTCGGGTGGGCTGAAGCTGGAGGCCGATCCTGCAACGCCAACGTACTTCGACGTATTACAGTTTGCCCTCAACCTCGAGTATCTTGAGGCTGAGTTTTACACTGTTGCGACAGCCGGAGTAACAATCGATCAGATGGGAATTCCGGTTTCAGGGCAAGGAAACAATGGTACGACTTCAGGTGGCAATCCGGTAAACTTTGCGAACAATACTGTGTTCACCGGCACCGTCGCAAGGCAGATTGCAACTGACGAAAGAAATCACGTCTTGCTGCTGCGAACCGCCCTGGCCAATGCTCCTGCCGTCAACGGTTCATCCACCACTGGTCCAGTTGCACGGCCTCCTATCAATTTAACTGCTCTAGGAATAGGTTTTGCAAATGAACTGCAATTCTTGACGCTGGCGAGGGTTTTCGAAGATATAGGCGTAAGCGCCTATGGTGGAGGCGTACCTTACCTGCTTAGTGCTCCGGCGACAATTGTGCAAGACGCCGCCAGAATTCTCGCGGTGGAGGGTGAGCACGCCGCGAATATTCGCGCCCAGATAGCCAAACTCTCTATAACGACAGCGCCTCTAGACGGAGTCGACATCATCCCTCCGCCCTCCGGAACATACTTTTTCTCAGTGGATCCCAACTCTCCAGCCAACGACCCGAATGGCGGTTTGACACCCATCCGCACACCCGGGCAGGTGCTTTATCTTGCTTACGGCAATCTCGCAAACGTCACCTCGGGCGGTTTCTTCCCGATGGGCGTAAACGGAAACCTCGTAACCAGCTCGGCTCACGCATGAGCTAAATACCTGGGAAAGAGAGCAAGCGCGGGCAGCATCGAGGGAGAGAGCGCGATTCACTCTCTCCCTCTTTTTTGCGCACGTATGCTGCAATTTTGAAGCGTGCGATGTATCGCCTTGATTCGCTTGCTAAGTAGCGGAAGACTAGCAGGCCCAGCTTCATTTCACAACAACAACCGTTTGATCGGCGCCCCTCATTGGCAGCACAGATTGTCCATGTGCTGCCCGTGCCCGCAAAACTGAGACCAGCGCTTCCAGGCGCCGATTACGCGACTTCAATCGCTCCAGATCACGTGAACTCTTATCGACAACGGCGGCATCCGCCACGTTCGAGGCGGCAGCTTCTATCTTTGCAGGATTAGCAGGTTGGGTGGCAACAGCTCCTGATGTCAATGGATAGCCGGTTGACTTCGGGGCGGCCGTACCGATATATGCCCCTGCGATCATCCCCGATATGACACTGACCAAACTCATGGTAATCAGCTTCTTTGATCTTCCCTTAAGACTCCAGTTCGAGCGGATCCGGTTGCTCGGCGAGGACCTACGCCTACGTATGAGATAGATCGGCGGAGTTGATTGAGGAATGACTTGAGCTGTCATGGAGTGGGTGGTGTAGGCAGGCGCTAATTTATTAGTCAGATTTTGGATCTGATCCCCTTTCTGTGCGGTCTGTGATACGTCCTGAGGCAGACTGGCCTGCATCGCAGCCAGTTTAAACACAGCGATCTCGAGATATCTCACAATTCGCATGAGCGCCTCCTCATGTATCTACGAGGTTAGCGTTTGTTTAGATCACAACCCACGAAGCTTCTGAGTCATGGGAGATCTTACAGGCAATTACTTCGCAGTGTTGGGCAGGCCGGCTTTAATAGGAACAGCCTGTCGTGGGGATTCAGTCTGGCCGAGCTCTGTTGGTTTCAGTCCGGCGGCGAAAAAACTCCGCGTGTCTGGGACAGGCCCGGAGAGACTAGGATCCTGGCGAGCTATTGGAGAACGCCCTTAACCGAATCCAAAAAGCAGCGCTCCTCCCAACGCGCGTCTTCGGTTAGTTCCGCATGCCTACCGGCATCAGCGGCAACGGCGCGGCGATGCTCTCGCTCATGAGCTGGGCCCGAAGCGCCATGAGGCTTTGGAGGCCGGTGAGGATCTGTTCCACTCGGATCTCCGTTCTCCAGACCTGGTTCGAGGCGGAAGACAAGACGACCTCACCAAGGAGGAGCGTGTCTTCGCATTCGACGCTGACAGGGGTGGACTCGAGCACCTGCTCACTGGTGGTGAGGATGAGGCGCTTGCCCTGCATGCCCTCCACTTCGCAGTCGACATTTCTTTTGGTTCCGTGAACGTCGGGCGCGGGCAGCTGGAGCACGGCTGGACGCCTTTGATCTGACATCGAGCTCATCACGCCGTACTAATCGGCGAGAAATGGGAAGGACTTTAGCGATTAAAAGCGCGATTCAATAAAAAACCAGAGCGACGCCCCTACCGCCACGGGCAGCAAGAGCTCAAGCCAACTACGCAGGGTTCCCAAGGGGAGGCGGGGCTTCGGCTTCTCTTCCGGCGCCGGCGGTTCTTTTTGCTGCTGGTTGCGTTGCGCATCGACGAGGCGGCAGCGCACGCTGCTAGGCTGTCCCTGCGAGGCCCGGATGAGTTCCTCACGGCCGCGCTTGTCGGCGATCAAGATGGTCGCCGAGTGCATCCCTTGCATGGATTCCCGCAGCTTGCGGCGGAGCGGAAGCGGGATTTCCTTCATGGACCGGTAGACCGACGTGCCTTCGCCGGTTGCAACGAAAATAGTGGAACTCTTTGCGGTTAATACGGCCATGTTTCCGCTCCTATTATGATCCAGATGCCCGCAGCAACTGTGTGCCTCCGGTGAGATCGTGGCCAGCGTGGGCGAGCGTCACCTGGATGAAGCCCAAGGCCGCCTTCGAGAGAGACTTATCGCGGCGGTAGATGAGCCCGATGCGGCGAATCATGGGCTCGGGCCCAAGCTGCACATTCGCCAACTTGCCGGCCGCGACTTCTTCCTGGCAGTGCGAGGCGGCTAAAAATGACAGGCCGAGATGCGCCATCACGAAGCGTTTGATCATCTCGGTCGAATCCAGTTCCATCGAAATATTGAGCTCGTCCTGCACAGTATCCAGCCAGTGGTTCAAGCGAGCGCGCGTTGTGCCGGTTTTGGGCAGCAGAATCTGCTCGCCCAAAAGGTCGCGTGGAGCCACTCTCTCGGAAGATGCTAACCGGTGTCCAGGTGGAACAAGCAATTTGATCTCGTCGGAGTGTATTTTAACGACCTGGAGCTTTTTCTCCTGCACCGGAAGCTGCGTAATACCAAAATCGGCCAGGTTGTCGAGCACGGCCTGGACAACGCGGGTTCCGTAGGAGCGATCCACCGAAAGCTGGACGTTGGGAAACTGTTTCTTGAACTCCGCAAAGACTCCCGGTAACACATATATACAGGTAGCTTCATTGGCAGCGATGATGAGCTCGCCGCGCGGGACCTTTTCGAGTTCGTTGATAGCGTCCTGGGCTCGGCGGCGGAGGGCGAGAATCTGCTCGGCGTGTTCGGCGAAGATACGGCCGGCTACGGTGAGCGAAATTCGGGTCCCGAGGCGGTCAAACAGAGTGGTATTGAGCTCTTGCTCCAGCTGCCTCACTTGGGCGCTGATTGCGGGTTGCGTGCGGTAGCACGTTAATGCCGCCTTGGAGAAGCTCTTCAGACGAACGATCTCTAAGAACGTATGGAGCTGATCGAGATCCATTGTGCGGGAGCCGGCACTGACGCTTCCTACAAAGAAGCGCTTTGCAACAGATTGTAGCAGCAAGCGGGAAAGGCCTCATAAGCGTTAACTTAGGATCGGGACAGGAATTCTGATCTGTTTTCCCTTATCCGCGAAACGCCGCTTTACAGCGGCTAAGCCAAGCGCGGTGAATACATCGCCGTCAGGGATGATCTTTATTGCCTTGAACTTCGTTGCAAAACCATTCTTAAGTGACAATAGTCTGCCTCCCGTGTTCTGACGTGCGGGCGGACAGTTGCCGTTGCGAAGGTAGAGTTCAGCCGGTTCGAAGTGGCAGGCGTAGCAGTAAGTGTCCTTGGAAAGGCCTTTCCCAGCCAAGAGATCCAAAGTGATCGTAGTCATATCGTAGGTAGCTGCGCGCAATACAGCCGGCTCGATCTCGACGCAATCAATTCTTTGAACGTCCGCATAGCCGGCAACCGCCGAAACAGTCATGCCACTACCAAAGCCAATTGCTAGGGTCGCTGGAGAAGGGCGCAACCCGCCCCCAGACAACCAACAGCGGTTGGTCAGGAGCATCCTGCATTGATGCGTAGGGCTGCATCCCGATCGGTCGAACTAGGTGGACTGAGTCATTGATCCCGCCAGCTGCAAAAATCAGACGACATGAAAGGCTTCCAAGCCATGGGATGAGCCAGAACCCTGCGAAAACAAAAGCCCCCAATGGCTCTTATCGTGTTCGCCGCAGGCCGGCGCACGAGTGGCATAGGAGATTGGTAGTAAAGAACCCACCGTTCCGCCGCTGAGACGAGGTACTTCGGGTCCTGTAACTGCTAGGGCGTTCTACTCTCTAGCGCGACGCAGTATTCGAGCGATAACCTTCGCAGCAAAGGATCGTGGGATGCCAGAACCAAAGCTATACTGCGAACGCCGCAACGAGCTCGCAGAAATGTTGGTGGATGTGGCAGTAAGGTTGTCAATTGCAGCAGTAGAAATGGCCCGAACAGCGGGGGCAAGCGAAAACAATACGTTCGCTCGGGCGAAAACCGAAGTGGAACGCTTACGCGACGAGAACGAAAATCTGCGCGCAGAGCTATCGCACCACCGGCTAAAACACGGCTGCTAACTACGAGCTGATCAGCTTACACGCACCCGGATCGAACAGGCCCTCGGCAGCGCTGGAGTGCAGTGAATTTTTGCGGAAGCGCTCAATGGCGGCAGCCAGCGCATGTAACGACAGGCGTGAAAAATCGGGCAGAGCCGGACTGCGAAACATCGGCAGGATTTCCGCGAACCGCTCTACCAGTTCCGGATCACGCCAGCCTCGTGCCGCCTCGTCCCGGATGATTTGCAATGCTTCTTCTGAGGTCAGCGTTCGCTTGTACGGCCGGCTTGTTGTTAGCGCGTCGTATATGTCTGCAACCTGCAGGATACGTGCAAGCAGCGGGATCTCCTCTTTCTTTAATCCATCCGGATAACCCGTTCCGTCCCACTTTTCGTGATGGTGGCGAATAATGGGCAACACCGGCGCGAGCGACCGCATGTTACTGCAGATTCGTTCACCGCGTTCAGCGTGCGACTTCATGATCTCCCACTCTTCGTCATCCAAAGGACCGGCTTTGAAAAGGATGTGATCGGGAATTGCCACCTTGCCGATGTCATGTAAATAGGCGCCGCGCTGCAAGGTTAAAATCTCGTTGCCGGGCAAACCCAACGCGACCCCCATGGCGGCACTGATCAAAGCTAAGCGGTGACAATGCTGACCCAGCGCCGGATCGCGCTCTTCGACGGATTGTGCGAGCGAAAAAAGAACCGTTTCGGAGTCATCGAGCGAATCGATCATCGCCTTGTGGCGGAGACTGGCTTGTACGCGCGCGCGCAGGGCCGGGGCGCGGAATGGCCTGACCAGAAACTCGTCTGCCCCCGCATCGATGGCATGGACTTCGCTGTCAAGATCGTCAGAATGTGCCATGACGAAGAGGGGCAGAAATTGAGTAGCGGCCGCTTTCTTGAGCATGCGGCAGAATTCCGCAGCGCCCAGCTCCGGAACCAGCAGGTCAATCAGCACCAAATCGACACTATTAACTGAAATTGCAGCAACAGCTTCTGAGGTGGAGCTGGCCTCGATGATGTGATGATCGAGCGGGCCCAGTGCCGCGCGAACGCTTTCTCGATCTACGGTTGATCCACCTACAATCAGGATTTCGCTGCGATGGCGGGCAAGCGGCGCTCCGGTCGTCTCATTTTCGCCGGTCCAGCTTCCAATCGGTATGACCTTGCCGGTCACGTGGCGCGCCGGCACTTCCTCTTCTAGACCGGCGACAGTTCGCCGAGTCTCCCCGCGTGCCGTAACAGGCAGTTCCTTCTGAGAGGTTGCAAATTCCATCGTGCCGGAGTTTTAATCGCTCTGTCTTTCTATCGACTTCAGTGCGATTTCGCTTTAGGAAATCTAACCTCTTCGGCCCAGGTGAGGAGGGCGTTTGGTACTAAGCCGTGGGAACTAATCGCTTTCCTGAACCGCCTGCCAGCGCTGATCCGGACGTCCTATTTCGATTGCAACTTTATTCCTATCGGATCAGTCTGATCCCGTGTAGACAGAACAAAGTACGGGTCCGTCTCTGCAAATTCCCTTCAAAGATGTCTACTTTTGGCCGGGTTCGCCCTGTCCACCTGCTGATTATTGAGGATAATCCTGGCGACGTGCGCCTGCTCGAGGAGGCCTTCGGTGAGTTGCGGGCTGATGTGAAAATTCAGGTGGCCAGAGACGGCGCGGAAGGAATCGGACTCGTCGCGGGCAGCACTCAAAATAAGGACGGCTCTCCCGACCTGATTCTTCTCGACCTCAATCTGCCAAAAGTCAGTGGCCACGACGTGCTGGTCAAGATAAAATCCGACCCTCGCACCCGCCACATACCCGTAATCATCCTTACCTCCTCTCGCGCGGAATCGGATGTGAAGCGTGCTTACCAATCACACGCC
>Ga0213876_10001762_pt1 | contig 13117 bp, 12 predicted proteins | sample BarmaccomBMRX_R9_FD_160113 | JGI IMG/M metagenome (GOLD analysis project Ga0213876, IMG submission 160113) | Root-associated microbial communities from Barbacenia macrantha in rupestrian grasslands, the National Park of Serra do Cipo, Brazil - RX_R9 | ecosystem: Host-associated > Plants > Roots...
GATCGGAGACGTACGCCGGCGCAGCGGACGATGAGGCAGAGGTTGATCCAGAAGCAGACGAAGAAGAGGAGGCGCTCGGAGCGGAGCAACAGCGCGCCGCCGTCGATGATCTTCGCCAGCCACGTCATCGGGCCGAAGAGCATCAGATTCGCGCTCGCGTCGTACTGCGCGGTCTGATGCGTCGCGAGGAGACGCGCGGTGAAGACGTACTGCAGCTCGTCGACCTGGAAGATGCGATTGAACGCGAGGTGCTCGGAGAAGGCGAGCAGCGCGATGAGCGCGAAGGCCAGGCCCCACGTGGTGCCGGAGACGGGAAGGTCGGAGTCGCGGTCGTCTCGCGTGTCGTTCATCACCGGCGCCGCAGCAGCCCGGCTATGATACGACGCCGTGGATCGGCCCCGTCTGACCATCGTCATTCCGACGCTCAACCGTTCGGCGTTGGTCGGTCGGGCGGTCGACAGCGCACTCGCCCAGACGTTTCCCGATCTGGAGATCCTCGTCTCGGACAACGGCTCGACAGACGACACGCCGCGCGTGCTCGCGCGCTATCAAAATGCGCCGCGCGTTCGTCTGCTGCGCCGCGACATCACGATTCCCGCGACCGATCACGGCACGCTCCTCGTCGACGAATCGCGAGGAGAGCTCTTCCTCGGATTGTCCGACGACGACTGGCTCGAGCCCGACTTCGCGGCGAAAGTCGTCGCGCTGTATGACAAGCATCCCGACGTCGCGTTCGTCTGGACCGGCTGCGTGATGCACTACGGCGGCGCCGCGATGCCGGCGCTCGTCGGGCCGGAAATCGAGAGCGGGACGGCGTTTCTCTCCGCGTTTCTCGCCGGCCAACGCAATCCGTGCTGGTGCGCGTGCGTCACGCGCACCGAGGATTTGCGGCGCATCGGGCCGATTCCGTCGGATGTGATCTGCGGCGACATGTTCTATTGGACAAAGATCGCCGCACGCGGCGACGTCGGCTGCATCGGCGAGGCTCTGTCGCACTACGTCGTGTACCGCGACGCGAGTGACAGCCACGCCGGCGGCTCGTCGGTGCTCGCGTGGGCGGCGGATACGCGGCGTTGGGTGAACGACATCGTGGCTACGATCGCGGCGAAGAGCGGCGGTTTCGCGCCGCGCGACGTGCAGCGTGACGCGAAGACGTTTCTCGCACGCTCGACTGCGAATCAGTTCATCTGGCAGGCGCTACGCGGACGGCGGCGCGCATCGCTCCTCCGTTCCCTCGGCGAAGCGCGGCCGTTCTTGCGCGGAGCTGGGTTGACGGCGTGGATGCGCGTGCTCGCGGCGCTCGCCGCGCCGCGTTGGCTTCTGCGCGGAAGCATGATGGCGGCGGCCCGGCGGCGAGGGCAGGAGGCGCAAGCCCGCGCATGATGAGTCGGCGCGCCGTTCTGGCGATGAGCAGCACCGCCGCGGCGGGCATCGCGTTGGCGGCCATCGCGTGGCTCGCCGCGCGTCGCCTGACGACCGTCGAGCTCGGATTCTTCTTCTCGTTTCTCAGTTTCGGCGCGCTCATCCAGCTCTGCGACTTCGGCCTTTCGTACTCCGCGCTCCAAACTGCCGGCCATCTCGTTGGTTCGGGACGGTTGGGCGAGTTGCCTGCGCTCGCAGCGCGCGTGAGCCGTTGGAATCTCGCGACGGTATGCACTGCGTCGCTCGCGGTCTTCGTCGCCGGTTGGGCGACGTTCTCCGCGACCGGTGCTGCAGGCTGGCAACGGCCGTGGATGGCGTACGTACTCGCGGTGTTGATGCATCAGCTGACGATGCCGCGCATGTCCTTGCGCGAAGGCTCCGGCAAAGTCGCGCAGGTCTGGACAGTGCGTCTCGTTTATGAATGCATCGCCGGCTTCGCTTGTCTCACTGCGTTGCATTTCGGCGCGGGGCTCTGGAGTCTCGCCGTGTTCTCCGCGACGCGCGCCGCAGTCTCGGCTGCTTGGCTGATCGCGAATCGATTGCGCGTGAACGATGGCGAGCCGGTGTTCTCGATGGAACGCTGGATGGCGGAGATTTGGCCGTTCCAGTGGCGGATGGGCGTGTCGGGATTGTCGGGCTTCCTCATCTTTCGCGCGTTCGCGTTGATCGTGATGTCGGAACAGGGGCCAATCGCGGCAGGCGAGATCGGGCTCGCGTCTTCGTTGATGAATTTGCTGATCACGGTTAGCACCGCGTGGCCGCTCAGCCAGGCCGCGCGTTATGCGGCGCTCAACGCCGGCGGCGGCACGGACGAGCTGCGCCACGAGTTCCCGAAGATGCTGTGGGCGTCGACGGCGCTCGCCGCCGTTGCGGCGGTCGGCTCGTCGCTCGTGCTCTGGCGAGCGCGCGAGATGGGCATTGCCGTCGCGTTGCGGCTGCCCGATGCGTGGACGACGGCGATCGTGCTCTGCACCGCCGTGATCCACCATTTCGTCAGCTGCTTTGCCGTATTCTTGCGCTCGCAGGGACGCGAGCCTTTGCTGTGGGCCAGCGTCCTCGGCAGCATCGCCACCGGGCTGGCCGTCTGGCTCGCGGCGCACTACGGCACGCTGCGCGACGTGGCGATCGCCAATCTGATTCTCGTCTCGATCGGGATTCCGATCGTGCTCTCTCTGTTCCGTCCGCGATGGAAACTGCTGGCGAAATGAACGATCTGCAACGCGACTCCGCTTGTCCGATCTGTGCGAGCGACGCGCTCGAGGCGCTGCATCGTCAGGAGTTCCTGCTGCCCGGCGATCTGCGCACGCACTACACCGTCGTCGCGTGCGAGCGCTGCGGCTTCACGTTCGCGCGCGATCTGCCGACGCCGGAGGAGTACGAGCGCTATTACCGGACGAACCTGAAGTACACGTACGAGGGAAGCCGCGACGCGGCGCAGTCGCTGTTCGCAATGCACGCGCCGTCATTCGCGATGGTGGATGCGTGGCTGCGCGAACATCCGCCCGGCAAAGAGAGCCGCATCCTCGACATCGGTTGCTCGACCGGCGAGCTCCTCGCGCTCTTCCAACACGGCGGCTATCGCCATCTCGAAGGCGTCGACCCGACGCCGGAATGTGCGGACATCGCGCGCCGGCTCTACGACCTCGACGTACGCACCGGCGTGTTGTCGGAGATCGAAGGCGAGCCGTATGACGTCGTGCTGCTGGCGAACGTGTTCGAGCACATCCCGAACTTGCGCGACGCGGCACATCGCGTCGCGGCGTTGGTGAAGGATGGCGGCGTGCTCTTCGTCCAGACGCCCGATGCGGGCCATTTCGGCCACGAGTTGCGCGAGCCCTTCCTCGAGCTCTCGATCGAGCACATCAACTACTTCACCGCCACGAGTCTGGCCAATCTCCTCGGCCGTGAACGGCTCTTCCTCGTCGCGGTACAGCACGACGTCACGTCGTACAAAGGTGCGAAGTATCCGGTCGTGACGGCGCTCTGGAAGAAGGACGCGAACGCGCCGTTGCCGGAGTTGCAACGCAGCGACACGAGCCGCGTGCGGGGCTACATCGACGAGAGCAAGGCGCGGCTCGCGGAGCTGGCGTCGAAGATCGATGCGCTCGTCGCGAGCGGCGAGCCGGTGATCGTGTGGGGCGTCGGCTCGCTCACCGCGCGTCTCCTCGCCACGACGAACCTCGGCAACGCGAACCTCGTCGGCTTCGTCGACAGCAACAGCGGCCATCACGGGAAACAGCTCGCCGGCCGCGAGATCGCCGCGCCGTCTTCGCTCGCCGACAAACGCGTGACAGTGTTCGTCTCCAGCTTCGTGTACGGCGAGGAAATCCGGCGGACGTTGGAGAACGACATGCGCTACGCGGGCACTGTCGTTACGATCTGACGATGCACGTTCCGAAGAGGCTGCGCCGAGCGCTGGAACCGTTCCTTTCGCCGCTGCTGAAGCGGCGCCAGCTCGCGCATCTCGGCCGTCTAGCGCAGGCCGCGGACGCGACGCTCGAAGAGACGCCTGAATACGTCGCGGTGCGCCGGGGCGAACGGGAGATCCGCGTGTCGCGCGAGAACTTCGTGTACGCGCACGACATGATCGAGAACTTCGACTACTACTTCAACGTCGTGCTGCCGCGAGAAGAAGGCGGCAGGCAGGTCGTCGACTACAGCCGGCCCGCGTTGCACACCATGAAGGCAGACGGTCTGCCGTTCTGGTTCCCGGAGCTCGCCGAGTCGATGGAGACGACGGGGATCTATCTCGACAAAGCGAACCTCCAGCCCGGCCAAACCGTGCTCGACCTCGGCGGCTACGCCGGCGGCGCGACGTATCACTTCTCGCGCGCGGTCGGACCGGCGGGACGCGTGTACGCGTTCGAGCCCGATCCGCGCAGCTTCGACTGTCTGGAGAAGAACGTCGCGTTGCATGGGCTGACGAACGTCGTGCTCGATCGTCGCGGCGTGTGGTCGCACAGCGGCCGCGTCGAGTTCCAGGCGGAGGGGAACATGGGGTCGGCGGTGGTCGCGGCAGCGGACCGGAGCAGCGATACGAAGCGCTGGATCGACGTCGTCTCGCTCGCCGACTTCTGCGCGGAGAAAGGCATCGCCAAAGTCGACTTCGTGAAGATGGACATCGAGGGCTCCGAGGCGCCGATCCTCGCGGCGGCCGGCGAGTTTCTACGGAAGCATCGGCCGGCGCTCATCATCGAAGTGCACCGAGTACATGGCGTGCGCACCGACGACGCGGTCACGCGCTCGCTCGTCGCCTGCGGCTACGAAGTGGAAGTGCTGCCGCAGGCGGGCTTGCCGTTGCCGCTGCTCTTCGCGAAGCCTTAACGCTGCGCTTGCAGTTGCGCGATGAGGCGATCGAGGTTGTCCGGCGCCGGCTGCAGCTGCACGGCCTTCGTCACGAATTCGTTCGCCGCATTCGCATCGATGCGCTTCGCTTCGAGTAGCTGCGTCGCGGCCTCCGAAGAGCGTCCGGCCTGGGCGAATCCGAGCGCGAGATAGACGTGCGCTTCCACGGATTCCGGCGCGAGCGAGACCGCCTTCTGGAACTGTTCGATCGCATGCTCGTGATGTCCTTGCTGCGATTCCGCGGTGCCGGCGTTGAGGAATGCTTCGAGCTGCGTCTTCTTGTCCGTGACGACGGGTGGTTGGGTGGCGGCGGTGGTCGACGGCGTGGGCGAAGAGGCCTGAGGCGCGAGCGCCGCCTTCATCTGATCCGCGATCTTCAGGTTGCCCGCGGCATGCTCGGCATTTGGATCGAGCTTCAGCGCCGCCTCGTACTCGGTCCGCGCGGCGTTGATTAGCGCGAGCTGTTCGGCCTGTGTCTTCGCCCCGCGCGCCTTCGTGAGGAGCGCAGTTCCGATTCCGACATGCGCCTGCGTGTACGTCACAGGAACGCCAGCCTCGGGGTTCGCGCGCAGTGCTGCGTCGGCGATCTCGATCACGCGTCGCAGATGCGGAATCGCGCGGTCGGGATCGGTCGTCTGCAGTTCCTGTCCGAGGGAGTACTCCGCGACGGGATTCTGTCCGGTGACCGCGATCGCGTGCTCGAACAGCGTCGTCGTCGATTGCCATACGCGCACCTGCTGCCACGCGAGGAACGCGAGGAGAGCGACAGCGGCGGCTCCGGCGTAAGCGATCGCCGGCTTCGGCATCAGGTCGTGCAAAGCCCAGACGACGGCGATGAAGAGGCCGATATACGGGAAGTACGTGTACCGGTCGGCCATGGACTGTGCGCCGATCTGCACGAGGCCGATGACCGGCACGAGCGTACCGAGGTACCAGAGCCAGCCCACGAGCAGGTACGGCGCGCGTTTGCGCAGCGACCACGCGATGGCGGTGATCGCGGCGAGCAGCGCGAGCGCGCCGAGCATCGCGGCGGTCGACACGGGCGTGAACGGATAGATCACCGCCATGTCCGTCGGCCAGAACATCTTGCCGAGGTACTTCACGTAGGCGACCGCCGCATTCGCCAGTCGATCTCCAAACGGCAGAGCCTCGGAGGTCTGGACGGCGTTGAGGTTGCGTTGGCCGATCACCGCGACGATCGCGCCGATCACGGTCAGCACGAAGAGCGGCGCCTTCTCTTTCACCGCGGCTGCGTTCAGGCGTCGCCGCGGCCACCAGTCGAGCAGCAGCAACACGAATGGCAACGTGATCAGCATCTGCTTTGACAGCAGACTCGCGACGAGCGCGGCAGCGACCATCCACTTCTTCTCGCGCCGGAACGCGTACGCAAGCAATGCGAGCATCCCGAAGAACGTGCTCAGTGTGTCTTTCCGCTCCGCGACCCACGCGACCGACTCGACGTGCATCGGATGGATGGCGAAGAGCGCGGCGACGAATGCAGAACGGATCGGAGCGTTGGTCAGTTGGCGCAGCGCGAAGAAGAGCGCGAGCGTGGAGAGGATGTGCAGAAGCAGCGCGGTCGCGAGATGGCCGCCGGCGTTCATGCCGAAGAGCTGCACGTCGAGCATGTGCGAAAGCCATGTGAGCGGGTAATAGCCGATTTGCGCCGAGGTGAAGGCCCAGTGGATGCCTTCGCCGGTGAGGCCGCCGCGAACGTGGTCGTTCTCGAAGACGAACTGCGCGTCGTCGTAGCTCACGAACTGGTGGCCGACGACCTGGCCGAACACGATGAGCGCGAGGACGACGAGGGCGGCGATGAGAAACGGCTGCTTGCGGGCCATGCGGCGCGCATCTTAGCGTCAGCGCGTGACGTACGACGAGAAGTTGCCGTGCCGGCTCACTTCGCGGCAACCGTCGCACGGCGCGCCGGTGGAGATGACGAGCGAATTCGGCGGCGCGTTCGTGTTGTCCGGCAGGATGTGGAGCTCGCTCAGTGGAATGTTGCCCTGCACCGCGTACCAGAGCACGTGGATGTACGAGCCGACGCGGATCACATAGATCGGCCGCTCCGGTTGCGCGACGGTTTCATAGACGACGCTGCGGATGCCCGCCTCGAACCAGTCGCCGCGATTCCGGCCGTCGCGATAGAAGTGGTAGAAGAACCAGGTCGCCTGGAACACACCGGCGAGGAGCGCGACGGCGACGACCGCGCGCCAACGGCGATCCGTCAGCTCGAGTGCCGGAATCGCGAGCACGATGAGCATCAGCGGATACGGCACGATGCGCAGCGAGTGGTAGTTCTCGTTGATCACCGAGACGGGAATCACGGAGACGAGCGCGGCGAAGACGACGAAGAGCCAGAAGCGATCGCGCCGGCGGATGGCGACCATCGCGCCGATCGCCGCGAGCGCGAACGTCATCAGCAGGACGTTGCCGCCCGCGCCTTGCACGTGATGCCGCGCATTCGGATCGCCTTTCAGCGACTGGCCGAGCGGCAGCAAATTCGCGGCGAAATTCCGTTCGAGCGACCCGAGGACTTCGGCCGGCTGCTGCTTCCAGTTCGGAACGAAGCTGATCTGCTTCGCGCGGATCGTCAACGCGCCGCCGTGGCGTTGGTTGTAGATCGCGATCGGCAGCAATGCGATGAGCGCGTACGCAATCCACACCGCGACGATCTGCGACCGCCGTTCACGCGTGTAGAGAATCAGCAGTCCGCCCGCGTAGAGGACGCCGAGGAGACGGCCGGTAGAGTACGTGTAGGTGATGAGCGCCAGCGAGCCGGCGAGCGCAAGAATGATCCACGCGTTCCACCGTTCGCGGCGATGCGCGGCGAGCACGGCGCCGAGCAGCGCGACGAGGACGAGCGGAAAGAGCGCGACTTCGAAGACAAGGCGGCTGATCTCGAACAGGTTCGGCGTCGCGAGCGCGGTGAGGAAGATGATGGCCGTGACGAGGCGCCGCCGCGTCAGCGACCAGGCGAGGCCGCCCATCGCCAGCGCGGCGAGAAACCCGAGAACGGCGCTGAAGCGGCGGGCGACGAGATTCGTCGGATGCGCTACCTCGAACACGCCGGCCAATAGATAGATGTAGACGGGATTCTTGTACTCGCCGAACGCCTTGAAGTAGAGCGGGAACGCCGTGCCGTATTCGTCGACGCCGTGCTTCGCGATCGTCCAGGAGTTGTACGCGATCGACGACTCGTCGAGGTAGAACGCCGGCGGGTTCTTTCGCTGATCGGCGAAGTACCAGAGCGCGCAGGCGACGACGAGCGCGAGCGCCGCGCCGCGGCGTGCCCAGTGCATGAACGGATTCTAGTCCGCATGATCGATCTCGATACCGCGTTCCAGCGTCTCGCCTCGAGCGCCTTTCGCCGCAAGTTCCGGCTGCGCGGCCGCGAGCTCGCATATCTGCAGACGTGGGGCTTGCCGCATGTGATGAAGCAGGCCGCCGACCTCATCGGCAAACGCCTCGCGCCGGCCGAGCCGCTGAACGACGGACGGCAGACGCCGTGGGGCAACCATCCGGTCTTCGTCGCGCAACACGCGACCGCGACATGCTGCCGCGGCTGTCTGGAGAAGACATACGGCATCGCGAAGGGCCACGAGCTGACCGCCGAGGAACGGGCGCATGTGCTGGCGGCGATCGAACGGTGGCTCGGCGGACACATCGGCGGATAAACTGCGCGGATGCCGACACTCATCGCCCAGCCGTCCGTCGTCCAGGCCGCCGGCAACAAGCCGAAGATCATCGAGGAATTCGTCGGTCGCGTGAGCTCGCAGACCGCCGGCGTCAGCGTCGCACGGATGAAGAGTCCGAGCGGCTGGGTCGAGCCGGGCCAGACGCCGGAGTTCGACGAATACACGCTCGTGCTTCGCGGCACGTTGCGCGTCACGACGAAAGACGGCGGCGTCGACGTCCACGCCGGCCAGGCCGTGATCACACACAAAGGCGAGTGGGTGCAGTACTCGACGCCCGGCTCGGAAGGCGCGGAGTACGTGGCGATTTGTCTGCCGGCGTTTTCGCCCGATACTGTGCACCGCGATGCGTAAGCTGATTGCCGCCGCTCTTTTCGCCGCCGCGCCCGCCTTGCTCGCGCAGAGCGAGACGGACACGCAGAAGATCGTCATCGAGCAGGGGATCCAGCTCTTCGACTCCGGCCACTACGACGAGGCGGCGAAGAACTTTCAGGCCGTGCTCGCCCAGAATCCGAAGAGCGTGACCGCCGCGCACGAGCTCGCCCTGACGTACACCGCGCAGTCGAAGTTCGCGCAGTGCCGCGATCTTCTCCAGCCGCTGGTGAAGAACGCTGGCGCGAACGAGGCGCTCCTCTTCTCGCCGCTCGGCAACTGCCTCGACTCGCTGGGCAAGTCCGCCGAGGCGGAGAAGGTCTATCGGCGCGGCCTCGCGCTGCGGAAAGACGATCCGCAGCTCGCCTTCAATCTCGCCGTCACGCTCTTCAAGAAGGGGAAGCTGGACGAAGCGCGGGAGCTGCTGAAGACCGATCTTCGCCAACGTCCGGGCCATGTCTCGGCTCACTACGCGCTCGGGCAGATCTACAAGCAGCAGAACTTCCGCATCCCGGCGACGCTGGAGCTGCTGCGCTTCCTCTCGCTCGAGTCCGGCACCGACCGGTCCAAAGCCGTCGCTGCGCAGGTGGTCGATCTCCTGAACGCCGGCGTCCAACGAACGGGCGAGAAGAACGTCGAGATGGCGGTCGACCCGAATCCGCGGAAGGAAGAGGGGGATTACTCCGCGCTGGAGATGATGTGGGCGATCTCGGCCGGTGCGGCCATCGCTGCCGAGAAGGAGCAGAGCCAGTTTCAACGGACGGTGACCCAGCTGAGCGGCTCGCTGTCGATGCTGGTCGAGGGCGACGAGGACAAGCCGGGATTCGTCGGGGAGACCGAGGTGCCTTTCTTCCGGGAGATTTATCGGGCGAATCAGCTCGAGGCCTTTGCGGCCATCGTGCTCCATCCGCTGCAGTTGCCGGGCGACCAGGAGTGGTCGCAGCAGCACGCGGAGGAGCTCGGGAAGATGACCGACTGGCTCTCCCAGCACCGGGGCGATCGGGCGATCGCAGTCCCGTAGCCGTGAAGGTTCTCGTTCTCTCCGAGCACGACGTCGAACGCCTCCTCACGATGGAGGAGTGTATCGCCGTGATGGAAGACGCCCTCCGTTCTCTCGGACGAGGCGAAGTCCACAACCCGCTGCGGCAGATCGTGCGCGCTCCGGATGCGTCCGGCATGCTCGGACTGATGCCGGCGTATCGCGGCGGCGAGCGTCCGCTCTATGGGCTGAAGGAAGTTTGCGTTTTCCCGGGCAATCCCGCTCGCGGTCTCGACACGCACCTCGGCGCCGTCCTGCTACACGATGGCGAGACCGGCGAGCTGCTGGCGATCGCGAATGCATCGGCGATTACCGCGATTCGGACGGCGGCGGTCTCGGCCGTGGCGACGAAGCTCCTCGCGCGTCCGGAGGCGAAGACGCTGGCGATCCTCGGCGCGGGCGTGCAGGCGCGAACGCACCTCGAGGCGATGCGGCTCGTGCGTCCGATCGAAGACGTGCGGGTGTTCAGCCGAACGCTCGCGAAGGCGGAGAAGCTCGGCCGCGTGGCGAGCTCGGCCGAAGAGGCCATTCGCGGAGCGGACATCATCGTAACGGCGACCTCATCCAAAGAGCCGGTGCTCGAGCGCGTCTGGATTGCCGATGGCGCGCACATCAATGCGGTGGGGTCGAGCGTGAAGAGCGCACGCGAGCTTGACGGCGAAACGGTTCGGTCCGCTTCGCTGTTCGTGGACCGCCGCGAGTCGACGATGAACGAGTCGGGCGACTACCTCATGGCGGGCTCGGGCGCGGAGATCCGCGGCGAGCTCGGCGAGCTGCTCCTCGGAACGGTGCAGGGGCGGCGATCGGAGACGGAGATCACGCTCTTCAAGTCGCTCGGCTTGGCGATCGAGGACCTCGCATCCGCTTCATTTCTCTACGATAAGGCGCGAAGGACGGGCGAAGGAACGGGGGTCGACTTCTAACGGAATAACCCCTCCGGAGGGGGCGTTGAGGCAGATCCGGCAAGTCAACAATACCTGTTGACAACCCGTCACTCGATGCGTAGAGTGCGCGGGTTTCGCTTCCAAGCGAGGTCATTTTCGCTGTACGTGTCTCCAGTAAGAGGGTAGGAATGCCAACCATCAACCAACTCGTCAGCGCAGGCAGAGACAAGGTCAAGTACAAGACCAAGTCCCCGGCGCTGCAGTCGAGCCCGCAGAAGCGCGGCGTTTGCACGCGCGTCTACACCTCGACGCCCAAGAAGCCGAACTCGGCGCTCCGGAAGGTCGCCCGCGTGCGCCTGACGAACGGCGTCGAAGTCACGACCTACATCCCGGGCGTCGGCCACAACCTGCAGGAGCACTCGATCGTGCTCATCCGCGGGGGCCGCGTGAAGGATCTGCCGGGCGTTCGTTACCACGTCATCCGCGGCACGCTGGACACCGTCGGCGTCGCGAAGCGGATGCAGGGCCGCAGCAAGTACGGCGCGAAGCGGCCGAAGAAGGGTTAAAGCCACATGCCGAGAAGACGCGAAGTTCCGAAGCGCGAGATTCTGCCGGATCCGGTCTACAACAGCCAGCTGGTGACCAAGTTCATCAACTCGCTCATGAGCGCGGGGCGCAAGTCCGTCGCCGAGCGCGTGTTCTACATGGCGCTGCGCAAGGTCGAAGACCGGGCGAAGGACGATCCGCTCAAGCTCTTCAAGAAGGCGGTGGACAACGTCAAGCCGGCCCTCGAAGTGAAGAGCCGCCGCGTCGGCGGTTCGAACTACCAGGTTCCGGTGGAAGTCCGCCCGGCCCGCCGCACCGCTCTCGCCATCCGCTGGCTGATCACCTACGCCGCGGCCCGTGGCGAGAAGGCGATGCAGGACAAGCTGGCTGGCGAGATCCTCGACGCCGCGAACGGTCGCGGCAACGCCATCAAGAAGCGTGAAGACACGCACAAGATGGCCGAGGCGAACAAGGCGTTTGCTCACTACCGCTGGTAGTGTCCGGCTGGCGCCGAATTGAGAATTGAAAATTGAGAATTGAGAGAGGCATCTCTCGGTTCTCAGGCGGTACGTAGTAGGCTGTTCCGAGGATTGGGGTCGAGAGTTGAGTCATTCTCAATTCTCCATTCTCAATTCTCAATTCCTAAGAAGTTTCCCTAGCTCCGTCTCGACCGGATAACACAGGGCTGCACTGGTTCTGCGGTTCCGGACCGAGCAACGGGAAAACGAACAACTGAGGATTCGAAGCAGTCGGCAGCGGTACGTCCGCCCGCCGATTGCGTGCTCTTGCCGTCAGGCAATGGGGAAGTCAGGTCATGGCACGTCAGGTATCTCTCGAGAAGACGCGAAACATCGGGATCATGGCTCACATCGACGCGGGTAAAACCACGACGACCGAGCGCATCCTTTATTACACCGGCCGCACCCACAAGATCGGCGAAGTGCACGACGGCACTGCGACCATGGACTGGATGGTCCAGGAGCAGGAGCGCGGCATCACCATCACCTCCGCTGCCACCACGGCGTTCTGGGGCGACACGCGCGTCAACATCATCGACACTCCGGGCCACGTCGACTTCACGGTCGAAGTCGAGCGTTCGCTCCGCGTCCTCGACGGCGCGGTCGGCGTTTTCTGCGCCGTCGGTGGCGTCGAGCCGCAGTCCGAGACGGTGTGGCGTCAGGCCGACAAGTACGGCGTTCCCCGCATCGCCTTCGTCAACAAGATGGACCGCATCGGCGCGAACTTCACCGCCGTGGTCAACCAGATCCGTACCAAGCTCGGCAAGAACGCCGTTCCTCTTCAGCTCCCGATCGGAGCCGAAGACAAGTTCAAGGGCGTCATCGACCTGGTGCAGATGAAGGCCCTCGTCTTCAACGACGAGACCCTCGGCGCCAAGTACGAAGTCGTCGATATCCCGGCGGAGCTCCGCGACGAAGCCGAGCACCTGCGGGAGAAGATGGTCGAGTCGATCGCCGAACAGCACGACGAGCTGCTCGAGAAGTATCTCGCCGGCGAGGCGCTCGAGCTCGAAGAGCTGAAGAACGCTCTGCGCGACGCGACCATCAGCCAGAAGATCACGCCGGTCCTGTGCGGCTCGGCGTTCAAGAACAAGGGCGTGCAGCCGCTGCTCGACGCCGTCGTCGACTATCTCCCGAGCCCGCTGGACATTCCGCCGGTCAAGGGCGTGCATCCGGACGACGAGTCGTTCATCGAGCGCAAGGCGTCCGACGACGAGCCGTTCGCGGCCCTCGTCTTCAAGATCATGACCGACCCGTTCGTCGGCCAGCTGGCGTTCTTCCGCGTTTACTCCGGCC
>Ga0213876_10001763_pt1 | contig 13115 bp, 14 predicted proteins | sample BarmaccomBMRX_R9_FD_160113 | JGI IMG/M metagenome (GOLD analysis project Ga0213876, IMG submission 160113) | Root-associated microbial communities from Barbacenia macrantha in rupestrian grasslands, the National Park of Serra do Cipo, Brazil - RX_R9 | ecosystem: Host-associated > Plants > Roots...
ACAATTGGCATCGTCCCCATGGCAGTATCGATTCCAAGCCGCCCATCAGCCGTCTCGGCCTGACCGGGAACAACCTGTTGAGGCTCCACATCTAGCGCGCGGCGAAGGCCTCCGCAGCGATCGGGCGCGGCACGACATTGCCGTCGGCATGGGCCTGGAGCGTATAGGCCAAGGTGCCCGGAAAGCCGAACATGTTCGTCTCGAGCGTTTCCGCGTCGGGGAATTCCGCCGCCCTGAGGAAGCGCGCGAAGCCGGTGCAGCGCCGGTTCAGCGCGCGGCCATACGCGAACTGCACGCGATAGGTCCCGTCGGGAAGCGCGCGATATCCCGCACTCGTCCCGTGCGCGACGAAGAACGCGACCAGCAGGCTGCCGGTCGCGCCGTCGCGGATCTTGACGATGGCGTCGTCCGCGGACTGGTTGTGGATCTCGACGGTGTTCGCGGCCTCGCTCCAATGCGCATTGTCCGTGAGCACCCGTCCGCTGCCGGCGGTGCAGGCCGCGGCGGGACCGGCGAGCAGCGCCGCCAGCGCGAAGTATCGAGCCCGAAGCAGAACCCGCCCCACCTTCGTCCGCCCCCTTTCGTCCGCCCCCTTTCGTCCGCCCCCTTTCGTCCGACTGTACAGCGCGTATGCTTGCGCTTCCATGACCGACAACAGCTTCGACAAGAAGAACGCGCTCGCCTTCATCGTCGCCTTCGGCATCGTCAGCCTGTTCGCCGACATGGCCTATGAAGGCATGCGCGGCATCGCCGGGCCCTATCTCGCCCTTCTCGGCGCCAGCGGCACCGCGGTCGGCATCATCGCCGGCACCGGGGAGCTTGCGGGCTATCTGCTGCGCCTGGCATCGGGACGATTGGTCCAGCGCACGCAGGCCTATTGGGCGATCACCCTGGCCGGCTACGCGCTGCAGATGCTGGCCGTGCCGCTGATGGCGCTGGCCGGGCAATGGTGGATCGCCGCAGGCTTCATCATCGCGGAACGCACCGGCAAGGCGCTGCGCAATCCCGCCGCCAACACCATGCTGTCGCGCGCCGGCGAGAAGATAGGCCAGGGCTGGGCCTTCGGCCTGCACGAGGCCCTGGACCAGACCGGCGCGCTGGCCGGGCCGTTGATCACCGCCTTGGTGCTGGCGCGGCATGGCCAATACACCACCGCCTTCCTGTGGCTGGGCGTGCCGGCGCTGATCACGCTCGCCATCGTGGTCGGCGTCTCGCTCGCCTATCCCTGGGCCGGACGCGCGACGCCGCCGGCTGCCAAGGACGACGGCGGCACCGCCCTGCCCCGCGCCTTCTGGCTTTATGCGGCGACCTCGGCGCTGGTCGCCTTCGGCTTCGCCGACTGGCCGCTGATCGCCTATCACTTCGCGCAGGCCAAGGTCGTCTCGCCGACCCTGGTGCCGGTCCTCTATGCGGGCGCGATGGGGGCCGCGGGCGCGGCCGCGCTGATCTTCGGCCGCCTGTTCGACAGGATCGGCTTCGTCATCATCGTGCCCGCGATCCTGATCGCCGCCGTGAGCGCGCCGCTCGCGTTCTTAGGCAACGAGACGCTGGCCATCGTCGGCGCGATTTGCTGGGGCGCGGCGCTGGGGGTCGAGACCTCCGCGCTCAATGCCGGTGTGGCCAAGTTCGTGCCCGACCGCGCACGGGCGAACGCCTTCGGCATCTTCTCGGCCGTCTTCGGCATCGCCTGGTTCGCGGGAAGCGCCGCGATGGGCGCGCTCTACGACGTCTCGGCGACCGCGCTGGTCGCGGTGTCGATCGCGGCCGAGACGGTCGCGCTGGTCCCGCTCGTGCTGCTGATCAGGGAGCGCGCGTGAGCGTGCCGTGCAGCACGCCCGCCGTGCGCATGGTCGATTTGAGGCGCAGCTGCAGGTCGTAAACCATCTCTCCCGCGGCGGGCGGCTGCAGCGTGATCTCGATGTAGTGGGTCGGCGTTTCGTAGTCCGCCACCAGCGTGTCGCCCATCATGACCGCGCCGTTCACGCCCCAATCGACGTCGGGCTGGCCCCAGCCATGGACCTTGGCCGAGACATAGCTGGGCGATGCGATCTCGAGCCTGGCGACGTCGCCGGCCGAGGGCGCGGGATTGCGCCAAATGCCGAGGAACGGGTCGACCCTGTCGGCCATGGCCGGCCCCGCCAATGCCACGACGAAGAAAACCGCCCCGACCGGGCCTTTCATGCGCCTCTCCCTCGAAAATCCTCGGGCGGAGATTGCCCGCTCGGGGCCGGGATTGCGAGCCGGACGGAGCGCCGGTATACCCCGCCCCCTCATGACCGACCTCGCCCATATCCGCAATTTCTCCATCGTCGCCCATATCGACCATGGGAAGTCGACGCTCGCCGACCGCCTGATCCAGACCACGGGCGGGCTTTCCACGCGCGAGATGAAGGACCAGGTCCTCGACTCCATGGAGATCGAGCGCGAGCGCGGCATCACAATCAAGGCGCAGACCGTGCGGCTGGCCTACAAGGCCAAGAACGGCGAGACCTATGTCCTGAACCTGATGGACACGCCCGGCCATGTCGACTTCGCCTATGAGGTGAGCCGATGCCTGGCCGCCTGCGAGGGCGCGCTGCTGGTCGTCGATGCGAGCCAGGGCGTGGAAGCGCAGACGTTGGCCAACGTCTATCAGGCGATCGACGCGCATCTGGAGATCGTGCCGGTCCTCAACAAGATCGACCTGCCCGCGGCCGAGCCCGACCGCATCCGCCAGCAGATCGAGGACGTGATCGGCATCGACGCCTCCGAGGCGCTGCCGATCTCGGCCAAGACGGGGCTCGGCATCGGCGACGTGCTGGAAGCCGTCGTCCATCGGCTGCCCGCGCCCAAGGGCGACCGCAGCGCGCCGCTCAAGGCGCTCTTGGTCGACAGCTGGTACGACTCCTATCTCGGCGTGGTGGTGCTGGTGCGCGTCGTCGACGGCGAGCTGAAGAAGGGCCAGCGCATCCGCATGATGGCATCGGATGCCGTCTATGGCGTCGAGCAGGTCGGCGTCTTTACCCCCAAGAAGGTGAACGTCGAGAGCCTCGGCCCCGGCGAGGTCGGCTTCATCACCGCGCAGATCAAGCAGGTGGCCGATACCCAGGTCGGCGACACCATCACCGACGAAAAGAAGGGCACGGCGGAGCCGCTCGCGGGCTTCAAGCCGGCGCAGCAGGTGGTGTTCTGCGGCCTGTTCCCGGTCGATGCGGCGCAGTTCGAAGACTTGCGCAACGCGCTCGGCCGCCTGCACCTGAACGATGCGAGCTTCACCTATGAGATGGAGACCAGCGCGGCGCTGGGCTTCGGCTTCCGCTGTGGGTTTTTGGGCCTCCTCCACCTCGAGATCGTGCAGGAGCGCCTCGAGCGCGAGTTCAATCTCGAGCTCATCGCCACCGCGCCGAGCGTGATCTACCGCATCCACATGACCGACGGCACGATGACGGAGCTGCACAACCCGGCCGACATGCCGGACGTGGTCAAGATCGCCTTCATCGAGGAGCCGTGGATCAAGGCGACGATCCTGGTGCCCGACGAGCATCTGGGCGCGGTCTTGAAGCTGTGCGAGGACCGCCGCGGCAAGCAGATCGAGCTGACTTACGCCGGCGCGCGCGCGATGGTGGTCTACCGCCTGCCGCTGAACGAGGTGGTGTTCGACTTCTACGACCGCCTGAAGTCGGTGAGCCGCGGCTATGCGAGCTTCGACTATCACATCGAGGACTATCAGGAGGGCGACCTCGTCAAGCTCTCGATCCTGGTCAATGCCGAGCCGGTCGACGCGCTGTCGATGATCGTCAACCGCCAGCGCTCGGAAGCGCGCGGGCGGGCGATGTGCGAGAAGCTCAAGGAATTGATCCCGCGGCACCTGTTCCAGATTCCCATCCAGGCCGCGATCGGCGGCAAGGTCATCGCGCGCGAGACCCTGAGCGCGCTGCGCAAGGACGTCACGGCCAAATGCTACGGCGGCGACATCAGCCGCAAGCGCAAGCTCCTCGACAAGCAGAAAGAGGGCAAGAAGAAGATGCGCCAGTTCGGCAAGGTCGACATCCCGCAGGAAGCGTTCATCGCGGCGCTGAAGATGGATCAGGATTAGAGGGGCGGGGCTGCTGCCGCTTACGCGGCCTTTCGCTTCGGCAGCTTCCTGATCTCCGCGCCCTTCTCGCGTTCCGCCAGGCGCAGCTCGTAAAGCTTCTGCAGGTTCAGCCAGAACTCGGCAGACGTGCCGAACCAATGACCGAGGCGCAAGGCGGTGTCGGCGGTCACGGCGCGCTGACCGTTCAGGATGCCGGTGATGCGGTTGGTCGGGATGTTGAGCTGCCGGGCGAGCTCGGCGGCGGAAATGCCGATGACGTCAAGCTCCTCGTTCAATATCTCGCCAGGATGGATCGGTAAACGCGCCACACTTCACCTCAATGATAGTCTACGATCTCGACGTCGCTCGGCCCTTTGGCACCGTCCAGCCATTTGAAGCAAATGCGCCATTGGTCGTTGATCCTGATGCTCCATTGTCCCTTGCGATCGCCCCAGCAGCTTCTCAAGCCTGTTGCTTGGAAGAGCTGCAACTTCCGCCAGGGAGGTCGCCACTTCCAGTCGAACTAGCCGACTTTCAGCTTGTTTGCGAATCGGCTCGAACTGTTCGACCCTTTCGCCGCAGGCGAATCTTTCGGTTCGCGCGCCCCGATAGCTCAGGATCATGCTTGACCGTAGCGCTTGATATGCGTTACGTCAAGCGTAACGGAAGGCCGCCCATGTCCGAGCTCGATCTCTTGAACCTCGCCCGCTCCGCGACGCAGGACGAGGTGTCGTGGTTCGCGCAGCTCATCACCATCAACTTCGCGATGGTGGTGGCGATCTATTACTTCCTTCACGAGGCGAAGCTGGCGCTCAAGCTGTTCGGCTTCGTCGCCTATATGATCGGCTCGATGATCTATCTGGGCGAGATGCTGATCGCGTCGAACATAAAGTTCGCGGCCTTCACGATGCTGAAAGCGCTCCCCTCGCCGTCGCCCGTCACGCGCCAGCTCGTCGGCGTGACAGAAAGCTGGCTGGGCATCACCACCGCGGTCGTTTTCAACGGCGCGTTCTGGGTGTTGTGGCTGGGCGTCTTCTATCTGCTGTTCTTCTGGCGCCGACGCGGCCCGCAATCGCCGTAGAAGGTCATCACCCGGCCGCGATAATCGAGCAGCATCTTCAGCCCCATCGCCGCGAACAGCTTGTTGCCGATATTGGCCATGCGCGGCTCGGGCGCGCCCTTGGCCGGACGCAGCGCCACCGCCTGGCCGGCGGGCAGGCCGAACGGTCCGAAGCCCACCGCCTGGTTCAGCACATAGGTCTTGATCTTGGTGGTGCCCCGCGCGCCGGTGGCCGTCCGCTCGCCGGTCTCGACCAGGGCCGCCTTGACTCCGGGCAGATCGAGCGCGCCCTGGTAGAGCGTGATGCCGCCGTTGGATCCCGTGTCGAGGCTGATCGGCCCGCTGGCCGCGCCGAACCGGAAGCCGTCGATGATCGGAATGGTGTCGTCGCCGAAGTTCTTGAGCGGCGCGCTCCAACGTTTGCGGCACGTCGCGACCGACGGCCAGGCCTGTACCGGCGCGTCGAGAATCTCGAGCCGGCTTTGCGGGTAGTCGATGAGGATGGCCCTGCCTGCCAGGAAGCTGTAGCCCAGGACGCCGTCGAGCTGCCGGCGATAGCCTTTGGAAAGCGCGCTCATGTCCATCGCCAGCGCATCGAAGGGCGCAAAGCCGCGGCCGGCGATGCTCAGGCCCGTCATCGGCGCCGGATAGATTTTCGCTTCCTTGTCGTCGCCCTCGCCCGAGGCTTCGCCGCCGGCGGCGCGATCGACCTTGATGCCCAGCGCCTCGGCGCGCGCGATGTCGATCGCGGAGGGATCGACGCCGGTGTCGAGGATCATGTAGAGCGGCTTGCCGTCGATCGCGACATCCAGCCCGAGCGCCGCGTTCGAGAAATCGAACGGCACGCTGAGCGGCTCGGCCGATGCCGTTCCAACCGCGAGCGCGAATGCGCTGACAAAAACGCCGAGCCTCATGGACGCAGATTTGCATTTTTCGCAGCGGGCGCGCTACGAGCTTGCGTCATGGCTGCGACCGTCGCCCTCATCGATTACGGCTCGGGCAATCTGCGCTCGGCGCAGAAGGCTTTGGCGCGCGCCGGCGCCGCGGTCGCCGTGACGTCCGACCCGGACACGGTCTTGCGCGCGACGCGCATCGTGCTGCCCGGCGTCGGCGCTTTCGGCGATTGCATGGCCGGGCTCGCCGCCATCCCAGGCATGGTCGAGGCGCTGGGCGAAGCGGTGCTGACGCGCGGCGTTCCGTTCCTGGGCATCTGCGTCGGCATGCAGCTTCTGGCAGGCGTCGGGCGCGAGTTCGGCGAGCATGCGGGCCTGGGGTGGATCGCGGGCGAGGTCGCCCGGCTCGACGCGCCCGGCCTCAAGATCCCCCATATGGGCTGGAACGAGCTTACGGTCGCGCACCCGCATCCGCTGCTCGACGGGATGGAGCCGGGCGCGAACGTCTATTTCGTGCATTCCTATGCGATGCGGCCCGCGGACGCCGCGCATGTGCTCGCGACCTCGGACTATGGCGGGGTCTTCGCAGCCGCAGTGGGGCGCGACAATATCGCGGGCGTCCAGTTCCATCCCGAGAAGAGCCAGGCGGTGGGCTTGGCGCTGCTCGGCAATTTCCTCCGGTGGCGGCCATGATCCTGTTCCCCGCCATCGACCTCAAGGACGGGCGTTGCGTGCGGCTGGAACGCGGCGCGATGGAATCCGCGACCGTGTTCAACGACGATCCCGCCGCCCAGGCGCTGTCGTTCGAGCGCGCCGGGTTCGAATGGCTGCATTGCGTCGACCTCGACGGCGCCTTTGCCGGGCGGCCGGCCAATGCCGGGGCCGTGCGCGCCATCCGCGCCGCGACAAAGCTCCCGATCCAGCTCGGCGGCGGCATCCGCGACATGGCCGCGATCGAGGGCTGGCTGGCTGCCGGGATCGCGCGCGTGATCCTGGGGACCGCCGCGCTCAAGAACCCCGCGCTGGTGAAAGACGCCGCCCGCGCCTTTCCGGGCCGGATCGTGGTCGGCGCCGATGCCAAGGGCGGCCGGATCGCGACCGAAGGCTGGGCCGAGACCTCGGACCTCACGCCGGCCGGGCTCGGCCGCCGCTTCGAGGACGCGGGCGTGAGCGCGATCCTGTTCACCGATGTCGACCAGGACGGGCTGCTCGGCGGGGTGAACGTGGCGGCGACCGCGGCGCTGGCCAGGGCGGTGCGAATCCCGGTGATCGCCTCGGGCGGCGTTGGCGGGCTCAAGGATATCGAGGCGCTGCTCGCGGCCGGCGAGCCGAACATCCAGGGCGTGGTCATCGGCCGGGCGCTGTATGACGGGCGGATCGACCCCGCCGCCGCACTGAACACCGTTCGGCGCGTCAGGCCCTGCTGAGGCGCCGCGCGATCTCGTCGAACTGCTCCAGGGTCTTGTAGGTGACCCGGATATCCCCACCTTTATCCCCTTTGTGCACGATCTTAACTTTGAGCCCCAAGAGCTTGGAAAGATTACTTTCTATCGCCTTGATGTTCGGGTCTTCGGAAAGTTTTTCGCCGCGTCCGGCCCTGATCGCCTTCGAACGCTGTTCGGCTTGATGGACATTCATCCCACCTTCGACGATCTCGCGCGCCCGCGCCTCCGGGTCGTCGACCCCAAGCAGGGTGCGGGCATGGTGGGCCGTCAGCCGGCCGTCGCGCACCATCGCCTTGACACCCTCGGGCAGCTTGAGGAGGCGCAAGGTGTTGGCGACGTGCGGCCGGCTCTTGCCGACCTCTTTGGCGATGCGCTCCTGGGTATAGCCGAACCGGTCCATCAGGGCGTGATAGGCGGCGGCCTCCTCGATGGCGTTCAGGTCGGCGCGCTGTACGTTCTCGACGATGGCGAGCTCGAGCGCCTCGCCGTCGCCCATCTCGCGCACCACCACCGGCACGTCGTGCAGCTTGGCCGCCTGGGCCGCGCGCCAGCGCCGCTCGCCGGCCACGATCTCATAGGCATCGCCGCCCAGCGGCCTGACCAGGATCGGCAGCAGGATGCCCTTCTCGCGGATCGACTCGGTCAGATCGTGCAGGTCCTCGGGCGCGAAGGTCTGGCGCGGTTGGAAGCGGTTGGGCTTGAGGAAGGCGGTGGGCAGGGTGCGCGCGGCCCGTGCCGCCTCGCCGCGCGTCGGCACCGCTTCCTCGCCGATCAACGCCGACAGTCCCCGTCCGAGGCCCGCTCTGGGATTCATCATGCCGCCTTGCGCAGACGTTCGCGCTGGATGAGCTCGCCCGCGAGCTTGATATAGGCCTGGCTGCCCGGACATCTCAGATCGTAGACCAGCGCCGGCAGGCCGTGGCTCGGCGCCTCGGAGATGCGCACGTTGCGCGGAATGACGGTGGAATAGACCTTTTCGCCCATGTTCTCGCGCACGTCGGCGGCGACCTGGTCGGAGAGCTTGTTGCGCTTGTCGAACATGGTCAGCACGATGCCCTGGATCTCGAGCGCGGGGTTCAGGTTCGCGCGCACCAGCTCGATCGTCTTGAGCAGCTGCGACAGGCCTTCGAGCGCGAAGAACTCGCATTGCAGCGGCACCACGACCGCGTCGGCCGCGACCATCGCGTTCACGGTCAGCAAAGTCAGCGACGGCGGGCAGTCGATCAGCACGTAGGAGAAGGGCGATTGCCCCGGGGATGATCCGTGTACGGAATATTCCGCGAGCGCGTCCTTGAGCCGCGAATTTCGCCGCTCCATGTCGATCATCTCAAGCTCGGCGCCGGAGAGATCGACGGTGGAGGCCACCAGCGAGAGCCGCGGGATGCGGGTCGGGATGATCGCCTCGGCGAGCTTCGCCTGGCCCATCAGCACGTCGTAGGTCGTGAGCTTGCGCTCGGCGCGCGGCACGCCCAGCCCCGTCGAGGCATTGCCTTGCGGGTCGATGTCGATGACGAGCGTCGGTTCGCCGACCGCGGCCAGCGCGGTGCCGAGGTTGATCGCCGTCGTGGTCTTACCGACGCCGCCCTTCTGGTTGGCGACGACCAGCACCCTTGGGCGCTTGAGGTCTGACGGTGCCGACATTGGTGTTGCCGACATTGATGTCGTCGACATGGGCGAGCTCCCGGATTTCCAGGACCGTGCCGGACGGATTGGTCAGGCTGGGGTGCTGGAGGACCTTCATTTTCCAGGAATTGCGGGCCTGCGTCAATTCAGCCCCCACATTTTGTCCTTTGAGAAACAAGGCCATGGAGTCCGGTCCGAGGAATTTCTGTGCATAGCCGAGCAACTTGTCGAGCGGCGCACAGGCTCGTGCCGTGACGACGTCGAAGCCCTGGGGTGCTGCCGCTTCCATGCGCTCGTTGCGGACGATGGTGTCGAGGCCGAGCCGGTCGCGGACCGCCTCGAGGAACCGGCATTTCTTGGTCGTGGCTTCGAACAGCGTGACCCGGACCTTGCCGCGGAGCAGCTCGGCCAGGACCAGGCCGGGGAAACCGGCGCCGCTGCCGAGGTCGGCCAGGGTCGTGGCGCTCTCGGGGATGAACCGCGCCAGCTGCGCGCTGTCCCGGACATGCCGGTTCCAGACGTCGGCGAACGAGGCCGGCGAGACCAGGTTGTGCCGGGCGTTCCAGTCCTCCAGCATGCCGACATAGGCCTTCAGCCGGGCCAGTGTTTCCCCGGAAACGTGTTCAGGCGACACGCTTGGTTCCCGCGCGAACATGGGCGAGGACGAGGGTTAGGGCCGCCGGCGTGATGCCGTCGATCCGCGCCGCCTGGCCCAGGGTGGCCGGACGAATGCTGGCCAGCTTTTGCCGGACCTCCGTCGACAATCCGCGGATCGCGTCATAATCGAGGCCGTCCGGCAGGCACAGGCCTTCATCGCGCCGGAACGCCAGGATGTCTGCCTCCTGCCGGCCCAGATAGCCGGCATATTGCGCATCGATCTCGAGCTGGTCACGGATGTTTCCCGGGAAACAATCGAGTTCCGGCCAGATCCCCGAAACCACGCCGAAATCCACGTCGGGCAAGGCGAGGAGCTCGAACGCACTGCGCCGCAGGCCATCGAGGCGGATGGCGATCCCGCGCCGCCGCGCCTCGTTGGGCGTGAGATTGAGCGTCCCCATCCGCGCCCGCGCCCGCTCCAAGGTGTCCATCTTGGCCGTAAACGCCGCGGCCCGCTCTAGTCCTACGCAACCGGCCGCGAGTCCGACGGGGGTCAGCCGCTGGTCGGCATTGTCCGCCCGCAGGGTGAGGCGATATTCCGCGCGCGAGGTGAACATGCGATAGGGCTCGGACACGCCCCTGGTCACAAGGTCGTCGATGAGCACCCCGATATAGGCCGCGGCCCGGTCCAGGATCATCGGCCCGGCGCCCGTCCGGCCGCGGGCGGCGTTGAGACCCGCCATCAAGCCCTGGGCCGCCGCCTCCTCATAGCCCGTCGTGCCGTTGATCTGGCCAGCGAAGTACAAGCCCTTGATTTTCTTGGTTTCCAGGGTCGGCCGGAGCTCGCGCGGGTCGACATAGTCGTATTCGATGGCATAGCCGGGCCGGCGGACCGCGACCTGCTCCAGCCCCGGAATCGTCTTCAGGAGAGCGAGCTGGACCTCTTCCGGCAGCGAGGTCGAGATGCCGTTGGGATAGACCGTGTCGTCGTCCAGCCCTTCCGGCTCCAGGAAGATCTGGTGGCCGTCGCGGCCGGCGAAGCGCACCACCTTGTCCTCGATCGACGGGCAATAGCGCGGGCCGGTGCTCTCGATCTGGCCGGAATACATCGGCGCGCGATGCAGGTTGGCGCGGATGATGGCGTGGGTCTCGGGTGTGGTGCGCGTGATGTGGCAGACGGTCTGCGGCGTCGCGATCGCCCCGGTGAGGAACGAAAAGGGCGAGGGCGGGTCGTCGCCGTGCTGAACCTCGAGCGCCGGCCAATCGACGGTCGTGCCGTCGAGCCGCGGCGGCGTCCCCGTCTTCAGCCGGCCCATCGCGAAGCCTTGCGAATACAAGGTCTGCGACAGCCCGACGCTCGGCGCCTCGCCGACCCGGCCGGCGGGGATGCGCGTCTCGCCCATATGGATCAGGCCGCGCAGGAAGGTGCCGGTCGTCAGCACCACAGCGCCGGCGCGGATGGTCTCGCCCTCGGCGGTGACGACGCCGGTCGCCCGGCCGTCGGCGATCATAAGGTCTTCGGCCGCGGCGGCGCGGATATCGAGGTTCGGCTGCGCCGCCAGCGCCCCCTGCATCGCCTGGCGATAGAGCTTGCGGTCGGCCTGGGCCCGCGGCCCGCGCACGGCCGGACCCTTGCGGCGGTTGAGCATGCGGAACTGGATCCCGGCCGCATCGGCGATCCGGCCCATCAGCCCGTCCAGCGCATCGATCTCGCGCACCAGATGGCCCTTGCCGACCCCGCCGATGGCCGGGTTGCAGGACATCTCCCCGATGGTTTCGAGCTTGTGGGTGAGCAACAGCGTGCGCGCGCCCAGGCGCGCCGCGGCAGCCGCCGCTTCGCAGCCCGCATGGCCTCCGCCGATGACGATGACGTCGTAGGTGCTCATTGCCGCTCCATACGCGCGCCGCGGGCGAGGGGCAAGGCTCGGCGCAGCAATCCGCATCGCCGAGTCAAGTAGTCCGTATACGGATCACTTTCCGATGCAGAAATCCTTGAACACCACGTCGAGCAGATCTTCGACGTCGACGCGTCCGGTAATGCGCCCCAATGCGCGCAATGCGAGGCGCAGCTCTTCGGCGATCAATTCGGGACGTTCGGCGGGCGCGGCCAGCGCCCCGGCAAGCGCGCGCGCCGTCTCTTCGAGCGCGCGGCGGTGGCGCTTGCGGGTGAGGGCAGGGGTTTCGCTCTTCGCGTCCAGCCGGTCGCGCACCTTTCGGGTCAGCGCGGCCACCAGCGCATCGAGGCCCGCGCCCGTCTTGAGCGAGATCGACAGGCCGTCGCGACGCCTGAGATCGGCCTTGTTCCACGCCACCAGATCGGCGCGCACCTCCGGCGGCGCGACATCGGATGCGCCGTCCAGCAGCAGCAGCACCAGATCGGCAGCCTCGGCCCGGGCGAGCGCGCGGCGCACGCCTTCGGCCTCGACCGCATCCGCCGCGTCGCGCAAGCCCGCGGTGTCGGCGACGGTCACCGCATAGCCGCCGAGGTCGAGCCGCACCTCGATCACGTCGCGCGTGGTGCCCGCGGTCTCGGCCACGATGGCGACGTCGCGCCTGGCAAGGGCGTTGACCAGCGAGCTCTTGCCGGCGTTCGGCGGACCGATCACCGTTAGATAAAGCCCCTCGCGCAGGATCTCGCCGCGTCCGCCGTCGTCGAGCCGGGCTTGGATCTGCTCGAGGATTTCCCGCACCGCGGCCTTGGCCTGGCCAAGCATGTCCGCCGGCAGCTCTTCGTCGGAGAAATCGATCGCGGCCTCGGCCCAGGCCGCGGCCCCGATCACCGCCGCGCGCCAGCCCTCGATGAGATCGGACAGCGCACCGTCGTATTGGCGCAGCGCCTGGCGCCGCTGGGCCTCGGTCTCGGCCTCGACCAGGTCGGCAATGGCCTCGGCCTGGGTGAGATCGAGCTTGCCGTTCTCGACCGCGCGGCGGCTGAATTCGCCGCGCTCGGCCGGCCGTCCGAATTCGGCCAGCGCGGTCAGCACACCCTCCACGACGGCGCGCCCGCCATGGACATGGAACTCGGCCACGTCCTCGCCGGTGAAGCTGTCAGGGCCCCGGAAATAGAGCACCAGCCCGCGGTCGATGCCGGCGATCCGCGCCAGCGCGGCCCGGCGCGGCTGGCCCGGCGGCTTGCCGGTCAAGGCTTCCACGGCGCGCGCGGCATCGGGACCCGACAGACGCACCACCGCCACCCCGGCCCGGCCGGGGGCGCTCGCCAGCGCGAAAATCGTATCCATCAGGCCTTTTTCTTCGTGCCCCCGGCGGCCCGCGCGGCGCCATCCCACAGGAAGCGCTGGAACTGCTCGAGCCCCGCCCCGCCCACCGGCATCCAGGCCTTGAACATCGCCTCGGGATCGGAGGTGTCGAGCGCGGCCTTCATGCGCTTCTGCATCTCGGCCAGCAGCTCGTCCTGCATCCTGGATACGTCGGGAAGACCCATC
>Ga0213876_10001764_pt1 | contig 13105 bp, 7 predicted proteins | sample BarmaccomBMRX_R9_FD_160113 | JGI IMG/M metagenome (GOLD analysis project Ga0213876, IMG submission 160113) | Root-associated microbial communities from Barbacenia macrantha in rupestrian grasslands, the National Park of Serra do Cipo, Brazil - RX_R9 | ecosystem: Host-associated > Plants > Roots...
CGGGCGGAATCATAAACGCCTTTTGCGAGCCTCCGATGACGATGTCGAGTCCCCATGCATCAATGTCGAGCGGCATGGTGCCGAGGCCGGTGATGCCGTCGACTACAAAGATGGCATCTGTCCTCTTAACCGCAACGCCCATGGCCTTTACGTCATGTTGCGCACCAGTCGAGGTCTCGGAAGCCTGAACAAAAACACCTTTGATATTTCTGTTTTTTCCAAGCGCGTCTTGTACTGCCGCGGGTGAAACGGCAGCGCCGTATGGCACCGTCAGAACTGTCGCGCGCAGGCCGAAAGCTTTCACCACTTCCACCCAACGCTCACCAAATTTCCCGGCTGAACACACCAGCACCTCGTCACCAGGCGAGAAGAAGTTTTGCGCGGATGCTTCAAGCCCGCCGGTTCCAGACGCAACCAGCACGAAAACATCGTTGCTGGTGCCTAGCACGGATTTAAGGTCCGACAGAACTCGCTTGTAAAGATTGCGAAAATCCTCGGTGCGGTGATGGATATCCGACCCCATCATCGCGTGCAAAGCTGCGGGTAGGAGAGGAGTGGGACCGGGCGTCAAAAGACGTTGTTTTTTGATGTGCATTGCAAGAAAATAGGCCGAAAACCTGCGGTTTTGCAGGCTTTGCTGGAACTCTCAGAATATCAGGAGCAGCAACTGCTGGGCGAGTTCTACACTGAGAAATCAGCATGAGAACTCTCCGTTTATCTGCGTTCGCAGGCTTCGGTGTATGCCTGCTTCTGCCGTTCTCCGCAATCGCTCAGGCACCGGCTGCGCACGAAGAGATTGAAAAGTTCGTCAACCAGCACAGTGCCGAGTTCAGCAAAGTCTCGAAACAGATTTGGGGATACGCCGAACTTGGCTATCACGAGGAGAAGAGTTCGGCTCTGCTGCAGAGCGAGTTGAAGCACGCCGGGTTCCGCATCGAAGCGGGCGTGGCGAATGAGCCGACCGCCTTCATTGCAAGCTACGGCGAGGGCACGCCGGTGATCGCGATGCTCGGCGAATTCGACGCGCTGCCAGGACTATCGCAAGCGGATGTGCCCGATAGAAGCCCGGTAACGCCGGGCGCCCCAGGACATGGATGCGGGCACAACTTGCTTGGGTCAGGCGCGGCACTCGCGGCAGTGGCGCTGAAGGAGTACATGGAAGCCAACCATGTGCATGGCACGTTGCGCTACTACGGCACGCCGGCGGAAGAGGGCGGATCGGGCAAAGTGTACATGGTACGCGCCGGGTTGTTTCGCGACGTCGACGTGGTGCTGCAATGGCATCCCTCGGACCGAAACACGGTTGCAAATGGAGGAGCACTCGCCATCACCGCAGCCAAATTCAAATTCCACGGCGTGGCCGCGCACGCGGCGATGGCCCCTGACCGCGGACGCTCTGCGCTTGACGCCGTGATGTTAATGGGCAACGGCATCGAGTTCTTGCGCGAGCACGTCCCCGCCAACACGCGCATGCATTACATCATCAGCAATGGTGGGTTGGCCCCGAACGTCGTACCCGATACGGCGGAGTTGTATCTGATGGCCCGAAGCCCCACGTTGCCCGCGCTCGATCTCGTTTGGTCGCGCATTGAAAAAATTGCGCAGGGCGCCGCCATGATGACGGAGACCACGCTCGAGACCCACATCGTTTCAAGTGACGCGAATATCATTCCGAATGATGTGTTGGCGAAGCTGGCGCAAAGGAACCTGGAGGAAGTGGGTGGGTTCCGGTATTCGGCTGAGGAGATGCACTTCGCAGAGGAGCTACAGAAAACGTTGCCCGAGGAGGGAAGGCGCGACTTGCATTCGACCGAAACGGTCCAGCCCTTGCGTCCATTCGACCCGAACGCTCCTGCCGCATCAACGGATGTCGGTGACGTGAGCTGGAATGTCCCGACTATCGGATTCGGGTCCGCAACGTTCGTGCCCGGAGTTGCCCCACATACCTGGCAGGCCGCCGCTTGCGCAGGGACGACTATCGGACAGAAAGGGATGGTGATCTCGGCTAAGGCGATGGCCTTTACAGCGGCGGATCTATTTGCGAATCCCGAGTTGGTAAGTGAAGCGAAGGCGGAATTTGTACACGAATTACAAGGCAAGAAATACGAGTCAATGATTCCCCGGGATCAAAAACCACCGCTGGATTACCGCAGTCAGTAATGCATGGAAATTTGCATGCAAAAAACGAGCGTAAGCTTGGAAGAAGGTGGAGGGCACCGATAATGTGTGATTATTCGCTTTATGCCATTCCAAACCGGCTCGCAGAGGACGGCGAGCAGGTCGTCCTGCATCGATTTGGATCGGGCACCATTGGTTTTGCTTCTGTGAACGACGTGCCGCCGAAGGAAGCCGAGTGCTTAACCGGGTGGCAATCTGTTTGTGCCGGCGCGAAGGCCTTCCTGTTGCCACGAAGTTGCCCGACCGTACCGGCCGTGTGTATGCCGCCGGGCACGCGTTTGCTGATGACTGATATACCGCCGGACGTACAGCGCGTACACCGAATCCACTCTGGCGACACGGTTGTCACAACCGAAATTACCAGCCAGAGTTACTCCTATCGGGACGCTTTTCTTCTTCCGAACGGGAAATGCGTTCTCCTCCAGGAATTGCCGGAAGGTATGGAAGCACTCGTGTTATCGACGGCGTTGGAAACGCACGAAACGCTAGCGCCGGCCGAATTTGCCGTTAGCTAGCACCGGGATCGAACGAGACTTGTCGCGGTAGGGGCGACAGGGATCGAACCTGTGACCCTCAGCTTAGAAGGCTTGTCACAGACCTGTTAACGCTTGGTTCTAATGTGCACGGTGCCAACTGTGTTCGATTTTTCAGTGTTAAGCGTTTGCGCCCGGCGTCGGAAATTATCTCACCCCGGCCGCATAACCTTGATCGACCATCTACATCCATGCAGACGAACCGCATGAGCTGACAAGCCCCTGCTCCACAACGTGGCACGTCGCATCGGCAACGCCCAGCATGCTTCGATCTGATCCAGGGTCGCTGCACGTCCTGCCGGAGCGCTGACAATTCGCCACGTGGCCTTCGCAAAGACCTGCGCGACCCGTGGACGACGCCACACAAGTAAGGGCAAGATTCGACGTCACGGCAACCTGAAATGCGGGAAGGCGGTACCCACCATTTCATTTTCGTCCGCTATGCCCGCACGCCGTGACGTGCCGCTGTTCAGTCAGTCCGGCCAGTCTGCGACTCCGTGTTTGATTCGCTCCAGCCTTGCTTCATGCTCCTGCTGCTGACGCCGATCTTCTTGTCTTTGCTGCTCACGTTCCCTCAACTTTTCACGTGCAAGCGGTGGATACTTTATGTACCTCATTTCAGATCGGTCGAGCTTGTACCACCACCAGAGCACGCCGAACGTGAAACATGCGAACGGGACGCCAACCAAGAAGAGGCGGACGCTCGGATACGCGTCGAAGGTCTTCCAAACTACCCAGGAAATTGTGCTTTCGTGAGCGCGACCGACAAATACGTTTACGCAAGTCAACATAAGCGTCGGGAATGCAAGATGGGCCAAAGCGTCCCATTGTCCGATGTGCTCGTTCCATTGCTGTTCCTGTGCACTGACGATATCGAGGAGAAAAGCATCTTTCTGATCGAGCGCCAGTTCTCTAAGGTCCTGTTCAAACACGAACCCGTACTGCAAGCGAGAGTCATATTTTGTCCACGGTAGAATTCGACCGGCAGTCGCCTCAACGTCGTTATTCGGGAACAGTTGAGACTCAGCGCGCCTCCACCGTTCTGACAGCCAGTCGACGGCTGCGTCCAGAGCAATCATGATCCAAGTCATGGGTATTTGCAGGAGGGGACAAATGACACGCATAAAGAACGCGTAGGCCGTCAGAAACAGAATCGCGCCGCCAAAAGTGACATTTGTGCCCAGTGACCACCGGTAATTCAGAACGTTACTGCGGGAAACAAAGAACAGAAAGTCATCAGAACCCACCAGGAATGTCACGAGAACGTAACAAAGTGTTAACTCGGTCGGCAGTTCCTTCAACATTGCCGGTATGCCGGAGGCGTCTTTTGCAGTAATCCCAACGTCGGGCATGATATGTTCCGACCAGTTTAAACCCGGATCGCCGGCTGTATTGCTCGCGGGGAGGACTTCAGCTTCAAATCGCCCTGCTCACGCACAACGCATGGATGACTTGTTGGCGACCAGCAATGGCAGCCACGGTCGCAAAAGAGCTTCATGCGGCGACAGACTAAAACGGCAAGGCTATTGGTGCTCCGGTCCTGGCTTCCGTTGCCTGCGAAGAACCCTGGCAACTCACCTTAGGAGACACCGTGATTCCAACGACCTCCAGTCAGCCACCATCAGACCATGTCGTTGGACGTGTACGCAAACCAAGTTCGGAGTAACACTCAGGCGCTTGAATCGCTCGATCGGGAAATCGAATCGCTGGTCGGGTCAACCGTGGTAGGGGCGACAGGGATCGAACCTGTGACCCTCAGCTTAGAAGGCTGATGCTCTATCCAACTGAGCTACGCCCCCACTCGTTCAACAACTTAGGGAAGACTGAGCTGACTTTGAGCCTCTGTCTAAAGGAGAATCAATGTCACCAGAACAGTTCATTCAAGAACGATTATATCTGCTCGGCGTAACCCGTAAAACCACAACCTGGTACGGCTGCTCATTCAAGGCGTTTGCAGGCGCACTGGATAGCAAGGCCGCTGTCAACCAACGGATTGTCGAGCTGCGAAACCGCAACGTCTCTCTCGACCTTGCCAAACGGCTAAAGGAATTGGGAGTGAAGCAGGAGAGTTTCTTTAAATGGACCGATAGAGGTGGATACGATACCAAATTGGAGGTCTCTGAATTGGTCGCTTGGCATGAAGGAGCTTCCGCCTTCACCGTTGCCGAACTCGGCGAGATGCTGCCTTGGCAAAGTACAAGTTGGAAAGGCTCTGACAATGAAGAAACCGGTAACGAACAATGGGCTTGTAAAACATCAAGGGGCCAATCTCCAATAACTAGCTATCAATTTTGGGCTGAAACCGAAGCCGACGCCCGCGCTGAAATGTTGATTTACTTGCTCGAAAACAAGTTGTACAATGCGAATTAGGCCTATGTCCGACCCGGTAGCTTTGGCGCTCATTTCCGGGACTTCGCTCGTACTCACGACCGCCATTAGGCACGCGGACAAAATAGCTGGCCTTTTTAAAAAAATACGTTAGAAAACTTTTGTACCTGAGTACTGGTCCTAGGCAGTCTACGTCCTTTTTTTCAACACCTTCCACGCCTGCACCAACTGCTGAACGAACGCCGCCCGTGGCGGCTTGTGGTCGTAGCGGCACATCCAGTAAGCGTCCTGATAGAACTTGATGAGGTCACTCATGCTCATCGTTTGGAGCCGCTAGCGCAGCTCGTCTAGCGCTTTCGCTGTACGGGCGGTCTTGGGTGAAGCGATAGGACATTCGGCTTGTGTTCGCCACTGTACCATGGCTTAATAGCTCCGAGAATATCTGGCAGAAGTTTGGCTTTTTTGAAGAGCAGACACAAAAGAACTATCAGTACGAAGGCAAACGGCCACCCAAGAACAAGATGGAAGCCGGTCTTCGTTGTTAGTTCGATGAAGGGCTGCACGTTCGTTCATAATTTCAGATACGTGAGATGTGGTTACCAATTCGTTAATTAATCTTCATAATTGCATCTACAGGCATAGACTATGGCATCACATCTGACCGTGGCGAAATTTGGTCGCCTCCCTTGCGCCCTCACGCCTCCCGTGAGTTCACAAGGAGGAACCATTGCCAGACCAATACGAAGCTGTCCGTAACCTGCCCTTTGAGGTCGTCGCGCCCGCGCTAGGTATCGACCTGAACCGCTTCAAACAAAAAAAGACTGAATGGCAGGGCTACTGCCCCATCCATCAGTCAAAAGCAAACAACAACTGTTTTTCCTACAACAAAGAAACCGGCGTATGGCACTGTTTCTCGTGCAACGCCAAAGGAAAGGCGCTATAGATTTTGCGAAGGCGGTTCGTCAGTGCGGCTTTCAAGAAGCCGTCGAGCTGCTTTCCGCGATTGTTCCCAGCGAGTCCAGTAAACACCCGTCCAAAACGCCAGACCACACAGAGCAAGAACAATTAAAGCCATATACGGGTAAGTACGAAAAGTTTAAGGTTGAGTGTGAATGGCTCGACAAGCGCATTCCTGATAAGGCAGTGTTAGAGCGGTATGGTGTGTTCGCCTATAATAATCCCGCTAGGAAGTCAGCGTACAGCGGGCGGGTACTTATACCTTTTAAAAGCCACATTGAGGGCACGATATTTGGGTACCTCGGTAGGGATATCCATGAAGACACTCAAGTAAAGTACTTGATTCCTTCCGGTTTCCCGAAGTCTCGCTTTCTGTTCGGCGCACATGAACTTTGTACGTCTTCCCCTCTTCCATTACGACGGGTTTATCTGGTTGAGTCCCCGTTTTGCGTAATGAAGTTTGCGATGTATGAGCTACCTGCGGTTTCATGTTTTGGATGGCATTGTTCACCAGAGCAGTTACAGCTTCTGACGGGCCTTTGTAAAGGTGTGGTATTTCTCCCCGACCGTAACAAAAAAGCTGAAAGCTCCCAGGTACTTCCTGCGATAGCGGAGAAATTATGGCTTCGCTTTCCTGAACTTCCGGCCGGCGTCGATGATCCTGAGCAGCTTTCGCGGGAAAGTATCTTGGCTTTGTAGCCCAACCATAAACCTACCCAAATACGAGGAACTATCCCGTCAACAGGTCTTGGATTTGGGCCATTAATTAGGCACTCTAGCCGCTTGCTATGCAGCGGCTTTTCTTTTTGACTGTAATCATTATTAACGAAATTACCTATGCAATCGGAAGGCTTAGGAATTCAGGATGGCGGGGTGTATATTACTTATACATTGACGAAGCCGGAGATTACGCGACTTCGAAACTTACTTACATCCTTGACAAAAAGCGAAAGTCAGGACTTCCATTTGGCCGCATTGTACCGCTGCTTACAACCTTTAGGCAATATCCCATGGCTTTGAGCCTCTGCCTACATCAGATTTTTGTTGCGGAAAGACCGGTAAGTGGTTTAAAATCAGCAGCTAGACAGGGACTTTTTCCCTCACAGCTTAGAAGACTGATGCTCTATCCAACTGAGCTACGCCCCCACTCGTTCTTAGTCTAACGGTCAACCGCCGCTCTACTCAATCACCAGCAGGAGATCGTGCGACTCCACGCTGTCGCGAAGCTTGACCACGATCTCCTTAACCGTGCCACCCAGCGGTGCGTAAATGCTGGTCTGCATCTTCATCGCTTCCATCACCAACAGCGGTTCGCCTTGTTTCACCGTTTGCCCTGGTTTCACATGCAGCGCCGTCACCGCCCCGGGGATGGGCGCGCCCACTTCGCCGGGCTTTGCAGGATCCGCTTTGCGGCGAACCTCCGCCGTTTCCTTGATCGACTTGTCGCGAATCTCCACCTCGCGCGGCTGGCCATTCAGTTCAAAAAACACGGTACGCATGCCGTCCGAGCGCGCATCACCGACGGTCAAAAAACGAACGATGAGCGTTTTGCCCGGTTCGAGATCGACCGTGATTTCTTCGCCCTCTTTCAATCCGTAAAAGAACGCCGACGTGGGCAAAACATCCAGATCGCTGTAACTCGCGCGGGCAGCCGCGAACTTCGAGAACACGTCCGGATACATCAGATAACTCATCAAGTCGGTGCCGCTCGAAGCGCCGGTTTCGCGCGCGAGCTTTTCGGCTGCTGCCTGCAAATCAACCGGCGGCAATTCGGCCCCGGGCCGCCCGTTCATGGGCTTCTGGCCGCGCAGTATGATCTGCTGCAGCTTCGGTGGCCAGCCACCTTCGGGCTGCCCGAGCCCGCCCATAAACATGTCGACCACCGAATTCGGAAGCGTCAGGTTGTGATTCACCGGCAGCGCTTCCAAATCGCGCACCGTCATGCCGCGCGTGAGAAGAAAGATGGCCATATCGCCCACCACCTTACTCGACGGCGTCACCTTAACGATGTCGCCAAATGCCATGTTGACGTCGGCGTACATGCGCGCTACTTCCGGCCAGCGCGCGCCCAGTCCCATCGCTTCAGCCTGTTCTTTCAAATTCGTGTACTGACCGCCGGGCATCTCGTGGATGTACACTTCGGCCGCACCCGATTTCGGCGCGTTATCGAACGGCGCGTAATTGCCGCGCACCGCTTCCCAATAATCCGAGTACTGGATCAGCGCGTCGAAATTGAGACCGGTGTCGCGTTCCGTGTGCTCCAGCGCCGCAACAATCGAATTCAGATTGGGCTGACTCGTCGTGCCGCTCATCGCCGAGATCGCCCCATCCGCAACGTGAACACCCGCATCCGCCGCTTTCAGAACCGTAGCGGCATTGACGCCGCTGGTATCGTGCGTGTGCAAATGAATCGGCAAACCCGTCTCTTCGCGCAAAGTCTTCACCAGCTTGTATGCGGCGTAGGGGCGCAGCAAGCCGGCCATGTCCTTGATCCCCAGCACATGAGTACCCATCCGTTGCAGCTCTTTGGCAAGCCGTACGTAATAGTCGAGCGAGTACTTCTCGCGCTTGGGATCGAGAATGTCGGCCGTGTAGCAAATGGCCGCTTCGCAAACACGCCCCGTTTCGAGCGTCGCCTCCACCGCCACTTGCATGTTCGGCATCCAGTTCAACGAGTCGAAGATGCGGAATATGTCGATGCCCTGCGCCGCCGCTTCCTTTATAAACGCGCGCACGACATTATCCGGATAAGCGGTGTAGCCAACCGCGTTTGAGGCGCGCAGCAGCATCTGGAAACAGATATTCGGAATCTCTTCTCGCAAGGACTGCAGGCGCTTCCATGGGTCCTCCAAAAGGAAGCGCATCGAAACGTCAAACGTTGCACCGCCCCACATCTCCAGGCTGTAGAGTTGTGATAGCTCTCTCGAAACGAAATCCGCGACCCGCAGCAGATCGTACGTGCGAACGCGTGTCGCCATCAGGGATTGATGGGCATCGCGAAAGGTAGTGTCCGTCAGCAGCAGACGCTTCTGCGACTGCGTCCAGCGCGCAAACTCCACCGCGCCCAGTTTGTCGAGCAGTTGACGAGTTCCTTCGGGAGGGATCTCCTTTGCGGAGCACGGAACAGGCGGCTCGCGCAATATCTTCGGTTCCGCGCGGCCCGCAACTTCCGGATTTCCGTTGACAATGATGTCTGCCAGATAGCTAAGCAGCTTAGTCGCACGATCGCGGCGCTCTTCGAAACGGAAGAGTTGCGGCGTTTCGTCCAGGAACGAGGTAGTCATCTCGCCCGATTGAAAGAGCGGATGATTGACCACGTTCTCCAGAAACTGAATGTTGGTTTTCACACCGCGAATGCGAAACTCGCGCAGCGCGCGATCCATCCGCTGGCAGGCTTCATCGAACTTGCTTCCCCAGGCCGTTACCTTCACCAGCAGCGAATCGTAATAGGGAGAAATCACTGCGCCGCCGTACGCCGACGCTGCGTCGAGGCGAATGCTGAAACCGCCCGGCGAGCGATACGTATGGATCCTGCCGTAATCGGGAATAAAATTGTTCGCCGGATCTTCCGTCGTGACGCGACACTGCAGCCCAGCACCATGCAGAGGAATATCAGGCTGTTGCGGCAGCGCAATCTCGTCACCGAACAGAGTGAGCCCTTGCGCCACCTGAATCTGCGTACGGACAATATCGATGCCAGTGACCATCTCCGTCACAGTGTGTTCCACCTGCACGCGCGGATTGACTTCGATGAAGTACCATTCGTTCGTTTCCGCGTCTACCAGGAACTCCACCGTGCCCGCGCTGAAGTAATTTGCCGCGCGCGCCAGCGCGACCGCGGCATCGGCCAGTTCAGTGCGCACTTTCGCAGGCAGCCCGATCGCCGGGGCGATCTCCACCACCTTTTGATGTCGTCTTTGCACTGAGCAATCGCGTTCGTACAGGTGCAGGATGTTTCCGTACGTATCGCCGATGATCTGAATCTCGACATGCTTCGCCCGCCGGATGTACCGCTCCAGGAACACAGCATTGTTCCCGAAAGCGGCGCCCGCTTCCTGACTCGCTTCGCGCAGTTTCGCGCGGAACTCGTCCGGGTTACCGACCACGCGCATCCCGCGCCCGCCGCCACCGAAAGCGGCTTTTACGATCAGCGGAAATCCAATCCGGCGCGCCACGTCGTCGACGCTATCCGCATCCGGATCGAGCGGATCTTCCGTGCCGGGCACAGTGGGAATGCCGGCCGATTGAGCTATTTTGCGCGCCGCCGTTTTGTCGCCCAGCATCTCCAGAATTTCCGCGCTGGGCCCGACAAACGTGATGCCGGCACGCTTGCACGCTCTTGGCAGAGCTGGGTTTTCAGAAAGGAAGCCATAGCCAGGATGAATGGCGTCGACGTCCTTCTCGGCTGCTAGCGCAACAATGCCTTCGACGTCCAAATAGGCCTGGACCGGGCCTTTCCCCTTCCCGATCAGATAGGCTTCGTCAGCTTTGAAGCGGTGCAAACTCAGGCGGTCTTCCTGCGAATACACCGCCACGGTCCTCAGCCGCAATTCATTCGCAGCGCGCATGATGCGTATGGCGATTTCGCCGCGATTCAATGCGAGCAGTTTTTTCATCGGCAGTACCGCGTAGACGGTAAAGCGAGATTAGCAGGGAACAAGATCATGGGCTGATTCGTATTATCCGGCTGACGCGGAATTGGCCGCGGAGGTAACGACATGAAATGGATTGGATTCGCGTTAGTAGCGGGATCGCTCGCCGCGTTATGTGGCTGCGACGACATGGGCGGCTTCGGACGTGTGCAGCAGGATTTCCATTACTCCTATACAATGCAACCCGGCGGGCACCTGGACGTTGAGAACCGCAACGGCTCCGTGACCGTTTTGGGCTGGGACCGGAATTCCATCGATGTAGCGGGGACAAAATACGCGCCCGCCAACTCGGCTTTGCAAGAAGTTCGAATAAAGGTCGACGTCACCGGCAACACCGCGTCCATCACCACTGAAGCGCCGAGCGGCGGATGGGGTAACTTTGGCGCGAACTACACCATTCATCTGCCCAATAGCGCGGCCCTGAGTCGCGCTAAGAGCACCAACGGCAGCGTGACCGCCGAAGACATGAGTGCAGGCGGCTCGCTCATCAGCACCAATGGCCGCATTTCGCTGCGGCGCGACACCGGCAACTTCGATGTGCGAACCACGAATGGCAGTATCGAATTCGAAGATTGTAGTGGCCTCGAACGGGCGGAGACCACCAATGGCAGTGTGAATGGGTCGTTAAAGACAGGCGCCTTCGAAGCTCGATCCACCAACGGGTCCATCGATATCACGCTCACCCAGCCGCAGCGCGATCGGGAACTCAGAGCCATCACGAGCAATGGAGCCATTCATCTCGCGCTCAACCAATTTGCAGGCAATCCGATTCACGTCGAGACCAGCCACGGATCTATCACCCTACGCTTGCCGCGCGACGCCGACGCCCAGATCGATGCCCACACCAGCCTCGCTCATATCTCGAGCGAGCTGCCGATAAGCTCGGAAGAGAGCGACAAGCATGCGCTGCGCGGACAATTGGGCAAAGGCGGCCCGGTAATTTCCGCAACTACCTCCAGTGGTGCCATTCGTTTTGAAGACGGCGGCCGATAATCCGCGCCACAGCGCTTTTCAGCCGCGCATCGGCTCCATTCGCTGCATCGCGTGTTGCCAGCATCTGCAAGAATAGAAAGTAGTTTGGTCGTCTGTCTTTGAGCAATATGCTCTCTGACTTTCATCTATATAACGGACGCTGACGTCCGTCCGCTTTCGCTGTGAATAAATTTGCAGAAAACATCGCCGGGCCCACACTTTCTCTACCCTTTGGTTTGAAATTTGAAGATCTGTATCAGCGTGCCGGATTGGTGCGCTTGGACGAGACATTTCTACACGAACTGAAAGCTTCTGCGCCGCAACTGCACGGTCGTTTATTCGCGGCGCGGCAAGACCCGGCGTCACTCACGGCCAGGCAGCATTCCGAACTGATCATCGAGCTTGCTCCCTATCTGGAGGATTTCCTCGGGCATGTATTCGGCATCGAGCGTGAGCTGCGCGAACTCCAGCAGCGGCACTCCGATCTCGCTCCGCTGTTCGCCGTCAAGCGAAAATTCGTGCAACGAAAGGCCATCACCGGCCAAACGCCGGAGAAGGCAAGCGAGCTGGATGGATTCGCACTTGCGGCGGAACTCGAGAACTTGCTGCAAGAACCGCTGACGGAGCTGAGCTTCGCCAAGCACGTTGCGCGTTGGCTCGAACAAGAAGCCGAACACGAAAAGCATCTGCATGTCGCGGCAGAGTACGCGGCGTGGGCCACGCTCTCGCCTCAGGGAAAGGCGAAGCACGCGCACGGAGTTTTGTTCAAGACGCCGCACAAACTCGACTACCACCACCTGGTGCCGGTGCAAGAAAATCCAATCGAAGGATTGATTCGGCTGGAGCTCAGCCCAGATCATTGGCGGCACCGCGAAGGTTTTCAAGTGACCGATCCGGGCACGGATCTCACGGGCGCGCTCGATCAGGCGTATTACTGCATCAAGTGTCACAACCAGGGCAAAGACAGTTGCGCCACTGGTTTGAAAGAAAAGAACGGCGCATTCAAATCGAGCGTCTTCGGCGTGACGCTAGCCGGGTGCCCGCTGGATGAAAAGATTTCTGAGATGAATGCCGTCAAGGGCAACGGCAATCCCATCGGCGCGCTAGCGATCGTTACGATCGACAACCCAATGGCCGCCGGCACCGGGCATCGCATCTGCAACGACTGCATGAAATCCTGCATTTTTCAGAAGCAGGACCCCGTTGACATCCCGCAGGTGGAAACGCGCAGCCTGAAGGATGTTTTGGAGCTGCCATGGGGATTCGAGATCTACAGTCTGTTGACGCGCTGGAATCCGCTGAACATACTTCGCCCGTATCCACGCGAGTCAACCGGGTACAAGGTGTTGGTTGTCGGTCTCGGACCGGCCGGATTCACGCTGGCGCATCACTTGATGAACGATGGCCACACTGTCTTCGCAGTCGACGGCCTCAAAATTGAACCGTTGCCTTCGGATATTTCAGGCGTGAATGCGTATGGCGAGC
>Ga0213876_10001765_pt1 | contig 13105 bp, 11 predicted proteins | sample BarmaccomBMRX_R9_FD_160113 | JGI IMG/M metagenome (GOLD analysis project Ga0213876, IMG submission 160113) | Root-associated microbial communities from Barbacenia macrantha in rupestrian grasslands, the National Park of Serra do Cipo, Brazil - RX_R9 | ecosystem: Host-associated > Plants > Roots...
GGCGGCCAGTCCGTTGCCGGGAATCGCGTAGAAGCGGACGTAAAAGATCGGTCCGCACGACTCGGAGACGCCGGTCCACGCAACCGTTGCGGTATTCACCGTGCCGACGGCATTCGCCGGCCGGCTCCAGTCGATCAACGTCCCCTCGGCGCTCGTCATCACCTGGAGGCCGCTGTCGAGTCCGCCCATCCGGATTTCCTGAGCGGCCGCGGCCATCGAAGAAAGGAACGCGACTACTCCGCAAAGAAAGCGCAAATAATTTCGGCCCATGAGGCGCATGATACCTTGCACCTTCCATGAGCGCCCTGTTTTCGCCCCTGACTCTCCGCAGCGTCACTTTCCGAAATCGCATCTTCGTTTCGCCGATGTGCCAGTACTCCAGCGAGAACGGCCTGCCCACCCCGTGGCATCACACGCACCTCGGCAGCCGCGCAGTCGGCGGCGCGGGCCTCGTGATGGTCGAGGCGAGCGGCGTCTCGCCGGTCGGACGCATCACCGATTGGGACAGCGGCATCTGGTCCGAAGAGCACGCGGACGCCTTCCGGCCGATCGTGCAATTCATGGAGGAGCACGGCGCGGTCGCCGGCATCCAGCTCGCGCACGCGGGCCGGAAAGCGTCGACCGAGGCGCCGTGGCGGGGCGGGAAGTTGATCACCGAGGGGCCGCATGCGTGGACGCCGGTGGCGCCGAGCGCGATACCGTTCCGGCAAGGCGATCCCGCGCCGCACGCGCTCACGGTCGAAGAGATTGACGAAGTCGTCGAGCAGTTCGTTCGCGCCGCGGACTTCGCGCGCAGCGCCGGCTTCCGCGTTGCCGAGATCCATGCGGCGCACGGCTATCTGCTCCACGAGTTCCTCTCCCCGCTCTGCAACACACGCGACGACGAATACGGCGGTTCCCTCGAGAACCGGATGCGACTCACGCTGCGCGTTGCGGAGAAAGTGCGTGCGCGTTGGCCGGAAGAGTTGCCGCTCTTCGTTCGCATTTCGGCGACCGATTGGGCGGAGGGCGGCTGGGATCTCGCGCAATCGATCGAGCTGGCGAAGAGGCTGAAGGCGATCGGCGTCGATCTCATCGACTGCTCAAGCGGCGGCGCCGTGATGCAGCAGAAGATCGAGATCGGTCCGGGCTACCAGGTGCCGTTCGCGCGAGCCATCCGCGCCGAGGCCGGGATCGCGACCGGGGCGGTGGGCTTGATCACCGAGGCGAAACAGGCGGAGCAGATCGTGGTGAATGGCGATGCGGACTGCGTGTTGATCGCACGGCAGTTCCTCCGCGATCCGTACTTTGCGCTGCACGCGGCGAAAGAGCTCGGCGTGGAAGTGGAGTGGCCGAAGCAGTACGCACGCGCGCAGTAGCGATGTAGGGCCGGCTCTCCAGCCGGCCCGATGGGGTACGGTCGCGGCGGGCGAGCCCGCCGCATCATTCTCGACTGCGGCCGGCTGGAGAGCCGGCCCTACATTAGTAGTGGAGACGGATCAGACGCGCCGCTCCCGCGTCCGGGATCACGACGATGAACAGATTGTCGTAGTCGTTGTCCCCGATCTCCGGCGCTGCTGCGATCCCGAACGCCTTGACGAGATCCGGCACCGTGTTCGAGTGGCCGACCACGAGCACGTTCTTGCCCCGGTCCTCGGCCAGGATCTTCTTCGCCAGATCCGCGGACGACGAGTACTCCGTCACGGCGACGCCGAGCGCCTTTGCGGTCGAGCGCGTGCGGGTGGTGGCGGTCGAATAGGCGACCGTCACGTTCGCGTCGCGGAGGATCTTCGCCAGCGACGCGGCACGCGCGGCGCCTTCCGGCGTCAGCGCCGGATCCTTCGAGCCGTCCGCCGCCTTCTCGGCGTGGCGCACGGCAAAAACGACCGTATCGGCGAAAAGCGGCAGGGCGAGAAAGACGAGCAGGGCGGCGGCGAGCTTGCGCATCGCGCTACCTTACACAATCTCGCCACAATCCCTGTCCCACTTTTCCCCGATCGCGCCGTTCTGGCGCCGAACGGCCAACCGATTCTCTTCCGCGGAGGAGATTCGAAGTCATGGCCGAAGAAACGAAGTACGAGCTCGAGAAATGGATCGCCATCATGCTCGCGCTGCTCTTCCTGCTCCCGTTCCTCTCCCAGATGTTCGGGCAGGAAGCGCCGCAGCAGCAGCCGGTGAAGATGGCGGACGTGAATCAGGCGTCGCTCCTGATCAAGACCGCGCAGCCGGGCGTCTTCCTCGAGGCGCCGGCGGTCAATAGCACCGTCACGTTGAAAGCGTCGGGCATCATCGCCCGGGGCACGCTGCATCAGGTCTTCAAGAACCCGACGAACCACTGCATCGAGGCGCTCTACGTCTTCCCCCTGCCGGACAACGCGGCGGTGGATACGCTCGTGATGAAGATCGGCGACCGCGTGATCGAAGGGCAGATTCAGGAGAAGAAGCAGGCGCAGGAGACGTACGACCAGGCGAAGAGTGAGGGCAAGCAGGCCGCGCTCGTCGAGCAGTACCGACCGAACCTTTTCACGGCGTCCGTCGCCAGCATCCCGGCCGGCGCCGAGACGACGATCGAGATCGGCTATCAACAACTATTGACGTATGACAGCGGCCATTTCTCGATGCGTTTCCCGCTCGCGATCGGCCCGCGTTACGGCGCGCAGCAGACGACGTCGAACGCGCTGCCGGCGATCAACCATCAGCCGGCGAACAAGAGCCGCAATCCGGTGACGTTCGTCATCGACGTCGATGCCGGCGTGCCGCTCCAGGAAGTGCGCAGCACGACGCACGCGGTCGAGGTCTCGCAACTGACCGACACGCAGTGGCACGTCACGGCGAACCAGATCGCCTCCGACCGCGACTTCGAGCTGACCTGGACTCCCCGCCTCGGCAAGACTCCGCACGCTGCGGTCTTCACGGAGACGATCGCCGGCAGCCGCCACTCGCTGACGATGGTCTTCCCGCCCGACCTCGAGCAGGCGCCGGCCGCGGTGTTGCCGCGCGAGACGGTGTTCATCATCGACACGTCCGGCTCGATGGGCGGCCCGTCGATCGAGCAGGCGAAGGAAGCGTTGATCCTCGCGCTCAGTCGCCTCCGTCGGAGCGACAGCTTCAACGTGATCCAGTTCAACTCCGTGGCCGAGCAGCTCTTCCCGCGAAGCCGCGTCGCCGATGCGCAAACGATCGACGAAGCGAAAGCGTGGGTGAAGAAGCTCGAGGCGACCGGCGGGACAGAGATGCTGCCGGCGCTGCAGCTCGCGCTCGAGGCGCCGCAGAACGGGAACCTCGTACGCCAGGTCATCTTCATGACCGACGGCCAGGTCTCGAACGAAGACGCGCTCTTCGACTACATCCGCCAGCACCTCGGCAACAGCCGGCTGTTCACGGTCGGCATCGGCGCCGCGCCGAACTCGTTCTTCATGCGCAACTCCGCGCGCTTCGGCCGCGGCACGTTCACGAACGTCTCGGACCTCGGCGAGCTGCAGGAGCGGATGTCGACGCTCTTCGCGAAGCTCGAGGCGCCGACGCTGCGCAACGTCGACATGCAGTTCGACGCGAGTGCCGAGGTGTGGCCGCCGCGAATTCCCGACCTGTATGCGGGCGAGCCGCTCGTCGTGCTGGCGAAGACGCCGATGAGCGGTGCGAAGCTCTCTGTGCGCGGCGCGATCGGTGCGCAAACGTGGACCGACTCGCTCTCGATCCAATCGACGGATTCGTTCCCCGGCGTGGCGAAGCTGTGGGCGCGGCAGAAGGTCGAGGCGCTCGAAGATCAGCGCAACGACGAGGCGAACAAGCAGATCGCCGCGCTCGCGCTGGAGCATCACCTCGTGACGTCGCAGACGAGCCTCGTCGCCGTCGACGTCACGCCGGCCGGCGTCGACGCGCAGTCGTGCACGCCGGAGCTCGTGCCGGTGAATCTGCCCGCGGGCTGGGGCGGATTGGAAGCCGGCGCGTTGCCCCAGACCGGCACGAACGCGCGGCAGCTCATTCTCGTCGGCCTCGTCTTCTTCCTCCTCGCCGCGCTCGTCGTCACCTTCAAATGAAAAAGCGCAACGCACTTTTCCTCATCAGCCTCGGTCTGCTCTTCGTGAGCCGCGGGGCGTACATCTTCGCGAAGGCTCAGCTGGCGCAAATCCTCCTGCGCCGCGCGTGGACGCGGACCCTGGCGGGCGCTCCCCTCGCCCGCCCGTGGCCCTGGGCGGACACGACGCCGATCGCGACGCTGGCGCTCCGCGGCCGCGAATTCGTCGTCCTGGAGGGGGCGAACGGCCGCAACCTGGCGTTCGCTCCCTCCCACCTCGAGCGCAGCGCGATGCCCGGTGGCGACGGCAACTGCGTGGTGAGCGCACACCGCGACACGCACTTCGAAGTGCTGCAGGACGTGCGCGTCGGCGAACGCATCACGATGCGGGACCGCCACGGCCGCAACTTCGCGTACACGGTGGAAGAAGCGCGCGTCGTCGACAAGCACGATCGCTGGATCGCGATGGACCGCGGCGCGCCGGTGCTCACGCTGATCACCTGCTGGCCGTTCGACGCCGTGACGGCGGGCGGCCCGCAACGCTACGTGATCGTCGCGCGGCTGGTGCGCGCGCGGCTGGTGCGCGGGCGGCTGGTGCGCGGGGGTCTCGCCCGCAGGCCGGCGGACGTCTCGTCCGGCGGCGCGATGGCGGCGGAACTGCCGCGGCGCGAGGACGTGCCGCGGCTCGCGGGCGGGACGCCCGCGCACCACGTTGCGCGGCGTCAGGCGCGGAGCGCTACGTGATCGTCGTGCGGCTGGTGCGCGGGCGTCTCGCCCGCAGGCCGGCGGACGTCTCGTCCGGCGGCGCGACGGCGGCGGAACTGCCGCGGCACGAGGACGTGCCGCGGCTCGCGGGCGGGACGCCCGCTCACCACGTTGCGCGGCGTCAGGCGCGGAGCGCTACGTGATCGTCGTGCGGCTGGTGCGCGGGCGTCTCGCCCGCAGGCCGACGGACGTCTCGTCCGGCGGCGCGACGGCGGCGGAACTGCCGCGGCGCGACGGCGGCGGAACTGCCGCGGCGCGATGGCGGCGGAACTGCCGCGGCGCGATGGCGGCGGCACTGCGGGCGGGACGCCCGCTCACCACGTTGCGACGCGTCAGGCGCGAAGCGTCGCCGCGTCCCCGCGCGTCATCGGCGGCGGCGTGTCGCCGAGGCGCTCCGGCCAACCCTCGATGCCATCCGCCGGCATTGCCTCCAACTCCGTGGCGAGCGCGGTCGACCAGCCCTCGACGTCGCTCGCCCGGTCTGCCGGCTCTTCCTGCAACGCGGCGGCGAGCAACGCGACATCCGGCTTCGCGACGCGCAGCACCTCCGTCGCGCGGCGGCCGGTGAGCGCCTCGTAGACGACGGCGCCGAGCGAGTAGAGATCGGTGCGGGCGTCGACGGCTAAGCCGAGGAGTTGCTCCGGGGCCATGTAGCCGGGGGTGCCGATGAAGGCGCCGGTTTGCGTCAGGCGGCTGTCGCCGTCGATCGCCTTGGCGATGCCGAAGTCGAGGAGCTTCACGCGGAAGCCGTCCGGGCCGTCGACGAGGAAGATGTTCTCCGGCTTGATGTCGCGATGGATGAAGCCCGCGCGATGCGCTGCCGCGAGCGCGTTGCCGATCTGGCGCACGAGCGAGGCGACCTGTTGCGGCGTTCCGCGTCCGTGGCGCTGCAGGACTTGTCCGAGGTTGAGGCCGCGGAGGAGCTCCATGATGAAGAAGAGGGAGCCTTCTTCGAGCTCGCCCGAATCGTAGACGCCGACGACGCCGGGATGATCGATGCGCGCGACGGCGCGCGCCTCCTGCTCGAAGCGGATGCGCATCTCGGCGTTATCGAAGTGCTCGGGCTTGATGATCTTCACCGCGACGGCGCGCCCGAGCTTTTCATCCGCGGCCTCGAAGACTTTCGCCATCCCGCCCGAACTGAGTGCGCGCACGAAGCGATAGCGGCCGCGGATGCGCAACGGCAACAGGCGCGGACACTCGAGCTGCGCGCCGTCCGACCCGCAGCGCTCGCGGCGATGGTCGTAGCAACGGCCGCACTTGGGGCAGACGTGGAGGATGTCGATGCCGCGGTCGAGCATCTCCTGCCGCCGCAGCTGCAGACGCGTTTGGGCCGTCGCGAGCTCCGTGCGCATGCGTTGCACTTCGAGCGCGCTGCCGAGCTGGCGGGCGAAGCTGTCGAGGAGCTGCCGTTCCGGCGCTCGCCACGCGCTGCGTCCCGTGACGAGCAGCGCGCCGTAGACGTCGCCGCCGATGGAAGTGATCGCGAGCAACGTGTCTTCGCCGCGGACGACCAGCTTTTTCTCCATCGTCTCCGCCAGCTCGACGCTCGTCGGCGGCAGGACGTTCGTCGGCCAGAGCGACGTGCCTTCCAACATCCAAACGCTGATCGACTCCGCCCGGACGACGCTCGCGATCTCCTCCGCCATGCCGCGCGACCAACTGCCGACGTCGCGCAAGGCATCGGTCGACGACTCCGAGAGCCGGGCGATGCGCGCCTGCGCCGCCTCGAGCTGCGCGTTCAAGTCGCGGATCTCATCCGTCGCGCGCTTCAACGCGAGCTGCGTTTGCAGCCGCGCGTAGACGACCGCGAAGTCGAGCGGCTTCGTGACGTAGTCGTTCGCGCCGGAACGCAACGCTTCGATGATGTCGAGGCGGTCGTCGCGCGCGGTCGCCATCACCACCGGCAACTCGGTGAGCGAGAAGCGCTGCCGGATGCGTCGCAAAACCGTGAGCCCGTCGACGCCCGGCATCATCACGTCGAGGATCACCGCCTCGAACGTTTTCTCGTCGAGCGCCGCCAACGCCTCCGCCCCGCTCTCCGCCTGCACGATTTCGTGGCCGCGCGCGGTGAGCTGCTCCGCGAGGATCTCGCGGTTGTACGGGTTGTCGTCGACGATCAGGAGCATCGTTTTCTCGAGACTGCCGTGAGACCCCCTACGCCGCCGGCCGTGCCGGCGCTAACGGATCACGAGCGTGCGCAAAACATCCCGGACCGTCGGATCGCAATCGAGCGGCTCGTCGGAGCCCTGGCCGCTGCACGTGAACGCGATCACCCGCCGGACGGGAGTCTTGAGCACGATGTGATTGATCGAGCCACTGTACACCCGGCCGTCTTCGAACGTGCCGCGCACGTACTCGTCGACCGCCAGCCCGACGTATCGCCCCTCCTGCCACGATTCCGCTTCGGACCAGGCGTCGTCCGCGCCGGCCATCCCGCGCAATCCGTCTTCATTCGGCTTGATGCCGACGTCCGCCAGCGCCTGGTCGAACGTCGTCCTCGCCTTGAAAACCGTCAACGTGAGCGGCGGCGCGCCTTCCCATTCTTTCGGCCGGACGGCGAGCGCGCATTGATGACTCGGAGCGGACGTCTGCAGTTCCGTCGTCCAGCCGGCGGGCAGTTGGAACCTCACGCCGCACGGCTTGCTGTCGATGACGACGGCGAGCAGCAGCGCGAGCATCACGCCGTCAGCTCATCGACCACCGGCCACACGCCGTCCCTCCACTCCGGTCCCATGAGCAGCCCGGCCGTTGCGAGATAGACCGCGATGTCCTGCTTCTCGTAACGCGACTCGAGCTGATGAACGGCCGTGCGCACCTGGTCGAGCGTCGGCGCCTTGTACTCGTCGTCTTCGATCGCCCCGTCCTGATGCGGGATGTTCCAGAGGTCGAGGAAGGCGGACATCATCTCTTTCTGCTCGTGCGTGTGGTACTGCATGAGCGCCATCTCCAGGAACTGTTCGAATTCCGGGGTGCCGGCGCGGCCGCCGAGGAGCTCGGCCTTTTTTTCGGCGGGAAGCTTGCGCAGGGTTTCCTCGCGGAAATGCAAGGCGCGGGAGAGCTGCATGATGGCGAGCGTCTTCGACTGCCCTTCCGCGTAGCGCCAGAAATCGGCGAGGATGCGCTTGCGGCGGTCGGCGTCGGCGAGGTCGCGAAGAATGCGTCGGGCGTCGTACATGGGAGCGGAGTATATCGGCGGGCGGCGTAGGGCCGGCTCTCCAGCCGGCCGCAGTCGAGAATGAGGCGGCGGGCCTCGCCCGCCGCGACCCGATTTCATGGGCCGGCTGGAGAGCCGGCCCTACGTTTGGCACTATTACGCCCCATGAATCTCGACGAGAAAATCGGCCAGCTCATCGTGGCCGCGGGCAAGGGCGACGAGCTGCTGCGCCTCGTGCGCGAGCATCACATCGGCGGCGCGATCTGGTTCCAGGCGACGGCCGCGGACACGGCGCGGTGGAACGCGCAACTGCAGGCGGCGTCGAACGTGCCGTTGCTCATCAGCGCCGATCTCGAGTCGGGCATGGGCATGCGCTTCACCGACACGGTCTGGCAACCGTGGGCGATGGCCGTCGCCGCTACCGGCGATCCGCAGCTCGCCGAGGCGCTCGGGAAGATGACGGCGCGCGAGGCGCTGGCGATCGGCGTCAACCACATCTACGCGCCGGTCGCCGACATCAATGTCCATCCCGACAATCCGGTGATCAACACCCGCAGCTTCGGGGAAGACCCGCATGCCGTCGCCGAGTTCGTCACCGCGTTCATCCGCGGCGCGCAGGGCGAAGGCGCGTTGGCGACGGCGAAGCATTTCCCGGGGCACGGCGACACCCACGTCGACTCGCACCGCTCGTTGCCGACGCTCGACGTCACGCGCGAACGCCTCGACGCCGTCGAGCTCGTGCCGTTCCGCGCCGCGATCGAGGCCGACGTCGCGTCGATCATGATCGGCCACCTGCGCATCCCGGCGCTCGACGACGCGCCGGCCACGATCTCCGCGCGCATCGTCAACGGCCTCCTCCGCGAGGAGCTCGGCTACGACGGCCTCGTCGTGACCGATGCCTTCGAGATGGGCGGGATCACCGAGGTGCTGCCGGCCAGCGAGGCCGCGGTGCGGGCGATCGAGGCGGGGATCGATCAGATCGTGATGCCGGTCAATGTCGCGGAAGCGATCGCGGCGATCAAGGCGGGCGTGTCCGAGAAACGCATCGACCAGTCGGTCGAACGCATCCTCGCCGCGAAGGCGCGCGTGCAGACTTCGCAAAAGCTCGCCGAGACCATCGCGGAGAAGGCGATCACGCTGTTGCGCGGCGGTCCGGTTCCGCGACCGGCGCGCATGGTCACGGCAGTCATCAGCGAATACGCGGAAGACGTCAACCCCCTGCCGTTGCTCGGCGAAGCGTTTCTGCTCGACAAGAACGCGACGGCGGACGATGCCGCGCGTTTCTTGCAAGCCGCGCAGGACGCCGATCTTGTGCTGCTCGCGCTCGCGATCCGCGCGCGTTCCGGCGCGGGCACGATCGCGTTGCCCCAGCTCGCGCGGGACATGATCGCCAGACTCGACAGGGGCAAATGCGCGGCGATCAGCTTCGGCTCGCCGTACATCATCCGCGAGCTGCCGAACATCCCCACCGTCATCGCGGCTTACGGCATCCAGCCGGTGATGCAAACCGCCGCGTTGCGCGCGCTCTTTGGAGAACGACCCATGACCGGACGCCTTCCCGTGACGGTGACCCGATGATCTTCCTCGCTGCCCTCGTCCTCTCCGCGCAGATCGACACCGCGATCAACAACGCCGTCGCCGACCACCGCATCCCGGGCGGCGTCGTCTGGCTCGAACAAGGCTCGCAGCGCTACACGAAGGCGTACGGCGCGGCGAAGAAAGACACGATCTACGATGTCGCCTCGCTGACGAAAGTCACGGCCACGACGCCCTCCATCTGGCTCCTCATCGAGCGAGGCAATGTGGCGCTCGACGCGCCGGTCACGCGCTACATCCCGGAGCTCCCCGAATACGGCATCACGATCCGGCACCTCCTGACGCACACCTCCGGACTGCGTCCCGACCTCGATCTCAACGAGCCGTGGGAAGGCTACGAAACGGCGATGAAGCTCGTGATGCAGGAGCGTCCGCGCAACCGCCCGGGCGAGACCTTCCGTTACAGCGACATCAACTTCGAGCTCCTCGGCGAAGTCGTCCACCGTGTGAGCGGCCAGCCGCTGGACGCATTCGCGAAGCGCGAGATCTTCACACCGCTGGACATGCGCGACACGGGCTTCCGCCCGAAGAACAAGGAACGCGTCGCGGTGACCGAGGATGGGTTGCAGGGCGTGGTGCACGACCCTACGGCGCGGCGGATGGGGGGCGTCGCCGGCCACGCGGGACTGTTCACGACGGCCGAGGATTTGGCGAAGTATGCGCGGATGCTCTTGCGCGGGGGGTCGCCGATCCTGAAACGCGAGACGGTCAAGATGATGACCGGCGTCCTCTCGCCGCCGAACGTCGGGGCGAAACGCGCCGGCGGGTTCGACGTCGACTCCAGCTTCAGCCGCCCGCGCGGCGACTTCTTCCCTCTCGGCTCTTTCGGGCACACGGGATTCACCGGCGTCTGGTACTGGATCGATCCGGCGTCGAAGAGCTTCTACATCTTCCTGTCGAACCGCGGGAAAGGGAGCGTGCTCGCGTTGCAGAAGGAGCTCGGGACTCTCGCCGGCCGATCGTTCGGCTACACGAAGCCGGTGCCCCGGCGCATCGATTGGGTGACGGGCGGCGCCGACGTGTTGAACGGCATCGATGTCCTCCACGCCGAGCAATACAAACGCCTGCAGGGCCTGCGCCTCGGACTGATCACGAACCAGACCGGCATCGATCGGGCCTGGAACTCGACCATCGACCTGCTGCGGAGCGCGCCCGGCGTGCAACTCGTGGCGCTCTTCAGCCCCGAGCACGGCATCCGCGGCACCGAAGATCGCGAAGACGTTTCGGACGACCGAGTCAGCGGCCTGCCCGTCCACAGCCTCTACAACGAACGCCGCGCGCCGTCGCCCGAGCAGCTGACCGACCTCGACGCGGTCGTCTTCGACATCCAGGACGTCGGCACCCGCTTCTACACGTACATCTCGACGCTCGGCATGGCGATGGAGGCAGCGGGCAAGGCGCACAAGAAGTTCATCGTGCTCGACCGGGTGAATCCGATCGGCGGCGCCGCGGTCGAAGGGCCCGAACCGGAAGGCGAATTCACTTTCACGTCCTCCCACTCGATCCCCGTCCGGCACGGGATGACCGTCGGCGAGCTGGCCCGGATGTTCCGCGAGGAGCGCAAGATCGACGTCGACCTGGAAGTCGTCCCGCTCAAAGGGTGGAAACGGGAGATGTACCAGGACGACGCCGGCCTGCCGTGGATCAACACCTCTCCGAACATGCGCAGCCTGAACGCCGCGACGCTCTATCCCGGCATCGGCCTGCTCGAAAGCGCGGTCTCCATCGGCCGCGGCACCGCGACGCCGTTCGAGATTCTCGGCGCGCCTTACATCGACGGCGCGCAACTGGCGAAAAGCGTCCGGATCGAGGGGTTGCGCCTCGAGCCGATCCGCTTCACGCCCGATGCGAGCGTCTTCAAAGGACAGGAGTGCGGCGGCGTGCGGTTCGTGATCACCGACCGCAAGGCGCTCCAGCCGGTGCGCGCCGGCCTGCTGATCGCCGCGACGTTGAAGAAGATGTACGGCGAGCAGTTCGCCGAGGCGAAGATCCGTCCCCTGCTCCGGAACGCTGCGGCGCTGGCGGGTGGTGACTTTTCGAAGGATGAACGAGAGTTCCGGGAAAGGCGTGCTAAGTTTTTGCTGTACTGAGCTTGTCATCCTGACCCGCGAAGACGGGGAAGGATCTCCCGGCACGAGCGCGAATCGCCCGGACCAGGAGATTCTTCGCCGTCTCCGCGGCTCAGAATGACATCGCCAGACGTCGTCGCTTCCATCAAGCCTGGCGAGACGCGAACCCTGGCGAAGGCTTGGCCAACCAACGCGGCGGGCCGTGCCCGCTCAGAATGACACTAGACAAAACTTTGCCATGCGTAAACGGCCGGACGACAGCGAGCGTCAGATCCCCGTGAGTAGCGTGGCTGCCTTCCGCCGGAACGATCAGCACGAGCCCCCTTCCGATCGCGAGCTCATCCGCCGGACGCTGGACGGCGACGGCAACGCGTTCGGCATCCTCGTCGAGCGCTTCCAGCGCAAGATCTACCGCGTCGCGTTCGCCATCGTGCGCGACGAGACCGAGGCGGACACCATCACCCAGGATACGTTCGTGCAGGCCTACACGAACCTCGGCAAATTCGAAGGCCGCGCGGAGCTGGAAACGTGGCTCACGCGCATCGCCATCAATCGCTCCCGCGATCACCTCCGCCGGCGGCGTTTCATCAGCCTCTTCACCGGCAGCAACGAGGAGGACGAGAGCGAGCTCACGATCGAGCCGGTCGACGAACGCCCCGATCCGGAGCGCATCTTCATGGCCTCGCAGCTCCGCGCCGCGATCGGGCGCGCCGAGCAGTTGCTTTCCGCCCAACAGAAAGTCATCTTTCGCCTTCGCCACTACGAAAACCTGGCCCTCGAAGAGATCGCCGAGCACCTCGGCCTGCGCGCCGGCACGGTGCGCGCGCATCTCTTCCGGGCCATTCACAAGATCCGCAAGGAGCTCGCCGGCTGGCGCGCTCAGGGAAACGAGAGCCATGAAGACGCATTACAGTGAAGCCGACCTCCTCGAGACCTACTACCTCGAGCCCGGCGCCTCGATGCCGGTGATGATGCATCTCGCCGATTGCACCGATTGCGGGGCGCGCTACGAACGCCTCGACCGCAAGCTGCGCGAGGCCGCCGCGTGCAACACGCACGAACCGCAGGAGTCGTTCTTCGCCCGGCAACGCGCGTCGATCGTGCACCGCGTCTCGGCCGGCTCGCGCTGGACGCCGATCGCGCGCACGACCGGCATCGCCGCCGCAGCCGCCCTCGCCTTCTTCCTCGGCGGCGCCGCCGTCTTCAAGAGCCTCGATTCTGCGCCGGCACCGCAAGCCGTCGCCGTGCAGCATCCGGTCGCGGCCGTCGAAGAACGGACGGCGGCGAGTGATGCCTGGCAGTCGGAGGAGTTGCAGGATTTCCACGGCGTGGTCGATTGGGAGACGTGGCAGTGATGCGGCGTTTCCTCCTCATCGCGGTGCTCGTCTGCGCCGTCGGCGCGCAGGCGCAGCTCCCGCCGGGCAAGTGGTGGCGGAAGCCGGAGATCGTGCGCCAGCTGGTGCTGTCCGAGGATCAGCAGACGCGGCTCGACCAGATCTTCCGCGGCGCGGCGAACGACTT
>Ga0213876_10001766_pt1 | contig 13104 bp, 9 predicted proteins | sample BarmaccomBMRX_R9_FD_160113 | JGI IMG/M metagenome (GOLD analysis project Ga0213876, IMG submission 160113) | Root-associated microbial communities from Barbacenia macrantha in rupestrian grasslands, the National Park of Serra do Cipo, Brazil - RX_R9 | ecosystem: Host-associated > Plants > Roots...
TGTGAGCATCGCCTCAAGTCTCGCGTCGAGACCATAGAGATCGCCGAAGCGGCGCAGCCTTCCCTGGTCGTCGGCCGCAAGCGTGAAATAGGCGAGATGGACGGGCAAAACCTGCGTCAAGTTGATGGTGCGCTCGCCGCCGCCGACCATCTTCTCCATGCGCCGCTGAGGCCATGCGGTAGTGTCATTCATCACGTATTCCGCGAGCTTGAACGGCTGCTCGACACGCACGCAGCCATGGCTGAAGGCGCGCTCGGACTGAGCGAACAGATTGCGCGTCGGCGTGTCGTGCAGATAAACCGCGTGATCGTTCGGAAACATGAATTTGATTCGTCCAAGCGCGTTGCGCTCGCCAGGCGGTTGCCGGATCGAGATGTGGTCGCCATGCTGCACGACCTCGTATCCCTGCCGCTCGGCATAGAGCGGGTCTTCGGCGAGCTTCGGCAGGAACTCCTTCTTGAGGATGGAAGGCGGGACATTCCAGGAAGGATTCACCACCAGGAATTTCATGTCGGCCGAGAACAAGGGCGTGGGTGAGGTCGGCTTGCCCACGATCACGCGCGCCTCGTGCACAAGCATGCCGTTGTTCACATAGCGCAAGGTGAATTCGGGTACGTTGACGAGAATGTAGCGCTCGCCGAGGTCGGGCGGCAGCCAGCGCCAACGCTCCATATTGGCGATGATGTCGGCTTCGACGCGCCGCGAGGAAAGCGCCGAGAGGGGACGAGCGGCGCCCTGGTCCACAGCGGCGCCACGGCGTTCGACCGACGCAAGCTCCGTGCTGCCGGTGCTGTTGCTGTTTGCTGCGGAACGAGCCCCCGTCTTGGCGCGCAAGGCCAGAAGCGCCGTGCGCAAATTGACGTAGCCCTCGGCGCGCGGGTTGAAGGCTTCGAGCGCGGAACTTGGGTCGGAGGCACGCGATACCGTCTCGAGAACGATCGACGCATCGGGCAGCGAGAGCTTCGGCGTGATCAAGCCGGAAATTCGGCTCGGCACGATTCTCGCACCGCGCGCGTCGCGGGCATAGGAGACAAGCGCTGCCGAAAGACGCCAATCCGCTTCCGCCACATCCTTTGCCTCGTTCGAGGCAGGCGGCGTTGCCCCGGCAGCGTAATCATCCGGGTCGAGACCTTCTTCGCCCGCATGCGCCATTCGTTCGATGAGGGAAGCGGCCGCTTTCGTCGCGGCGCCGTCCTCATGCCACAAAGGCGCAAAGCCGCGAGCCTCGTAGAATTCGGTGATCGCGCCCCGTTCCGCCTTGCCGAGGCGCGGGAAAAACGCGCTTTCCGAGGCTTTGGCGAAGGCCGCACGGGACGCATCGGCAGGGTTCTCGACGGCCAGCGGGGCTGCGGGAGAAGGCGCTGCGGTGGAAGGTGCTGCGGTGGAAGGCGCGGTGGATGAAGAAGCGGTAGGAGAAGAAGCGGCCGTACCCGCGGGCGCCGATCTCTCCTTTGCCTCGGCAGGCGCGGGGCTTGGGTCGGTGCGAAGCTCCGGCGCGGGCACAGGTGCGCGCGACAGGGTTTCGGGGGTTTTTTTAGCGATTCCCGTCCTTGGAGCGGACGTTGGGCCATCGCTTTCGTCGAAGCCGGAGATCGGAGGCGGGTAAGGCGGTAAGGGCAGAACGACAGCGGTCGACGAAGCCCGACCCTCGCCGCTGATGTCCTGTGCGAATGACGGCGCCATGGCTGCCAAGGGCGCGCCCGCAAGCGCCAGCAGGAACATCGCACGAGGTGCCGAACGACGACGGTCGAACTCGCGCGACATGTGATCAATCCATCCGGTAGAAAGCGAGTGCAACATCGTCGCCGATTGCGCCGATTACAAGAGCGTTAGCCGGCGGTTTCCGGTCAAATTTGCGCGAATCGTGTATCAGGCCTATGCCGCATCCGACACGTCCGGTGGGACGGCGCCGTCGTCAAGCCCGTATTGCTTGAGCTTGCGATACAGGGTGGAACGGCCGATCTTCAGTCGGCGTGCCACCTCGGTCAGATGCCCACGATAATGGGATTTGGCAAAACGGATGATGTCGGCCTCGAGCTCTTCGATGTCGCGCACGTCGCCATGTTCGTCGAGAAGCTTCAGCACGTTCGGATCGCGCACCTCGATGCGCACCGTTTCGGGCGGGCGCTCCGCAACAGCCGGGGCGGCTTCACTGCGCAGCGGAGGAACCTTCACGGGAAAGCCGGCGACCTGCGCGGCGATCTGCGGCAGTTCGGCGATGGTGATCTCGTCCGAATCGGCGAGCACGACGGCGCGGAACACCGCGTTCTCCAACTGCCGGACATTGCCTGGCCAGTCGAAGCTCATGATCAGCGCCAAGGCCTCGGCCGAGAAGCCGCGAATGCGCTTCTTCTCGCTCGCCGCGAAATGGGCGAGGAAGGCGCGCGCCAGATCAGGCACATCTTCGCGCCTCGCGCGAAGCGGCGGAATGCCGATCGGAAACACGTTGAGCCGGTAGAACAGGTCCTCGCGAAAACGCCCCTGACGCACGAGCTCGATGAGATTGCGATTGGTCGCCGAAATGATCCGCACATCGACCTTGACGGTCTTGCGGCCGCCCACGGGATCGATCTCGCCATGCTGGATGGCGCGCAAGAGCTTGGCCTGAGCCGACAAGGGAAGCTCGCCGATCTCGTCGAGAAACAGGGTGCCGCCATTCGCCTCGACGAATTTGCCGGCATGTTTCTCGGTGGCGCCCGTGAAGGCGCCCTTCTCGTGCCCGAAGAGCAGCGATTCGACGAGGTTCTCGGGGATGGCGCCGCAATTCACCGTGACGAAGGTCTTGCCGCGCCGGTCGCTCGCTCCTTGGATGGCGCGCGCCACGAGCTCCTTGCCGACGCCGGATTCACCTTCGATGAGCACCGGGATGGTCGATTTTGCCGTGCGCTCGCCGAGCCGGATGACACGCGCCATCTCGGGGCTCTTCGTGACGAGATCCTTGAAGGTGAGGCTGTTCGTTGCCTGCCGATTGATGCGGCGGACCTCGCTTTCCAGGGCGTCCATGCGCATGGCGTTCTTGATCGACACTTGCAGGCGCTCGGCGCCGACAGGCTTCACCACGAAATCGGTGGCGCCGGCCCGCATTGCCGAGATCACCGTGTCAATCGAACCATGCGCGGTCTGCACGATCACCGGCTTTTCGATGCCGCGCTCGCGCATGTGCGCGAGCACGCCCATGCCGTCGAGATCGGGCATGACGAGGTCGAGGATTACGACATCGATATCGCCACCGGGCGGGCCTGCGAGCATCGCGAGCGCCTCGGCGCCTTCGGCGGCGGTCACAGACTCGTAACCGAAGCGGCGTACCATCGCCTCGAGGAGGCGGCGCTGGACGGGGTCATCGTCCACGATCAAAATGGTGTGAGGCATCGGGCTCCGCGACGGTTTGTCGTTCTTCGAATTTCGTTTCGGGACGATCCTGCAACGCACCGGTAAAGGTCCGATTAACGCTAATCCTCGCACTCGCCTCGATGCGTTATCGACAGGCGATCGATGCGCCTCGCGAGTTGAACCGCAAGCCTTGCTGGGCAATATGGGCGACGGGTTTCGCGGCCCGGGTCCGACACTGGCTCCGTGCTTTGACGTTCCCGTTATTTTATCCCGCGTCGGCGGACCCGCTTTCCAGGTGGTTCGCCATTCCGCGACATCAAAACGAGGTGAGGATCGTGCCGAGAATAATGCCGATGAGCGCGCACGAAATCGTGATGAGCGCATTCGCGCGGGACGCTTCGCGCGCCTCGTCCAAGGACGATCTCGGCTCTTTGCCCGAATGGAATCTCACCGACCTCTATCCCGGCATGGACGCGCCGGAGCTCAGGCGCGACCTCTCGTTCGCGGATGAGGAAAGCAAGGCGTTCGCGGCGACCTATCAGGGCAAGCTCTCGAGCCTGCTTTCGGGCGAAAAGGCGAGCACGGCGCTGCACGCGGCCATCGCGCGTTACGAGCGCCTCGACGAGATCATGGGACGCCTCATGTCCTATGTGGGCCTCGTCTATGCGGGCGATACCAGCGATCCCGTTCGCGCCAAGCTTTACGGCGACACGCAAGAGCGTCTCACGGCGGCCGGCACGCATGTGCTCTTCTTTCAGCTCGAGCTCAACCAGCTCGACGACGACGCGCTGATGAGGGCCGCCGCGACGGCGCCGCTCTCGCATTACCGGCCCTGGCTCGAGGATATCAGGCGCGAGAAGCCTCACCAGCTCGAGGACAAGCTCGAGCGCCTCTTCCTCGAGAAATCGGTGAGCGGCGCCTCGGCGTGGAATCGCTTGTTCGACGAGACCATGGCGGCGCTTCGTTTCGATATGGATGGCGAAGAGCTCACGCTCGAGCCAACCCTCAACAAGCTCCAGGACACGGATGGAGCCGTCCGCAAGCGCGCGGCCGAGGCGCTCGCCAAAGTCTTCAAGGAAAATCTGCGGACCTTCTCGCTCATCACCAACACGCTCGCCAAGGACAAGGACATCTCGGATCGCTGGCGCGGCTTTGCGGATGTGGCCGATGCCCGCCACCTCTCGAACCGAGTCGAGCCGGAGGTGGTGGACGCCCTTGTCGCGACCGTGCGCGCCGCCTATCCGCGCCTCTCGCACCGCTATTACCGGCTCAAGGCCCGCTGGTTCGGCCAGGACGCGCTCGACTTCTGGGACCGCAACGCGCCCCTGCCGAAAGTCGAGAACCGCACCATCCGCTGGGACGATGCCAAGAACACGGTGCTTTCGGCCTATGCCGGCTTTGCGCCACAGATGGCGGCGATCGCCGAGCGCTTCTTCGCCGAGAGATGGATCGATGCGCCCGTTCGTCCGGGCAAGGCGCCGGGCGCTTTCGCCCATCCGACGGTGCCCTCGGCGCATCCCTATGTGCTGCTCAATTATCAGGGCAAGCCGCGCGACGTGATGACGCTTGCCCATGAGCTCGGCCATGGTGTGCATCAGGTGCTCGCGGCCCCGAACGGCGCGCTCATGGCGCCGACCCCGCTGACGCTCGCCGAGACCGCCTCGGTCTTCGGCGAGATGCTCACCTTCCGCAAACTGCTCGACGAGACGAAGGACAAGACCGAGCGCAAAGTGATGTTGGCGCAAAAGGTCGAGGACATGATCAACACGGTCGTGCGCCAGATCGCCTTCTACACCTTCGAGCGCGAGATTCACGTCAAGCGAAAGGAGGGCGAACTCACCGCCGACCAGATCTGCACCACCTGGCTTTCGGTGCAAGGCGAGAGCCTCGGTCCCGCGATCCGTCTCGGGGAAGGCTACGAGACCTTCTGGACCTACATCCCCCATTTCATTCATTCGCCTTTCTATGTCTACGCCTACGCGTTCGGTGATTGCCTCGTGAACTCGCTTTACGCGGTTTACGAGAAGGCGCATCCCGGATTCGCCGAGGCCTATTTCGATATGCTGAGGGCCGGCGGCACGAAGCATCACCGCGAACTCCTCGCGCCCTTCGGGCTCGACGCCGGGGACCCCACTTTTTGGGAAGCCGGGCTCTCCCTCATCGAGCGCATGATCGTCGAGCTCGAGGAGATGGGGTGAGGCGGCTCGTTTCCGCCACGCGACAAGCAGGACGAGCGCGGTGCTGCGTCTTGACTTCCAGCCAAGTGAATTTCCAGTCAAGTGAATTTCCAGCCAAGTAAATTTTGGGAACCCATCTCCTGAATGTGGCGGCCGAACCGGGGATCGCCTATGTGAGCGAGGCGAAGGGAAGGGGCGAATGTATAGCCGACGAGGCAGAATTTTGATCGGTGGTCCATGAAGGACGAAGAGGCCAATCGTTTCTCGGCGCGCGCCGCGCGGTATGCGCGAGTGGGCGCCAATGTCGGTGGGGTCGCCGCGCGCATCGCGGGCGGACGGCTCCTCGGCGCGAAGGATCGAGGCGCCGGCAATGCGGCGGCCCTGACGCGCGCGCTCGGCGGCCTCAAGGGTCCCATCATGAAGGTCGCCCAGCTCATGGCGACCATCCCGGAGGCATTGCCGGCCGATTACGCCGCCGAGCTGCAGAAGCTGCAATCGGAGGCACCGCCCATGGGCGCGGCCTTCGTGAGCCGGCGCATGCGAGCTGAGCTCGGCGCCGATTGGCGAGAGCGTTTCCGTGAATTCGATCTCGCGCCCGCCGCCGCCGCCTCGCTCGGACAGGTGCATCGCGCCGCCTCACTCAAAGGTGAGCGGCTCGCTTGCAAGCTGCAATATCCGGACATGCAGTCGGCGGTCGAGGCCGATCTCGCGCAGCTCGAGCTCTTGTTCGCCATTCATCGACGCATGGAGCCGGCGATCGACACGCGGGAGATCATGAAAGAGATCGGCGCGCGCATCCGCGAGGAGCTCGATTATCGCCTCGAGGCGCGCCACGCTGCGGCTTATGCACTGATGCTCGGGAAGGTGCCGGAGGTGCGCGTGCCCCGCGTCTTCCCGGAGCTTTCGACCTCGCGCCTCCTCACTCTCGACTGGCTCGAGGGTACGCGCCTCCTCACCCATGTGAAGGACGATCTCGAGACACGCAATCGCCTTGCGGTCGCGATGTTCAAGGCGTGGTGGCTGCCCTTCTCGAGCTTCGGCATCATCCATGGCGATCCTCACCTCGGAAACTACACGGTGTTCGATGAGAAGGGACGCAAGGGCCCGCCGAGGCCCGCCGGCATCAACCTTCTCGATTATGGCTGCATCCGCATCTTCCCGCCGAGTTTCGTGCAAGGCGTCGTCGATCTCTATCGCGGCCTCATGGAGGCCGACGAGGCCCGCATCGTGCATGCCTATGAGACATGGGGTTTCCGGGGCCTGAGGCGCGACCTGATCGAGGTGCTCAACATCTGGGCGCGCTTCATCTACGGCCCTTTGACGGAAGATCGGGTGCGTTCCATCGCCGACGGGGTGAAGCCCGGCGAATACGGAAGGCGCGAGGCTTACAAGCTGCACATGGCGCTGAAGAAGAAGGGCCCGGTCACGGTGCCGCGCGAATTCGTCTTCATGGACCGCGCCGCGATCGGCCTCGGCGCGGTTTTTCTGCACTTGGCGGCGGAGCTCAATTTCCACCGATTGTTCGAGGCGGCGATCGAGGATTTCAGCGTCGGCAAAGTCGCGTCGGCCCAAGCGCGGGTGCTCAAATCGAGCGGTTTCAATCTCGGGGCACACTAGGGCGCATCGTCGAATTGCGCTCTCTCGCTGGTGTTGCTAAGTCCTTGTCAGGAATTTCTTTGAATTTCGAGGATCAACGATGGCCACGACGACCGACATTCCCGAAATGGACTATGAGGAGCATGAGCGCACCTTTCGCGCTTTCACGCTCTTCACCGAGATCGGCGTCGTGCATGTGCTTTGCCTCGTCCTCGTTGTGGCGATCTGGGGGGTCAAGCACGCCGGTGGCTGGGCCTTGTTCGGCTTCATTTTGACCATGGCGGCGACCATCGTCGGCGCCTTCTCGCCGGCTATCTCCTGGCGCCCGTTGGCAGGCGTCCTCGTGCTTCTCCTGCTCACCCTCGCCTTGGTCTGAGCTCCCGATGATCGTCGGGACGACGCGGGAGGACCCTTCGGCCGAGCCGCGTGTCGCGATCACGCCCGAGACGGCGAAGAAGCTTGCGGGGCTTGGCGCGACCGTGAGGATCGAGACGGGCGCGGGATCCGCCTCGGGTTTTCTCGACAAGGACTACGAGGCCGCGGGCGCCACGATCGCCCGATCCGCGAGCGAGGCGCTCTCCGACGCCGATGCCGTCTTGAAAGTGCGCCGCCCCTCCGGCGAGGAGCTGGCGCAAATGAAAAAAGGCGCGCTCGTCATCGCCATCATGGATCCTTATGGCCAGGAGGAGGCGGTGCGGCAGATGGCGCAGGCCGGCGTCGATGCCTTCGCCATGGAGCTGATGCCGCGCATCACCCGAGCGCAGGTCATGGACGTGTTGTCGAGCCAAGCCAACCTCGCCGGCTATCGCGCCGTGGTCGATGCGGCCGCCGAATATGGCCGCGCGTTCCCGATGATGATGACGGCTGCCGGAACGGTGCCGGCCGCACGCATCTTCATCATGGGTGCCGGGGTCGCGGGCCTTCAGGCGGTCGCCACGGCGCGGCGGCTCGGCGCCGTCGTCACCGCGACCGATGTGCGTCCGGCCGCGAAGGAGCAGGTCGAGTCGCTCGGCGCGAAATTCATCGCGGTCGAGGACGAGGAATTCAAGCAGGCGGAAACCGCGGGCGGCTACGCCAAGGAGATGTCGGACGCCTACAAGGCCAAGCAGGCCGAGCTCGTCGCCTCCCACATCGCCAAGCAGGACATCGTGGTCACGACCGCGCTCATTCCGGGCCGCCCCGCGCCGCGGCTTGTCTCGTCGGCCATGGTGGCGAGCATGCGGCCCGGCTCCGTGATCATCGATCTCGCGGTCGAGCGCGGCGGCAATGTCGAGGGTGCGAAATTCGACGAGACGGTGGTCACTGAGAATGGGGTCAAGATCGTGGGCCATGCCAATATGCCCGGGCGTCTCGCGGCCAGCTCATCGGCCCTCTACGCCCGTAATCTCTTCGCCTTCGTCGAGACGCTCGTCGACAAGGCCGCGAAATCACTCGCCGTCAAATGGGACGACGAACTCGTCAAGGCGACCTTGCTCACGCGCGATGGCGCGATTGTGCATCCGCACTTCAAGCCCAAGGCCGCTGCAACGACCGGAGAAGCCTGATGGCCAATCTCTCGCCCATTGAGGCGCTCGAGCGGGCGCGGGCCGCCGCCGATGCTTCCCGCGAAGCCGCGGAGGCCGCGCAGGCCTATGCCGGCCAGGCCTCGGACGCACTCGGGCATGCGCTGGCAGCGACGACCGGAGGGGCGGTCGATCCGACGGTGTTTCGCCTCGCGATCTTCGTCCTCGCGATCTTCGTCGGCTACTATGTGGTCTGGTCGGTGACCCCGGCCTTGCACACGCCGCTCATGTCGGTCACCAACGCCATCTCCTCGGTCATCGTGGTCGGCGCCTTGCTCGCGGTCGGCGTGAGCCTCGCGGCTCAGGCAGGCGCAAGCCCCTACGCGCGCATCTTCGGTTTCGTGGCGCTCATGCTGGCGAGCGTCAACATCTTCGGCGGCTTCCTCGTCACGGCGCGCATGCTCGCGATGTACAAGAAGAAGGGCTGAGACCCTCATGAGCGCCTCTCTGGCCAACATCCTCTACCTCATCGCCGGCGTCCTCTTCATTCTGGCCCTGCGCGGCCTCTCGCATCCGACGACATCGCGTCAGGGCAACCGTTTCGGCATGATCGGGATGGCGATCGCGGTCGTCACCACGCTGCTCATCGCCCCGCCGTCAGGGGTTTTCGGGTGGTTGCTGGTGATCATCGGCATCGCGATCGGCGGGGGCGTGGGCGCGTTCGTGGCCCGGCGCGTGCCGATGACGGCCATGCCGCAGCTCGTCGCGGCCTTTCACTCGCTCGTCGGGCTCGCGGCGGTGCTCGTGGCGGCAGGCGCTCTCAATGCGCCCGCAGCCTTCGGCATCGGGGATGCCACCGAGATCCGTCCCGAGGCTCTCATCGAGATGACGATCGGCGTCGCCATCGGCGCCATCACCTTCACCGGCTCGATCATCGCCTTTCTCAAACTCGACGGCCGCATGTCGGGCAAACCCATTCTTCTGCCGCAGCGGCACGTGATCAACATCGCGCTGGCGGGGGCGCTTCTCGTGATCGCGGTGTTCTTCGTCGTCACCACGAGCCATGCCGCCTTCTGGCTGATCGTGCTGATCTCTTTCGCGCTCGGTGTGTTGTTGATCATCCCGATCGGCGGCGCCGACATGCCGGTCGTGATCTCGATGCTCAATTCCTATTCGGGATGGGCTGCGGCTGGCATCGGCTTCACCTTGGGGAATCTCGCGCTGATCATCACCGGCGCTCTCGTTGGCTCCTCAGGCGCCATCCTCTCCTACATCATGTGCAAGGGAATGAACCGGTCCTTCATTTCGGTCATTCTCGGTGGCTTCGGGGGCGAGACTTCAGGCCCCGCGGCCGGCGCCGGCGAGGCGCGTCCGGTGAAGCAGGGCTCGGCGGATGACGCGGCCTTCATCATGAAGAACGCCTCGAAGGTGATCGTCGTGCCCGGTTACGGCATGGCGGTGGCGCAGGCCCAGCACGCGCTTCGCGAGATGGCCGATCTCTTGAAGAAGGAAGGCGTCGAAGTCTCCTATGCGATCCATCCCGTCGCCGGTCGCATGCCGGGCCATATGAATGTGCTGCTCGCGGAGGCGAATGTGCCTTATGACGAAGTCTTCGAGCTCGAGGACATCAACTCGGAATTTGCGCAAGCCGATGTCGCCTACGTGATCGGCGCCAACGACGTGACGAACCCCGCCGCCAAGACCGATCCGCAATCACCGATCTACGGCATGCCCATTCTCGATGTCGCGAATGCCAAGACGGTGCTTTTCGTCAAGCGCGGCATGGGTTCTGGATATGCGGGCGTCGAGAATGAGCTCTTCTTCCGCGACAACACCATGATGCTCTTCGGCGACGCAAAAAAGGTGACCGAAGAGATCGTCAAGGCCTTGGGGCATTGAAGTTCGAGTAGCGAGTAGCGAAACAGAGAGTGCTAAGACGAAGAGCGAGCATTATCGCTACTCGCCTTTCACCCCTCACTCCTGACGTTTCCCATGGACATCCTGAAATGGCTGGTGCTTGCGGCGGTCGGCGTCTACGCCGTCATCGTCGCGGCGATGTATGTGGGGCAGCGCGGGCTCGTCTTTCCGCGGCGCCCGGAACGGACCGCGCCCGCGCCAGCGGGCTTCCCGGAGGCGCAAGAGCATATCCTGACGACGAAGGACGGTGAGCGCCTGGTCACCTGGCTGCGGCCGCCCGTTGGCGACACGAAGCCTCTCTTCCTGATGTTTCTCGGCAATGGCGACAATCTCGGCATCATCGCGCCGCGCCTTCGTGAAATGACCGAGGACGGCTCTGGCATTCTCGCCGTCGGTTATCGCGGCTATTCGGGCTCGACGGGGTCGCCCAGCGAGGCTGGGCTCACCGAGGATGCCGAAGCCGCCTATCGCTTCGCCACAAGCGTCGTCCCGGCGAATCGCATCGTGCTTTTCGGCTATTCGCTAGGATCGGGGGTCGCGATCCCGCTTGCAGTCCGCCATGAGGTCGCGGCTGTCGTCCTTTTCGCGCCGTTCACCTCGGCAGTCGATGTCGCCGCTTCGGTTTATCCTTGGCTTCCAGTGCGGTTCTTGATGAAGGATCAGTTCCGTTCCATCGATGTGGCCGGCAAGCTGCAGGTGCCGATCCTCGTCGTGCATGGCGAGCGCGACGAGGTCGTTCCCATCAGCTTCGGACACGAGCTCTACGCGGCGATCATCGCGCCGAAGCGCTTCGTCCCCTTGCCGCAAGCGGACCATTTCTCGCTCTTCGAGAATGGGGGCGTGAAGATCATCCGCGCCTTTGTCGAGGATTTCAGGTTGCGATAGCTGTTCGTCACAGCGACTTTGTCGGCAGAGGAGCTGAATGGTCCCGGTTCCATCGGCTGTTCGGCCGATCAATCGGGGCTATGCAGGTCGATATCTGTGACACGTTTCTGGGGTGCAGAGCTCCGGCAAAAGTTCACTCCCGCTCAGTAGTCGGGGTAGAGACCGTGGCCATGCGATGCCCAATACGCGGCCCATCGCGCCGCTGATGACATCAGATGCGCCTTGAATTGCGGAGTTTCGGTAGTTTCGTCGCTTTCGATCGCCTGATTATCGTGGACATAAACCACGTCGGCCATGCCAAAGCGCTTGGCATTCTCGAGCAACCGCAACGGCAAAACATCAGTCACACCGTGCGCCTCGGCATAGGCGATGGCACGGCTCATCAATTGTTTGCCATAGTCGGCGAGCTGCGGTGCCGTGTGCCACGCCCAGGCCTCGTTCAGCAAATCCTTGCCCAAAATGTCTTCGCAGTCGCAGAGAAATTGTGCGCGAAAGCTCCACCGCTCAAAGGAGCTGCTCAGACCATGATTGCTGTAGATCGGCAGGCCGTCGTTTTCCGGCACGAGGGCGACGACGTAGAAGCCATCGAACTTGCGGACCCATTCGTCGATCGGCGCCGGTCGGCTCGGGACGTTGTCGTATTGCGATCTGATCCAGGCATCAGCGGCGGGATCGCTACCGACGCGTGGCGCGCGTAGCGTCTCGTAGGGCGAGATTTCGATTGCCCGTAATTTTTCGCGCAAGGAGTCCGGGTTATCTCCCGCGGGTATCGGAGAGTGTCGAACCGACGAAGGCTGGAGCCAATCCTCCTCCTTCGTGAGCTGCCCGACCATCGTCCAGTACTGCGTCTCGAAGCCCGTTTTCGGCTTGCCGAAGGGTTGCCAATCCAAACCCATTTTATTCTTCTCACGGTGAGGGCGCGGGGACACCGAGCCCGATCAAACTTGTGTCGCCCCCGGCGAGGCTCGCGAGGCGAGCCTCGGGAAGAGGGACCACGCACCGGCGGAGTTGTGGATTCCCTTCCCCTCCCGCGCCTTCCGCGCGCTCGACCGGGAATGGCGGGACAATTTGAGCGCAGCATTCGTCGAGAGCTTCACCCGTAGCGGTGCAGCTGGGCGCCGAAGCGCTTCATCCAGGCTTCGGCGTCGTCGGTGCGCGGGCACAACGCGCGTGTGAGGCGCCAGAATTTGTGCGAATGATTGAGCTCGCGCAGATGCGCGACTTCGTGGGCGGCGAGGTAATCGAGCACGAAAGGGGGCGCGAGAATGAGCCGCCAGGAGAAGGACAACGTGCCGTTCGCCGAGCATGAGCCCCAGCGGCTCTTCGTGTCCTTGATCGAGATCCGCCGCATTTGTGCTCTTGCCGATGTCAGGTGGCGTGCCACGGCAACCTCGAGATCCCGCCGCGCTTCGCGCTTGAGGAACTCCGTCACGCGCCGCGAGACGTGTTCCGGCGAGCCTGGCACTTCGAGAATGCGCACTTCTCCGATCCGCTTGGCCCGGACAAGACCGCGCAAGGCGCCGGTCTCGATGATGTGATGATCGGTTCCGCGGATGGGAAGCGTCTTGCCGGCCCGGAAGGGGATCTGAGCCGGAAGCCTCGCCAAGCGAGTGGCGAGCCACCCCGCATGACGCGCCGCGAAATCGGCCGCGACCGCGAGATTGCCGCGCGCCGGCAGGGTGAGGATGGGGTCGGAG
>Ga0213876_10001767_pt1 | contig 13101 bp, 13 predicted proteins | sample BarmaccomBMRX_R9_FD_160113 | JGI IMG/M metagenome (GOLD analysis project Ga0213876, IMG submission 160113) | Root-associated microbial communities from Barbacenia macrantha in rupestrian grasslands, the National Park of Serra do Cipo, Brazil - RX_R9 | ecosystem: Host-associated > Plants > Roots...
CGCATCATCGGCGTTTTAGCCGCAGGATCCCGTCGCCGGTTCGATCCCGGCATCCCGCCTGCCACATCAAGGGAGAAGGGCTCGCACGATCCCGCGGAGATGAAACGGCACCCGGTCCAAATGCCCGCGTACGAGTTGCTTGTGAACGCAAGCCAAATGGCAGTAAATTTGCGTAGTCCTTGGTAATACAACCGCCGCGACAGACCCCTCAAAACTGATCCGCATGATTCACTCCTTTTTCTATAATTTTCGTAATCGGTGCGAATCGGGAAAAGTTAATCAAAGACTTGGAAATGCTTTGCGTTGTCTGAGGTGTCCGGTGATGCAACCGGCAGCCCTTACCGCCGCCGGCCGCCTGATCCGGGCGAACCTCCCCGGTACGCGGCAGGATCAGGCTGCGCGCCTCGCGGCCTTCGCCGTCCGCGCCCTGGTCGAGGAAGCCGAACTGACTCCCAAGCCGGCCCTCGTCGATGGACGCGGCCCGGGCGCCCACTCCGACTTGTCATTGACGCTGATGAAGCGCTCCGCTCAGTGTCTTCACCCGCATTTTGAACGCATGGCCCTGGCTTCATTTCAACGGCTGCCCGGCCTTGACCTCAGGGAAGAAATCGGCGCTCTCGGCCGCTCCGCCGAGCGTTCGATGTTGCTGGCCACCGGTGGCGTCAATACGCATCGCGGCGCGATCTGGGCGCTGGGTCTCCTTGTTTCCGGGGCGGCGATGGGCCCAGCCTCTGCCCCGGTGATCGCGAACCGGGCGCGGCAACTCGCTTGCCTGCCGGATCGAAAGGCGCCCGGGCTGGAAACCAACGGGTCAAGGATGGTTCGCCGCTACGGTGTGGCCGGTGCGCGCGGCGAAGCCCGAGCCGGTTTCCCTCATCTCATCGGCATCGGCTTGCCCGTCCTTAACCGTTCACGCCGGTCGGGTGCCGCCGAAACCAACGCCCGGCTGGATGCTTTGCTCGCGATCATGCGAAGCCTGGACGATACCTGCCTGTTGCACCGGGGCGGACCCGCCGCGCTGAAGACAGCCCGGGTAGGCGCCGCTGCGGTCCTGGCGGCAGGCGGCACCGCGACGCGGCAAGGCCGGCAGCGGCTCCGGCGACTCGATCGCGGCTTGGTTGCAATTAATGCCTCGCCGGGAGGTAGCGCCGACTTACTTGCGGCTACCCTCTTCCTGGATTTTCTAACCAACCCGCCACCGGCCGAGACCTGATTGCACCTGGATAATTCCACTGAAGCGCGGGCATGGCCGGCGCACGACCTTTTGAGGTTAACCGGTACAGCCGACCTGGTCTGCCCGGGGCCGGCTCCTTCCTGGGTAGAGGATGCTTTGGCGCAGGCGCCGTTTGTGGTGGTGCGCCGTGCCCCCATCGTCGCCGGCATGATCCCGGTTGGGATTCGGGGTTCGCTGCGCAACCAAAGATTTGCGGCTTACCTTCACCGCAGCCTGATCGTTAGCCGGATTACTCCCGAACAGTTGGTCGGAGCGCGACCAGCGCAGGTCAGGGCCCGAAGCGGCCGGATTCCGGCGTTCGGCACTTTGACGATGATTAAAGCGAAGCTTGCCGACCGGCCGCTCCGCTGGGGACCGACCGGCAGCGTCGGATTTGAACTCGCCACCGGGTTGGCCGCTGCTACCCCCGCGAGCGACCTCGACCTCCTCATTCGCGTCCCCAAACGTTTACCGGCGGCAGCCGCGGAATGGCTGCTGGCGAACTTGTCTGCGGGACCATCCCGCGTGGACGTGCAACTCGAGACCCCTCGCGGCGCCGTGTCACTGGCGGAATACGCCCGTGGCGAGAGGCCCGTCCTTCTACGGCAAACCGATGGTCCCGTCCTGGTGTTCGACCCGTGGGACCCAGGCCCGGGCTCATCCCGCACCGGTCTTGCGGCCGTAAACTTCTAGCGCCCACTCTGGAAGGCCGTCGAGAGACTTTGGCGCCCCGGTTCAGGCATGAGCAACGAATTATTGTTGTACACGGTATCTTCCAGGAACATCAGGAGACTGCGATGCGCGCATGGCTAATGGAGTCGTACGATGGAGTCGAGAAACTGCGTCTGGCCGAGGTGGCCGATCCTGAGCCCGGCCCGGGTCAGGCGCTGCTCAGGGTCAGGTTTGCCGCCTTGAATCCGGCGGATGCTTTTCTGGCCCGAGGCATGTACCCGGCCCGGCCTCAAATGCCGCACGTGCTCGGGCGTGACGGCGTTGGTCAGGTGCTGGGCACGGGCGCGGGCGTGACCAACGTGCGTGCCGGCGAGACCATGGGCATACTGCGCGGGATCACGGGGGTGGACGCCTGGGGCACCCTTGCGGAGAAGGTCGTCGTTCCAGTCACGAATCTGGTCGAAGTGCAGCCGGGTTGGTCGCTGGAAGAGATGGCCGGCGCCCCGTTGGTCTTCCTGACTGCCTGGCAGGCCTTGACCCAGTGGAGTGACCCGCCGGCTCCGCCCGATCCAGGGTCAGTGCTGTTGGTCACCGGGGCCTCCGGCGGCGTCGGCGTCGCGTCGGTCCTGCTTGGAAAATCGATGGACCTTACCGTGTTGGCTCTGTCCCGCAGCGCCGAGAAAGGCGCGAGGCTGAAGGAACTTGGGGCTGACTTCGTGTTTAACCCGGAAGATCCGCACCTGCGCAAAACGATTCTCGCCGCAATCGATCCAAAGAGAATTGATCTTGCCGTGGATAACGTCGGGGGATCCCAATTCAACGAACTGATCGCAATGCTCGGCCATCGTGGCCGGATCAGCGTCGTCGGCCGGAGCGGCGGGGCAGTGCCGGAATTCAACACTGCAACCCTGTTCTTCCGGAGAAATCGCATCGGCGGCGTGTCGGTTGGGGATTACGCTCCGGAAGCTGCCCAAGCCGCCTGGAAGGAAATTTGCGGCCGTGTTGATGCGACGGGAAAGCGGCCGGTCGTGGACGGCGTGTTCCCGTTTGAGGAAGTAAAAGACGCATTCGCCCGATTGGCTCAAGGACCAATGGGAAAGGTGTTGATCCGCGTCGCGAGTTGACTCTCCCGTTCCGTGCTGCTTTTGATGGGGAGACAAAATGACATCGAAGCTCACGCAGGCAATTATTGGAAGGATGCGCCCATGACGAAGGGATCCGATCTGCTGGTCGCTGCTTTGGAGAATGAAGGGGTCGAGCGCATTTTTGGCGTTCCGGGCGAGGAAAATCTTGATGTGGTCGAGTCGCTGCGCCGTTCGAGCATCCAGCTTGTTCTCACCCGGCACGAACAATCCGCGGCATTCATGGCCGCGACCTACGGCCGCTTGACCGGTAGCGCCGGCGTCTGCATCAGCACGCTGGGCCCGGGGGCGTTAAACCTCGTTACCGGGGCTGCCTATGCGCAGCTTGGCGCGATGCCGATGGTCATGATCACCGGGCAAAAAGCGATCAGGACCAGCCGCCAGGCGCGCTTCCAGATCGTTGACGTTGTCGCGACGATGAAGCCGCTGACCAAGTCGTCACGCCAGATTGTCAGTGCCGCGAGTATTCCTACCTTGGTCCGTGACGCTTTCCGCGTGGCTCAGGAAGAACGGCTCGGCCCGGTGCATCTGGAACTGCCGGAGGACGTCGCGGCTGAAAATGTCAATGATCCTCCGCCGCTGGTGCCGCCGCACCCGGTCGACCTGCCCGTGGCGCACTCAACTGCCCTTGACCGTGCGGCCGCGATGATTCGCGGTGCCGAGCGCCCCCTCATTATGCTCGGGGCCGCCGCGAGCCGGCCGCGTCTCTCCACTGCTCTCTCGGAATTCGTCCGGCGTTTGCGCATCCCATTCTTCAATACCCAGATGGGCAAGGGGTCCGTGGTCGGCGGCTCCAAGCTTTACATGGGTACCGCCGCGCTCTCCGAGCGGGATTACGTGCACCAGGCGATTGACCAAGCCGACCTTATCGTCACCATCGGCCATGATACCGTTGAGAAACCGCCCTTCCTCATGGGACCGGGTGGTCCGCAGGTGATCCATGTCGGCTACACGCCGGCTACGGTCGAACAGGTTTTCTTCCCGCATGCCGAGGTCGTCGGTGACGTCGGGCCCAGCCTGGCGCTGCTGGCGGACCGGCTTGAAGGGAGCATAAAACACGCCGCGGCGCTTCTCCCGCTGCGTGAAGGCATTCTCGGGCCCATCATGGACCGCGCTACGGAGGACCGTTTCCCGCTCACCCCGCAGCGTATCGTGCACGACGTGCGGCAGGTCATCCCGGAGGACGGGATCGTGGCCCTCGACAACGGCATGTACAAGATTTGGTTTGCGCGTAACTACCGTACGCATGTGGCCAATACACTCTTGCTTGATAACGCGTTGGCGACGATGGGCGCAGGCCTGCCCTCGGCCATGATGGCCGCGATCCTCTACCCCGAGCGGCGCGTCCTGGCGGTCTGCGGCGACGGCGGCTTCATGATGAACTCCCAGGAGTTGGAGACCGCCGTGCGGCTCGGACTGAACGTGGTGGTGCTTATCCTGGACGATCAAGCGTACGGCATGATCCGTTGGAAACAGGCGGTGGACGATTTTCCTGACTGGGGTCTGACTTTCGGCAATCCGGATTTTGTGAAGTACGCCGAGGCATACGGGGCCAGGGGATCACGCGTCGAAAAGGCAGACGGACTCGTCCCGGCCCTGGAAGCGGCCTTCAACGCCGGCGGCGTCCATCTGGTCGCGGTGCCGGTCGACTATTCCGAGAACACCCGGGTGCTGGTTGACGAGCTGCGCCAGGCGGTACCAGCGAGAGCGTCCACAGATTACACAGATTAACACAGATTGAGAGGACTCGGCGGGCCCAATACTTGGCGGCAACGCTAAGGTTGATATTCCCACCCAGCCCCCCCAGGATCCCGCTCCGAACCCCGAACTCAGAGCTCCGAACGCTTTCCCCCTCTTCCCGCCGTGGTCGCCGTGTGAACTCTTACGTCGTGCCCGTGGCGTGACCGTGTGAACTCCGTCGTTGTGCCCGCCGTGTGACCGAACGCCGAACGCTACTCGACACCCGGCACCCGGCACTCTCTTCCATTTGTGGCATTTTTCCGCTTGTGGCATTTGTGGCATTTAACTCGACACCCGACACCCGTCACCCGGCACCCGGCACCCATTTCACCACGCCTTCCGGCGTGCGGAAATCCTCGACGCTGCGAACCTGTGCATCCGTCAGGACCTCGCGGGCCAGGTTTGCGAGTGCACGTCCCGGCCCGAGTTCGAGCACCGTTTTTGCCCCCGTCGCGCGGCAGGCATCCAGGCAAGCCGCCCAATCAACGGTGCGGCTGATCTGTTGCGCGAGCTTGCCGGCCCCGGCGGGCGGATCGAATACCACTTCGCCGTCGATGCCGGTCAACAACCGCACATCCGCCGGGGAGTGCAGGGGCAGGTTTAACTGCGCGAGGGCCGCGCCGAATCGCCGGCTTGCCTCGGCCAGGAGCGGCGTGTGGGCAGCCACGGCGACGTGCAGCATGCCTGCCCGTGCGGCCCCGGCTTTGAGCGCCGCATCGCAAACGCGGCTCAATGCGTCCCGAACGCCGCCTACGATGAAGAGGTCCCCGCTGTTCACGATGGCGATATGAACGTCGTGCGGATGGCAGATGGATTCGAGCCGCGCACGCCCCAATCCCCGGATGGCGGCGAGGCCGGTGTTACCGTTACCCGCAGCATCCATGACCTCGGCCCGCAGCACGGCCAGCCGCAACACTTCCTCGGGTGTCAGCAGACCGGCGCAGCCCCAGGCGGCAAGTTCGCCGACGCTGTAACCCGCGATGATCACCGGCCTCGAAAGGTGCCGCTGAATCAGCGTCCAGCCGGCGAGCGCCTGGGAGCAGCACAGAACCTGGCCCACGCGATTCGAATAAAGCGTTGCCGGGTCCGCCTCACGAACGAGTTGCCGCGGATCTTTGCCGTCCAGCACGGCGCGCGCCGCTTCGAATACGCGTTGCGCCTCGGGTTGCTGGCCCGTCAGGTCAAACATCCCTGCGTGCTGCGTTCCCTGGCCGGAGCACAGAATGGCGGTCGGACCGCTCACGGTCTGCGTTGAATGCTCGCGACGGCTTCCTGCTTGACGCGCCTGGCGATCGCCGCCGCCTTCAAACGGCCTTTGCGCTCGGCGCCGATTTCGTCGCGCCGGTCGGGCGCACCCGGCGGGCCATCCAGAGCCATCGCCATCTTCTGCGCCCACCCACCACCGTCGGTCCAGATTTCAGCCACTGCGCCGATCGGCGGCGCATGGTCCAACCCGGGAGCGAACACGGGCGTATCTTTGGATAACGCTTCCAGCCTGTCCTGCGGCAGCTTGGTCACGCGAGCGATCGAGGGCAGGTCCATCACCACCGGATCGCCCCCCGGCACTGCTACCAGTTCATCCTGCACCAGGCCGGTCGCGATGAATGCCCCCGCAGCGGCCCGTCCGAAAAGGACGCTGACGGTGCGATGTCCGCGCTGCGAGGCCAGCACAAAACATTTGGCCAGATGCGCCAGATACTCATTCAGCCCAAGCATCTCGTCGCGCCGGCGCATGCGCTGGCTCTGCGCATCGATCAACACCGCAACCGGTCGGCCCGGCGCACCGTGGATCACGTCAAGCACGCGGCCTGCGAGCGCCAGCGCGCCGTCAACTCCCAGAGGCGTCCGGCCGACCAGGCCGAGGACGGCCGCCGTCCGGCCTTCGCCGTATCGGGCTGTGCCGTGGAGGATGCCTTCATTCTCCACCCGCGTGTCGTGACCGGCCGGGAACAAGGTATCCAGCACTTCAACGAGCGTCATGATTCGCCCCCTCTTGCGCATTCGCTATCCGGACAAAATCTTCATCCGCCAAATCGGCGATCCGGTCCGCTTCGGCGATGCCAAGGACCTGCCAGATTTCCGGCGTATCGCCGCAGCGGCCGAACCTTTCGAGACGACGCGCCAGGCGCGCCTGCTCCTTCTCCATGGTATCGAGATCGAACGCGGGGATCCGGTCCAGCAGACTGATGGTTGCGTCCCGAAAGCTGGCGATGTTGTCCCCGGCGTAAGCATCGGCGCCGCCGAGCACCCGGCGCGTTTTGCCGCCCGTCGTGCGCCAGACCAGCGGCCGGTCGCGCGAATCGAATTCCTCCACGCCCATGTTGGTCTCGATCACCTCCGGCCCGGAAACGCCGATCCGGCCCTGCTCAGAAATCACGATCCGGCTGCAGCACCCGGCGATGATGCCTCCGCCGCCGAAGCAGCCCGCCCGTCCGCCGACCATCGCAATCACGGCGACTCCCGCTGTGCGCGCTTCCAGGATGGCGCGGATGATTTCGGAAACCGCCAGTTCACCGGCGTTCGCCTCCTGCAAACGCACGCCGCCGGTGTCCAGGAGCAGCAGCACTATACGCGGCGCAGCCCGGTCGTCGCGCGCGTAGCGGAGCAGCCCGGTGAGCTTGGCCCCGTGCACTTCACCAAAAGTACCGCCCATAAAGCGGCCCTCCTGCGCCGCTACGAGCACCTCCCGGCCCTGGATCGCGCCGTGACCGATGATGATGCCGTCGTCAAAAGCTTCCGGCAGATCAAACCATGCAAGGTGCGGGCTGACCTCGCGCTCTTGGGGCCCGATAAATTCGCTGAAACTCCCGGTGTCGAGCAAGCCCGCAAGGCGCTCGCGTGCCGTCGCTTCATACCAGCTTCCCGTCCGGTACTTCGTGAGCGGGTCCTTCATTCGCCGGCCTCCATCAGGCGTACCCCTTGCGCCAGCCGCAGCGAAACCGTGTCGGGCCGGGCGCCCCCGTCATTAATCGAGATTCTCAGCCCGCCAGGCGAATGCCGCTCCACGAAATCGTCGATGACGGCGCGCCACACGTCGCCGAACCCCTCCACGGAGGTCTTGACGGTCACCTCGCATCGGGTGTCGCCCAGGACCCGCTCCAGCAGCACTTCCAGGTTGCCGGATGCCACCACTCCCGTGATTGCGTGACGCTTCGCGCCGGGCGCACGGCGCGCCGCCGTCCGGCAGATTTCCAGTGTTTCCATAAACCAAAAACGGTGGCTTTCGCCGCCCGTCCGACTCGGTTACCAATTCCGGAACTTGCCCGGCGGCCGGTAGAGGCCGCCGGACCATTTCACCAGGTCTTTAATCGAACGCGCCGCCAGCAAATGCCGGTTCGCATCCAGAGGGTTGACGTCAAGATCCTCAGGACGGCGGATCACGCCGCGGCTGCGCAGCGCTTCCACCATTTTGCGGTCTCGCGCGCGGCCCACCGCGGTGAAACCGGCAACGCCGCGGATTGCCTGTTCGCGTTCTTCGGCCGTGCGGCAAAGCAGCAGGTTGGCGATGCCTTCCTCCGTGACAATGTGGGTCACGTCGTCACCGTAGATCATCACCGGGACCAGCTCCAGCTTCATGCGCCGGGCGAACTCTATACCGGCGAGTTCCTCGACGAATGCCGGCACCATCTTGTCGCCGAACGTTTCAAGCAGTTGCACCACCAGTTTGCGGCCGCGCGCCATGCCCGGCTGCCCTTCGCTTGCCTGCCGGCCGGCCTTTAGCCAGGCCCCCGAAACGTGACGGCGGCCGTGCGCGTCCGAACCCATGTTCGGCGCGCCGCCGAACCCCGGGATGCGTTCGGGCGTGACCGTTGAACTGTTGCCGGCCAGATCAATCTGGAGCGTGGATCCGATGAACAGGTCGCAGGCGTAAAGCCCGGCCGTCTGGCAGAACGCGCGGTTGGAACGCAGGGAGCCGTCCGACCCGGTGAAATACACGTCCGGCCGGGCACGGATGTATTCGTCCATCCCGACCTCCGAGCCGAAACAGTGAATCTGCTTCACCCAGCCTGATTCGATGGCGGGGATGAGCGTCGGGTGGGGGTTGAGTGCCCAATGCGTCGCCACCTGCCCTTTCAGCCCCAGCGACTCACCAAACGTGGGCAGGAGAAGTTCGATGGCGGCCGTTCCGTAGCCGATCCCGTGGTTGAGCCTCCGGATACCGTATTCGGCGTAGATGCCTTTGATGGCGAGCATCGCCATCAGGATCTGGGTGTCGGTGATTTCCGCCGGATCGCGCGTGAACAGGGGTTCGACGTAAAACGGGCGGGGCGCCTCGACCACGAAGTCCACACGGTCACCGGGAATGTCCACCCGCGGCACGCGGTCGACCAACCGGTTCACCTGCGCGATGACGATCCCGCTTTTGAAATGGGTCGCCTCCACGATCGTCGGCGTGTCCTCCGTGTTCGGGCCCGTGTAAAGGTTACCCTCGCGATCGGCGCTGACGGCCGCGATGAGCGCGACGTGCGGCGTCAGATCCACGAAGTAACGCGCGAAAAGCTCAATGTAAGTGTGGATGGCCCCAAGCTCGATCTTGCCCGCGTAGAGCGCGCGCGCGATCGCGGCGCCCTGCGGGCCGGAGTACGAAAAATCGAGCTTGGACGCAATCCCCTTGCTGAACAGGTCAAGGTGTGCGGACAGCACGAGCCCTGATTGCACGATGTGCAGATCGTGCAGCCTGGATCTGTCCGCCGCAGCCAGCGCGTTTGCCAGGTGGTCGGCCTGCTTTTGGTTGTCGCCTTCCAGGCAAACGCGGTCCCCGGATCGAATCACCGCTTCCAGCAACGCGGTCGTATCGTTCGCGGCGAAGACTTTGCCCTCGGAAAATCTGCGACCGGCATTGAGCCGCGACTCCTTCTCAGCTTGTTGTGTCCGCCACTCGGGCATAAGGGTTTCCTGGCATCAGGTTAAGAGGTGGAACGGAAGCTGCCCGGCGCCCAGGATCCATAAACCCGGCGGGTAACGGCGGACGGCACGCGTCACCGGACGAAGTTGAAACTGGCGAGGCGTACCGAGCCTGTCTCCCGAATTTTGAGAAGCAAATCCGGCCGGAATAACGAATCAGATGCGTTTCGGGTTTCCCCTGGAAAATAGAGCTGGGTGGAAAGGATCGGACCATTTGCCGCCTGCAACCGGACGTGGTAGTGACGCGTGCGGCCCGGGTATAGGCCCGGCACGATCGTCTCAAGCACGTACCGCCCGCTCGCATCCGAGAATTGGTGCCCGCGGCAGCGGAATCCCTCAAAATCGTATTCACCATCGGCGTCCGCATGCCAGAAGTCGAGCAGCGCCCCGGGAATCGGCTGGCCTTTGCGGTTGAGCACATAACCGGACAACGTGACCGGAACACCTTTCAGGCCTGACCCGCGAAAATCGTTCGTCAAGGGCGAGTGCGGCCGGAAGAACGGCCCCGCCGTCTCCTCAGGCGTGACTTCCAGTTGATCACCGGCGGGAGGGGTGGGTTCCAGCTCGACCGTACCGTTGTCCCGCCCGAGCAGAGTCTGAACCCGCGCAAACAAGGCGACCGGGGCAGCCGCCACGGCCATCGCACGAAGGAACCGGCGCCTTGAGAAGGTCGATCGACCAGAATCCGCCACCTGGTATCCTCACGCGCCTGGATGATTTTGCAATCCATTTCCATCGCCGCGCGGCGCTACGCCGCACCGGCGGATGCGGCTGATGAGCCGCGCGATCTTTTTGCCGGCCGGAAACGCTGTACTCGCGCGGCCGCGCTTCTACACTGCGCCGGATGCACCTTCGCGAGTCTTTCTCCGGCCCGAGCCTCAGCCCCACGATGCAGTGGCGAAATCCACCGCCGGATTACGCGCTCACCGCACAAGGTTTAAAGGTGGTAACTGCGGCGCAGACCGATTTCTGGCAGCGCACCCACTACGGATTTCAGGTGGATAACGGGCACCACCTGTACCTGCCGTTGACCGGCGATTTTACCTTGAGTACCAAAGTGACCTCCACGCCGAAGCATCAGTACGATCAGGCCGGGCTGCTGGTCTGGTCGTCGTCCGAGTGCTGGCTTAAAACGGCGGTCGAGTTTGAACCGGATCAGCCAAGCCGCCTCGGTGCGGTGGTGACTAACCACGGCTGGTCGGACTGGTCGACCCAGGACCTGGGGCCCGATTACGGGGCCGCGTGGTTCCGGATCGTGCGCACGCAATCCGATTACACCGTCTCCGCCGCCACCGGCGCTCCGGAATCGGACCTGCCGAAAAACTGGACCCAGATCCGGATGGCTCACCTGCACGAAGGTGCAGGGCCGATCTGTGCCGGTTTGTACGTCTGCAGCCCGCAAGCGGCGGGATTTGTGGCGACGTTTGCCTGGCTCGAAGTTGAGGGGCCCTGACCGCTCGCACCCGGAGAACACCGCGCAGCGTCATTTTTCCGCCCGAAGTAATTACGATTTCTGGTCTCGTTGTAAATAATACCCTTGCCGGTGGCCCGCCCCGTACATTTTCTCCTTGGTTAGTGAAACGGAAGCTGGGATAAATCCGCGAAAAGTTAGGATTTCTCCTGAATTCTCCTATGAACGGCTCTTCTTCTTCCTACCGGGTTGGCGGTGTCGAACCCCCGACGCTGGCGACCCGCCACTGGTTGGTGATTCTCGCCTCTTCTCTCGGTACGATCTTTGAATGGTATGATTTTTACCTTTACGGATCGCTTGCGGCGATCATCGGCAAACAGTTCTTCTCCGGGTTGGACCCGACCTCGCAGTTCATCTTTGCGCTGCTGGCATTTGCGGCCGGTTTCGCGGTGCGGCCCTTCGGCGCCCTGGTCTTCGGCCGAATCGGCGACCTGGTTGGACGCAAATACACCTTCCTGATCACTATTCTCTGCATGGGTGCATCAACCTTCGTGGTCGGACTGCTCCCCGCTTACCAGGCAATCGGCGTCGCGGCCCCGGTCCTCCTGATTGCCTTGCGCCTGTTGCAAGGGCTCGCCCTCGGCGGTGAATACGGCGGCGCAGCCACCTACGTTGCCGAGCACGCGCCTCAGGGTAAACGCGGTTTTTACACGAGTTGGATCCAGACCACCGCGACGGTCGGATTGTTCTTTTCACTGCTCGTGATCCTGTGGGTGCGCACCTGGATGGGTGAAGAACAGTTCGGACTCTGGGGCTGGCGTATACCGTTCCTGGTTTCGATAATCCTCCTCGGGATCTCCGTTTACATCCGCCTCAAGCTGAATGAATCACCCGTGTTTGCCGAGATGAAGGCCCAGGGCCGCGGTTCCAAGGCGCCGCTCTCGGAGTCCTTCGGCCGCTGGAGCAATCTCCGGATCGTGCTGCTCGCGCTTTTGGGACTCACGGCCGGTCAGGCCGTCGTTTGGTATACGGGCCAGTTTTATGCCCTATATTTCCTGACGCAAACGTTGAAGGTGGACGGTCCGACCGCAAACATCCTGATCGCAGCGTCGCTGCTGATCGGCACTCCTTTCTTCATCATCTTCGGCGCGCTTTCAGACAGGGTGGGGCGCAAACCGATCATCATGCTCGGCTGCCTGCTTGCCGTCTTGACCTATTTCCCGCTGTTCAAAGCCATTACCCATTATTCCAATCCCGCGCTCGAGGCCGCGCAGACAAAATCTCCCGTGATCGTTACCGCCGATCCCCAGACTGCACATTTTCAGTTCGAGCTCTTTGCCAACCCCAATAAGCCCAATTTCACCTCGTCAGCCGATATCGCCACCGCAGCGCTGGCCCGCGCCTCGGTTTCCTACTCCATTGATCCGGCCCCGCCCGGCACGGTCGCTTCGGTCAAGGTCGGCGACAAAGTTATCCCGAGTTTTGAAGGCGGTCCGTTAAGTCCGGCCGATTTCAAAGCCAGGAATGCCGCGTTCACCAAGGAACTCGGCGGCGCCATTAAGCAGGCAGGCTACCCGGACAAAGCCGACAAGGCACAACTCAACGGCCCGGTGGTCATCCTCTTGCTCACCGTCCTGGTGATTTACGTGACGCTGGTCTATGGTCCGATCGCCGCGGCGCTCGTCGAACTGTTCCCAACGCGCATCCGTTACACTTCAATGTCACTTCCGTACCACATCGGCAACGGGTGGTTCGGCGGATTTCTGCCGACGATCGCCTTCGCGCTGGTGGCAACCAATGGTAACATCTATCATGGACTGTGGTACCCGATCGTGGTCGCGGCCCTGACGTTCGTGGTTGGCTTGATCTTCATTCCCGAGACCAAGGATCGTCCGCTGCATCATGATCCCCATACCCCGGATTACCCGGGCTAGGGGAAATGCCACAAATGAAGAAGTGGCGGGTAACGAGTAACGAGTAACGAGTAACGAGTAACGGGTAACGAGTCGCGGGTGTCG
>Ga0213876_10001768_pt1 | contig 13098 bp, 11 predicted proteins | sample BarmaccomBMRX_R9_FD_160113 | JGI IMG/M metagenome (GOLD analysis project Ga0213876, IMG submission 160113) | Root-associated microbial communities from Barbacenia macrantha in rupestrian grasslands, the National Park of Serra do Cipo, Brazil - RX_R9 | ecosystem: Host-associated > Plants > Roots...
CGGCCAGCGCGCCGTCCCACGTCGCCTGGTAGTAGGCGCCGCCCGAGCGGTCCTGGACGCACGTGACGGCCCGTGCCGCGGCGTCGTTGCAGCCCGGCGAGACCGGCGGGACGTACAGCTTGTCGGGGGCCACGGCCGCCGCCTTGGCGCCCCAACTGGGCAACTGGGCGGCCGGATTGGCCGACCAAGCGATGGCGTACGGGCTGATGCCGTCCCAGGCGTCGCCGCTCAAGATGCCGAACTGGTCACCGTCGGCGATCCAGACCGAGCTGTGGTCGGGATCGACCTGCGCGCGGATCATGCTCCAGGTGGCGTTGTCGAAGGTGCTGGCGCGCCAGAAGAAGATGACCGGCTTGCCCTGGTAGCGCAGCATCGCCGGGTGGCCGGCGCGCGTGTCGTAGAACGCCTTGAGTTGGGCGATGACGTCGTCGGGGCCCCAGAAGTGCGGCGTCTCGAAGTGGACGGTGGCTTTGAAGCCCGACTGCTGGCTGACGTCGAGCAGGTGGGCCAGGTTCCTGTCGGTGCGGTCGCCGTGGCCGTACCACGACATGACGAAGCCGTCGATGCCGGCCGCTTGGGCCTCTTTGACGTGCTGGGCGATGATGCCCGTGTCGTCCGAGTTGTACGCCTGGTCAGGCTGGAAGAGCGTCTGCTGGAAGTTGCTCGGGTCCCACCAGGCGTAGTAGTACGCCAGGACCGGGCGGGCGTCGTCGCTGCTGGCCAGGCTGGGCACGGCCGCGGCCGGTGAAAATGCCGCCTGGAAGGCCGTCAGGAGACCCAATTGCAGGACTGTGGCGAGCCGAATGGTTCTCGATTCAGGCACGAACCGTAACTCCTCAGGCACGTCGGGGGTGCACTCGGTGTGTTCCGTTGTGCGCACGGTATCGCGGGCTGGGGGTCTCTACGCAACCCCGCCGACAAAATCCAGTCCATTTGCGTCACGAATCGTTACAGACACCTCACGTTGTCGCTGAGCCCGTCTGCGGCTACAATCTCGCGCGGCCATCGGGCCTCGCAATGAAGCGAATGTCGCTGCAAGCCACCGTGCCGCCAACTCGTCGTCGTCGTTGTTGTTGTGGCCGTCCTGGTGCCAGTTGTGCCCGTCGTGCCCACCCTTACCACCGGCCTGTCAGGGCAGGTGTCCCCATTGACCATCCGAGGAGGAGTCAATGCATCTGACCACGGAGGCCGGGGATCCGGTCGCACCGGTTCTGTTCGAGGATGACGCGCTCGGTCTCGCCACCACGATTGTCCTTCCCGAACCGCTCCCCGACGAAGACGACAGCGGCGATGACCCGCTGCGCACGTACCTCCGTGAGATTCACGAGGTCAACCTCCTGACAGCTGCCGACGAGCGCATGCTCGCCTGCCGCATGGAGGAGATGATCTGCCTGGACGAAGTGCGGGCCGAACTGGCCGGCGCCGAGGGCGGGCAACCGAGCGGCACGGCGATGGCCGTGCGGCTGTACGAGCGGGTCTACGCCCGCCGCCAGCTTGCCGAAGTGCTGGCCGAACTCGAGGGCATCGACGACGTAGCCACCCTGCTCCAGGCACCCTCCGTGCGCCAGCGGCTGGACTACGTGCCCGACCTCGATCTTGGCGCGGCCTTGGCCGGCAAAGCCGGGCTCGACGGCAACGCCGCCCAGAACGTCATCGTCCGCTTCTCGATCGACACGCGCCTGTTCGCCCCACCGGTGCTGCTGCTGCTGGGCGGCGAGACGCCGACCGACCTGCCCTCGCCGACGTGCCTGTGGCAGAAGTTGGTCGCGGCCGGCTGCGATGATGAGCTGTGCGAGTTCTTCGACGACATGCACGCACGCGGCGAGCGTGCTGAGCGTCGTCTGATCGAGTCGAACCTGCGCCTGGTGGTCAGCGTGGCCAAGAAGTACCTCGGCCGTGGCCTGGCCCTGCTCGACCTGATCCAGGAGGGCAACCTGGGGTTGATGCGGGCGGTCGAGAAGTTCGACCATCGCCGCGGCTTCAAGTTCAGCACGTACGCCACGTGGTGGATCCGCCAGGCCGTTGGGCGCGCCGTCGCCGACCAGGCGCGCACCATCCGCGTGCCGGTCCACATGACCGAGGTCATCAATCGTCTGGCCAACGTCTCGCGCGACCTGATCCAGGAGCTGGGCCGCGAGCCGTCGGCGGCCGAGATCGCCCTGGCCATGGGCCTGGTCACCGAGTGGTTCGAGGCCGAGCTGGCCATCGACGCCGGCTCGCTCCACGAGGACCCGATCATGCGCCGCCGCGAGATCCTCAAGACCGGCTCGCTGTTCGAGGTGTGGCGGTTGCAGTCGCCGATGCGCGACGAGCTCGAACGGGCCGCCCAACGGGTCATGCAGGCCCGCCGCGCGGCGCGCCACCCGGTCAGCCTGGCGGCGCCCATCGGCGACGACCAGGACGGCCAACTGGGCGACCTGATCGAGGACGCCGAGGCCGTTTCGCCCATCGAAGAAGCCTCCCAGGCGCTGCTGCGCGACACCGTCCACAACGTGCTCGGCTCCCTGTCGCAGCGCGAGAGCCGCATCATCGCCCTCCGCTTTGGCCTCGACGACGGCCGCCAGCGGACGCTCGAAGAGGTCGGCCGCGAGTTCGGCGTGACCCGCGAGCGCATCCGCCAGATCGAAGCCAAGGCCCTCAGAAAGCTGCGCCACCCCAGCCGCAGCAAAAAGCTCCGCGACTACCTCCGCTAGCGCCGTCCTCGTCGAGGACGTTGCTGCGCGCCCGTTCAACGGCGGCCGGCGCCGGCCGCGCGCGGCCGCGGCGGGCTGCCTGTCCACCAGTTCATCCCGACGCGATAGATGAACTCGTTACACTCCCGTGGTGCTCGTCATGCGCGCCCTGGGTGTGGTGCTGGCCATCGGCGTCGCGAGCCTGCTGGCCGGCTGCTCGACGCTCCTGGGCGCCGATCCGACGCCCGTCCCCGGCGCCGCCGCCACCCTGACCCGCAGCAGCCGCACGCCGATCCCGACGCCGGTCCGCACGACCAGCCCCGCGCCGGCCGCCAGCGCGGTCGCCTCGCGCGTGGCCGTGGCCGCCTCGCCCAGCCCAGCCGGCGGCGCCAGCCGGGCGGGCAGCGACCAGGAGATCGCCCAGGTCCAGCAGCAACTGGCCAAGGCCGTCGCCAGCCCCGACCTGCCCGGCATCGAGGGCCTGCTGCTCGACCATGTATCGCTCTCGACTCCCGACGGCGGCCAGGTGCTCGACCAGGCCCAGACCGCCGCCTGGCTGCGCGACCACGGCGGCCCCGGCATCCAGGTCACGCGCGTCGACCCGAGCACCCAGACGGTGGCCCTCGAAGCGCAGACCGACGGCTGGCCCAAGACCGCCCCCCTCGATCAGGGCCAGATCACCTTCAGCCTCCGCCGCTACGACCCCAAGGGCCGCCAAGACGACGACAACGGCGACTGGAAAGTCGACGTCATCACCGCCACCTAGCCACCGCGGCCAGGGTCGCCGGCAGCTCGCTGAGGAGGTCGCTGGCGAGCAGGGTGCGCCACTGGCGGGTGTGGATGAGGCGCTCGGCGGCGAGGGCGTGGAGGGCGACGGCTAAGGTTGCGGCGGCGTGGCTGTCGCTGGTCTGGGCGAGCAGGCCGGCGCAGACGCCGGCCAGGACGTCGCCCGTGCCGCCGGTCGCCAGGGCCGCATTGGCGTGCGGCCAGACGGCGACTTGACCGTCTGGGCCGGCGACGCTGGTGAAGGGTCCTTTGGCGACGAGCGTGCAGCCCCAGCGACGGGCGAGGTCGCCGGCCTTCTGCCACAGCGGGACATCGTCTGGCAGGGGCTGGCCGACCAGGCGTTCGAGCTCGCCGGTGTGCGGCGTGAGCACCACATGTGGGTCCAGCCGCTGGGGCCAGTCAGGTAGCTCGGCCAACGCGACCAGGCCGTCGGCGTCGATCACCAGGCGGTGGTCAGACGGACGGCGGGCCAGCAGCTCACCGACGAAGTGGGTCACGCTTGGTCCGCGGCCGAGGCCCGGCCCGAGGACGACGCTCGTGTGCGACCGCAGGTACGGCTCGACCGCGGCGATGGCAGCATCGGGGTCGGCGGCGATGGCCACGTCGGCGGTACTGAAGGTCGCCTCGGGCAGGTGGCTGGCCACGTTCAGCCGTACGTCACGCGTCGAGGCCACCGTGACCAGCCCAGCGCCGACCCGCAGGGCGCCGCCGCTGCATAGGACCGGCGCGCCCAGGAAGTGGTCGGAGCCGGCGATCACCAGCACACGCCCGAAGCGATACTTGTGGGCGTCCAGGCCTCGCGCCGGCACCAGCGCCGCCAGGTCCGGCGGTTCGATCACGCTGTAGGGCAGCGCTTGCTCGGCTGCGGCCGGGATGCCGATGCGGCGGCCAAGCAGGCGGCCCGTCCGCTCGGCGGCCGGGAAGCGCAGCAGGCCCTGCTTCACGGCGCCCAGGGTGACGGTCCAGTCGGCCTCGACGGCGTCGCTGGAGATGGCGCCCGTGTCGGCGTCCGTGCCGCTCGGCACGTCGAGGGCCACGACCCGCAAGCCGTGCGAGCGGGCGGCGTTGAGCTGGCGGACCAGGCCAGCCAACGGCTCGCGCAACGGGCCATGGATGCCGATTCCAGCCAGGGCATCGAGCGCCAACGTGGCGCCAGTGAGCGCACGCTCGACGGCGGCCGGGTCGTCGCTGCCGACGACGTGTGCGCCAAGGTGCTCGAGCTGGGCTACCTCGGCCTCCGTCACAGCGTGGCGCGGCGCCAGAATGACGTCGACGGCCAGGCGGCGCCCAGCGAGCCAGGTGGCCGCCAGCGCCCCGTCGCGGCCGTTGTTGCCGTGGCCGACGAGCGCGACGCAGCGCCCGCCAGGCCGCGCCAGCGGTCGCGCATCCGGCCCGCGCAACGTGAGCACCGCCTCGGCGACCGCATGCGCCGCCTGCCGCTGGAGCTGCGCCTCGTCGATGCCGGCGGCAAACGCCGCCGCCTCGAGCGCCCGCATCTGCTCGACCGAGACGAGCTTCAGCATCGCCTGGGCCTCGGCTGAGTGCGGCCCGCCGGGGTCGCCGGGTGGAACGCGCAGAGCGCCCACGGGCGGGCGGGCGCGGGCGACAACGGTCCCGTGCCTCCCCAGAGGCTGGTGCGCCCCGCGCCCTAGGCGGGCGCGGGGACGGGCGGTTGCTGCTGTTGGGGCGGTGGGCCGCCCATCGGCGGGCGTGGGCGACGGCGGCGGTAGTAGGCCCGCACGGCGTCGCCGATGCGCCGCGGGTCGGCGCTCTGCGACTCCTTGATGGCCTCGACAACGATGTGCGGCGGCGGCAGCGCGCCAGTCTCCTCGGCCAGCGCGCGACTGAACGTCTCCATGGCCTGATCGTCCATGGTCGCGCCGCTGAGCTCGCCCAGCAGCCGCCGCATCTCGACGATATCTTCTTCGTCGCGGCGCCGCTGCTCGGCCCGCTGCTGCATCATGGCGGTGCGGCTGGGCGGCCGTCCGGGGCCCATCGGCCCGCCCGGACGCGGTGCGCCGAGGCCCGGCCGTGGCGGCCGCGGGCCACCCAGCGGGCCGGCCGGCCGCGGTCCGCGCGGACCGCCGGTGCCCAGGCCGGGACCGGTCGTCGTCGGCGCGGCAAACTCGGGCTCGAACTCGCGCGGCCCGCGACCACGGCCACCGCGGCCTGGTGGGCCGCCCCGCCGTCGCTCGCGGCCAAGCTCGTCGCCGCGGTGCTCGCGGCGCTCGGCCGCCCGACGCCGTCCGCGCTCGAAGCCGTTATCGAGGTCGTCGGTCTCGAGGTAACGATCGACGCTCTCGCGGCGGGGGCGTTGGGCGCGTCCCCGAGGCGCGGATTCCACAACAACCAGCGGCGCCTCGTCCTCTTGGGGTACCTCCGTCGGCGCCAGCCCGGCCTCCTGCAGCGCTGCGAATTGGCCGAGCAGCGCTTCCTTCAGCGACCTTCCCACACACGCTCCCTACGGCTCGAAGTCAAATCTCGTACTGCCCCTCCGCGCTGGCCACAGCGCGCAACAGCCCACTCAACTGGATCCTACTACCCGCCTTGACTTGGCAGTCCTGCAACGTTACTCGATACCTGGGGCTCAGGGCTACGCACCCGAAAGTTGTGGCCGAAGCCTGGCGATGGGGGCTTCCGGGTTCCGCGTCCACCCTGCGGCAACTAGACGACGCCACACACCCATGCCATGTCTGGCGCCTGAGGTGCAGTCTAACAGAAGCGTAAAGCTCAAACCAGCGGTCCCGACCGGATTCGAACCGGCGATCTCATCCTTGACAGGGATGCATGTTGGGCCGCTACACCACGGGACCGGTGTCTCCGATTGTAGGGGCTGGCCTCAGGGATCGCCAACCGAGCGCTCGACGGCGCGCAGGGCGGCCTGCAGCGCGTCCTGGCGCAGGGCCAGGGTCAGGTCGCCGCGCGTCTTCTCCAGGATGCCGCGCGTGCTGTCGGTGGTCCGCCGCAGACCGCCGGTCAGCGCATCGGGATAGTCGAGCGTGACCAGCAGCGCGTAGATATCGTCCATGGCCCCCAGCAGGCGCTCGCAGCCATCGGTCTCGCCCCGTCGCAGGGTATCCAGGACGTAGCGCCGCAACTCGCCGACCGATTCGGCCAGGCCATTTAGAAAGGCCGCTGGGGCGATGCCGAGGGCCTGCGGGTCGGGCAACGGCTGGCCCTGGATGACGGCGTAGGTGGCCGACGCTTCGACGAGCTCCTTCTGGGCGTCCTGGACATAGCCCGTCCAGTACAGGTCCTCCAAGCCGGCCAGCGTGGCGCAGATCTGGCCGTTGAGCGCGGCTGCCTCGTCGAGCAGGTGCCGCGCCCCGGCGAAGTCGCGCCGATGGACGGCGCGAATCGACGTGGCGCACGCGCGCACCAGGTCGCGCGACCAGCGCAGCACCTGCTCCCGCGCGGCGTTTTTGCGGTCGAGCTCGGCCCGCGCCCAGCTCTCGATCGGCCCGAGCTCGAGCTGACTCATGCCTCGAGCGCAATCTCGATGCGCTTATTGCCTTTGCCTTTGTTCTCCGAGCGCACGATGTGCACGCGGCCCACCTCGCGCGTGTTGGCCACGTGGGTCCCGCCGTCGGCCTGCTGGTCGACGCCGTCGATGTTGACGACGCGGATCGTCTCGATCCCCTCGGGCAGCAGGTTGATCTTGGTGCGGATGAGATCAGGGATCTGAAACGCCTCCGCCCGCGGCAGAAAGCGAATGCTCACCGGGTGTCCTTCGGCCAGAAGCTCGTTGGTGCGCGACTCGATGGTCCGCAGGCGCTCCTCGGACAGGTCGGGCAGCTGGAAGTCCATGCGCGCCCGGTCGGTGTACATCTGGCCGCCGGTCACGGTGGCACCGTACAGGGCGTAGATCACCCCGCTCATCGAGTGCAGCGCTGTGTGGGTGCGCATCAGCGTGTAGCGCCGCTCCCAGTCGATCGCACCCTGGACGGTGGTCCCGACGCCCGGCACCGGTCCCTCGAGACGATGGAACACCTGCGGGCCCTGCTTGCGGACTTCGACCACGTTGGCCGTGTCGCCGTCCCAGCGTAGTGTGCCCACATCGTGCGGCTGCCCGCCGCCGGTCGGATAGAAAGCAGTCCGGTCGAGAACCACGGCGTTGTCCGGCAGCACCTCGACGACGCGCGCCTCGAAGGTCCGCACATACGCGTCGGTCGCGTACAGCAGCTCAGTCTCCGCCACGCACTGCATAGTACCGAGGCGCAAGCAGCAGCGGCGGGGTGTGCCTCGGCCGTAGCGGGCCGGCGTGTTGCTCCGGTGCGCCGGCCGGCCCTAGCATCGCCCGGCTGCATGCTTCGACTGGCGGCCGCGGTCCTGGGCGTGGTGATCTGCATCGGCGTTGGGCTGGTCGGCGCGCCAGCGTTGTCGGCGGCGCGGGCCACGCCCACGCCGGCACCAACGGCCACACCGCGGGCCACTACGCCAACCCCCGTGCCGGCCACGACCAGCACGCGCCCCGTGGCGGCCCCAACGCCACCGCCGCCGAGCACGCCCGGGCAGCCGAGTACGACAACGGTGCAGCCGACGGCCGCCGCGCCGGCCACAACCGTGCCGCCGCCTGTGATGACGCCCCAGGCGACGCCGGCTTCGCTGGCCGGCCTGGCGGCCACCTCGACGCCGTCGTCGACCGTGGGCGACCTCGATCCGCCGGAGCTGCGGGCGGTGTGGGTCGACGCCTTCCACGACGGTGTTAAGACACCCGAGCAGGTCGACCAGCTCGTGGCCTGGGCACGCAGCGCCAACCTCAATGCCCTGTTCGTCCAGGTGCGGCGGCGCGGCGACGCCTACTATCTACAATCCTTCGAGCCGCGCACCGAGGACCCCGACCTCGCGCCCGGCTTCGACGCCCTGCAGTATCTGATCGAAAAGGCCCACCAGGGTCCCCAGCGACTCCAAGTCCACGCCTGGCTGGCCACGCTGCCGGTCTGGCACCAGCACACCGTGCCGCCGCTTGCGCCAACCCACGTCTTCAATCAGCACGGCCTCGTCGACGATCCGGCCCAGACGTGGCTGATGCTCCGCGATGACGGCGAGGCGTGGGCCGGCAACAGCGATGGTGGCATCTATTACCTCGACCCAGGCAACCCCGACGCCGCTCGCTACACGACCGACGTGTACCTGAACGTCGTCCGCCAGTACGACCTCGACGGCATCCACCTCGATCAGGTCCGCTACTACGAGGGCGACGCCCTGCGCTGGGGCTACAACCCGACCAGCGTCGCCCGCTTCAACCAGCAGTTCGGACGCGACCCGGCCAGCCAGCCGGCGCCGACCGATGCGGCCTGGATCGCCTGGCGGCGCGACCAGGTGACGGCGCTGGTGCGGCGCATCTACCTCGAAGCCAAAGCCATCAAGCCGCAGCTCGCGGTCACGGCGGCCGTCGTCGCCTGGGGCGCCGGGCCGCGCACCGCCGACGACTGGGCGCACCAGGCGCCATTCGCCTCGGTCTTGCAGGACTGGCGCGGCTGGCTCCAGGAGGGCATCGTCGACTACGTGCTGCCCATGGACTACTACCGCGAGAACGGCCAGCAGGCGGCCTGGTTCGACACCTGGACGCAGTGGCAGGCGGCCAACAGCGGCCGCCGCGGGGTCGTCCTCGGGCTGGGCGCCTATCTGAATCCGCTCGACGGCGTGCTGGCCCAACTGGGGCGGGCGCGAGCGCTCAACCCCCTTGGCGTGGCGATCTACTCCTATGCCGTGCCGACTCGTGAGCTCGAGGGCGCCAGTCAGGTCGACCGCGACGCCTTCGCCGCCGAGCTACGCGGCATCTTCAGCCGACCGGCGCCGGTGCCACGCCTGGCCTGGCTCAACCAGCCGCTCGTCGGCAGCATCCTGGTCGACGTGGAGGGCCACGCCAACGTCGCTGTCAGCCTCGACGACGCGCTCGGCCAGCGCCACACCTGGCGGACCGACGGCACCGGCGAAACCGGCGCGACCGACCTGCCGCCCGGCCCGGCCACGGTCACCGTCCAGGACCCGGCCGTCGATCCCGTGCCCGTCAGCATCGAGGTCACCGCCGGCAGCGTGACGGTCATCCGCTACGCGCCCGGCGGCTAAGCGAAGCTAGAGCGGCTGGCGGCCGGCGAAGCCGGCGTCGACCTCGTGCCAGAAACGGATCTCGTATGGCTCGCCGCGGCGCCAGCAGAGATAGACGATGCGCGCCTCGCGTTGGTGTGGGAAGTCGACGAGCCCGCCGCGGATGTCGCGGACCACGGCGCCGAGCGCCTGCAAGCGGTCGATCAGGCGGGCCAGCTGATCGGCCGTCTTGCGCCGCTCGGCGGCCGTCGTGTGGCCGCTTGGGGCGACCGGGATGTGGCCGTTGGCGCGAACTTTCCAGTGCTCGGCCTGGGCCGCCTCCTCGGCTGTCCGCAGGCGCTCGGCCAGCACCTGGGCCTCAGCCAGCAAGCGGTCGACCGTTGGCAGCAGGGCCTCGGCCTCGGCGCGGGAGAAGGTGCGGCCACCAGGCTGCACAGGCCGGGGTTGTAGCAGGTCTGGTGCGGCTCGACTACTATCCCGTGTCTGTGCGACGTGCCGCCTGCATTGATCCAGTGGCTCTGCGACGCGCCGCCTGCACGGCCATCGCCCTGATGGTCCTGCTGCTGGCGGGCTGCGGGTCGCTGCTCGGCCGCGTCACAGCCGCGCCGCCGTTGCCGTCGCCCGCGCTGCGCGATGTTCACAACCGCCTCGACGTCCACTACCACCTCAACAGTGCGGCGGTAGTCTCCTCGCGCATCCAGTCGGCCAGTGGCCAGCAATGGACCGTCCACCAGGACGCGCCGCGACCGCGGCCCGGCGACTACGTCCTCCAGTTCGACGGCACCGTCGCCGGACCGGGCCCCAACGAACGCCGCGTGCTACCCGATGGCGACTACACGATCGTCCTCGACGTCACGGCGGGCGGCGTTCAGCAGGAACAGCAGGTGCCACTCCAGGTCCGCGGCGCCGACACGACGACGCCCGACATCGCCGACCTGGCCATCGACCCAGACCACATCTCGCCCAACTACGATGCCCAGGACGACGTCACCCATGCCACCTATGGGCTGGCCAAGGCGGCCCAGGTCTCGCCGTACTTGGATCAGACCGACCAGAGCGGCCAAACCCGCCGTATCTGGCGCGGTGAGCCGCAGAAGGCGACCGCTGGCGAGCAGACGCTGACCTGGGATGGCACGGCCAATGGCCAGCCGGTGCCCAACGGCAGCTACGTCTTCGGCGTGCGAGCCGAAGACGCGGCCGGCAACGTCGTCGAACGCGGTGTGCCGCTGGTCGTCGAGGACGCTGGCGTGCCGGACGTGTCGGTCGTCTCGGCGCGCATCGGTCCGCGCCAGATCATCCGCGGCAGCCAGGTGTGCCTGGACGCGGTGGTCCGCAACACCGGCCAGACCGTCCTGCGGACCGAGGGCCCCGACCCGAGCTACGTCTACAGCTCACTCGACAGCTACTCGTCGATCGCCGACCACGCCTTCGCCGAGCACGCCGGGTACTGGCGCATCGGCCTGAGCTGGTCCGGCAGCACCGACACCAACGGGGCCACCTACCCCTACCGCTGGGGCTTCGGCCACGACCTGCAGCCCGGCGAGGAGGTCACCGTCCACGGCTGCGTACAGGTCCAGAACGAGCAGGACAAACTGGTCTTCTTCGCCGGCCTGATCCAGGAGAACGTCGCCATCCACAGCCCCGGCGCCGGCCTGGTCCGCGTCGACATCTCGTCCTGACGGAGAGACGCCCACGCCCGACGTCTCGGTGCTCATCGTGGCCTACAACACCCGCGACCTGCTGCTGGAGGCGATCGGATCGGTCATCCAGGAGCCGGGGGTCGAAGTCATCGTCTGCGACAACGCTTCGCAGGACGGCAGCGCCGAGGCCGTCTGTCGCGCCTATCCGAGCGTGCGGCTGATCCGCTCAGCAGACAACCTCGGCTTCGCCGGCGGTACCAACCGCGCCGCGAGCCTCGCCCAAGGTCAACTGCTGCTCCTGCTGAATCCCGATGCCGCCCTGCAACCGGGCGCGCTCGATGCCCTGCGGGTGGTGCTCGCTGCGCAGCCGCGCGCCGCAGCGGTCGGCCCGGCCCTGATCTACCCAGACGGCACGCCCCAGCCGGCGGCGTTCCGCTTCCCCGGGTTGGTCCAGGTCGGGCTCGATCTGTTCCCGGTGCCGCGCGTGATGAACTCGCGCCTGAACGGTCGCCTGCACCAGACCGAGCGGGCCCGTCCGATCGACCATCCGCTGGGCGCCTGCATGCTCATCCGTCGGGCGGCCTGGGCGGACGTTGGTCCGCTCGACGAGGGCTACTTCATGTACCTCGAAGAGGTCGACTGGTGCCGCCGCGCCCACGCCCGCGGCTGGCAGGTGTGGTACGCGCCCCAGGCCGTGGCCGTCCATCACGCCGGCGCGGCGACCCGGCAGGTACCGGACGCCATGTTCGCCCAACTGTGGCGCAGCCGTCTGCGCTACTACCAGCGCTTCGCCTCGCCCGTCGCCGGCCGCCTCGTGTGCCGGCTGGTCGGCCTCGGCCTGCGCGCCGCCGAGCGCCGCGCCGGCGGCCGGCGGCGGGCGGCGATCGCGCGGGTGCGCGAGCTCGTCGGGTGAGCCCGGCCCGGCCGAGCCTGACCGCGGCGGTCATCGCCCGCGACGAGGCGGCCCATCTCGGCGCCTGCCTGGCCACGCTCGACTTCGCCGACGAGGTCCTGGTGCTGGTCGACGCGGCCACCCGCGACGGCACGCGCGAGATCGCCCGGACGGCCGGCGCGCGCGTCGAGGAGCGGGTCTTCGACACCTTCGCCGCCCAGCGCGACGCCGCCCTGCGCTTGGCCCGCGGCGACTGGGTGCTGTTCGTCGACGCCGACGAGCGCGTCCCGCCCGCGTTGCGCGACGAGGTGCTGGCCCGAATCGCCCGCCCGGACGGCCGGCGCGGCTTCTGGATCCCGCGCCACAACGTCCTCCTGGGCCGCGTGGTGCGCCACGCCGGCTGGTACCCGGACTACCAGCTCCGCCTGCTCGAACGCACGGCGACCCACTTCGACCCGCGCCGAGTGGTGCACGAGCTGGCCCTGCTCGACGGGCCGGCCGGGCACCTCGAGGCGGCGTTCGTCCACTACAACTACGCCTCGCTGGGCGAGTTCGTGCACAAGCAGGAGCGCTACAGCCACCTGGAGGCCCGGCGCTGGCGGCTGACCTACGGCGCGCCGCGGCGGCGGGCCCTGCTTGGCCAGCCGGCGCGCGAGTTCTGGCGGCGCTACGTCGAGCTCGAGGGCTACCGCGAAGGCCCGCTGGGCTTGCTGCTGAGCCTGCTGCTGGCCTTCTACACGGCCAAGGCCATCTGGCGCGCCAGCCACCTGCCGAGGAGCGCGGCCGAACACACCGCGTGACTGGGGAAAACTGCTACGCCGCCTGGGCCAGCGCCCGCAGCTGCGCCACCGACGTGACCTGGCGGATCTGGACGAGGAAGTCGGCCAGCGAGGCGCGGTCGCGGAGGTGGCGCAGGAGGTCCGGGATGGGGTTCGCGGGTGAGGCGGCGAAGCCCTCGCCGTAACTGCCATAGAGCGCAAAGTAGGCCTGGTTCAGCTTGCGGATCTGATAGCCGTGCTGCTGCAGCTCGTCGCGGCGGGCGCGCATGTAGGCTTCG
>Ga0213876_10001769_pt1 | contig 13090 bp, 10 predicted proteins | sample BarmaccomBMRX_R9_FD_160113 | JGI IMG/M metagenome (GOLD analysis project Ga0213876, IMG submission 160113) | Root-associated microbial communities from Barbacenia macrantha in rupestrian grasslands, the National Park of Serra do Cipo, Brazil - RX_R9 | ecosystem: Host-associated > Plants > Roots...
GCGGTCGTCGTCGTGTCGACGGCGATCAAGCGCGACAATCCCGAGCTCGTCGCGGCGCGCGAGAAGCGCCTGCCCGTCGTACGTCGCGCCGAGATGCTCGCCGAGCTCATGCGCTTCAAAACCTGCATCGCGATCGCCGGCACGCATGGCAAGACGACGACGACCTCGCTCGTCGCGGCGTTGCTCGATGCGGGCGGCCTCGATCCCACCGTGATCAATGGCGGCATCATCAATTCCTACGGCACGAATGCGCGCATGGGAGCCGGTGAGTTCATGGTGGTCGAGGCCGACGAGTCGGACGGCACCTTCCTCAAGCTTCCGGCCGACGTCGCGATCGTCACGAATATCGATCCCGAGCATCTCGACCACTTCGAGACCTATGACGCCATCAAGCAGGCGTTCCGCTCCTTCGTCGACAACGTGCCGTTCTACGGTTTCGCGGTGATGTGCCTCGATCATCCGGCCGTGCAGGAGCTCGTGGGTCACATCACCGATCGGCGCGTGATCACCTATGGCGAGAACCCGCAAGCCGATGTGCGCTTGAGCGAAGTCGCCTTCGAGGACGGCAAGACGCATTTCTGCGTCGTCATCCAGGACCGCAAAACGGGCAAGAAGGTGCCCATCGACGATCTCGTGATGCCGATGCCCGGCCATCACAACGCGCTCAATGCCTGCGCCGCGATCGCGGTCGCGCATGAGCTCGAGATCGCGCCCGAACGGGTGCGCGCGGCGCTCGCGCGCTTTGGTGGGGTGAAGCGGCGTTTCACGCGCACCGGCGAATGGAACGGCATCACCGTGATCGACGATTACGGCCACCACCCCGTCGAAATCGCCGCCGTGTTGCGTGCCGCGCGCTCGGTCACGAAAGGCAAGGTCCTCGCCATCATGCAGCCGCATCGCTACACCCGCCTCGGCAAGCTCATGGGCGAGTTCGCGACGTGCATGAACGACGCGGATGCGGCTCTGATCGCGCCGGTCTACGCCGCGGGCGAGGAGCCGATCGACGGCGTCGATCATCACGCGCTCGTGACGCAGCTCAAGGCCCGCGGTCATCGCCGGGCGCTTGCGATCGACGGGCCGGCCGAAATCGCGCCTTTCGTGCGTAAAATGGCGAAGCCGGGCGATTACGTCGTTTGCCTCGGCGCCGGCAGTATCACGCAATGGGCCTACGCCTTGCCGGACGAGCTCGCGGCGCTTTCGGCGAAGACGTGAGGGAAGAGGCGAGCGGCAAAAGGAAGCGGGAGGAGCACATGGCTCCCCCTTCTCCCGCGCTCTTCGCGCGGGAGAAGGAAGCGCCTTTTTAAGCGAGCGCCTGGGCGAGGTCGGCAACGAGATCGGGCGCGTCCTCGATGCCGATCGATAGTCTGAGCGTCGCATCGGTGATGCCGAAAGAGGCGCGCTCCTTCGCGCTCAAGGAGCGATGCGTCGTGCTCGCCGGATGCGCGATGAGCGAGCGCGACTCGCCGATGTTGACGAGGTGCGAGAAGAGATTGACGCGGGTGAGGACTTCCCTCGCCTTATCGGCGCTTTTGAGCGTGATCATGAAAATCGAGCCGAGCCCGTCCGGACAATAGCGGCGCGCGAGATTGTGGTTCGGATGTGTCGGCACGCCCGGATAGCTCACGCTCGCCACGGCTTCGTGCATGCTCAGGAAATTCGCCACCGCCTCGGCATTCTCGCAATGGCGCCGCATGCGCAGGGGAAGCGTCTCGATGCCGGTGAGGATGAAGAAAGCGGTCGTCGCCTGCATGCCGGGGCCGAGCTCGCGCAAGCCGAGAAGGCGGCAGGCGGAGGCGAACGCGTTCTTCGGGAAGCGCTCCGCCGGGACGATGTTCTCGTAATCCTCCCAGGCGCCGGCGACGAGCGGGTAGCGCTTGTCGTTCTGCCAAGGAAAGGTCCCCGAGTCGACGATGAGGCCGCCGATCGATGTGCCGTTGCCGACGAGAAATTTCGAGGCCGAATGGATCACGATGTCGGCCCCGTGCTCGATGGGGCGCAACAACGCCGGCGACGCAAGCGTCGAATCGACCACGAAGGGCAGATTATGCGCCTTCGCCACCTCGGCGATGCCGTCGAGGTCGACCACTTCACCGGTCGGGTTGACGATCGCCTCGATAATGATGGCGCGCGTGCGCGGCGTGATCGCCGCTGCGATGCGTTCGGGGATCGGCTCGGCAAACGCGCATTTCACGCCGAGGCGCTTGTCGAGGCGCTTCATCAAGCCGAGCGAGCCGCCGAACACCTGGCTCGAGCCGACATATTCGTCGCCGGTCGCGCAGAGCGTGAGCAGCGCGACGAGCCAGGCGGATTGTCCGGAGGCGAGCGCCACGCCCGCGGTGCCCCCTTCGAGCGAGGCGATGCGCCGCTCGAGCGCGGCGACGGTGGGATTCGAGCCGCGCGAATAGGAGAAGCCCTGCCGGCGCATCGCGAAGACGTCGGCGCCGTGCGCCTGATCCTCGAAGACGAAGCCGTTCGTCTGAAAGATGGGCATGGCCCTCGCGCCGGTCGACGGGTCGGGCTCGGCGCCGCCATGCACGGCACGGGTCGCAAACGCGAATGAGGACGAGTTGATCATGGAAGCCCTCCGGCTCCTCCTCGGCAGCTTTTGCGACGAGCCCGGTCCCAGAGAGGCCCGAGCTGCGATCGACTCGAAGAAGGTACGATTCCTCCTTCCGTAACAAGGAGTTCTGGCAAGAGCGACTCGAACGTCGGGAGAAAATTCATCTCCGAACATGGGAGAAATTTGGCAATTCCACCTACTCCCGGCGAATTGAATCGCGTGCCACCGCAGCCTACGTTCCGAGTTCTGTTTATAGTCGGCATCGTTCCGTTATAACGAACGGTGATAGGCGATGCAACGCTTTCTCATGATCAAAGGGGCCCGTATGAGCAGCGCCGCCAGAAGCCTCGTTTTCCCTCCCGTGCTCTCGAGCCGCGAGAAGTTGTCCTCTCGACAGCCACGGGAGAGCGCGTGATGGCCGCGCCCAAGAAGCCTCCTCTCCCAGTAATCTTGATGGCCAACGATCTCATCGATGGCGAGGTGGTGTTCCGCACCGCGACCGGCTGGTCGAGCGAACCGCGCGAGGCCTTGATCGCCGGCAATGCGCAGGCCGCCGATGCGCTCGAAGCCGAAGGCATCGCCGAGATGAGCCGCAACAAGGTCGTCGACGCTTACCTCGTGGATGTCGTTCTCGGCGAGAACGGCCCGCAGCCGCGCCATTTTCGTGAGCGGCTGCGCACGCTCGGACCGAGCATACGGCCCGATCTCGGCAAGCAGGCGCAGAGCGTTATCGAGCCACGAGGCGTGCCGCATGTATCGCTATGACGAGTTCGACTCCCGCTTCGTGCGCGAGCGCGTGCGCGAGTTCCGTGCACAGGTGGAACGGCGCCTCGACGGTTCGCTCACCGAGGATGAATTCAAGCCGCTGCGCTTGCAGAACGGCCTCTATCTGCAACTGCATGCCTATATGCTACGCATCGCCATTCCGTATGGCACGCTGTCCTCGCGCCAGCTCCGGCAGCTCGCGCTCATCGCCGACCGCTACGACCGTGGCTACGGGCATTTCACCACGCGCCAGAATCTCCAGTTCAACTGGCCGAAGCTCAAGGACGTGCCTGACATTCTCGATCTCCTCGCCGATGTCGAGATGCACGCGATCCAGACTTCCGGCAATTGCATCCGCAACGTCACGGCCGATCATTTCGCCGGGGTGGCGGCCGATGAGGTCGAAGACCCGCGCCCGACCGCGGAGCTCATCCGCCAATGGTCGAGCTTGCACCCGGAATTCAGCTTCCTCCCGCGCAAGTTCAAGATCGCCGTAACGGGCGCGGAGCATGACCGCGCCGCCATCAAGGCACACGACATCGGGCTTCGCATCCTGCGCCGGCCGGGAACCGGCGAAATCGGATACGAGGTGATCGTCGGCGGCGGCCTCGGGCGTACCCCGATGATCGGCAAGGTGGTGCGAGAGTTCCTGCCGAGAGCCGATCTCCTCAGCTTTCTCGAGGCGATCATGCGCGTATACAATCTCGAAGGGCGCCGCGACAACAAGTTCAAGGCGCGCGTGAAGATACTCGTACACGAGATCGGCGCGGAGGAGTTCCGGCGGCGGGTCGAGCAAGAATTTGCCGCGCTCGATGGCCCGAGCGTCAATGCCGATCCCGAAGAGGTGAAACGGATCGCCGCCTACTTTGCGCCGCCGCCTTATGAAGAGCTGCCCGAGCGCTCGGTGAAGCTGTCGATCGCAAAAGCCGCGCATCGCGATTTCGCCCGCTTCGTCGAGACGAATGTGTTCGCCCATCGCGTGCCGGGCTACGCGGCGGTCACGATCTCGCTGAAACCCATCGGGGGCGTCCCGGGAGATGCCACGTCCGAGCAGATGCGCATCATTGCCGAGCTCGCCGAACGCTACAGCTTCGGAGAAATCCGCGTCACGTATATGCAGAACCTCGTCCTTCCCCATGTGCGCAATGACGAGCTTTTCGCGCTTTGGGAAGCGCTCGACGCCGCCGAGCTCGCGACCGCCAATGCGAGCCTCGTGACCGACATCATCTCCTGCCCCGGCCTCGATTATTGCTCGCTCGCGACGGCTCGCTCGATCCCGATCGCCCAATCCTTGTCCCGGCGCTTCGCCGATGGCGCGAGGCAGCGCGAGATCGGCCCGCTCGGCATCAAGATCTCAGGATGCATTAACGCCTGCGGCCACCACCACATCGGCAATATCGGCATTCTGGGCCTCGAGAAGAACGGCGCCGAATACTACCAGCTCACGCTGGGCGGGGACGCGACCGAGAATGCCGCGCTCGGCGAGCGACTGGGCCCGGGGCTTGCGGCCGAAGAGGTGCCGGACGCGGTCGAGAAGATCGTGAACGTCTATCTTCAGGAGCGCTCGGTCGGCGAGGAGTTCATCGCGACCTATCGGCGTCTCGGCATCGCACCTTTCCGACAGGCTTTCGAAAAAGGCGTCGAAGGAGACCAGCATGCCGCTCATTGATGCCACGGGCTTCAAACAGAATGGGTTCGCACGAATGACGGAAGGCTGCTCTCTGCCCGCGGGCGACGTGATCTTGCCACTCGAAAAGCTGTCCACTTGGCGCGAGGAGGTGTTCTCACGCGGCGACCGGGTTGGCGTGCACCTTCCGAACACCGCAAGGGTCGACGAGGTCTGGCCTCTTCTCGACGACGTGGCCCTCGTCTCCATCGATTTCCCCTCCTTCGCGGATGGGCGAGGCTTCAGCCTCGCGAGAGGGCTTCGCCAACGCGGCTTTTTCGGCGTCTTGCGTGCCTTCGGCCCGTTGATCGCCGATCAGATGCGCCACGCGCTCGGCTGCGGCTTTGACGAGGTCGAGACTCCGGAAGCCGTCATCGTGCGCCAACCGATCTCGCAATGGCGCGCCGCGCTGGAAACGATCACACTTCGCTATCAGCGCGGAGCCGGCAATGGCCTCAGCATTCTGGATCGCCGTCGCGCGGCGAGGGAGATGGGGCACCGACGTTTCCACTCTGGGCTCGCGCTTGCGCGGGAGTGAACGGAGTGGGTGGGACGCAATCCTTCCCGCTCATCCCCGCGAAGGCGGGGATCCAGTCCCCGCGTACGCGGGGATCACGCGCTACGCTCCATGAGCGTGGGCTCCCGCTTTCGCGGGAGTGAGCGGGGGTGGGGTTGGGTCGCGGTAAGTGAGCTGCGGTGAAAGCGGAGGCTTGCATATGCGGTACCGACCTGAAGGCGACGGCGGCGATACACTCGCTCGCGCGGAGAAAACGGGCGTCGTCGAACCCGGCGTACCACCCGAGGAATACGGCCGCTTCGCGAATCTCGGCCTATTGACGGTCGTGTTGATCCTCGCGGCGCTTTGGCTCGCCTTCCCGCCAATACAACTGTCCGGCCCGACCAACGCCGGAACCGTGCTGGCGCAAAGCTCGCCGGCAACCGACCTGCCGCGCTGAGGCGGCACGAGGAATTACGGTGACAGTGCATTTAATTCTGTCGGAGCCGTCGAAAAAGCTGGGCTCCCGCTTTCGCGGGAGTGAGCGGGAGGTGGTCACCAACGTTTCCGCTCATGCCCGCAAAGGCGGTCATCCAGCTCGCATCGAGGCGCTCTCGAGCCTGCCCATATTTCTCAAGCTCACGGGCCGCCGCGCCGTTATCGTCGGCGACAGCGAGGCCGCGCTGTGGAAGGCCGAGCTCGTGGCGGCCTGCGGCGCCCACGTCGAGGTCTTCGCCGGGACTGGTGTAGAACGCTTTCGTTTGCTTGCCGAAGCGCCACCGCCGGGATCGGTGCGCATGCATGCGCGCGATTGGCGGGAAAGCGACCTTACCGGCGCGGCGATCGCCATCGCGGATCTCGCGACGAACGAGGAGGCGGCGCACTTTGCCGAAGCGGCACGCCGCGCAGGCGTTCCCTTCAACATCGTCGACAAGCCGGACTTCTGTGATCTGCAATTCGGCGCCATCGTCAATCGATCCCCTCTCCTCGTCTCGATCTCGACCGATGGCGCAGCGCCCGTCTTCGCGCAGGCGATCCGCGCCAAGATCGAGGCGCTCTTGCCGCAAGGGCTCAAGCGCTGGGCAGATGCCGCGCGCGCTTGGCGCCCCGCGCTTTCGCGGCTCGGACTCGGCTTTGCCGCGCGGCGTGCCTTCTGGGAAAGCTTTTCGGATTATGCGCTGGCGAAACCCGACGCGATGCCCGACGCGGCTTTGCGCGACGACCTCATCGCAAGCGCGACACGCGCCGAGGCCCTTGGGGCGGCGAGAGGTCGCGTTACCCTCATCGCCGCGCCGTCACCTGATCCCGATCTCCTCACGCTGAAGGCCGTGCGGGCGCTGCAATCGGCCGAAGTCATTCTCTACGACCAGCTCGTCTCCGCCGAAGTGCTCGGCTTCGCCCGCCGCGAGGCGAAGCGGATCATGATCGGCAAGACCGGCGAGATCGACGCGTTAATGCTTCGCCTCGCCCGCCAGGGCAAGCATGTGGTGCGCATCGAGGGCGGCGAACCCCTCGCCTTCGGACGCGCCGGCGAGGAGGTCGAGAGTTGCCGCCGCGGCGGGATCGAGGTCGCGATCGTGCCAGGCGTCACGACGGCGCCCGGTGCCGGGGCATCGCTCGGCATTTCGACTTCGTTCTCCCGCTCTGCGGGAGAAGGAGGCCATCGCGAAGCGATGGTCGGATGAGGACGTCGGGCGCGTGTCACAACTGGGCCCTCATCCGCCCCTCAACCCCTCATCGGCCGCTCCTCCTCGAGGTTGCCAAGCCCGCCCTTCTTCGATAGCCGAACACCCCCATGGATGCGACCGACCGCAAGATCCTCACGCTCCTCCAGGCCGACGCGAGCCTCTCGATCGCCGAGCTCGCCGAGCGCGTGCATCTGTCGCAGACGCCTTGCTGGAAACGCGTTCAGAGGCTCGAGCAGAAAGGCGTCATCACGCGGCGTGTGGCGCTCGTTTCGCCAGAGAAGATCGGGCTTGGCCTCACGGTCTTCGTAGCCATCGAGACGAACGATCATTCATCCGAATGGCTCGCGCGCTTCGCCGAGACGGTCTCGGCGATGCCCGAGGTGATGGAGCTTTATCGCATGGCGGGCGAGGTCGATTACCAATTGCGCGTCGTCGTCGCCGACATGGCGGCCTATGACCATTTCTACAAGCGCCTCATCGCCGCGATGCCCTTGAAGAACGTCACCTCGCGCTTCGCGATGGAGCGCATCAAGCAGACGACCGCGCTCCCGGTGCCGGGCGCGCCTGCGGTTGCGGCCAGGAAGTAGGCGAGGCGCCCCTTCTTCTCCCGCGCTCTTCGCGCGGGAGAAGGAAGGGCACCGCGCTCGTGCGGAAACCCCAGAAGAGGTGGTTCGATCCTTGGCGAATCGGCTAAGCTGCAAAATCCGATTCCCCCGTCACGAGCACCTCCATGCCTGCAGATTTCCGTTTCACCTCGGCGCAAGCGGTCGCGCGCGAGGCCGGCCAGCTCATCCGCCGACGTTTCCAGGACAAATCCTCGTTCAAGCTCTCCTTCAAAGGGCACCAGGATTATTTGACCGAGGTCGACGGCGAGGTCGAGGAGCTTGTCGTCTCGCGCCTGCGAGCGCTTTTCCCGGAAGACACGTTCATCGGTGAGGAAGGCGAACGGAAAGAATCGGCGAGCGTCTGGGTCATCGATCCGATCGACGGCACGGCGAATTTCGCCAGGGGCATCGCGCATTTCTGCATCTCGATCGCCTATCTGCTCGCCGGGAAGCCGCTGATCGGCGTGATCTACGATCCGATGCGCGACGAGCTGTTTTGCGCGGCCGAGGGCGACGGCGCCTCGTTGAACGGGGAGCCGATCAAGGTGTCGGGCCTTGCCGACATCCGCTCCTCGACTGTCGAGATCGGCTGGAACAATCGCAGCGGAATGCCTGCCTTTCTCGCGCTCGTCGATAAGGTCGCTGTGGGGTCCGGCGCCGGCATGATCCGTTCGGCCTCGGGTGCGCTCGGCATGGCCTATGTGGCGGCAGGGCGCATCGACGCCTATGTGGAGAACCACATCAACGCCTGGGACGTTCTCGCCGGGCTGGTGCTCGTGCGCGAGGCCGGCGGCTATGTGAGCGATTTCCTCGCCGGCGACGGCTTGACGAAGGGCAATCCCGTTCTCGCCTGCACGCCCAAATTGCGCAACGTGCTGGTCAAGGCTTCGGGCATCGGCAAGGTGGGGTGAGCCGTTGTCGCAACGGTCAAGTAAGTCTTTGAAGTATCCGAACTGCTTTAGGGGGAGGGGGTAGACAAGGCCCTCTGAAGCAGCGCCGAAAAGTTCAAACTTTTCAGCGTCTCGGCTGCATTATCGGAAACTCCTCTCTTAGCAACATGGTTTTCGGTCATAGCTACGCCCGCATCTTTAGTGAAGCTCAGCGTCAAAATCATGTCTTGGGTTCGCTTAGCTCCAAATGTAGCGCTCCCTGTCCACTTTGTTGATGCGACCGTGTATGTAGTTCCAATATCAGCTCCATAAAAGACGGTAAGTTGTGCTATGTATTGGAAGCTATTATCTCCTGCCTTAATACTACCAAGCTCCATTACATCGCCATTTAGAGGGGATAAGAAGCGTCTTATCCAATCTTCTATTCTTAAATTCTTGGTAACATCATACTGGTAACTTGCGGGCGAGCCCCTACATATTTCCTGAAACTCTGCCTTGAATCTAGGATTGAAAAAAACGTGAGAGTGCAAAAAATAGACGACGAGCCCTTGGGTAGATCCTGTGGCGTCGAAATTAGCAGCGGGCAGGCCGGCAGCCGCTGCTAGCGATTCGTTTAATTGAAAAAGATGCTTCTTCGGATTATTATTTGATTTGAACGAGCCGCCAACACCCACATCGAATTGAAGTGTGTTTTTGGGCTGGAGCTGAATGCTCATTGCCCACTTAGTCGGATCGAAAGGTGTATTTGGCTTTATAGGCTTCATCGTCGGATCGGATTGCCGCCCCGTGGCAATCTCGTAGGCAATATTCAGAAACGCTTGTCGAGTCTGGCAAACAGCGTCGTCAACGATTTTTTCGACTGGTAGGTCTTCCTCATCCGGGAGCGGCTGTACACTAGCGCAACCCGTGATACCTCCAACTGTAATTAGCGCAATACCCCACTTGCATAAGCTCATGACCATGTCCCCTCGCTAACTTTTGTTAGAATTGCAACTTTGAAGTTTTATGTCAAATGGACGCGGGGAGATTTGCGATACTAGAGTTTTTGAGGGGTGGCCAAAGCCGGACTAGTCTGCGGGATGAGCTCCTGTAAATACCTCAGAACGCCAACGTTACTGCTTAGGTAATTTGTTCTGACGCTTGCCGTTTTCCTTCCTGCTCGCCACTAGCTCGCATAGCCACGGCCCTAAGCACGCTTCGCGTAGATTTTCTCCTTCTACCTGGGTAGAGTATGCGTGGTGAAGCAAGACGCTCTGATCGACGCCAAGAACGAGGTCCGCATCCGGCAGGACCTGGTGCTCACCGCGCTCGGCAAACGTCCCGCCGACAAGGCTTTGCGGGTCGGGCGGTTCTTCGACGTGCATACCCGTTCCTGGAACGAGGATTGGGAGATCATCATCAAGGGTCGGCGTATCGCCTTCATCGGGCCGGCCGGCGCCTACCAGGGCGAGGTGACGGGGCGCTTCCACGAGCCGGCCCTCAGCGCCGTTCCGGGGTTCGGCGAAGTCCACAAACACATCGAGAGCTCGCATCTCACGCCCGAATGGGAGGCCGCGCTCGTCTTGCCGCGCGGCAACACCTGGACCTGCGAGGCGAGCCATGAGTTCTCCAACGTCAACGGTCCGCACAATCTTGAATTCTGGCTCGAGGCGCGCCGGCGCGGCTCGCCCTTGAAAATCTTCCCGTTGCCAGGCTCGGCCGTGCCGCCCACCGCCTATGAGCGAGGCGGCGGTTATTTCGGCTTCGACGAGCAAAAAAAGTTCATGGCCGAAAGCCTGATGGTCGCCGGCCTCGACGAGGTGATGGACTGGCCGGCGGTTTGGAACCCCGAGAACCCCTCCTATGGCCGGCTCTGGGGCATGATCGAGGCGACCTTCGCGGCACGCGGCGTTGTCGAAGGGCATGGGTCCGGCTTGCGCGACCTTGCGTCGATCAACGCCTTCGCGGCCGCAGGGCTTGCGTCCGATCATGAGGTACAAACGCCGGAGGAGACCTGGGACAAGCTGATGCGCGGCCTCTTCGTGGAGCTTCGCATCTATGCCATGCCGGAGATCATCCGCTTTCTCATCGCGAAGGGTCTTGCGGATTGGTCGCAGATCGGTTTCACCACGGATGATCGCAGCGCCTCGCACACAATCGAGCTCGGGGCGAGCGATCACAATGCGCGCCTCGCGATCGAGAGCGGGCTCTCGCCCGAGATCGCCATCCAATGCGCCACGATCAATCCGGCGCGGCATATGCGGCTCACGCCGTTCGTCGGAAGCTTGTCGCCCGGGCGCTTCGCGGATGTTGTCCTGCTTTCCGATGTCGCCACGCTTGAGATCGAGAAGGTTTGGGCCGACGGCACCCAGATCTCGGAGGGCAAGCATTATCTCGGAAAGGTGCCGCGCATCAAATGGCCCGCCTGGGCGACGAACACCGTCAACATTCCCCGCAAGCTCACGGCCCAGGACTTCGCGCTGCCGGCCAAGCCGGGGCGCGAGACCATGCGCGCAGCCGTTATCCGCCCCTTCCACTGGCATCCCGAGTTCTACACGATCGAGCTGCCAGTACGGAACGGCGCGGTCGAACGCGACCTCTCCGAGAACATCACCAAATTCGCGATCGTCGACCGCTACTCGGGCGAGGGCAAGGTCGCGAAAATGTTCTGGAGGGGCTGCGGGCCGCGCACACCGGAGACGGCGCTTGCCTGCTCGGTCGCGCATGATCAGCACAACATCTGGGTCGTGGGCTCATCGGACGCCGCGATGGCGCAGGCCGTGAACGCGCTCGTGGATATCCAAGGCGGCTGGGCGCTGGTGCGCGAGGGCGAGCTCGTCGCCACGGTTCGCTTCGAGGTCGGCGGGCTCATGACCTGCCGCCCCGCCGAAGAGCTCGACGCCGAGATGCAGCATCTCTATGCAGAGGCCCGCAAGGTCGACTGGATGTACGAGCCGACCTTCCGGCCGCGCTGGTATCCGGGCTTCCCCGAGCGGCTGATGTTCGCGACACTCACTTGCGCGCCCTGGACCTGGGTCTTGGTCGCACCAACCGACGAGGTGCCGCAAGGCTTCGTCAACGTGCAGACCGGCGAGACGCATGAGGTGGTGTGGTGAGGGCTCTCACGCCACGCACGAGCCTTAAGGTCTGCCGAGGATTTCGCGCGAAGGGGACATGAGATGAACGACGAGGTCGCGATCGAAGCTCGGGCGCCCCACGGTTTTCTCGATCGGATGTTCCATCTTTCCGACCGCGCGAGCTCGCTGCCGCAAGAGGCGATCGCGGGTGCCACGACTTTCGCGGCGATGGTCTACATCGTCGCCGTCAATCCCGCCATCATGTCGAATGCCGGCATGGATCGCGGCGATCTCGTCATCGCGACGGCGCTCGCCGCCATTTTCGGCTCGGTGATGATGGGGCTTTGGGCCAATTTGCCGCTCGCGGTCGCTCCCGCGATGGGTTCGAACGTGATCTTCACTTATGTGATCGTGAAGCAGATGGGCGCGCCCTGGCAGGGAGCGCTCGCCATGGTGGCCTTCACGGGCGTCGTCTTCCTCATCCTCTCGCTCTCGAAGCTGCGCGAGAAGGTCGCGAAGGAGGTGCCCGAAGCCTTGAAGGTCGGCATTCAGGCGGCCGTCGGCACGCTGATCGTCTTCATCGGCTTGCGGGGCGCCGGCTTCATCGTCGCCAACTCCTCGACCTATGTGGCGCTTGGCTCGTTAAGGAACCCGCCCGTTCTGCTCACCATGGCCGGCATCCTGCTCGCGCCGATCCTCGTCGTTCGCAAGGTGCCGGGCGCACTCATCATCGCGATCGCCGTGATCACGCTCGTCGGCTTCTTCGTTCCCGCGAGCGAGGGCAAGATGGTGACGACGGCGCCCGCTTCCGTGCTCGCCTGGCCGAAATGGCCTTCGAGCACCTTCGGCCAGCTCGACTTCAAATGGTTGTTTTCGCATTTCATCATCGCGCTGCCGCTCTTGTTCTACTTCATCTGCGCCGAGTTCTTCTCGACCCTCGGCACCCTGATCGGCGTCACCGGCGCCGCCAATCTGCGCACGCCCGACGGCTCGATCCCGAGCGCCACGGCCGCCTTCGCGACCGACGCCACTTCGAGCATCGTCGGCCCGATTCTCGGCACCTCGGTCGTCACCGCCTACATCGAATCGATCACCGGCGTGCAGGCGGGCGGCCGCACCGGCCTCACCTCGCTCGTCGTCGCGGCCTTCTTCGTGCTTGCGCTCTTCTTCTGGCCCATCTTCGTGATCGTGCCGCCGCAGGCGACCGCGCCGGCGCTCGTGCTGGTCGGCGTCCTCATGATGCAGGGGCTTGCGCGCATCGACCTCACCGATCTCTCGAACGCCATCCCGATCGTGCTCACCTTGCTGGTGACGGTGCTCACCAATAACCTCATCAACGGCATGGCGCTCGGCACGCTGAGCCT
>Ga0213876_10001770_pt1 | contig 13089 bp, 11 predicted proteins | sample BarmaccomBMRX_R9_FD_160113 | JGI IMG/M metagenome (GOLD analysis project Ga0213876, IMG submission 160113) | Root-associated microbial communities from Barbacenia macrantha in rupestrian grasslands, the National Park of Serra do Cipo, Brazil - RX_R9 | ecosystem: Host-associated > Plants > Roots...
ACGCAACCACTTCCATGCCAAAGACTTTCGCGTATTCGGCCATGCGTTTGCCCGTCCTGCCCAGACCCAGAAGTCCAAGCGTCTTACCGGACAGCGTCATCCCCGTCGTGGACTGCCACCCGCCGTTGCGTACGCGCCGATGTTCTTCGGCCAGATTGCGTACCGTCGCGATCAGCAAGCCCCAGGCAAGCTCGGGGGTGGCGTCGCGAACGGAACGGAATCGGGGATTGGTGAAATCCGAGTGCACCACCAGGACGCCGCGCTCGCTGGCCGCGGCGATGTCCAGATTGGGCAGCGTTCTGCCGACGATGGTGATCAGCTTCAGGTTCGGCAGCCGCTCGATGAGCGTTCGCGGCAGCGCCATCCGCTCGCGCATCGTGCACAGGACATCGAACGGCCGCAGCGCCTCGACGGCTTCCTCCTCGGACAAATGCCGGTCGAAAACGGTTATCTCAGAACGGGTCTCCACCGGTGACCAGTCGGCCAGGTCGAGGGCCACCCCGGGATAGTCGTCGAGTATCGCCACTCTGGGCATGTGATCTCCTGTCTCCGCCGTGCCCGTCCATTGGATTGTGCCGAGGCGGCGCACGCATTCGCCAGCAACATCGTGAGCGCTCTACGTTGGACATTGTGTTGCGATATGCCGTGACGTCGATCGCCACAACGGCGATAGCCGCCGTTGCGGTAGCCGGATCGGCCGCGGCTCAACCGCCGGCCACCGAAGTCGTCACCGTGGTGCCCGTCGGGTCCAACGGCCAGCCGATCAACGGCTACCAGGAGGCATCGTCGCCGGGCAACGTGACCGAGGTCAGCGACTGCACGACTCCGTCGCCATCGGCAGTGGCGGCCGACATCTACTACTGCTCGCCCAGCGCTGCCGGGGCCGGCACGTGCTGGCCCGCGACGGCCGGATCCCTGTTGTGTGTGGACGATCCGTGGGACAGGCGCCTGCATCGGGTGACCTACGGCGGGCAGCTCCCACAGGTGCAACCCACGGCCACACCAGACCCCTTCGCGCTGCAGCTCGACGACGGCACACACTGCCTGTTGCGCAACGGCGGCGCCTGGGGCACCCGCGATGACGGGTACGTCGGCGTCTACGACTGCGGTGCCCTCGCCGTCCTATGGCTGCCCAGCCAGGGGGCTGGGACCTGCATCGACCGTTCCGCGCCGGCCTGGACGGTCAAAATCGGTGCCCTGGGCGCACCGACCGACCACCTGCCGGCGCCGCAGATCCGGGCGGTCAAGACCGCGTGGTTGGGCGGAGCTTGAGAAGCCCTCCGGCCAAACCGTTGCGACGCCCGAAGATCTGCTTATAGTCAGGACACATCGAAATTCGTGCTGGCCTAGGAGCGTAAGCGATGGGCGCAACCACCATTCCGCGAGTACCGCTACGCCGTGTGGACCGTTTCTTCATCAACGGCGAATGGGTCAAACCCAGTTCGGACGCAACCATTCAAGTCATGGACTCGGGCACCGAGGAACTGTACTTCGAAGTTCCGGAGGCGCAGCCCGGCGACATGCATGCGGCCATCGGGGCCGCGCGGCGTGCCTTCGATCACGGTCCGTGGCCGCGGATGACGCACGCGGAGCGTGCCGACTACCTGCGTTCGATCGCGGCCGGGCTCGAAGCCCGCACGGCTGACCACGGCCAGATGTGGCCGCGGGAATCCGGGGTCCTCTTTTCGCTGGCGCAGTACTCCGCCCTGGGCGACGCGGGCACCTTCAGGTTCTACGCCGACCTGGCCAACGACTATCCGTTCGAAGAACCCTACGAGCCGAGTCCACTGGGGCTGGCCGGCGGCGGATTCGGTCTGCTGGTGCGTGAGCCCGTCGGCGTCGTGGGCGCGATTGTGCCCTGGAACGGGCCGCTGTCACTCATCGTGTCCAAAACCGCTCCCGCGCTGCTGGCCGGGTGCACGGTGGTGCTCAAGGTCTCTCCCGAGGCGCCCGGTGCCGGCTACCTGATGGCCGAGATCGCTGAAGACGTCGGTCTGCCGCCCGGCGTGCTGAACGTGATCACGGCCGACCGCGAGGTTTCCGAGCTACTGGTCCGCGATCCGCGCATCGACAAGGTCGCGTTCACCGGATCCACCGCCGCGGGGCGCAAGATCGGCGCGATCTGCGGCGAGCGGGTTGCCAGATGCACCCTTGAACTCGGCGGCAAGTCAGCGGCGGTGATCCTCGACGACGCGGACCTGGGCACCGCGGCGGCGAAGCTGGCGGGCGCGGAGTGCCTGTTGTCCGGCCAGGTCTGCGCTTCGCTCACCAGGATTGTGGTGTCGCGCAGCCGGCACGACGAATTCGCCGATGCGCTTGCCGCGGCGTTCTCGGCGATACAGGTTGGCGACCCCTTCGACGCGTCGACCCAGATGGGTCCCCTCGCAATGGAACGTCAGCGCGACCGCGTGGAGCGCTATATCGCCCGGGGCATCGAAGAGGGCGCCACGCTGGTCACCGGCGGCGGGCGGCCCAAGCACCTCAAACGCGGCTACTACGTCGAGCCGACAGTGTTTTCCAACGTCGACAACAAGCAGGTGATCGCGCGGGAAGAGATCTTCGGACCAGTGCTGAGCGTGCTACCGGCCGACGACGACAATCACGCGATCGATATCGCCAACGACACGATCTACGGACTCAACGCCGCGGTGTTCACCCCGGACATTGCCAGGGCCCGCGACGTCGCGGGCCGACTGCGCTCAGGCACCGTGGGCCACAACAACATGCGCATGGACATGGCTACTGCCTTCGGCGGATTCAAGCAATCGGGAATCGGGCGCGAGGGCGGCCGCGAAGGCCTGCTGCCGTACCTCGAAACCAAGACCCTGCTGCTCGACGAAGCGCCACCGCGATATCAGCGCTGAGACTCAGCTGACTGGGCGCCTCAACGCCACTTGATGCCGCACCCGATCGACGGCCGCTGATCGGGGTCGACCGGTTGCCCGGCAAGCACAGCGTCGACCGCCGCGCGGACGTCGGCCGCCGTCACCGGTAGCTCGTTTCGCGGCCGGGAATCGTCGAGCTGGCCGCGGTAGACGAGTCGACGCTCACCGTCGAAGACGAACGTGTCGGGTGTGCAGGCCGCCGAGTAGGCGCGGGCGACGTCTTGGGTCTCGTCGTAGAGGTACGGAAACGTCCAGCCGTGGCGCCGGGCCTCGGTCACCATCTGATCGGGCCCGTCCTGCGGGTAGGTGGCGACGTCATTGCTCGAGATGCCGACCATCGCGACGCCCTGATCGGCAAGGTCCCGGCCAAGCGCGGCCAGACCGGCAGCGACGTGCTGGACGTACGGGCAGTGGTTGCAGATGAACGTGACGACAAGCGCGGGACCGGCGAGCTCGTCGAGGCTGACCGTGCCGCCGGTCGCCGGCTCGGGCAACGTGAACGACGGCGCGGGCGTGCCGAGGGCGAGCATGGTGGACTCGATGGCCATGCCCGCCAGCGTAGCGACGACCAGGCCGCATGTCCCGAGCGGAACGAATTATCCTGTGCGCCAAAGGGATTCGTGTCAACCCGTGCGCCCGCGACGGACGGCGTCTTCCAGCAGGTCGCCGGCGCGGGCCAGGCTCTGCGCGGCTGTGGTCATCTGGCTTGCCACCTCCCGTGCTCGAGTGGCGCAGTGCGGAGCCAGAACCGTCTGCAGGTCATCGACCAGGGAGTCGAACGTGCTGTCGTAGAACGCCCGCCCCAAACCGACTTGCAGTCTCGTCACGCCGGCTGCCCACACCGGTTGATCCAGCCAGAACGACATGATCAAGGTGGGCATCCCGGCCCGCAGACCGGCGGCAGTGGTGCCTGCGCCCCCGTGGTGCACGACAGCGCGGCAAGCCGGAAAAATGGCCGCGTGGTTGACCGCGCCGACAACCTTCACGTCGTGGGAGTCCGGGGTGTCGGTGAGATCATTCGGGCCGCTGCAAATCAACGCGCGCTCGCCTAACTCCAGACAGGCCCCGCTGAGCACGGCGACGGTCTCGTCGGGGGAGGGGATCGGGGTGCTGCCGAAGCCGAAGTAGATCGGCGGCGTTCCGTCGGCGATCCACGACAAGACCTCGTCGTCGGCCTCGGCCGGCAATCCCAACGTCAGCGCGCCAACCAACGGCCGTGCGGGTCCATGCTGATCCGATTGCACCCATTGGGCTACCGGGCCGGGCAGGCAGAGCTCGTCGTAGGCCTGGATCTCAAGCGAGGCCGAGGGTCCGGTTGCGGCCGGCAATCCCAGGGCATGGCGTTGAGCGTCGTCGGTCTGCTTCGCTATGACCGCGGCCGGGCCTTCAGATATCCAAAGCCGGGCGGGAAAGACATGCAGCGCGGCCAACGCTATGCCGTAATACTCCGCGACGTTGGCGGCCACGCCCTGTTCGTTGAAGCCCGCCACCAGCAGGTCGGCCCCCTCCGTCAGCGACTTCAGCGTCGCGGTCTTCTCCGCCTTGACCTGCCCGACATGCTCCATGACGGTGGAAAACATGCCGATCGGGTTGCGCAGCGCGGTCGATGGGTCGCCGACCAGATCGCCGGCCGTGGCCAACTCCTTGCGCGAGTCCGGGCCGTAGGCGACCGCGGCAAGCCCGGCCGACTCGACGAAACCCAGCAGGTTGGGGGGAACCGCCACCCGCACGTCATGGCCTCGGCCCAGCAACTCGCGGGCGACGGCAGCCACGGGTTCGACATCGCCGCGAGTTCCATAGCCGACCACGACAATTTTCATCGACCGGAACTTTATCTGGCGGGCAGGTTGGCGGGGCCAGGCGGGGACGGTCCGTGCGAGGTTCACCCCCAGTTGGCCCTGCGGTGTTTAATGCCACGGCAATTCAGCAGTGCCAGAACGAGATCCGGCGCGTGGGCGCTAGCATTGTCGAACATTCGCAGCAAGGCTGCGGCGTTGCCAGGCAACTTTGTTACCGGCGCGTTGAAAACGAAGATGCGGAGCCGGGATCTGGCTACGCTGTAGGCGCATCCGGATCGATACGCGAACGGGGAGAGGGGCGGGGTGTCACATCTATTCGTGGCTCCCGAGTGGCTGACGTCGGCGGCAGCGGACTTGGAGAACCTTGGCTCGTCGCTCACTGCGGCGAACGCGGCGGCGGCCGTTCCGACCAGCGGGATTGCCGCCGCTGGCGGTGACGAGGTTTCCCAGGCGATCGCGGCGGTATTCGGTGGGTTCGGTCAGGAGTATCAGACGGCCAGCGGCGCGGCCAGCGATTTTCAGCAGCGGTTCGTCCAACTGATGAGCTCGGCGGCTTGGTCATATACCGCCGCCGAGGCGGACAGCGCGAATCCGCTCCAGATGATCGTCCAAGACGCATTGGGCGTCATCAATTTCCCCACCGAGTTGCTGCTGGCGCGCCCGCTGTTCGGCAACGGCGGTGACGGGACGGCGGGAAGTCCCCAGGGTGGGGCCGGCGGCCTGTTGTGGGGCAACGGCGGTGATGGTTACTCCTCGACGACGGCGGGAGTCGCCGGCGGGACCGGCGGTAATGCCGGATTGATCGGCAATGGTGGTATGGGCGGCACCGGCGGCCCCGGCGCGCCCGGTGGCGCCGGTGGTAGCGGCGGCTGGCTGTTCGGTGGCGGCGGCTGGGGCGGACAGGGCGGCACCGGCACGACGCTCGGGGGACAAGGCGGGATCGGCGGCGACGCGGGTCTGCTCGGGTGGGGCGGCACCGGCGGCGGCGGCGGAAACGGAACCGGCGGCTTTGGCGGCGCCGGGGGCCGCGGCGGCTGGATGTTTGGGCCGTCCGGAAACAACGGGCCGGCTGGAACCAACCCGGGCGACGCATCCGTCGGGCTGTACATGTATTCCGGCACCGAGGCCATTGTCAACGTCTCCGTCAACGGCGGCCAGACCATTCCCGTGCTGGTGGACACCGGATCCACCGGTCTCGTCATCCCGTGGCAGGACATTGGCTTCTGGCACTTGGGCCTGCCGACCGGGATCGGTATCAGCGGCTACAGCGGGGGCATCGACTACGTCTACCTCACGTTCCACGCGCCGGTGGACTTCGGGAACGGCGTCGTCACCGCCCCGACCGATGTCGACGTCGTACTGTTCGCCTTCCCTACGTCCCTGTCGGCCGCAATCAACCACGGCTGGACGTTCCAGCAGTACTTCGAGCCCGACGGGGTCGTCGGCGTCCTGGGCCTGGGACCGAACTCGGGGGGGCCGGGTCCCAGCGTCGCCACCCAGCAACTGCCCGGCGGCATGAACGAGGGCGTGCTGATCAACGAGCCCGGCGGCAAGCTCGAGTTCGGCACCAATCCCGGAACCCCGATCGCCACCCTGGGCGGAGCGCCGATCACGGACGTGGCAGTACAGATCGGGACGGGTGCGCCCAAGATCGTCACCAGCGCCACGATCGACTCCGGCGGCGTCTACGGCACCATGCCACAATCCGTCCTGTCGGCGAGTGGTCTCTCCGGAATTCCGGACGGCACCGTCATTAGCGTCTACACCCCGGACGGCAGCACGCTGCTGTACCAATACACGGTGGCCGGGAACGCCCCCGAGACGATCTCGTCGGGCATTATGAACACCGGCTACATCCCCTACGCGGAGAAGTCGATATACATCTCGTACCAGCCCGCCGACTTCGGGACAATCACGATCAACACCGCGTGATGCCCGTCGGCTCTGTCCTTACTTGAGCCGGTTGGCCGCGAACGTCGCCGCCTGGGTGGTCATCCCGGACTGGATGTAGGACACGTGCGCCATGATGTTGCCGCCGCCCGAGCAGATCGGGTCGTCGGGGGCGCACAGGCTGATGGTCTTCCCGCCGTACAGCGGGCTGATCGTGGGCAGCGGTTGGCCGCCGTACAGCGCGCTGGAGAATCCGCTGGTCGGTTCGCCGAACAGGGCAACAGCGGCCACATGATCGGCGACAGGGGCCGGCATCGCGTTGGTGGCCAAGTCGATGACCGTCGCGCCCTGGGAATATCCGCCGAGCACGATCTTGGTGTTCGGGCAGCCGGCGACGGTGTTCTGGATGTGAGCGCTCGCATCGGCGGAACCGGCCGCCGAGCTGCCGTGGTAGTCGTCGTTGGCCGGGTAGTTGACCGCGTAGGCGCTGAGCGACTTTCCGCCAACCTGCGAGGTCAGCGAATCGACAAAGGCCTGGCCGACATCGGCGAGACCGGGCTCCTGATGGGTGCCGCGGGCGTACACCACCTCTACGTCGGAGCAGGGGTCGGCGGAGGCGGCAGGGGCGTAGACCGGCGCGCTGAGCAGCGCCCACGTCATTACGACCGAGACGCCGACAAAGCGAGCAAGGCTGCGTGCAGTCATGTCCAAATGCTTACACATCGCCCTAAGGCGCGGCCGGGGGACCGCCGGCTATCGGCCTGTCCGGAGTTAGCCGCGCCGCAATCCGGGGTATCCGCGCGGACATGGGGTGGGTAACAGCACACGCATTCGCGATCTCGGCCGGGCTGCTGGCGGCCTTCTTTGCCGCCGTGGGGATCGTCGTTCGGCAACGAGCCGCCCAGGACGTTCCCTCCGGCGACGCCCTGTCCGGGACGATGACGAGCCTGGTTCGGGAACCGTCGTGGTGGATAGGGACTCTCGCGGCCGCCGGCGGCTACGTGTTTCAGGCCCTCGCCCTGGCCCACGGATCGTTGCTCTTGGTCCAGCCGCTGCTGGTGTCGTCGTTGCTGTTCGCGTTGCCGATGAGTGCCAGGCTTTGCCACCAACGGGTCAGCTGGGCCGACTGGGGCTGGGCCGCGCTGTTGACGGCCGCCCTTTCGGTCTTCGTGCTCGTCGGCCAGCCGCGTGAGGGACACAACCGCCCGCCGGTGCCGGCGTGGACCATCGCACTGGTGATCACGGTGCCTGTGGTGCTCGGCTGCGTCGGCGCGGCCCGCCGCACGGCCGGCCGCACGCGCGCAATGCTGCTGGCGGTCGCCGTGGCTGTCCTGCTCGGCATGATCGCCGTCTTGACCAAGATCTGCACGCACCGCTTCGCCATGGGCGGCTGGCACGAGCTGCTGACCGCCCCCGCTCCCTACCTGCTGGTCGCGCTTGCCGTCACGGTAACCGTGGTGCAGAACTCCGCGTTCCATGCCGGTGCCCTGCAGACGTCGGTGCCGATCATGTTGGTCGGCGAACCGGTCATCGCGGTACTGCTCGGCGTGGTCGTGCTCGGTGAACACCTGGCAGTGCGAGGCTCGGCGGCTCTGGCTCTGGCCGCGGCGGTAGCGGCGATGGTCGCGGCGACCGTCGCGCTAGCCCGCGAACAGGGAGCCGAGCCGGACGATGCGCCCACCTCGAGCGAGGATGCATCCGCCGTCACAGCTTGGAGCCCAGCCCCGCAATCAAATTGATGGTGACTGCCAGGACGACGGCGCCGAGCAGATAGGACAGCAGCGCGTGGCGCAACACGGTCGCCCTGATGGACGTCAATCCGATCTCGGTGTCTGACACCTGGAACGTCATCCCGACGGTGAACGCCACATAGGCAAAGTCGCGGAAGCGCGGCGGCTCCGGGTCGTGGAAGTTGATCCCGCCGGGCTCGTCGGCGTAGTACAGCCTCGCGTAGTGCACGGTGAACAGCGTGTGCACGGCGAACCAGGACGCCGCGACGGTCAGGACGCCGACGATGGCGGCCGCGAAGGCTTCGCCGCCGCTACGCGAACTGGCTGCCACCACGTAGCCGACCCCGCCCAGACTTGCGACGCTCGCCGACACGATGACCGCCTCGGTGACCGGTCGTGTTGGGTCCTCCCTGTTCACGTATCGGCAAGTCTGCTCGGCATCCATGCCGCCCAGGAGGAGGCGCGTCCAGGCCACATACACGCCGGCGGTGACGACCCAGCCGGCCAGCGCGAATCGCCAGCCCACAATGTTCCCGACCAGGACCGCCACGGCAAGTCCAAGGACGGTGGCAATCAGTATCCGAACTGCGACGGTGTCGCGGGACAACCTCACCAGGGATTCCATGATCCCGATCTCATCATCACGGCTCCCCTCCGGTCTAATGTTCCAATCGATGCGTCGTTCCTGGACTTGGACATTCGATCTACCGCCGGAGCAGCTGTGGCCGGTGCTGGCCGATACCGCCCGCTTCAACGAGGCGTTGGGACTGCCGCCCTACACCCTGGAGAACACGCTGCAGGACGACGGCACGGTCCTGCGCCGCGGGCAGGGCAAGGTCGCGGGCTTCATGCTCGAGTGGGAGGAGCGACCCTACGAGTGGATCAGGGGCCGGCACTTCCGCCAGTCGCGCGTTTTCACCAAAGGCCCATTCCGCCGCTTCGGCCCGGTATTCGACCTCGATCCCGACGGGCAAGGCGGCTCGAAGGTCACCTACGCGCTCGAATGGGAGCCGCTGACCTTGGTCGGCCGCGTGTTCGGCGCGCGGCTGGCGGCCCAGGCCGGCGAGAACGTGGGAAAGCGCGTCGTGGAGGCCGTCACTTTTGCTCGTGGTGACCACGCGACCGGGCGGCTGACGCCGTTCGAGCTGCCGGAACCCGCGCTGCCACACGGCGCGCGTGAACGGGCCACGGCGATGGCGGCTGACATAAACCGCAGCCCGTACGGCAATGGCCTAGGCACCCGGTTGGCCGACTTGGTGCTGCATGGCATGGCCGCCGATCTCGCCTATATCCAGCCCAAGGCGCTCGCCAGAGAGCTCGGCGTGTCTCCCCGTGAGGCGATCGAAGGTTGCCTGGCGGGGGTGAAGGCCGGGCTGCTCGCGATGAAGTGGGGCCTGCTTTGCCCTAACTGCCGAGGAGCCAAGCTCAGCGTCAGCACGCTCGCCGAACTGCCGCACGGCGCGCACTGTTCGACCTGCAACATCGACTACGACCGCGATTTCGAGCGCAACGTCGAACTGTGGTTCGCGCCGGCGCCGGCGGTGCGCCCGGTTCCCGACGGCGGTTTCTGCCTGTCCGGCCCGATGGGGACCCAGCACGTCGCCGTGCAGGTGCTGTTGGCTGCGGGGGAGCGGCGCGAGGTGGCCGTTGACCTGCCTGCGGGTTCCTATCGGCTGCGCACGCTGCATCCCGGCGGTTCCGCCGATGTCGAGTACGAGTCCGGAGCTTTTCCGGGCCTGCACATCACCGAGGCGGGCGTGGAGGCCTGCGAGCAAGACAACGAACCGGGCAGCGTGACATTCGTGAATAAGACCAGCGTCGAGTTGGCGGCTTTGATCGAGGAGCGCACCTGGGCGCGTGAGACGCTGACGGCACCGGAGGTGATCTCGCTACAGGCGTTCCGCGATTTGTTCGCCGAGGCGACGCTGCGGCCGGGCGACGACGCGGGCATCAGCCAGGTCGCGCTGCTTTTCACCGACCTGCGAGGCTCGACTGCGCTTTATGAGCGGGTGGGGGATGCCACGGCGTACAACATCGTGCGCCAGCATTTCACGCTGCTGGCTGGGATCGTGCGCGAGCACGACGGCGCGGTGGTCAAGACGATCGGCGACGCGGTGATGGCCTCGTTCGACGACCCCGCGCAGGCGGTGCGTGCAGCGCTCGCCATGCAGGCGCAGATCGGCTCGACGGCACACGCGGGCGAGGATCTTGTCCTGAAGGTGGGCATCCACGCGGGGCCGAGCGTGGTCGTGACGCTGAACGACCGGCTCGACTACTTCGGCTCGACGGTGAACATGGCCGCTCGCCTGCAGGGGCAGAGTGCGGGCAACGACGTCGTGTTGTCGCACGCCGTGGCGAGCGATCCCGCGGTGCAGGAAGTACTGACCAGCTTGCCGCAGCGCCAAGAAACGGTCGCGCTCAAGGGGTTCGCCGAACCCGTCGGCTTCCTGCGGCTGGTGGACACGGCTGTGTGACCAATTACGTTGTGCGCCAATGGTTTAGCAATTCATCCGACTCGGTCGACTGATCAGGCCGGGCGGCCCATCCCGGTCGGCGGCGCCGACCAGATCGAGCTGCATCCAAGCGACGTCATGCCAACTGCCGTGCTTCCATTCGACGCGCCGGTAGAGCCCGGCGTCCTGGAACCCGAAGGACCGATGAAATGCGTTGCTGGCCTCGTTGGGTTGGGTGATACCGGCAAAGGCGCGCCGGTATCCGCGTTCGGTGAGCCGGCGCAGTAGTTGCGTGTAGAGCTTGCGGCCGCCGCCGCCGCGGTGGTGGTCGAGGTCGACATAGACACCGGTCTCAACCGACCATTGAAAGGAAGGCAGCCGGGCTTTCAACGCGTGCGAGTAGGCCATGCCGATGATCTGGTCGCCCTGTTCCAGGACAAGCCATTCGTGCGACTCTCGATTGGCGGCGATGCGTGCGGCCATCTCGTCCACGCTGGGGACTTCGAGTTCCCAACTGATCGCTGTGTGTTCCACGTAGGGGCGGTACAGGGCAACGCACGCGGCCGCATCCTGCTGGGAAGCCAGGCGCACGAGGCCGCTGATCGCTTGCATGCCAGAAGTCTGCCAGCCGCGGAGCGCGATGGGCTGCGCGCAGGACGCGACGATGGAAGTATCGCGGGAGTGGCCACCAAGAAACCGCAAACGATCTCCTACCCGGCACCCGAGGCGCGCCCGCGCCGGCACGGCGACGTGCCCCTGGATCCCCACGTCATCATCCTGTTCGGCGCGACGGGGGATCTGGCCAAACGCAAGCTGATCCCCGGTCTCGCCTATTTGGAGCAATCGAAACTCGCGCCTGACATCCAGATCGTCGCGACGTCGCTGGAAGACCTCAGCGACGACGAGTTCCGCGACATCGCCAAGAACGCAGTCGATTCGTTCGGTTCCCACGAGCTCGCGCCCGAACAGTGGGCAAACTTCGCGAAAATAATCACCTACGTCCCGCAGGGTGCCGGTCCCGGCGCACTGGCGTCGGCGGTGGATCAAGCCGAAAAACACCTCGGACCGGACGTCCGGCGGCTGCATTACCTGTCGGTCCCGCCTAAAGCCGCGCGGGATGTCATCACCATGCTGCGCGACGCCGATCTCGTCGAGCGCTCACGGGTGGTGATGGAGAAGCCGTTTGGCACCGACTTGGCCAGCGCCGTGGCACTCAACGACTTCGTGCACGAAACATTCGACGAGTCCCAGATTTTCCGTATCGACCATTTCCTGGGCAAGGAAGCTGCGCAGAACATCCTGGCGTTCCGGTTTGCCAACGGCCTGTTCGAACCGATCTGGAACCGCAACTTCATCGACCACATCCAGATCGACATTCCCGAGGCTCTGGGCCTGGATCAGCGGGCGAATTTCTATGAAAGCACCGGCGCTTATAAGGACATGGTGGTGACCCACCTGTTCCAGGTCATGGCGTTCGTGGTGATGGAGCCGCCGACGGCCCTCGAGCCGTATGCCATCAGCGAGGAAAAGAACAAAGTGTTCCGATCGATGCTGCCGGTGAAGGTTTCGGACGTGGTGCGCGGCCAGTACGGCGGCTACCGCGAAGAGAAGGGTGTGGCAAAGGATTCCGACACCGAGACCTTCATTGCGCTTAAGGCCGGCATCGACAACTGGCGCTGGGCCGGTGTGCCGATCTACCTTCGCACCGGCAAGAAGATGGCCGAGGGCATCCGCATCATCTCGATCGCCTTCAGAGAGGCTCCGCGAACCATGTTCCCGCCCGGGTCTGGCGTGGGCACACAGGGTCCCGATCACCTGACGTTCGATCTCGCTGACAACTCAAAGGTGTCGCTGTCCTTCTACGGCAAGCGGCCCGGCCCCGGCATGAAGCTCGACAAGATGTCCATGCAGTTCTCCACGCAGGAGATCGACACCGTCGCCGACGTGCTGGAGGCCTACGAGCGTCTCATCCTCGACGCGATGCGGGGCGACCACACGCTGTTCACCACCGCCGAGGGCATCGAATCGTTGTGGGAGCGTTCGCAAGATCTGCTCGACGACCCGCCCCCGGTCAAGGTGTATCAGCCCGGCACGTGGGGCCCCAACGCCATCCACCAACTGATCGCGCCGAATGCGTGGCGGTTGCCCTTCGAGCGGGGATGGCGGGAAGCCAAGAAGTAGCGACCTGCCTGACGGGCGAACAGGCCCGCTCAGCACGGTAGGTTGAACGCGGTTCCGCACGACGGGGAAGGAGACACCGTGCCGCAGACCGCGGCCATGGCCGAGGCCGACCGGGCGTGGATGATCGACACGCTGCTCGCGCTGCTGCAGA
>Ga0213876_10001771_pt1 | contig 13086 bp, 12 predicted proteins | sample BarmaccomBMRX_R9_FD_160113 | JGI IMG/M metagenome (GOLD analysis project Ga0213876, IMG submission 160113) | Root-associated microbial communities from Barbacenia macrantha in rupestrian grasslands, the National Park of Serra do Cipo, Brazil - RX_R9 | ecosystem: Host-associated > Plants > Roots...
GTTTATCGCTTTGATATTCGCGTGGAACTCGACCGGCAAAAAGCTTACGGCGCAGCCATGCCTTGGCTGGAAGCCTGGAGCTACATTCCGCCAGATGTCGACGGCGGAAAAACTGAAAATCTGGCACCTTTTGCCGCCACTTTGCGCAATAGAATATTGGGCAACAACATGCCCGTCGTGTTGCGCGCCTTCTTTTACGTCAAGAAACGGTGATTAAGAAATGAAGCACGTAACAAACTTTGCCGGAGCCGCCATTGTCGGACTCCTCCTCTATTTCGCCGCCAAATTCGGTGAACATAGCGCCCTTTATAGCGGCGTTTCAGGCTTTGGCACCATGCTGCAAGGTGTTTGGCTTAGCAGATGGGATCATTTGGCGCTTTACTGCATTTGCGCGGGAGCTGCAACTTTTGTGCTCTGGTATTTGATTGGGCAGTCGCTCGAAGTTGACCCGCATGCGAAAAGTACCAAGCGTCCCGTCTGGATTCTTTTGCTGGTTCTGCCCGCCGTCGTGGCCGTATGGGGCATATTCACGTTGCCGCCCGTGACGCAAAATCTATGGCTCGCGCAATTGTTCCTGTTTCTCGACGCACTAGTCAGCTTCTGGCTCATGTCGGCTTTTTTTTCGCCGTCACGAGTGAAGTTCGATCCGCTCCTGTCCGAGGGTCTCCGAAAATTGCGCGATTCCTCCGGTCTATAAATCTCACCATGAACAACTATTTGATTGGTATAGGCGGAACCGGTGCAAAGTGCATTGAAGCCGTCATTCAGATGTCGGCCGCCGGACTCTTCGGTCGTAAATCGTGCAAAACAATCCTTGTCGATCTCGATTCAGCAAATGGCAGTTTGGGCCGTTGCCTCACCACCCTGCAGCATTACCTAAATTGCCGCAGCATTAACCTGGGGGGGATAGACGCTTTCAGCACCGACCTGTCGCCCTATGAGCAGCGTGTCTGGAATCCCCTGCCCGAGGCGGCCACTCGCTCCCTCGGCGCCTTTTATTCCTACGACGATCCGAACGAACGCAATCAAGACAGTGCACGTCTAATGGAAGCGCTTTACGCACCCGAGCACATTAAGCTTCCTCTAAACGAGGGCTTTCGCGGCGTCACTTCCGTCGGTGCCGCGATCATGGCTGGAACGGTGGATCTAAACCTGGAAGAACCTTGGTCCGATCTCTTTGAGAACCTTCAGCACGACGCAGCCAACTCGGGCGGAGCAAACGTGCTCCTAGTGGGTTCCATTTTCGGTGGGACAGGCGCGGCCGGCATACCTACCATAGGCCGGCTGATCGCAAACCACCTCCGGCAAGCCGATATTCGAAACGTTCGTCTTGGCGCCATTCTCATACTGCCGTACTTTTCCTTCTCGAGTGTGGAGGGAGAAGCGATTCAGGCCGATTCTGGGAAGTTCTTACCCTCCGCTCAGGCAGCGCTCGATTATTACAACGACCGCACATATTTAGACGTCTTCGACGGCGGCGTTTACTTGATGGGCGAAGATAGCATCGCAAAAGTGACGGTTGCGAGCGTGGGCGGCAGGGATCAGCAAAACGATCCTCATCCGATCGAACTGTATGCCGCTCTAGCGGCGCTGGACTTTTTTGACAATCCGGAAGACACGCGCCACTGCATGCTGGTGGCGCGCGGCAAGCCAAATCTGATCGCATGGCCGGATTTGCCTATGCCTCCGCACTTGAACATCCGCGGCAAAATTGGCCAATTTGTCCGCTTCTGCTACGTCTATCTTTCCCACTGTCAAGCGCCACTCATGGAATATGTAAACTCGCGTGATACCCGCCGGACAGCCTGGATCAACACGTTCTTCAATGCGTCCAGCGACAACTTTCAGCAGATTGGTAAACGCGCCGAGCACACACGCGCCTGCTGCGAGTCCTTTCTTGTTTGGCTCGGGGCGATGCATCTTCAAGCCCGTACGGCGGGCCTTCAGTTGGCGATGATCCTTCCGGATGGCGTCGTCGAGACCGAGGGCGATCCGCCGCGGGTTGTGCTTAAGCGTCATCTTGAGCCTTCCTTCAACCGTCTGCTCCTCCCGACCAGTGCTAAGGAAGGCCGCTCGATGGGAAAACTGATCGACGAACTCATCGAAACGAAAGTTCCCGACCCTCGGGCCGACCGAGGCTTTCCCCAGCTCATTGCCAGCCTCTATGAACTCTGCGCCATCAATTAACGAATGCCACACCCGATACTTCCCCGCACAGTCTCAGACAGTAAGCACAACAAAATCGATTCCTTCAAGAGTTCCGGCGTGTGGGACCGCCGGTCTCCGGAACAGGTGCAGGCCGTCGCCGATGCCCTGGATGTTCCTGACCGCGATGTGCAACTGGAATCCGTGCCAGACATCTGGGCCGTTCCGCTTAAGTTCGAGAGCGCACTACTGGCTGACCCAAGGACCAAGCGCACCGCTGCGGCGGAGGCGGAATGGCGCGGCTTGCTGGCGATTCTGGCGCTGCGCGAATGGCGGTTCATCCAGGGCATCGATTTTATTCCGGTCTTCAAACCCGAGCCAGCTACCAAATTCTTGAAGGTGGCCAAGCAACTCTTGCCGGACCACCTGCGGCGCTCAAACGAGTGGGAAAAGACCTCGATCGAAGAACGCACTACCTGGCACGACATCTCCCTCATCACCATGAATCACCAGGTGGTTGGCCTCACTTCGCCGACCACCCTGGTATGCCCGGGAGCCGGCCCGGGGCCTAAAGATTTATCGCACGTCAATTGGTTCAATCAGTCGACCGGGCGCTTTCGCGATCCCAAGCCGCATTTATCTCCGGCCGAGACGAAGGCGCTGGCTTCCTGGATCGCTCAGGTGCAGGATTATCTGGCAAATGTCAATTGCAGCGGCATCAAGTATATTCGCCTCTCGAAGCTGCTGACCGCTTTCCGCCAGAGCCTGGTTCCCGGAATCCCAAACAAGAATGAGCACGGACTGGCGGCAACCTCCAATGTGGAAGGCATCGCGCTTCATGTCTTGGGCAGGCCGATCGCGCACCGGGAAGACGACACCATTTCCGATGTGGAACTCGCCACTTTTCGGGGTACCCGGCCGGAGCGTGCCCTGGTTTTGAGCGAGGATATGCCCAAGCAGTGGAAGAAATCGGCGACCGAAATCAATGTCGTTAGTTCTACTCCATTGCAGGCGGCTCTCATTGGCCTGGACCGCGATCACGGCGACCAGATTCACGGGCGGCCGATCGACAAAGGACAATGGTACCTTGCGGAAGATTTCTTCACGACGAAGCTGTACGCTTTTACGGTCGACGCCGGTCTTCAGGGCGCTATCCCAGTCAGGGGACAAACGCTGGTCCGAATTTTCAACGCGTCGGGCGAGCCCAAGCCCTCCAGCCTGATCATCCCTATTCAGAAACGCTGGCTAGACTGGCTTACCGCATCCGAGGTTGCCAAGAGGGTTGAGTTTGCCCCGCAGGGCGAGGAAATCGAAGTTTCATTAAGACTGCCGCTTTCGGGCGGCGACTTCGTAATTAAGCATCGCTATCAGCGCAAATCTATTGTCGATCTCGGCAACGAGCCGCCGGTGACCAAGATTTGGCCTTTTCTCAACTCGGCGGACTGGAGGGCTTACTACACCTACTACGATAATTTTCGCGAAGACAAGATCTATTTCCAGCCTTACGTGCCTGGCGCTCAGGCTACCTCCAAGGCAATTCCGGTCGCAAATACCACTTCAGTGCACCGGTCTGAAGTGACAAAGACTACCACGTACCCGGAGGCTATGACTGCGACATTGGGCGGCGTGGAAGCGGGCGTCATTCTTCTACAGCAACCCCTTCCGCCGGTAGCAAGTGGACAGGAATGGAAGGTTGGAATCGATTTTGGCACCACCGGAACTACTGTTTTCGCGGCTTCCAGTCAGACCGGCGATGGTAGCGCTCTCCTCTTGCAAAACCGCCTGCAGTCCATCACGAAAGAGTCGTCAAGTTTCGCCAACCTCACTTATCGCCGCTTTATGCCCTTCGGTCCGGAGGACGGCGGTGCGCTACTCAGCATTTATCACGATTTCAATGTCGCAAAGCCTGACAGGCCGAATTACATCCAGCCGCTAACCGAAGGCCACATCTGTTTTATCTCGGACGCGGCCAGCTTTAGCGCATCTGAGCCCGGCATTTCGACCAATATGAAATGGGGCAACGAGCGCGACCGAGCTCGGGCGAAAGCGTTTCTGCAACAGCTTGCCATGCAAATTGCCGCTGAGGCGGCTGCGTCGGGGGCGCGCGCCATTAGTTGGCGGTTCTCCTTTCCAACTGCGTTCTCTGAGCGGGAACTCAACACCTTTGGCAATATTTGGGAGGAGATTGTGCGGCGATGCGAGCAGGATGCAGGCATCAACGCCATCAAGCACAATGACGCTCTGTACAAACGGAAGAATGAGAGCCACGCAGCCGCCCACGCTTTCAGGAAGAACGAGCGAGCAGCGCCTCAGCAAGGCGCCGTTTTTGTGGATATTGGCGGTGGCACCACCGACATAGCTATTTGGCAGGGGAACAAGCAGCTCAGCCAATCCTCGTTTCGTTTCGCTGGTCGCGATGTCTTCCTCCATCTGATCTATTTGCGCCCGACGATTTTAAAGATTTTTGGCGATACATCGAAGCTTGACGAGCTTCGCAAAGGCGACGAATATATTTTTCATAGCCAGGTGGATGTCATCCTTCGTGGGCAAAAGGGAAAGGAACTGCTAGACCAGCTCAGTGTTCTTGTGAACGATGAAAACCCTTTGATTGAGCAGTTCCTCCAGTTGCTGAATCTTGGCATCGCCGGTATTCTGCACTTCATTGGCTTAGTCGTTCGGGATCTCGAAGCACGCGGCAAGTACAAACGGTTCATGCCGAGCATCTACATCGGTGGTAACGGCAGCAAGATCCTGCATTGGCTCGGACATGGCAAGTTCAAGCCAAGAAGTCCCGCCGAAACTGCATTAAAAACCGTGTTCGCCCGCGCCACTGGCTTTACGGACCTAGGCAAGGCTCCATTTGAAATTCTGACCAGTGGATCGCCGAAATGCGAGGTGGCCGAGGGATTGATCCTCGATCTCGATCCGCGCAGCCCAGATCCGCGCGAGCCGGTCGACCTGTTTGAAGATCAGGAGACCGATCCGCCGCTGCTGGCTGGAGAAGATTACTTGCTGGACGGCGCCACGCAGGGTTGGAACACTTTTTTCAATCCTGATTCAGATCTCTCCGGCATTCAAGTTGTGCCTGGCCTGCCCCAGATACAAGCACTCCTCAAGGCACTGAAGATGGAGTTGGATGAATATGTGGTCCATCGATGCGTTGGAGACATCAACCAAAGGCTCGCCGATACCGCCAACGTGGAGCGAAGAGAACGCCATTTAGAACCACTCTTCATCACTGCGCTCCGCGCTCTCCATACACAGCAGGCTAACACCTGGGCCAAGTCGGAACTTTCGCAGAAGGAGAAGTGATGTTCTCCCGGAAGTTTTTGCCTGCGATAGCCGTTTTGATCCTGCCGGTATGGAGTGTTGCCCGAACCGCACCAAATTCGACAGAAAAAAAAACAAAAGCCGCGCCTCGGGTGACGGTCGCGAGCGCCCAAGCGGCAGGCGGTGGGGCGCCAAAGCCAGCTCAACCACTCTCGACGACTTGTGGAAAACAGGTTTATTTGATTGGCTCGTCGGAACTAAAACCCGATGGATCACTTCCCAAACCGGAGTCGTACCTTCGTATTGTCTTACCTGTTTGCGCTGAACAGGGGCAGGACTATGTGTTGCATTTCAAGCAGAACGCCTTTGTCCTAGAAGCCGCGCCCAGTGCAGCGCCGAACACCCCGCCCGCGGGTGCCGCAGTGGCTGGACCGTCGTTGAGTACGCCTCAATCCGGGGCCGCAGACAAGAAAAAAGACCTCGAGCCGCCTTATTCCGAAATCCAGATTTTCGCGTTGGCTTTTGGCATCGTTGCGGCAGGTCTGCTTTCGGCATATTTGCTGTGGCGCTTTGTTTTAGTTCCGCAGGTCAAAAGTATGGTGGACTCATCCATTCGGAAGCATCAGCCCGTTTGGTCCGAAAGGAACAACGCGAACCTCTCCTCCCTGGCCGAGAACGCCAGCAAGAACATTTTGCGTTCGTTCACCGAAGGATCTTACAAGCAGCTTGCAGACCGAGTGACGGTTCTGGAGCGGCGAGAAGCCGCCGTCGAACGTTCATTTGAACGGTCATCCCCATCGAAAACGCCGGTTGGATCAGAAACAATGGAGAGAACCTCCGGGCCGCCAATTGTAGAAGTGCCACGTGAGACCGGCCTCGAAATCTTCATTCGCCTTTTCAATCAAGCCAAGCGGCAGCCGTCATCTGCGGGAAACTTTAAGCAGAAGTATCAACCTGGCGCTCTGAAATTGACTAACACTGACGAAATGGCAAAGAATCCGTCCGCCACTCCCATTTTCAGTTTGCAAGACGATGGCGATCTCCTCACGATTCGCGTAAATAAAGTCGAGCAGCAAGAATCAAGCCAGCATTTCTACGTAGTGCCGAGTTACGACAAGCCTTGGGGCACGGACCGTTTTACCGGCGGACGTTGGGATTACTTTCTACAGATCACCGTCGACGGTGGCGGAGCAACCGAGCTTATCTGGCCTGCCCGCGTAAAATTCGATGGCACTTCCTGGGAACTGGTGGACGAAACATCGCGCGGAGAAATCTCGGTGGATAGCCATGCCTCGTGACAATTTTTGCCCTGTTTGTGCTGCTCAGAGTCTGGCTGGCTCCCGTTTCTGCGGCAACTGCGGTCACGTTTTCCAAAAAGGGGGGAACGGCGGAACTGGCACCGGACTAGCAGAGCAGCCTGTGCGCCGTGGCGCGAATACAATTTCAGTGGTCATCATCTTGGTCTCGCTGCTCCTGCTTGCAGGTGGCGGGGGATTCTGGTATTTCAAGAACCACAAGGGCGACGTTATCGAGGAGTCTAACACGCGGCCATGGCTGCGTCTGCGCGGGTCGACGACCATCGGCCTTTCTCTCGCCCCGAAGCTTGCGGAGGGCTTTTTCCGTTCAAAGGGCGCAACTGACGTTACCACAACTCCTACACCCGGCAAACCCTATTTCCTTGTGCATGGAACGCTGCCAACGGAATCCTCATCCCGAGTCATCGAAATCGATGCGAAAGGTTCCGGCGCCGGATTTGTTGACCTTTCTCACAATGCCGCCGACGTCGCCATGTCTTCGCGAGAAATCAAGCCAAAAGAGCAGGCCGATCTCGCATCTTTCGGCGACTTCAGCGAGCAGTCTAGCGACCGGACATTAGGGCTCGACGGAGTTGCCGTCATCGTGAACAATCAGAATCCGCTACAAGAAATCGCTCTTGACGACTTGGCCAGGATCTATGCGGGAGATATTCGCCGCTGGGAAAACTTAAAGAACGCGGGGACGGGCAATATTCTCGTGCTGTCTCGAGACGACAAGTCGGGTACCTGGGAAACGTTTCGCGATTTGGTTCTTGAGCCGGTTCATGAGCGGCTGATAGAGGGACCGCCGGAAAACCGTTTTGCCGACAATTCGGCCTTAGCTGCTGCGGTTGCGGCCAATCCGATGGCCATTGGATTCGTCGGAATGACTTATACCAAAGACGCCAAAATTTTACGCGTTGGCTACCGCGGCCTGCAGTTTCTTCTACCCACGCGCTTAACTGTTCTACATGAAGAGTATCCGCTTCGACGACGCTTGCATCTGTTCGTTCCCTCGCGTGGCACTGCTGATCCTTCCACATTGGTGACCGCGCGCGAATTTTGCCAATTTTCTCTTTCGCCCGCCGGCCAGTCAATTGTCGATTCCTCGGGCTTCGTCAGCGAGGACACGGAAAGTGCCCTGGAAGGTTCGAAGAACGTCCCTCTGCCAAAGGGATATCCGAACGTCATGCGCGGTGCTGAGCCGCTTTATACGCTTTTCTTTCGTCCAGGAAAGGCAGACCTCGATTCGCTAGCTTTAGACAATATCGATCGTCTAACGCAATTGATGACGAGTGCCGGCTATCGTTCAGCCACCGTCTTCCTAGCCGGGCACGCCGATAACACAGGCGGTCACCAGCTAAATCTCGCGGTGTCGGAACAGCGAGTGACTTCGGTGCGCGAAACCCTAAGGACCCGTGGTGTGCCAGTCGATTTAGCGATTCCGCTTGGAGAGACCTTTCCAATCGAACCAAACGTTCCGGGAAAGGGCAATCCGCGAAATAGGCGCGTCGAAGTGTGGATCAGGAAGAATTAGCGCGGCAAAGCGGCGTGTATGTCAACGTCTTCCTCTTCTGCTTGCCGCCATTGCCAGTTTGAAAATCCACCTGGTATTCGATTCTGCGGGAATTGCGGAAACTTGCTGGCCTTGGACGCGCGCGGCTCTTCTCGCCGGCGCGAAGGCTGGTTTGAGAGGACCGGCAGAAAACGGATCTTCGGAAAACCGATTGGGCCTTCCGGCGCAGCCGCGTTTACCGCCGTGGCGCTGTTTCTGTTGGCCACTCTCTCCGCTTGGCTCCTTTCACTCGAGCGCGCGGGCCGGCTCGTCTGGTATTTGGCATCTTCCGCCAATTCACAACAGACACAGCTTGCGCCTTCAATATCCAAGCCCGAGCCCCAGAGCATTCGTCGGACGGCCAATCCGCAATCGCTGATCCCGCGCGGAACGTCCAAGAATGAATTGCTTTCGGTAAAAAGAAAGATTGATCAGCCTGCCACGGAAGCGGTAAGAGCTCGCAAGCGGTTTGACGAAAACCTTTCCAAGACCGCAATGCCTCTCGAGTCGCCAGCTAAGCTATCAGAACCGGAGCACAGAATTGCTCCGGTTCTCGCCGATCCTGCTTTAAACGCCAGGGATGCAGCACCGGTCCTGTCCCCTGCTTCTCCGCCCAGTATTGACCCGCCGAAGCAAAGAAGGCCTCTTGCAATCCAGGACCCCACATCAGTTCCGATCGAAACGCTGGACGGCTCGCCTTCGACTTCCATTCCGCCGGTCTCCTTTCCACCCGCCCTGCCGGTCCACAAGTCGGGAATGCTGATCTGGTCCGGCCAACTGGAAAAAGGCGGCACGTTAAATATTAGCGGCGAGCAGCCTTCCAGCGGAAGACTGCGCGGCGACCCGCTTCCCGGCGTTCCCGTGTTCTTGACCGTGGAACCAAGAGATATAGTCGTATCAAATGTACCTGCCAGCCTGGAAGGTTATCGCCGATTTGCCTTACGCAGTCCCAGCCGCCGCAACATTGTGATTAAAATTCATTGGGAGACGATGCCATGAACCCTCAATATTCATTACTAAAAAGACGCGCCTTCTTTCTGGCAATCGCATTCCTTACTATTTTGCCGGGCGTGCGAAAAGCTTGGCCCCAGGAATCCACACAGCATTATGAAATGCGAGTCAAAATCACCTCTGAAATCAGCAGTCGCCTGAACCGGAAGGGCGATCGAATCTCGGCGTTGATCACTTCGCCGCCGAGCCTGGGAGGCGGCACTGTGGAAGGCGAGGTGCGCGAGGCGAAGAGCAGCGGGTCCGTCAATAAGAAATCTCAGCTGGATCTGGTGTTCGACAGGCTGGTGCTACCAAACCATGCTGTTCAGCCTATCCGGGCCGATATCAAGCAATTTATCAACTCAAAGGGCCAGGTGAATACGGACGAAGAAGGTGAGATCGTCGAACATCAGAATAACGTCGGAAGAGTGCTGCTTGGCACTGCAATCGGCGCGGCAATTGGAGCGGCGGCTGGCGGAGCGAAGGGCGCCGCCATCGGCGGGGGTGCCGGTGCAGCCACTTCCCTGGTGCTGGTGAAAGTCATGGTTAAAGGCCCTTCAATCACTTTTGAACCGGGAAGCGAGTTTCTTCTGGATGTAAGACCGACTCGCTAGTCTGTACATGAGGAATTCATGTGATGGCAGTGCGCGAAACGCATTTACCGCTGAATCAACCGACCTGAGCGTTTTCAGATTGATCGTGCCGGTGTATTCCGGGTACACGACGATGCCGGGTTGATCTGGGTACCGGTCGCGGGCAGCTCCAGGTAAAACGTCCCATCCGTCACATCCTCTGTCAAGTTATAAGCGGCATTCGGCCCGCCGTACGCGTACGCGACGACCATCGATGCGCCATTGGCCTGTAGCCCCAGATCTAAAATCCGAAACCGAGCGCCCATGTATCGCCGTCGTGACACTGATATTCCAGATGTTGTAGCTATTATGCTGGCCGACATCGGTCGCCGGAGGAAAACTCAGTTGCATCCAGTCGCCAAACGCAGTGGTGTCTCCGCTGACGACGCTGACTATGGAACTGGCGCGCTTCCGTAGCCGGCACTCCAGGTTGATCCAACCGGGTTGATGAAGAGGGCGTTTGGATTCAGGTTGTTATTAAGTTGGAACACGGCAAGTAAACTGTAAGCTTTGCTGCATTGATTTAACGGCGACAAACGCTTGCGCCACCGCTTTCGCTCAACTGACACGTGCGCCTGCTGCCCGGATACAGTCTTTCCGGCATCAATCCGAAGAAGTGGCCGACTCCCACCGACGGTTCGAGAACATGCATGCCGGCCTTCACGCCCAAATGTTCCAGCGCTGCCCACATGGCGGAGACAGGACTTGGGACAAGCCTCGAGCTTACACTATGCGAATCTATGACCTTGGCGTTCTAACCTGCCACATGAAGATGCCATAATAGAATGGCATGCATAACTTTCATCTGCCGCTCCCGGAACAGGTCTATCATGACCTGCGCAAGGAAGCGGAGCGCTCCAATCGGCCAGCGACGGTTCTGGCACGGCAAGCGATCGAAACTTGGCTTAGTGGGCGCCGTAAACTTGCTCGGCACGAGGCCATCACTGCCTTTGCGGTCGAGCATGCGGGTAGCGTATTGGACCTGGATTCGGAATTGGAAGCTGCGTCTGTTGCCCATTTGCTCTCAACGAAAGAAGGTAAGACTTGAAACGTGGCGACATATTCTGGGCGGATCTCGCGCCGCGATCGGGCTCGGAGCAGTCCGGTCGGCGACCAGTCATCGTCGTATCGCATGACGGATTTAACCAGACGCCGAACTGGCGCTCCATTGTCGTTGTGCCGGTGTCCACGTACACTTGCAGAGCCGCCGCGCATTGACTGTAATACCGCTGCCCAAGGGAACCGCTTCCCTGCCTCAAGCCAGCGTTGCAGTTTGTCACCAGGTAACTACTCTTGACCGGTCCAAGCTCGCAAAGCTTGTCGGGTCGCTTCCAAAAGAAATCCTGGATGACGTGAACCAAGGTTTGAAAACGGCGTTAGACCTCGAGTAAATGGCCTGAGTCGTGGAGGCAAGTACATTGTCGCTTCACGACACCTTTAAGCAGCAACTTAAAAAAAAGGATTGGCTTCCCCTCGTGGATGCTTTAGAACCTTTTGCCTTCAGCCGGAATCCGATCCGGCGACGTGCTCCTTACCATGGAGATCGCCTTCGTGCTTCAAGGCGCGGCTTCCAAGCTGGGCGGAATCAGAGGCTGTGAAGATGCTTTTGGAGCAGGTCCCCGCATTCGGTGAAGGTCGGCTGGAGCCCAGGGCATGCTAGCTTGAAGGTTGTGAAGGCACTTGAGGCTCAGTACCAGAATGGAGTGCTCCGGCCTGCGGAAAAGCTGACCTTACGCTCTGGTGAGCGCGTCAAAATTATTGTGCTCAGACGGCCGGATCGCCAGCGGTGGGATTTGGCAAGGCTCTCCCAAACGGGTGACGATGAGGTAACGCTGACCAAGCAAGGTCTTTCCAGTTGGACTGCTGCTCTGGACTCTGAGGACTAGGTTGAAACGAGGCGAGGTCTGGTGGGCGGACCTCGGTGAGTACCGGCCCCGCGAACAGACCGGCCGCAGGCCTGTTGTGATTTGGCAAAGCGATACTCTGACTCGGTTGCTTCAATCAATTCTTGTCGTTCCGCTGACAACCAATCTTGATCGGGCCAAGCTGGCAGGAACGGCGTTGGTTGTTGCTTCTCCTCTCGGTCCGCCTGACGATTCCGTGGCCCTTGCCTTTCAGCTGCGAGCAATCCCAAAAACAGCGCTACAGGCGAAAATTCGGGACTTGGATGAGAGGGAGCTAGAGGAACTCGAACTCGCGACAGACGAAGCATTGGGCCGCATCGAGCCCGACGAATGAGCAAGCTATCGCCCCTTGGTTGACGAGCGGCGCGTCAAAATGTGGAGCAATTGCTTTGTTCTGAGGAGAGTTAACATAGCTCCCTCATGGGTGCTTTTAGAACTTTTTGCTTGCACTTCCCCGATTCAGTGCTCTTTGCATTGGCTCCCCGACATGGATTCGAACCACGATTAACGGCTCCAAAGGCCGCTGTCCTACCGTTAGACGATCGGGGAATGAGTGCCAGACCAGTTTAGCAATCAACAGCAGACGTGCGTCTTCGCCGCGCCGCCGCCGGCCGCCTCACCAATCCGAGTAATTGCTGCCGTCGAGCGACGTCTTATCCGACCCGCTGCGAACGTCGAATATACCCGGCGAGCTGTTTTGTCCGCCTATCGGCGTGTCTTCCATAATGACGCGCCACGTCTGGTCGGAGCCCGTGATGGGATCTTGCGGAATCTGGCGCAAATAACCGTCCGAAACTAGGTCCTGCAGCGATTCGGGCGCTTTCTGCTTATCCACCGTGTACTCGTCGATCATGCTGCGCAATGTGAACAGATTGTTCCGCAACACGCTCTCTTTCGAGCGCGTGATCGACTTGGAATAAATCGGCAGCGCGATGGCCAACAGCACCGAGATGATCGCCATCACTACCATCAACTCGATCAGAGTGAAACCCCGAATGGCTCGTCTGATCTTCGCTATGCGATTCTGCATTGGCCGCTCACCATTCTGCATACGCAGTGCCGTCGCTTCCGTTGCCCATCGCCTTCGAGTACACGTCGAAGACATTTTGCCCGCCCCAAGACGAAGAATCCGGATCGTCTTGCATGGCTCGCTTACCCCAGTCCGTATCACCCGTGAACGGATCTTTTGGAATCCTGCGCAAGAATCGCATCTTGCCGCTCTGGCCGTTTCCGCTAAGCGTGTTCGCGAGTTTCACGCCGTTCACCAGTGCTTCGAGCGTCAACGGATAGCAATA
>Ga0213876_10001772_pt1 | contig 13079 bp, 10 predicted proteins | sample BarmaccomBMRX_R9_FD_160113 | JGI IMG/M metagenome (GOLD analysis project Ga0213876, IMG submission 160113) | Root-associated microbial communities from Barbacenia macrantha in rupestrian grasslands, the National Park of Serra do Cipo, Brazil - RX_R9 | ecosystem: Host-associated > Plants > Roots...
GCCAGGTCGCGGTCCACATCCGCGACCGCGACGGCGATATCCGTCTGGTCGTGCGCGACTCCGGGCCGGGTGTCCCGCGCGGTCTGACCGCGCGGATCTTCCAGGACGGCTTCTCGACCAAAGCCAGCGGGCAGCGCCAGCGCGGCCTGGGCCTGGCCATGGTCAAACGACTGGTCACGCAGCACGGCGGCGACGTCGGCATCCGCAACGACAGCGGCGCGGTCTTCACCGTGCGCCTGCCGCGGGCGAGCGCCCCATGAGCGACGACGTGCGCACGCTGATCGTCGACGACGACTACATGGTCGCCAAGGTCCACCGTGAGTACACCCAGCGCGTGCCCGGCTTTCAGGTCGTCGGTGTCGCCCACAGCGGTGCCGAGGCGCTGAGCGCCGTCGAGCGCTTCCGACCGGACCTGGTGATTCTGGACATCTACCTGCCGGACATGTCCGGGCTGCAGGTCCTGCAGGCGTTGCGGCAACAGCCACGATCCGTCGACGTCATCATGGTCACCGCGGCCCGCGATGCGGCGTCGCTGCGCGACGCCATGCAAGGTGGTGCGCTGCGATACTTGGTCAAACCCTTCGACTTCACGCGCTTCCGCGAGAGCCTGCAGGCCTACCATCGCTTTCGGGGTCAGCGCTCCGGCCTGGAGGCCGTCAACCAGGAGGACGTCGACCGGCTGTACGCGACGATCGGGGCGATCCCCGAGCAGCACTTGCCGAAGGGACTCAACCGTCCCACCCTCGACCTGGTGCTGGGCTACCTGCGCGAGCAGCGCGAGGCGGCCAGCGCCCAGGAGGTCGCGCTCGGCACCGGCGTCAGCCGTGGCACGGCGCGGCGGTACCTGGACTACCTGGCGAGCCGCGGCCAGGCGACCCTCGAGCTCCGCTACGGCACGGCTGGCCGTCCCGAGCACCGCTACCGCGACGCGACCGCCCTCGCCAACAGCTAACTGGGCTGGCTGGCGAGCAGGATGTCTTCGCCGGTTGACGGGCGCAGGGCGTCGGGCCGACCGGCGAAGTAGCGCTCGGCCAGCTGTGAGCCGGCGATGTGGCGTGTGGCTGGGAAGCCGGCGGCGCGGGCGACGGCTTGGATCTCCTGGGGGGTGTAGAAACTGACGAACGGTGTGCCGGATGCGCGGGCGCCGCGCTCGGCGGCCTGGAGGGCGGGGCGATCGGCCGGCCCGAGCAGGTCGACCGGCAGCAGGAAGGTCATGGCCACGGTCGAGCCGGGGGCGAGGTGGGCGAGCTGGCGCAGGGTCGCCAGGTTGGCCTCCTTGGTGAGATACAGGCTCACGCCGGTGGAGGCCACGAGCGCCGGCCGCTGCGGATCGAAGCCGGCGGCGACGAGCTCGGCCCACCAGGCGGTGCCGGCCTCGAAGTCGACCGCCAGCAGGCGCAGCCAGTCGGGCAGGCTGTAGCCGAGCGCGAGCAGGCGCTGCCGCTTCCAGGCCTGGGGCGCCGGCCGGTCGACCTCGAAGACGTGCAGGCGGGCGGCCAGGTCCGGCCGACGCTGGGCGAAGGTGTCCAGGCCGGCACCAAGGATGACGTACTGGGCCACGCCCCGCTCGGCCTGCTCGGCAACCAAGTCCTCGACGAAGCGGGCGCGGGCGACGATGGACGCCCGCAGGCCGCGCGTGGCCTGTGGGTCCATGTCGGGGCGACCAGGCGCAGGCCGACCTCGTCGTCGAGGACGTGCGGTGGCGGGTCGAGCTGGACGTGCAGCGCCCGCCACAGGGCCACGCGGACGGCGGTGTTGTCGGGGGCCGCGGTGGGCTCGTCGATGGTCATCGCTCGCTCGGCGCGCTGAGCGTGTTGGCCGGGGTCTGGAGGGTCCACAGGCGGCCGTCGGGGTCGCGCACGGTCATCGCGCGGGTGCCGAAGTGGGTGTCCTCGAAGGGCGTGACCACCTCGATGGCTGGATCAAGCTGGACGTCGTCGGCGTCGGCGTCGGCGACCGAGAGCACCAGTTGCAGCCCGGGTGTCTGGGTGGGCGGCACCTCGGCGATGAACACGTACGGGCCGCGGCCGGTGCGGAACTGGCCGGAGGCGTGGTCGGTGGCGAACTCGAGCTCGAAGCCGAGGGCCTGGAAGAACGTGGCGGCCTGGCCCCAGTTGTGGGTCTCCAGGAAGACGGCCTCGATGCCGTGGGTAGTCAAGGTCATGCGTCTGGCTCCTTTGTCGAGGGTGGGGGCGAGGGGGCGTCAGCGGCGGCGAGGTAGGCGCGCAGGGCCGCGGCGACCAGGGCCGAGAGGGAGCTGCCCGACTCGATGGCGTGGTGCTTGAGCTGCTTGATGAGGGCGACGGGCAGATAGACGTTGAACTGCTTGAGCTCGTCGTCACTCATGCTAGGATGCTAGTAAACTAGGAGACGAGCGTGCACGCAGGCCGGGTGGCTATCCCGCCGTGCCCGAGGCGCGCTACCCTCGGCACAGGGGCCAGCCGGCCCCACTGCCACATGGGCGCCTACATCCTGCGGCGCGTGCTGCTGCTGATCCCCACCCTGCTGATCGTCTCGCTGGTGGCGTTCCTCTCGGTGCGCTTCATCCCCGGCAACGTCGTCGACATCATGCTCGCCCAGGCCGCCGGCTCGAGCTCGGTCACCCAGGAGAGCCGCCAGGCGCTGATCCACACCATGGGCCTCGACGTGCCGCTCCCCATCCAGTACGGCCGCTGGCTGGGCGTCCTGCCGCAAGAGGACGGCCAGCTGCGCGGCGTGCTGGAGGCCAGCCTGGGCACCTCGCTGTGGAGCCAGCAGACGGTCACCACGCTGCTCGTCCAGCGCCTGCCGGTGTCGCTCGAACTGACGCTGATCGCCCTGGTCACCGCCCTGCTGATCTCGATCCCGCTCGGCATCTACTCGGCCGTCCGCCAGGACACGCCGGCCGACTACGCCGGCCGCAGCGTCTCGATCCTGTTCGTCTCGGTGCCGTCGTTCTGGGTGGCGACGATCATCATCGTCTACCCGGCCATCTGGTGGCACTGGTCGCCGAGCCTGACCTACATCCCGTTCACCGACAACCCCGCGGGCAACGTCGTGCAGTTTCTGCTGCCCGGCTTTCTGATGGGCATGCTGCTGGGCGGCACGCTCATGCGCATCACGCGCACCATGATGCTCGAGGTGCTGCGCCAGGACTACGTCAAGACGGCCTGGGCCAAGGGCCTCAGCGAGACGCGCATCATTACCCGCCACGTCCTGAAGAACGCGCTGATCCCGGTGGTCACCGTGATCGGCATCGTGCTGCCGATCGTGATCGGTGGCACCGTCGTCATCGAGCAGATCTTCGACCTGCCCGGCATCGGCCTGTTGCTGTACCAGGCGCTGTCGTCGCGGGACTATCCGCTGATCGCCGGCATCAACCTGTTCCTGGCGGTCATCGTCGTGGTGTCGAATCTGGTGGTGGATGTGAGCTATGCCTGGCTGGACCCGCGCATACAGTACCGCTAGCGGCCCGCGCCGTCGGCGCCCCCGGAGGCGCCATGCGTGAGGCCCTGGCCGTCACGCCGGCTGGTGGCCGGCCGGCGGCCGGCGCCGGCTGGCAGCCGACCCGCCAACGTGCGCCGCTGGTCGACCTGCTGGTCAAGTTGGTGCGCTACAAGCCGCTCGGCTTCGCCGGCGGGGTCGTCGTCGTCCTGCTGCTGCTGGTCGGCCTGTTCGCCGCGGTCCTGGCGCCGTACGGCTACAACGACACGGTGCTGTCGGCGCGGCTCAGCCCGCCCTCGCCGGCCCATCTGATGGGCACCGACAACACCGGCCGCGACGTCTTCAGCCGCGTCATCTACGGCGCCCAGATCTCCATGACGGTCGGTCTGGCCGGCGCGGCCCTGCACGTGCTGATCGCCTTCGTGATCGGCGCCACGACGGCGTTTTACGGAGGCAAGCTCGACACCCTGGTGCAGCGCGTGGTCGACGGCATCCAGGCGTTCCCGTCGCTCATCCTGTACCTGACGGTGATGTCGGTGGTCGGCCAGGGCCTGCTGCCGGTAGTGCTGGTGCTGGGTCTCTCGAGCGGCGTGTTCGGCTCGCGCACCATCCGCAGCGCGGTGCTGGGCATCAAAGGCAACACCTACATCGAGGCCGCCGCCGCCGTCGGCTCGCCGGCCGGCCGCACGCTGGTCAAGCACATCCTGCCCAACGTCATGCCCATTCTGATCATCGAGTTCACCCTGGCCGTCGGGCGCATGATCCTGGCCGAGGCGATGCTGAGCTTCCTCGGCTTCGGCGTCCCGCCGCCGTTCCCCAGTTGGGGGGCCATGCTGAGCAACTCCGGCCAACGGTACATGCTCCAGGCGCCGTGGATGGCGCTGTGGCCGGGGCTGGCGCTGGCGTTGGCCTGCTTCAGCATCAACATGCTCGGCGACGCCTTGCGTGACATCCTGGACCCGCGCCTGCGGAGCACGATGGTCTAGGAGCGCGGCCGAATGCATCACTCGAGACGATGAACGCCGCTTGCCGCGCTCCTAGACCCACTCTGTCACAGCAGCTCGGCCGACTGCGTCTTCAGCACGTACGCAGCTCGTCGGCCGAGCTTCTAGACCCACGACCCAAGCCAGTGAGCGTAGAGGAGGTTTGCATGGTGCGTGCACAGCTGAGCCGACGCAGGTTCATCCGCATCGCGGCCGGTGGGGCCGGCCTGCTGGGGGCGGCCACGCTGCTCCAGGCGTGCGGCCCGGCCGCGCCGTCGGCCAGCCCGACCCAGGCGGCCGCGGCCGCGCCGACCAACGTGGCGCCGGCCACGCTGGCCCCGGCGGCTGGTGGCGCCGCGGCGGGGGCAGGGGCAGGCGCGGGCGCCACGCCGGCCGCGCAAGCCGCCGGCGGTGGCGGCGGCTTCGACGACGTCTCGCAAGGGCCGGTGCCGTTCCGCAAGGACACCGCGGCCGGCGCGGCAACCCCCAAGCGCGGCGGCACCATGACCACCGCCTGGAGTGGCGGCTTCAACTGGGACCAGTGGGACCCGATGAAGACGCAGACCATCCAGGTCAATCACATGTTCTTCACCACCAGCAAGCTGATCCAGGGCGACTGGACCAAGGGCCCGCAGGGCAACGGCCAGACGTCGTGGGAGTGGGGCTACCTGAGCGACGTCAGCCTGCTGAGCGGGGAGTTGGCCGAGAGCTGGGAGACGCCCGACGCGACGACGATCATCTACCACATCCGCAAGGGCGTGAAGTTCCACAACAAGCCACCAGCCAACGGTCGCGAGGTGACCGCCGACGACGTGGTGTGGAACGTCAAGATGCAGTTCGACACGCCGACGGCCTGGCAAGCCATCGCCTATCCCAAGGCGACCGGACTCCAGCCCACCTCGATCGAAGCCCTCGACCGCTACACCGTCCAGGTCAAGACGCCCGAGCAGTCGCGGGACATCATGCTGCTCGAGATCGGCTGCAACATGTACACCAATCCGCCCGAGATCTGGACTGGTGGTGGCGGCATGTCCGACTGGACGAAGGTCATCGGTTCCGGGCCGTGGATGGTCAGCAACTACGTGCCGGGCAGCGAGGTGACCTTCACCCGCAACCCGGACTACTGGGAGAAGGACCCGCTCCATCCCGATCAGCAGCTGCCCTACATCGACACCCTCAAGATCCTGCTGATGCCCGACCTGGCCACGCGCCTGACGGCGCTGCGGACCGGCACGCTCGACTGGCTGCGCGAGCTCGATCCTGATGATGCCCGGCCGCTGGTGAGCGCCAACCCGGACCTGCAGTGGTCGCGCCGCGTCGGCCTGGCCTGGGACCCGGCCGGCCGCCAGGACAAGCCGGAGCTGCCCTTCAAGGACCTGCGGGTGCGCCAGGCGTTGAACCTGGCCGTCGACAAGCAGTCGTACCTGAAGGACTACCTGAAGGGCCAGGGCGTGCTGCTCGGCTATCCGTTCCCGCCGACCAAGGCCTACGAGAAGTATTTCACGCCGCTTGACCAACTGCCGCCAGACACCCAGGAGTTGTTCAGCGGCTACAACCCGGACAAGGCCAAGCAACTGCTGGCCGACGCCGGCTACCCCACCGGCTTCCAGACGACCATCCAGGGCCCGTCGGCGCGGGCCGATGAGATGGCCCTCGTCCAGGGCTACCTGGCCAAGATCGGCGTCGACATGCAGATCCAGGCCCTCGATCCGAGCCAGTACAACGCGCTGTCGGCGTCCAACAACTTCGACCAGATGTGGTACGGGGCGGCCATCGGCATCTGGGCGCCCGACGAGATGCTGACGACCAAGAAGGGCATGCTGTCGAACAAGGCCCACATGGACGACCCGTACTATCAGAAGGTCCAGGACGTGATCGCCCAGGACATGGTGGCCCACCCCGACACCTACTTCAGCGCGATGAAGGCGGCCGGTGCGCACGAGTTGCAGTCGGCGTGGGCCATCTTCATGCCGGTACCGTTCCAGTACAACCTGTGGTGGCCGTGGACCCAGAACTACTACGGCATCAACTGGACCGGCTGGGCCGGCGCCTGGCAGTGGACCAAGTACCTGTGGCTCGACCCGGCCATGAAGCAGTCCATGGGCCACTGAGACCGCCCGCGGCTCCGTGCGGCCCAACCGCGCTGGCCGGCGCGCCCCGGCTGCCGTGTGGACGACCTCGGCCTTGGCGGAGCAGCGCATCGGCGCGCCATGAGCTGGGCAGCGGCCCGGAGTCGAAGCTCACGCTGTCCGCCGCGCGGGCGGCGAAGCGGAGCAGCCTTGGCCGTGTCCCGCCCAGCAGGACGGGCGGATGCGGCCGCTGCAGCGGCCGCATCCGCCCGTCGAGTTCGCGGAGCGTGGAGAAGCGGCCCGCCAACGAGGCCGGCGCGTCGTCGAACAGGACCGTCAACGCGGCCACCGCTTCCTCGAGCCTCGCCAAGCGCGTCGCCCCACTGGACAAGGGGATACCCGACTGCTGGTAGTCGTCCGCCAGCCAGCCCGCGCCGAGCCCGAGCTCGACGCGACCGCCACTGAGCACGTCCAGGGTGGCCGCCACCTTGGCCAACACCGCCGGATGACGGAAGTCATTGTCGAGCACCAGCGTCGCCAGGCGGATGCGGGTGGTGTGGGCCGCGACCAGTTGCAAGAGCACCAGAGGCGCGTACTGCGTGCCCATGTGGTCCGAGACGCCGAAGGTCGCATCGGCGGTCCAACCGTTACGGCTCGCAACTGAATGGAAACACAATCGGGTGATCTTGACGGTTGAATGTCGGCCTGTCCAGGAGTGCAATGGAAGAAAGCCACTGCTTCGACGTGCCTGTTGGGCATGCGGTGCGCGAGCAGGCCGGCTGCCCCCAAGATGGTGCCATTCCGCCTGGCGCACGTGTGTGTGCGCCTCGTCCTGACCGTCCTCCTCCCGCTCGCGAGCTTCCTGGCCGCGGCCGACGCGGTCGTCGCGGCGCCGTCCGCCACGCCCACGCCGAAGCCGACAACCGTCGTCGGTCACACGCCGCAGGCGCCGACCGCCCAAGCCGCGACCACGAAGGTATCCACGGCCCAAGCCGCGCCGCCGAAGGCGCCGACCGCTCAGGCCGTGACGACCAAGGCGCCCACCGTCCAGACCGTGGCGACGAAGGCGCCGAGTGCCCAGGCCGCTACCGTCGTCGCGGTCGCCAAGGCGACCGCCACGGCTGCCGCTCCGCGTCCAGCGACCGCGACGCCGCCGCACGTGGCCTCGGCGGTGCCGACGACCGCCGGAGCGACGCGCAGCGCGACGGTGGCGGCCGTGGCCAGTCCGAGCCGGGCGCCCACGCAGGCAGCGACGCCGCTGCCGACCCACGCCAGTACGGTGGTGCCGGCCGTCGCCAGCGCCGTCCAAACACGAGTCCCAACGGCCACGGCGCCACCAGTGGTGGCCACGCCGGTCTCGACCGTCGGGACGGCCGTCGCGCCGCGGACGCCGACCGCTGTCCCCGCCCAGGCCACGAGTATCCCCGCCCAGACCACGAGCACTCCGCCGCCCGCGACCCGCACCACGGCGCCCGTCACCAGCACCCCGGCCGGCGCGAGCGCCAGCGGCACCCCGACGCGCGCCGCCACTCCGACCGCACCGCCGACGGCCGTCCTGCCACACGCCACCGTGGCGACCGCGGTGCCATCACCGGCCAGCAGCCCACGCCCGGCGGCGTCGGCCACGGCACCGTCCGGCGCGCCGACTCTCGCGGCAGTGGCCCATGCCACGTCGCCAGCCACGTCGGTCGCCACGCCGACCGCGTTGCTGCCCACAGTGCAGCCGGCGACCAGCCCAGTGGCCACTGTGTCGAGCACAGCCACCAGCGGCGGCCAGGCCAGCCCGACCGCCACGCGCGTCGTCCAGGCGAGTCCCACAGCTGCCAGCGCGCCAAGCACGAGTCCGGCGGCCACCAGGGTTCCGAGCATGCAGCCAACGGTCGCCAGTCTCGCACAACTGAGTCCGACAGCCGCCAGCGTCGCACGCGTGAGCCCGACGGCCGTCAGCGTGGCGAGTGTGAGTCCGACGGTCGCGAGCGTCGCGAGTCTGAGTCCGACAGCGGCGAGTGTCGCGAGTGCGAGCCCGACGCTGGCCGCGGCAGGGCCACCGGTCGCCTCGCCCTCCCGTGCCAGTCGGACGCCGACACAGGTGGCCAGCGCGGCGGCCACGCTGGCCGCGACCACGGCGCCGGTCGTCGCCGCCACGACACCGCCGACGCCGGTCGCCAGCACGGTCGCTGGCCCGGTCGCCACGGTCCAGACCGCCCTGCCGAGCGTGGCCGTGCAGGCCACGCCAACGCCGACCTCAGCGGCCGCGAGCGGCGTGCCGAGCCGGGCAGCGACCGCCGTCCCAACGCTCGGCGCCGGCCGCGTGCCGACCCAAGTGGTCGCCGCTGTCTCGACGCAGGCGACGGCGACACCGGCGGCCACGGTGGCGAGCCGCGCGGCGACCGTGGTTGTCGGGAGCGGGCCGGCCCAGGCGACGAGCACGACGAGCCAGCTGAGCACGCCGGCGGCGCCGGCGGTGGTCGCCTCGGCTAGCCAGGCGCCGACGCCGAGCGCCAGTGGCGGGCCGATCCAGGTGGTAGCGCACGCTGCGCCAACGCAGGCGCCAACCCTAGCGGTCGCCCCGCTGGCGTCGTTGGTCGCCGCGCCGGCCGCACCGCTGCCGACTTTCGCCAGCGGTGCGCCCACCCGCATTCCGAGCGCTGTGCCGAACCTGGTTCCGAGCGTCCTGCCGACGCAGGGGCCGACCATGGTGCGCAGCCAGGCGGCCCAGCCGGTGGCGACAGTCATGGTGCGCAGCCAGGCGGCCCAGCCGGTGGCGACAGTGGTTCGCGGCACGCCAACGCTGCTGGCGAGCCGCGTGCCGACCGTGCATGTGACCACCGTACCGACGTTTGCCGGCACGCCATTGGCCGTCCAGACCGCACCCTTGCCGGCGGTACAGACCGCCGTGTCGCAGGCTGCCACCCCGGCGCCCAGCGCAGCCGATGCGGTCGCGGCTGTGGTGGCGACCCAGGTCCCGTCCGCACCGTCCGCGATCGGGCGCCTGCCGGCAGCGCTGGCCACGGCCGCGGCGAGCACCACGCGCTCGTTGCCGGTGAGCAACACGGCTGCGCAGGGTGCGCTGGTCGTCACGACGGTAGCGCCGTCCTTGAGGACGCCGGTGGTGCCGACGCCGGGCGCGCTCGCTGGAGCCGGGCAGGCAGCGAGCCGGCCGAACCTGGCCGGCGCACTCAGCACGCCGCAGCCGACCACCCGGCCGGCTTCAGCCACGCCGCCGGCGCCAGTCGTGCGGCAGTTGGTGCCGGCGACGATCCCAACGCTGGCCGCGGCACCGCTCACGCAGACGCTGTCGAGCGTGGCGCCGCTCGCCGAGACACCTACGGTGCCGGTGGCGGCGACGCTCACGGCGCCCGTCCGCTCGACGGGCCAGGTGCTCGGCTCGGGACCGAGCAGCGCCGCCACTGCTGCCAGTGCCGCCAGTGCCGCGGTCGTCGGCAGTCTGCCGACGTCGGTGCCGCCAGCGTTGACGTCTGGTGTGCCAACGAGCCCCACTACCCTGACCGGCCTCGGCCACCTCGCCTCCGGCGCAACACCGCCGGTGCGCCAGACGCAACCACTGCTGCGGCAGACCGTGAGCTCGGTGCCGCCGCTGGCTGGGGGACTCGGCGGGCTCGTGCCGCCGCTGAGCCCAGCGTCGGGGCCAACGCTGCCGGTCAGCCTGCCGCCGCTTGGGCCGCTGGTCCGGCCGGTCGCGAGCGCCGTGGGCCAGCCGACGCCGCCGCCGCTCGGGGCTGGCGTGCCGCTGGTGGCCGGGCTGGCGGCGACCAGCGCGCCGCCAGCGGCGACCGGCGGGCGCGGCCCAGTGCTACCAGTCATCGGGCCATTGGTGGTAGCAGCCGGCCAGCCGGCGACCGCGACGCTCGGTCAGGCGCCACAACCCCTGGCCGGCGCGGTCGCCCCACTGCCACCAGTCATCAGGCCGTTGGTGGTAGCAGCCGTGCCGCCGGTCACCGCGCCACTGGGCCAGGGGCCACAGCCGCTGGCCGGCTCGGGCGGCTGGCTGCCACCAGTCATCGGGTCGTTGGTGGTAGCAGCGGACCAGCCGCTGAGCGCGACGCCGGGCCAGGGGCGGCAACCGCTCGCGGGTGCGCTGCCGGCTATCGCACAATTGCTGGTAGGTACAGCGCCGACCGGGCCGCACTCATCGGCGAGCGTGCTGGCGGGTGTGACGCCGCCGCTGACACGGGCGCTGCCGATTGTGCGGCAGCCCGTGCAGCCCGTGACCGGCGCGCTGCCAGCGGTGACGCAGCCCTTCGTTGGTGCGCTGCCGACCGTGACGCAACCGCTGGCGGGAGCCCAGGCAAGCGCGCTACAGCCGTTGCTGCCAGCCGTGCGCGCCGTTGTCGGGCCCGTTGAGCCGGTGACAATGCCCGTTGGGCAGGCGATCGGCCAGGTGCTGGCGCCGGTTGCGCAGCCGCTCGCGTCGGCGCTCACGCCGCTGGCCCAGCCGGCGCTGCCACTCGTGGGTCCGCTGCTTCCGCCGGCCAGCCAGGTCGTCGGCGCACTGCTGCCGGCCAGTCAGATCGTCGGCCCGCTGCTGCCGCCGGTCAACCAGGCGCTCACCGCGACACTCGGACCGGCTGCGCAGACGCTCGGGCCGCTGGCGCAGCCGGCGCTGCAACCGGCCAGTTCGCTGTTGCAGCCCGTCGCGCAGGCGCTGGGGCCGCTCGGCCAGGTGACGAACGCGCCCACGGGTCTGGGGCGTGGCGCGGTGAGCCAGACCGCTGCTGGCGGCGCGCCCGCGGTGGCACAGTCGCCGCAGGCGGCGGGGCCGCTGGTGCCGCCGGGGCAGCCGACGCCGAGCGGCGGGTCGCGCCCGCAGATCGGCCCGGTCGGCGTCGGTGGTGGCTCCAGCGGGGCGACGCCGGCCGCGGCTCCCGGATCACCGGCCACGGGTCCCGGATCGCGGGTGACGGCGGCTGGAGCACCGCTGACGCCAGGTGGAGCGCCGGCCACGACGGCTGGAGCGCCGGCCACGACGGCCGGAGACGGGACCGTGGCGAGTGGCGCGCCGTCTGCGGCGGGCGGATCGACGGGAACAACGCCTGTGCCGCCGGCTGGCGACGGCGACGCGGGGGTGCCAGCCTCCGGCCCGGCGGTCGACTCGCGTGCGAGCGCTTCGCCGTCGACTGGGCCAGCCGCCACGACGCCGTCCGATCGGTCGTCGCCGACGCCGCTGCGGGCTGGTGCGCCAACCGCCGCGGCCGGCGATCCAGTGAGCACGCCACGCGCGAGCGAGACGCCAAGCACGGCGCCGGCTGGAGTCGGCCCCGTGCCGACGGCGCCGGCGCGTGCGCCAGCCCTGGCTGATGATGGTGCACCAGCCGACGTGCTGCTGCCGCGGACGAACGCTGGCGCCTCGTCGGCCGGCTCGCCGTCAGTGGTCCAGGCCGCCGCACCGGGCGCGGTGGCACATGCGACGGTAGCGGGTCTTGACGTGGCTGCCGCTGGTGGACACGATGGCCGCACGCCCGACGGCCGCGCACGATTCGAGACCAACGGGGCAGCGCAGTGGCTCGCGCCGGGGCGGCAGCCGATCGCGCCGGACCAGCGGTCGATCGCCCCGGACCGGCAGTCGATCGCGCCGGATGGGCAGTCGATCGCGCCGGACCGGCAGCCGAACACGCCGGACCGGCAGCCGACGCCGCCCACGTCGGATCGCCAGCCTGTGTCGCCGCCTGCGGACCGGCCGTCGCCGCTAGCCATGCTGGATCGGCGGCCGGCGCTGACGACGCCGCGCGACTGGGCTGGCCCGGATGGCCCGCTCGGCTCGCCCACGCTCGCGGGAGACGCCGCATTGCGGCTCGGCCTGGCCGGCTGTGGGTTGGGGGCTGGCGCTGGTGCGTGCGCGGCTCGGCCAGCGTTCAGCGGGACGTCGCCAGCGCTCGATGCACGGTCGGACGGCGGGTCCAGCACCGGCAGCGGGCCAGCATCCGGGCCAACGGACGGGCCTGGCCGTGATGGGTCGTGGCCCGAGTCGGACGCCGCCGCTCCAGGCGGCGCCGCTCCGACGAGCGCGCCGGTTGGCGGCGCTGGCTCGGCTGGCAACGGCGGTGCCGGGTTCGGTGGCGCCGTGGTGGCCGCCAGCGCCGTGCTGCTGCTCACCGCCTGGTGGGCGCTCGATGAACTGTCGCTCCTGATCCCATCCGGGATCACACACCGCACGCGCATCCCTCCTCGGTAACGGCGTTCCAGAGCCGTGGGCGCGCCGCCCACGCCTGCTGAGAACGACCGTTCCGCCGCCGCTCCAGCCCCGCCCAGGGGCCAGCGGCCCAACCCGAGGAGAGGGTAGCCATGAACCGATTGATGCGCGCCAGCGGGGTCGCCGCTAGCGTGCTGATCCTCAGCATCTGGTGCCTCACTGATGCGAGCGCCGACCCGGCCTCGCCGGTCCCGACCGCCGATGCCGAGCAGCCGACCACCATCACCCTGCAAGTTCCGTCCTCCGCGCCGGACGGGGCGACCACTATCACCGTCGAGGTCCGCCCCAGCGGCCCGGTCCAGTCGACCGAGATCCGCGTGCTGGGCGATGCCGACCCGCATGCGCCGACGCAGGTCCGCGCCACCGTCGGCAACATCAGCCTGGCGTCGATCA
>Ga0213876_10001773_pt1 | contig 13075 bp, 10 predicted proteins | sample BarmaccomBMRX_R9_FD_160113 | JGI IMG/M metagenome (GOLD analysis project Ga0213876, IMG submission 160113) | Root-associated microbial communities from Barbacenia macrantha in rupestrian grasslands, the National Park of Serra do Cipo, Brazil - RX_R9 | ecosystem: Host-associated > Plants > Roots...
ACGATTACAGTGAAATGTTCATTAACCAGTTCATCAAATATGCCGGGGTTCCGGTGGTGAGTCTCGAAAGCGCCACACTGCATCCGCTGCAATCGCTTACGGATATTGTAACGATCACCGAATCGCTTAACAACGGGCCGGCGGGCCGCAAAAAGCCGCCGAAGATCGTACTCACCTGGGCACCGCATATCAAGCCCCTGCCTCAATGTGTAGCCAATAGTTTTGCGCAATGGGTCGGCGTTTGGGGCGAAGCCGAATTCGTGATCACTCATCCGCATGAGTATGAGCTGGCGGAACAGTTTACCCGCGGCGCCACCATCACCCATAACCAGGATGAGGCCTTGAGAGGAGCCGATTTTATCTATGTGAAGAACTGGAGTACGTATACCGATTACGGTAAAGTATACGAGAACGACCCGGAGTGGATGCTCACCGAAGAAAAACTGGCAGCAACAAACGACGCAAAGGTCATGCACTGTTTGCCGGTAAGACGCAATGTGGAGCTAAGTGATGAGATCCTCGACAGCCCGCATAGCCTGGTAACCCAACAGGCAGGCAACCGGGTGTGGGCAGCACAGGCTGTTTTGAGCGAAATCCTGAAAAGCAAATAAGTGTGGATACTGTTTACATCATAAAGATCGGCGGTAATATCATCGATAACGAGGCTGCGCTCCAATCGTTCCTGCAGCAGTTTGCCACAGTGCCGGGGAAAAAAATACTGGTGCACGGTGGCGGAAAACTGGCTACGCAAATGGCCGAGCGCCTTGGTATAGACCAGCAACTGGTGGATGGCAGAAGGATAACGGATGCTGAAACGCTGAAGATCGTAACAATGGTGTATGCAGGTTATATCAATAAAAACATCGTAGCGCAACTGCAATCACACGGTGTGAATGCCATCGGTCTGACCGGCGCCGATGGTAATATGATACTTGCTCATAAACGCAGACACCCCATCACCGATTATGGCTTTGTGGGCGATATCGATTCGGTGAATGCAGCATTCATTACAGGTTTGCTGGACCAGGACATGACCATCATAGCAGCTCCTGTTACCCATGATAAGAATGGCCAACTGCTGAACACGAATGCAGATACCATTGCCCAGGAACTGGCAACCGCTCTTGGAGAACGCTATGCCGTGCAGCTTGTTTATTGTTTTGAAAAGAAAGGCGTATTGCTGGATACGAACGATGAGAACTCAGTGATCCCGAAGATCGATAGTGCCGGTTATGCCGAGCTGAAATCGAAGCAGTTGATCTTTGCAGGCATGATCCCTAAACTGGACAATGCTTTTGCCGCCCTGCAGAAAGGAGTTAAACAGGTGATCATCGGCAATGCCGGAGAACTGGACCGGTTGATAAATGGTTCTGGGGGAACCGCCATTCAACTATGAGCGCCACTCTTAACATATTAAAAGAACAGGCATTGTTGCTTTTAAAGCAGCTGATCGCCATCCCTTCGTTCAGCAGGGAGGAAGATGGTACCGCGGCAGTATTGGAAGCATTTCTGCAGTCGAAGGGGGTTGATGCCAACCGCTACATGAACAATGTATGGGCGAAGAATAAATATTTTGATGAGAATAAGCCTTCGATATTGCTCAACTCGCATCATGATACAGTAAAACCCAATAAAGCTTATACCCTCAACCCTTTTCTGCCGCTGGAAGACGATGGCAAACTGTACGGGCTTGGCAGCAACGATGCCGGTGGCTGTCTTGTATCGCTGCTTGCGGTCTTTTTGTTTTTTTATGAACGTGAGGATCTGAAGTATAACCTTGTATTCGCAGCAACTGCAGAGGAGGAGATCTCCGGCATCAACGGCATAGAAGTGTTGCTTCATCAGTTGCCTTCCCTCGCATTCGGCCTGGTTGGCGAACCTACTCAAATGCAGATGGCGGTTGCTGAGCGCGGACTGATGGTACTCGATGTTACCGTGTCGGGCAAAGCGGGTCATGCTGCCCGTGAAGAAGGTGAAAATGCTTTATACAAAGCGTTACCCGATATCGACTGGTTCCGGAACTTCAGGTTCGAGAAGGTATCGGAACTGCTGGGTGCGGTGAAGATGACCGTTACGGTCATCGACACGGAAAATAAAGCACACAACGTAGTTCCGCCCCAATGCCATTTTGTGGTGGACACCCGCGTGAATGAATTGTATACTTTTGAAGAGATATTGGAGACGATAGGACGTCATGTAAAAGCTGAGGTAAAACCACGAAGTATGCGGATGCGTTCAACATCAATACCGCTGGATCATGCACTGGTTCAGGCGGGATTGAGCCTGGGCCGGAGCTATTACGGATCGCCTACCACCAGTGATAAAGCGCTGATGCCCTTTCAAACCCTGAAAATGGGACCCGGCGACAGCGCCCGCAGTCATACGGCGGATGAATTTATTTATGTTCGCGAAATACAGGAAGGAATAGAAATGTATGTGCAGCTCCTGAATAAGCTCGTTTAATGCTGAAACCGATAACATGAAACTCTGGCAGAAAAATACGACCACCACAGCCGCTGTAGAACAGTTTACGGTTGGAAAAGACCGTGAGTTCGATCTGATGCTCGCGCCTTTCGACGTACTGGGCTCCATCGCCCATACCCGGATGCTGGCAACGGTTGGCCTGCTGTCGAAAGAAGAATCGGCCGAACTGGTATCGGCGCTTCAGGATATTCATTCAGCCATTCAGGACGGATCTTTCTCTATCGACGCCGGCGTTGAAGATGTGCATTCGCAGGTAGAATTGCTGCTAACGCAGAAGCTGGGCGATACCGGTAAAAAGATCCACTCGGCCCGCAGCCGCAACGACCAGGTACTGGTGGATATTAAATTATTCCTTCGCCATGAAATAGAAGGACTGGTCCGGTCTGTAGAATCTTTTTTTCAATTGTTACAACAGCAGAGCGAAACGTATAGAAGCCACCTGGTGCCCGGATACACGCACCTGCAACTGGCCATGCCCTCTTCATTCGGCCTATGGTTCGGGGCTTACGCCGAAAGCCTGGTGGATGACCTGATCACAATGCAGGCCGCTTACCAGGTAGTCAACAAGAATCCATTGGGTTCCGCCGCAGGTTACGGCTCATCATTCCCGATCGATCGCAGGCTAACGACGGAATTGCTCGGGTTTGCAGACCTGAATTACAATGTGGTGTACGCCCAGATGGGCAGGGGCAAGGCAGAACGCATCACTGCAATGGCATTGGCGAATATCGCAGACACTTTATCGCGGCTCAGTATGGATGCCTGTTTGTACCTGAACCAGAATTTCGGGTTCATCAGCTTTCCGGCCGAGCTCACAACCGGTTCGAGTATCATGCCGCATAAAAAGAACCCGGATGTGTTCGAGCTGATCCGTTCACATTGCAATCGCATCAAAGCCCTGCCGAATGAGATCATGCTGATGACAACCAATCTCCCTTCCGGCTATCACCGCGATCTGCAACTGCTCAAAGAGCACCTGTTCCCCGCTTTCCGCATATTGAAGGACTGTTTGTCGATGGCGGAACTGATGCTGTCGAATATCACGATCAAAGAAAATATCCTGGCCGACGAGAAATACAAGTACCTGTTCAGCGTGGAAGAAGTGAATAAACTGGTTCTGCAGGGCATTCCTTTCCGCGATGCTTACCGGCAGGTTGGACTGGATATCGAAGCGGGCAAATTCGCTCATAGCCCCGAACTCAACCATGTACACGAAGGCAGCATCGGACAGCCAAACAATGAGCAGATCGCCGGCATGATGGGGCAGGTACTTAGTTCCTTCGATTTCCGGAAAGTGGAGTCTGCTGTTAATGCGCTATTAAAAAAGGGGTGAAACCGGCCATGATAGCCCCCGCAGCCCCCCCTCGGTTCCTGATGAACTGTTCCAACCGCCCAAAAAATTGTTTCTTTGCCCTTCAAACCGACAAACATGAATAAAGTGCTTTTAGTATTGATCCTCGGTGCATTGTCTGTAACCGGGTTTGCACAGGGATCGAAATCTCCCGCAGGGGCAAAAAAGCCGGCCGCCAAACCGGCAGGATCCACAACCCTGTTTAAAAATAATACCGATAGTGTAAGCTATGCTGTGGGCATCCGCATCATGCAAAGCCTGAAGCAGCAGGGATTCGACAACGTGAATATGAGCCTGCTCACTAAAGCCCTGGCAGATGCCTCTCAGAATAAACCTTTGCTGAATGATGCCGCCATCTACCAGTGCATGAGCACGTTTCAGCAGAAAGTGACTGCCGTTAAACAGGCCGAAGCGCAGAAAGAGAATGCGGCCAAGGCAGAAGTCGGCCATCGCGAGGGACAGGCTTTTCTTGCGAACAACGCAAAGCGTGCGGGTGTTACTACCCTGCCAAGCGGGTTGCAGTACGAGGTGCTGAAAACCGGCACAGGGCCTAAGCCAACCGTTACTAGCAAAGTAAAATGCCATTATACCGGCTTTTTGATCGATGGTACCAAATTCGAAAGCTCGGTAGACCGGGGCGAACCCATCACTTTTCCTTTATCGAATGTGATCCAGGGATGGCAGGAAGCGCTGCAGCTGATGAATGTTGGCAGCAAATGGAAATTGTTCATTCCATCCAATCTTGCCTATGGAGATAATCCGCCTCCCGGTATGATCACCCCGGGCGCAACGCTGGTTTTTGAAGTGGAACTGCTAGGAATAGAGAACTAAATGAAATTAAAAATCCGACCGGGGTCTTTACAGCAAAGGCCCCGGTTTTTTTTGTCCCGCTTTAACCTTTATTAACCTTTCCCCAAAGTTCATTAACCGCCTTTCCACCAGCCCCGGTATACATTTGAGCCTCTAAAAACCAAACTATGTACCGGATACTGACCCTGCTTACACTTCTTGCCTTCTTCTTCTCGGCCCAGGCACAACACGCTCCCGGAACTATCAGGGGCACTGTCAGCGACAGTCTCTCCAAACGCGGACTCGCTTATACCACTGTTTCTGTTGTGAATGCCAAAGACTCTACCCTTGTCAGCTTTACACGCGCCGATTCAACAGGTAAATTCAAACTGAACGGTCTGGAAAAAGGACGTTACCTGCTGTCTGCATCCTATGTGGGATTTGTGCCGGTTTGGCGGCATATCGAAGTGATAGAAGGCCAGGATATGAATATCGGCAACCTGCTGATGACCGATGTGCAGCATGCCGGCGATGTTACCGTTACTGCCAGGCGCGCGCCCGTTACCATCAACAACGACACGGTGGAATTCAATACCGAAAATTTCAAGACTCAGCCCAATGCGGTGGTGGAAGATCTGCTCAAGAAATTACCCGGCGTAACCGTAGACAATGACGGCACCATCCGGGTAAACGGACAGAAGGTGAACCGCGTGCTGGTGAACGGGAGAGAATTTTTTTCCGGAGATCCCAAGATCGCTACCAAGAACCTGGATGCTGATGCTATCGATAAGGTACAGGTGTTCGATAAAAAAAGCGACCGCGCCGAATTTACCGGCGTAGATGATGGCAACAGCGAGAAAGCCATCAACCTGAAATTGAAAAAAGACCGGAATAATGCCATATTCGGACGGGTGACGGCAGGGGGCGGCAGTGATGAAAGGTACGAGGGGCAGACCAATCTCAACAAGTTCAATGGCGATCAGCAGATGTCGCTGATAGCTATGGCCAATAATACCAATAAACAGGGTTTCTCCATTTCGGATGTACTCAACTTTACCGGTGAACTGGCGCGCGGCATGCGCAATGGCGGCGGCATCACCATCCGCTCGGGCGGTGGGGATGATAATGGACTGCCCGTTACCGGCCTGGGACAGAACCAGCAGGGCGTGGCTACAACGATAGCGGGAGGCCTGAACTACAATGATACCTGGAATAATAAGCGCACCGATTTCAATACCAGTGCTATGGGCAGCGATATGAACCTGAAGACCAATCGCAGTACGGTGCGTCAGAACCTGTTGCCTGGAAACAATTTCAACTATTTTTCCAACAGCAGTACAGGACGTGATAACAAGCAACAGCGGTTCAATATGACCTACGACAGCAAGCTCGATACATTCACATCGGTCAAGTTCACGCCGCAACTGACCCTGCAGCAGAGCGATGCACGTACTAACACGGACTATACCTCGCAGACCCTGGCCGGCGTAAAGCTGAACGACGGTATGACCGACAGCCGCACCCATTCCGAAGCGGTGAATTTCGGGGGCAATGCCCTGCTGAGGCACCGGTTTGCGAAGAAAGGAAGGACCATTTCGAGTACGATCAGTCTTACTTATAATGACAGTAAACAGAACGGCGATCTCTACACCCGCAATACTTTCTATGCATTGGGATTGCCGCTGAAAGATTCGATTACCAACCAGAAAAATAACCGCGAGGCGGTGACCAGGAGCCTGGGCGGCAATATCGTGTACACAGAGCCTATCGGCAAACGTTCGCTGCTCGAGTTCAGCGGATTCTACAATTCGAGCGCCGGGGATGCCAAACGCACTACTTATGACTATAGTAACGGCTCGGGTAAATATGATGCGTACAATACCACGCTCAGCAACGATTTCAAGAGCGAATACAACTATGCCGGAGGCAGCCTGAATTTCCGATCCAATCAGCCCAAGTTCAATTATACGATCGGAAGTTCCATGCAGTCGGCAACATTGTACAGCACTAATAATTCCAATGGAAATGTGATCAGGCAAACTTTTACAGACGTATTGCCGAACGCCAGTTTCCAGTACCGGATGAACCAGACGCGTACCATGACCCTTAACTACTCAACATCTACCACGCAGCCCAGCACTTCTCAGTTACAACCGGTATCCGATGTAAGCGATCCGCTCAATACCTATACCGGTAATCCGACCCTGAAGCGCAGTTACGCGCAGTCTCTGAACCTGAACTATTTTTCAACCAATATCTACACGCAGCGTAACTTCTTTGCCTTTATTGCCTTTAACCAAACGAGCAACGCGATAGTTAACTCCGACGTGGTAAACCCCAATGGCTCCCGCACGAGCATGCCGGTGAATGCCAATGGCAATTATGTGTTGTTCGCAAACGTGAACGCAGGATTTCCTATAAAAAAGCTGAAGTCGAGGATCGACCTTGGTATGGGAACCAATATGCTGCACAATGTGAGTTTTGTGAATGGCAACAGGAATGAGATCGATAATATCAGTTTCAGTCCCAACCTGAGTTACAGCTTTGCCCTGGATAATGTGATGGATATTACCGCCACCGGCCGTCTTAATTTCAGCAAGGCAAAGTATTCGCTCCAGCCTGTACTTAATTCCAATTACCTGCAGCAGGTGTACGGCTTCGATATGACCAATTACCTGCCCTGGGGCATTGTTCTTAACAATAACCTGAACTACACTGCCAACAGCGGACGTGCGGATGGCTATAATACCAAAGTAGCGTTCTGGAATGCATCCATCGCTAAAAGCTTCCTGAAGAATAAGCGTGCCGAGTTCAAGCTCACCGCGTTCGACCTGCTGAACCAGAATGTAGGTGTTAGCCGTAATGCCAACCAGAATTATATTGAAGACGCCAGATTCAATGTATTGCAGCGTTATTTCCTGGCTACGTTCACATTCAGCCTTAACAAAGCCGGCCAGAGCGCCAGCGGCCCCCGGATGATGATCCGCAGCATTGGAGGATAGTCTCTCATAGTTTATATCATACGTGTCAATCCCGCCTGGTCCTGGGCGGGATTTTTGTTGGCTGATTTCTCATCAATGCTTAGCGGCGATTAGGTAGGAACATTTTTTACCGCAGAGGCGCAGAGACGCGGAGGCCAGGAAGTCAAACGCCGAACGCCGAATGTAAAACGCCAAACGCCAAACGCCAACGCCGAATGCCGAATGCCGAATGCCGAACGCCAAACGCCAAACGCCAAACGCCAAACGCCAAACGCCAAACGCCAAACGCCAAACGCCAAACGAGTCTGTTGGCACCGCAAGATGCAACTTCTCCAGGTACGAGGCCCAGCGGCCCGAGCGACAAATGCATTCACGGATAGGTGCCTACTATGCGAATACGAGGTCCAGCGGCCCAGGTAGTAAATGCATCACCGGGCGTATACGGGGCAATGAAGAGACACGTATTCTTCAAAATCAACCACCAGGTCAGCCAACCACATGCAATAAAAAACCCGCCAAACAGGCGGGCTTTTTATATAGCAGGCAATCATGTTATCAATTCATACGGAATCGCACGCCTCCCGGCATCCCCTGCAGCTGGCTGCTCATCAGGTCGGACTGGATCTTCATGTACTCCTGGCGTGTTACCAGTTTTCCTTTTTTGGGTTCTTTCAGCTCTTTCTGGTCAACCGTCGGTTTGATCTCAGTGGCCGTAAACACGGTACCGCCGTTATCGATATCGAGTTGAAGTATCACGCCGGGTAATTGTCCGTGGCTATCGGGCCCTACCGGGCTGATGATATCATCGGCATACCAGGCTACCACATCCACTTCTTTGGTTTGCGGCCTCGACGAATCTGCCCGCTGACTGCCATTGCCATTCATCGATATGGTACGCATCATACCGCCGCCGGCCTGGGTAAGCTTGCGTGTGGCTTTGTGGCAGGTATGACCGAGGATCGTCTGCGTTTCGGTGCCGAGTTTCCAGGGCTGCTGTTTGATGGTGTCTACGATCAGGTAGTTCTTGCCGGCGAGTTCATTGGCCTGAACTGATTTTGCCTGCGCAAAATTTTTATAGAGGTCGCCCCCATCGGAACCACCGCCGCGGAATACCATTCTTACGCCACCTCCACCGGCAAACGGATCGGGCGCTTCATCTTCGGGTACTGCTTTGTACACCGAAACACTGTCGCTGAACAACAGCATATGTTTACTGGAACGGAACTGCGGTATCATCGCACGCATCTGATCATCCTGGATCATCCTGTGCATGTCGGTCTTGCGTTCGTAAATGATCGTTCCCTGTTTGATCTGCGCCTGCAGGGCGGCTATGCTCAGGCAGCCTGAGAGCAGCAAAAAAAATCTTTTCATGTGTCAGTTTTTATTGATCCAAAACTACCGCGGGCAGTGTTAAGCAGCCTTGCACAAAGGTTAATTTAGGTTAATAAAAGCCTGTACGGCCGTGGCTGCCGTCTATATTTGTACCCCGATCGGGATATATGCAGAAACGGAAACAGATCATACACAAACAGCAGCTGGCAAGAATACTGATGATAGGAGCGATCCTGCTGATCGTCCTATTCCAGGGCTACTGGATCAGCCGGCTGTATAAAGAAGAGCGGACCAGTCTCCAGAAAGAAACCTCCGGCATTTTCAGGGATGTGGTGTACAACCTGCAGGTAGCCCGCTTCCAGGCCGATACGCTGTTTTACCAGCCGGCCACACGCCCCAGCCTTTTTACCTACAATGCCGTTAATGCCATGCGGCGGCGGGTATCTGAACTGAAAAAAGACTCTACGCATAAGAAGAAAATAAGCATTGATTCTACCGGAGGAGTGATCATGGTAATGGGTGGCGGCAGCTCTACAGACAGTGCGGGAGCCATAAAACGGCATTTCACCTTTCGCGGTCCGGGTGTACCGCCTGAAATGGAAGCGATGATCAAAAGCCAGAATGGTGCAGTACGACTCAGGGATACGACCATCTTACGGCGTCTTGGTCAGGGTTTAGGCGTGAATGTAGTAGTGCGCGCCGGAAGCGTTAAAACCGATAGCGCCGAATTGCAGAGAATACCGGTCAGCCCGGTAAGACCTTCGGTTATAGCGAAAGTCCAGACAGAAAAAGCCGCGGGCAAGCCCAACTGGAATGTGCATTTCGATACAAAACACCCGGAAAGATCTTTTGTGAGGATGATCTCCGATGGGAAAGCCCTGGCCGATACTATCCCGATCAGCAAACTGGATTCAGCGTTTAAAAAAGACCTGGCCAAAGCAAAGATCCCCCTCACATTTTCGGTGCGCACCGGCAAGGATGATTCATTACACCGCCGCAATCTGGTGCCTTCAGATAGGTTTCATACAGAGCCCGAGTTCGTCGGTTTCATAAAACCAAGCTGGTACCAGGCCGAAATGGAAGATCCTGCCGCTCTTCTGATAAAGCGTATCTCACCGCAGATCCTGTTCTCGCTATTTCTCGTGGCCTTCACCTCGGTGACTTTTATCTTCCTGTACCGCAACCTCGCCGCCCAGCGCAGGCTAACAGAAATGAAGAATGATTTTATCAGCAATATCACCCACGAACTCAAAACACCTATTGCTACAGTAAGCGTGGCAGTGGAAGCGCTTCGCAATTTTGGCGGTATCCAGAGCCCGGAACGTACCAAAGAGTACCTCGACATTTCAGCTGCCGAACTGCAAAGACTGGGATTACTCGTTGACAAGGTGCTGAAGCTTTCGCTGTTCGAAAACCGCGAGCTGGAATTAAAAAAGGAAAACATCGATCTGAAGCAGCTCACCGAAGAAGTGCTGAATACCATGAAACTCCAGTTCGAGAAACATCATGCCAAACTGAACCTCGAAATACGGGGCTTTTATTTTGCCATCCATGCAGACCGGCTGCATGTAACGAGTGTTATCTACAACCTGCTCGACAATGCTTTAAAATACAGTAAGGCCCAGCCCGAGATCAGCGTGGCTTTACGCCATGAAACGGAGTGGATAACACTGGAGGTAAGGGATAAGGGCATCGGCATAGCGCCGGCTTTCAAAGACAGGATCTTTGAAAAGTTTTTCAGGGTGCCAACGGGCGATCAGCACAATGTGAAGGGTTATGGGCTGGGCCTGAGCTATGTATCGCATGTGGTAAAAAAACATGGGGGCGCCATCAGTGTGGAAAGCGAGCCGGGTAAAGGGAGTACATTTATTGTAAAATTTCCTGTGGCATGAGTATTAAAGTGCTGTATGTAGAGGATGAATTGTTCCTTGGCAAGATCGTAAAGGAAACCCTGGAGACCAGGGGCTTTGAAGTGATCATGGAAAGCGATGGCGCTGATGTGGTACGTACCTTCGAAGACGAGCAACCCGATATCTGCGTACTGGATGTGATGCTGCCCAACAAAAGCGGTTTCGAGATCGCCGAAGATATCCGCAAGATCAACGACGATGTGCCGGTGATCTTCCTCACTGCAAAAACCCAGACCGACGATGTGGTGCATGGTTTCCGCATCGGCGGTAACGATTATATCCGCAAGCCTTTCAGCATGGAAGAACTGATCGTTCGCATCGAGAATGCGCTGCGCGTAAAGAAAGACGCTCCTGTAGCCATAACCGGAGACGCGATCCCCCTGGGGAAATACCAGTTCCACCTCAACAAGCAGGTGCTCGCTTCCGCTACCGAGGAGCGTAAACTTTCCTATCGCGAAAGCGAACTCCTCAAATACCTCTACCAGAACCGCGATAGTGTGATCGATCGGCGTGACCTGCTCAACCATATCTGGGGAAACGATTCTTTCTTCAACAGCCGCAACCTGGATGTGTACATCACCAAGATCCGCGGGTATCTGAGAGAAGATGAAACCCTGGAGATCATCACCATCAAAGGCGTGGGTTACCGCTTCGTAACGGCTTGAGGCGGATAAAAGCAGTTTGTCATTTCGAGCTTGCGGGTGCCATGTTTGTTGCCTAATTTTCGAAAAAAAACATGGTCTACGATTCCTTTGTTACCACCGCTTTCGACATCCAGGGTTATCGTGTTACCGAGCAATTCGGGGTTGTTCGGGGTATTATCGTTCGGTCCCGCAGTATTTTCGGCACCATCGGCGGCGCCCTGCAAAGCCTGGCCGGCGGAAATATCACCCTCTACACTGAACTCTGCGAAAAAGCCCGCCAGGATGCCTATCGCGAAATGATCGTTCACGCCGAGGCCCGCGGCGCCAACGCGGTTCTCGGCATGCGCTACGATGCCAACGAGATCATGAACGGGATCACAGAAGTGCTATGTTATGGTACAGCCGTGAAGATCGAGAAAGAGAATTGAACAAGGAACAGATGAGCAAGGAACAAGGAACCGAGGAACGAACAGGAGAGTAAGGAATCTGCCGCGGGGAAGCAAGAAGCCGATTAACGAGGGTTGAGTACTCTCCGGAGCTTTTCTTTTTCTCTTCTGCCCTTCTTTTATTGAACTTCTGCTCCAACCGAGGCCTGCTGACGCATTCTCCATTCATCAGTTCCTTGTTCCTTGTTCATCTGTTCCATACCTTTGCCCCTCTAAATTGCCAGGCAATGAACGAAAAATTTGTCAAGCGGATCGAAGCGGAACTGCAGGAGATCGAAACCGCCGGACTATTCAAGAAAGAACGGGTGATCACCAGCGAACAGGGGCCCGAGATCACCGTTAACGGCAGGCAGGTACTGAATTTCTGCGCCAATAATTATCTCGGACTTTCTTCCCATCCCAAAGTGATAGAAGCGGCCCATAAAGCCATCGATACCCATGGTTATGGCATGAGCAGTGTGCGCTTTATCTGCGGCACGCAGGATATCCATAAAGAACTGGAGAAAAAGCTGGCTGAGTTCCTCGGCACAGAAGATACCATCCTGTACGCTGCCGCATTCGATGCCAATGGCGGGGTTTTCGAACCGCTGTTCAATGAACAGGACGCCATTATCAGCGATGCACTCAACCATGCATCCATCATCGACGGCGTACGTTTATGCAAGGCGCAGCGCTTCCGTTATGAACACAACAATATGGAAGACCTGGAAGCCAGGCTGCAGGAATCCGCCGGCTGCCGTAGCCGGATCATCGTAACGGATGGCTCGTTCAGTATGGACGGTACGATTGCGCAACTCGATAAGATCTGCGATCTGGCCGATAAATACGATGCGATCGTGATGATAGACGAATGCCATTCTTCCGGCTTTCTTGGAAAAGCAGGCCGGGGTACGCATGAATACCGGAACGTGATGGGTCGCATCGATATTATTACCGGCACCCTCGGCAAAGCATTGGGCGGCGCCAGCGGCGGATTTACCTCCGGTCGCAAAGAGATCATCGAAATGCTGCGTCAGCGAAGCAGGCCTTACCTGTTTTCCAATACTGTGGCGCCAAGTATCGTCGGGGCATCGATCGCTGTGCTGGATATGCTTACAGAGACCACCGAGCTGCGCGATAAGCTCGAATACAACACCAA
>Ga0213876_10001774_pt1 | contig 13074 bp, 9 predicted proteins | sample BarmaccomBMRX_R9_FD_160113 | JGI IMG/M metagenome (GOLD analysis project Ga0213876, IMG submission 160113) | Root-associated microbial communities from Barbacenia macrantha in rupestrian grasslands, the National Park of Serra do Cipo, Brazil - RX_R9 | ecosystem: Host-associated > Plants > Roots...
GTTCCACGAATGCGTTGATCGGAAGACTTCGTCGCGCGAGGCTCTCACCCTGAAAGAGGAGGCGCTCGAGCAGTACGCGCGCATGCGCGACTTCTCGCGCACTCCCGAGCCGCCGCCGGCAGCGGTGCGGCGCGGCGGTCCGCTGACGTTCACGATCCAGAAGCACGCCGCGCGCCGACTCCACTACGACTTCCGCCTCGAAATCGACGGCGTCCTGGTCAGCTGGCCGATTCCCAAAGGCCCTTCGTACGACCCCACGGAAAAACGCCTGGCCATCCAAACTGAGGACCACCCGTACGAGTACGGCACCTTCGAAGGCGTCATTCCGCACGGCGAATATGGGGGCGGCCAGGTCATCGTCTGGGACGCGGGCACCTACACCGTGGTGTCCAACGACGTCCCGCTCGACTTCCACGATCGCGCCCGAGCCGAAAAGCTCGCCCGAGAAGGCGTCGCCAAAGGCCATCTGTCCGTTTTCCTGAACGGGCGCAAGCTCAAGGGTGGCTGGACACTTCAACGGACGCGCGGCACGGGCACAAAGAGCCAGTGGCTATTCCTCAAACGCCGCGACGGCCTCGAATCCACGCACAGAGATGTCGTCGCGGAAGGTCGGTCCGTGTTCAGCGGCCTCACGATCGAGGACCTGGCCAAAGGCACCTTGCCCGAACGTCGCGCGAGTCAATTGGCGCCGACGGCTAAAGACGTGTCGGGTGCGAAGAAGTCCGCCTACCCAAAGGCATACGAGCCCATGCTGCCCACGCTCACGCGCGAGATGTTCCAGCGCAGCGACTGGCTGTACGAGCCCAAGCTGGACGGCTACCGCGCCCTGGCTTTTCTACAGAACGGGACGGTGCACCTGCTTTCGCGTGGTGGCCAGGCCTACGAAGGCCGCTACCCCGAGGTCGCGCGCTCGCTCGCTGCGCAGCCGGCTGAGGCCGCCGTCTTCGACGGCGAGGTGGTGGCAGTCGGCCCCGATGGTCGCATGTCGTTCCAGCGCCTTCAACAACGCGGCAGCTATCCCGACACGATCTTGCGCTACTACGTGTTCGACCTCCTCTACGTCGACGGTTACGACCTTCGTGCAGTCCCACTTTCCCAGCGAAAGGTGGTGCTCCACGAGGTACTGGCGCCGCTGGGTGGTATCGCGGAGGTCGCCGTCTTCGACGACGGCTCGAGCCTGTATCGGATAGCCGAGAGCCAGGGGCTCGAAGGCATCGTCGCGAAGGTTCGCCAGAGTCTGTACGAACCTGGCAAACGCGTTCGCACCTGGCTCAAGGTTAAGACGAGCCAGAGCGACGAGTTCGTGATCGTCGGCTATACGCAGGGCACCGGCCGTCGCACCGAGACCCTCGGCTCACTGATTCTCGGCAGCTACGACGCCGCGGGGAAGCTCCGCTACGCGGGCCACGTCGGTACTGGCTTCGATGAAGCCGGACTGCAGGACATGCTGCGCCGCCTGAAGCCGTTGCGCCGCGAGACGAGCCCGCTCGATGAACCCGTTCCGCGTGGTGGTGCTTCGAGTCGTACGGGCGGCCAGGGTCATTGGGTCGAACCGCGGATTGTTGCTGAAGTCAAGTACTCGGAGCGCACGGACGACGGCCGCCTTCGACACCCGGTGTTCATGCGCGTGCGCGAGGACAAACCCGCCGCCTCCGTGCACGCTCAAGCGGTTGCACCACCACCTTCCAGCTCCGAAACCAAGCTCGCGCTCCAAACCCTGGAGGACTCACGTGGCTCGCTCCGTTTGGAACTGGACGGTTATGCGCTTAAACTCACGAATCTCGACAAGGTCCTGTGGCCTGCGACCGATGCGCAGCGCGCACTCACAAAGCGGGACCTCGTCGGGTATTTCCTCGGAATTGCCCCTTTCGTCCTACCGCACCTGCGCGACCGTCCCGTCACGATGACCAGGTGGCCGGACGGCGTGAAGGGAAAGCTCTTCTATCAGAAGTCCCCGAACGAATCGACGCCAACCTTTGTTGAGCGGTTTCTGTCCTTCTCTGATGACAACCACGCTGACGTGGAGTATTTCGTCTGCAACAACGCCGCCACGCTGATCTGGCTTGCCCAGCTCGCAGACCTGGAGCTCCACGTCACCCACACGCGGATTGTCAACACGCCGGACGCACCGCAACTCTCGACTGAGTTCACAGCAGATGTCGAGACGGTTGAACGGTCAACCTTGAATTACCCGGACTTCCTGGTGACGGACCTGGACCCGTATATCTACTCGGGTCGAGAGGCGCGCGGAGCCGAGCCGGAGTTGAACCCAGAAGGGTTCGCTCGCGCGTGCGAGGTGGCGCTGTGGTATCGCGAGATGCTCGAAGGCATCGGCCTACATCCATTCCTCAAGACGACTGGGCGCACGGGCTTGCACCTGTACGTGCCGATTGCCCGCACGCTCGACTATGCGTCCGTTCGCGCGATCGCGGAAACGCTAGCGCGCCGCATTCTCGCAGAGCATCCCTCGGCCGTCACGATTGAATGGGCTACCGCGGCACGGCGTGGCAAGGTCTTTCTGGACTTCAACATGAACCGCCGCTCGGCGTCACTCGCGGCGGTGTACTCGCCGCGAGCGGTCGCCTGGGCAGGGGTCTCAACGCCGCTGCGCTGGGAAGAGCTCGAGCACGCTTATCCGACGCAGTTCACCATCGTGAACGTGCCCGAGCGACTCGCCCAGACGGGCGATTTATGGCAGGACATCCTCGACGCCCGAGTTGACCTGCGCGCGCTGCTATCCGGTTAGAACTGGACTTCGGTCCCGCCCACGGTGCGCACGCGGATGCGGCCATTGTCGCGTGGGTGGAACCACACCGTGCGACCCTTTCCGCCGCCGCAATCCTCGGCCATCACGGGTACTGACGCCGCGGCGAGCGCGGCCTTAACGGCTTCGGCGTTCTTGTCGCCGATCCGCGGCAAGCTGCCGGTGCCGCCGATTGCCAGCACATGCGCGCCGCCGGCCAGTCGTGCCTGCAGCCGCCGGGGGTCTGACGCGCCTCCAAGGCGTGCCATGGCCTGCAGCAAGGCCGGCAATGCACTGCCAGCGAACTTGCCATTCGGAGCATTTTGTGGATCGGAACCCGGCAGCACCACGTGCGCCAGACCGGCCACTTTATTGACCGGATCGAACAGGCACAGAGCAATGCACGAGCCGAGCCCATGTGCGACCAGCGGTTCCGCTGAGTCAACCTTCTGGACTGCGACTTCGCCCAGACCGACGGGGATTGATTGTCCTTGAGGAATCGCCGCGATCGTCATCTAGAAGTTCGGCCGACAAGCCCCTCCGCATCACGAGTCGCAGTCGGCCGAACTTCTGTGACAGATTTCGCCTCGGAACGCGGCAGGCGACTCACGACCATGTCATCAGGTTTGAGGCCGCGTTCCGAGGCAGCCACCGCGAGCGCGTTGGCGCGCGTGAGAAGTTGTTCGAGAGTCTCAGGTGAGGGAATAACCAGGAAGCGGACGTCCAGCGCCTGGCTCTCGCCCTCGGAAATCAGGTTGAAGCGTGTACCGATGACCAGGGCTTCGTCGCCGAGCAGAGCGACATCCGCCACGATCGCGTCCACGATCGCGCCGCGCATGTCCTGGACGACGGCCGGCGGCGTGACCTCCAGGAGGATGCCCGTGGCGTCGCCAAGCAGGTTCATGAAAGCCGAGCATGAGACGTTGCCAGCTTCAGCCAGTGCCGAGGCGGGTAGCTCGTCGGTAATACAAACACCCGACGGCTCCTCGAACAGCAACGCACCAGCCAGCTGCTGGGCAACGGGTTCATCCATCAACAACAACACATGGCCCTGTCCCTGGCCGGTCATGGCCACATAGATCCCGACGGCGACAGCTTCCGCACTGCCTGCCGAACTTGGGACCTGGGCCAGCGGCACCAGATCGAGTGACGACGATGTCACCTCGATCTGAATGCCGGCCATCTCTGACAGCGATGTTCCGGCCCGTTCTAGGGCCGAGACAACGAGCGGCCGAAAACGCGCCAATCGCTCCGAGCTCATGGCCTAACCATCGGCGCCCGGGCAATTTAAATTAGGGCGAAATCAGCAAAACCTGCGCGCTCACGCGGTGACCAGCGCGGCGCTGGTGGAGACCTCCTTCAAGAGTTGGGCGGCGACCGGATACACCGGCTCCTCCTTCGTGATCATTTCGAGCACCGCAGGCCGCCCGTCGCGCGTAGCGGCGATCGCGCGTTCGAGTGCGGACCGCACGTCCGACGGTCGCTCGACGCGTTGCGCGTGCGCTCCCAGGCCTTCGGCGACCCTGGCGTAGTTGCCCGACAGCTGGTTGCTGCGGAACTGCTCGCTGGCGGTTGGCATGTGGTGGCCGTAGCCGCCCATCACCGAGTTATTGAGGAGCACGGTCATGATCGGCAGGCGTTCACGCACCGCGGTCTCCACCTCCATGCCAACCGTCCCGAACGCGAGGTCGCCCATGATGTTCACACACGTCCTGTCCGGCAAGGCCAGCTTGGCGCCGAGCGCAATGCCCAGCCCGGTACCCAGCTGTGTCGACTTGCCCCAGCCAATGTAGCCACGAGGTGTGGTCGCCTCGTAGTTGGTCAGGGTCTGGTCGCGCGGGTTACCGGAGTCATGCGTGACCACGGACTTTGTTTTGTCCAGTACGGCGTTGAGCTCGGCGATCACACGGTACGGATTGATCGGCGATTCATCTGAGCTCAGCCGCGCCTGCCATTCCTGGCGCGTGGCCTCCCGCGCCTGTTGGATCTCGGCCGCGACCGCGCCGTTGCGCGATCCAGCTCCACCCTGCCGTCGCACTTCCTCGATCAGCTGGCGCAGTACCAGGCGCGCATCCCCGATCACAGCCTGATCCACTGGATAATCGCGGTCGAGGTCGCGCCCATCCACGATTACCTGGACCATGCGCTTCCCGGCCGGAATTGGCGATGAAAAGCCGCCCCTGGCGAAGCTGCAACCGATGCCAAAGACCAGGTCCGACTTGACCAGGAACTCGGCCGCCGCCCGCGTCAGCGTGTGGCCACCGGCGCCTAATGACAGCGGATGGTTTTCAGGAAACACGCTCTTGGCGGCCATCGTGGTCATCACTGGCGCCGAGACAAGCTCGGCGAGTTCACGCAGCTCGTCCCAGGCCTGGGCCCAGAGCACGCCGTGACCGACGTGGAGTACCGGGCGCTTGGCTTCGATCAGCAGTTTGGCGGCGGCCGCCACATCCTCTGGGTCACCGGCCGAACGGTAGCCACGCGCTGGCGTGTAGCCAAAGCTTGCGTCGTCGAATTGGGCGCCGGAGACGTCGGCAGGCAATTCGAGCAACACCGGGCCCGGCTTGCCATTGCGCAGGACTGAGAAGGCGCGCCGCGACAGTTCTGGGATGCGCTCGGCCATGTTGATGCGACCGGCCCACTTGGTGACGTTGCGATAGACCGGCAGCGGATCGAAGTTCGGCGACTCGCCCGTGCGGCGCTGGTCACCACCGCCGGGGATCATCAGCAGCGGCACGCCGTCGGAATAGGCCTGGGCGAAGGCGCCGAAGGCGTTTTCGATACCCGGTCCCGCCTGGACCACGATCACCGTTGGCTTCTGGCCGTTGGTCGCTCGCGCGTAGCCGTCGGCCATGTTGATCAGCGTCTTCTCGCCGCGCGCGATTATCGGCCGAATGCCGACCTTCGCGACCGCATCGATCAACGAATGGTTGGGATAGGCGAAGAGCACCTCCACGCCTTCGAGCTTCAGAATTCGCGCCAGAGCATCCACACCGCGCATAGGTCGCTTCTTCCTCCCGTGCGTACAAGGCAGAGGCTACCCCGCCAGTGGCCCTCCGCGCGCCTCCGCGCACCACCGTTACCAAGCCGAGCATCGACTGGTACCCTACCCGGCGCACATGCGGGTCCTGCGCGCTCTTGCCTTCGGCCTCACCGCCATCGTCGTCCTCGCCGCCTCCTGTCTCGCCGCGTTTGAGCTCTCCACCCAGGACCGCATCAAACCGGGGGTCAGCGTTCTCGACGTCCCCGTCGGCGGGCTTACCGTCCAGGAAGCACAAGAAAAGCTCGCTCCAAGAGCGCTGGCGATCCTCGACCAGCCCGTCCAGATTCAGCTGGACACCAACACCTGGACCACCACCCCGCGGCAGCTCGGCGTAGCCCTGGATCCCCAGGCGCTCGCACAACAGGCATACGCGGTGGGCCGCGAAGGTCCACCACTGCAATCGCTCGAACAGCAAGTCAGCGCGCTGCGCTACGGCGACCAGATCTCAGTCGTGGGTCAGGCCGACGGCGCCATGCTGGATGCCCTGGTGAAGCGGATCGCGCAACAGGTCGACACAAGCCCGCGCGCCGCGGACCTCAGTATCAATGACGATGCCAGCCTCGCCTTCACCACCTCGCAACCAGGCCTCCAGCTGGATCAGCAAACCTCACGCAGTGCGATCGCTCAGGCACTGACAAACGGCGACGCGCAGGTAAGTCTCACTGCGCACTCCCTGCAGCCAGCCACGCTCACCGACCAGGTCCAGGCCGCTCACGATCAGCTGCAACAGATCCTGAATCCGCAGCCAGTCACGATCACTGCGGCCGAGTACCAGCGAACGCTGCAAACCAGCGATGTCCTCAAACTGGTCGAGCTCAACCCACCGGCCAACGGCCAGCCCGCCACGGTCAGCGTCAACACGGACGCGCTCGAACCGATCCTCGACGACGCCGCGCACGCGGTCGATAAGCTCGCCACCAACGCCCGCTTCACCTGGGACGGCGCCAACCTGAGCGTTCTGCGACCGAGCCAGCCTGGTCGCGGACTCGATCAGTCCGCCGCGCGCGATGTCCTCAGCTCCCAGATACTCGCCGGCGCGAAGACCATCAGTCTCCCGGTCAACCCGGTCCCACCGGCAGTCAGCTCCGATGACGGCGGCGCCAGCCTCGGCATCCACGAGCTCATCGAGCAGAGCACCACCGCCTTCGTCGGCTCAGTGCCTGAAAAGGCCTACAACATCCAGCTCGCGGCGAAGCGACTGAACGGCGTGGTCGTGCCGCCAGGCGGCACGTTCTCGTTCAACGACGAGGTCGGCCCGACTACGCTCGAGGCCGGCTTCAAGTGGGGCTTCGGCCTGACCACAGGCGCCAACGGTGGCGCCCACACCGTTCCGAGCGTGGCCGGCGGCATCTGCCAGGTAGCCACAACCCTGTTCCAGCCGGTGTTCTGGGCCGGCTACCAGCTGGAAGAGCGCTACTGGCACCTGTACTGGATTCCCTCGTACACGTCGCGCGACATCGTCGGCCTGGATGCCACCGTTGACGAAGACGCGGGGCTCGACTTCAAGTGGATCAACCCGACCAACGATTACGTGCTGATCCAATCCTCGACCACTGCTGACCACATCACGTTTTCGCTCTACGGCCGAAAGCCCGCCTGGAACGTGCAGGTCGATCCGCCGGAGATCAGCAACCGTGTCTCGCCGGACACCACTCCCGACGTCGAGGCCGAGCCGCAACTACCGTGGGGTCGCATTGTGCCGGTGGAAACCGCGCGCGACGGCTTCCAGGTGGTCATCACACGCCACGTGCAGAACCAGGACGGCTCACCATCACGTGACCTGGTGCTGAAGAGCATCTACCAGCCCGGCCACAACGTGACGCTGGTCGGCTCCGCGGGAGCGCCCGATGCTACGTCGCTGACGGGTGCCATCGATCGGGTTCGGGCAAGCATGGAGCCGCAGGCTGCTCCAGCCGCGCCGGCAACTGCCGCGCCACCGGCGACGACCTACGACACCGCCAACGGCGCGCGCACGCTGAGCCAGATTCGCGACGAGCTGCGCGGCGCCGGCTGGGGCGGCGGCTCAGATCAAGACGCCGTCGCGACCTACAAACGCCTGGCCGACGCCGCCCACGGTCACTGAGGCGGCGGGATCTGCAAGGTCGTTCCGGCGACTAGCGCGTCTGGGTTCGAGCCGATGGCGTCGCGATTGGCGTCATAGATGCGCGGCCATTGGCCCGCGTCACCGTACTGGGCTTCAGCGATGCTCCGCAGCGTATCGCCGGGCTGCACCACGTACTGCGTAGCCGCGACAGCCGTCGCACCCGCAACCACGCTGGAGGGCACCGCCGAAGGCGAGGGCGCCGTCACAGCCACCGAAGGCGCAGCCGCCGCGGTGGCAACCACGATGGTCGGCCGCCCGTTGCCACCTGCCTGACTGCTCAGCGGTCCGGTCAGTCCACCAAGCCGCGAACCTAACAGCACGCCGATCGCGGCAACGGCAAGCAGCCCCAGAACGACCCACACCCACGTGCGATTGCCCCTGGGCGGCTGCGGAGGCGTTGGTTGTTCCTCTGCTCCGTCGCCGCCCTCCTCCATCGCCGCCACCTAGAGTCAATATCTTGCCGCGCCGGAACCGAACTACACACCGCGGAAGATCACAAAGGCCTCAACGAACCCAACCCCTTAGCTGAAGGGCCGCACCTCGGGGTTGCTGCGCGCGAGGATGTGGTCGAACCGCGTCTTGACGATGTGGTCCACCTCATCTCCGGGCCAGATGTAAAACTGCCTGCGCCGAATGCCTTCGAACGTGGCGTCGGCAATTTCCGACGGCGGCTGGCCGGTTTCAATACGGCCACCCAGGCGAGTTGGCCCATCGACGCGTGGACCATCGGTGTCTACCAGCTCGTGAGGCCGATTGCGCGCGGCGGACAGAATTTGCGTCCGAACGTAGATGGGACAGAGCACCGAGCAGCCAACCAGCGTGGATCGCTCGGAGAGGTGGCTGTACAGCGCTTCACTGATCGCTACAACCGCGTGCTTGGAAACTCCGTATGGACTTCCGCCAGGCACGAGCCCACCCATCGACGCGGTGTTCACCAGCCAGCCTTCTTCGCCCGAAGCCAGCATGCGCGGCACGAAGCTGCGCAAACCGTGGAGCACGCCCCACACGTTGACGCCGAAGATCCATCGCCAGTCGTTGAGGGTTGCCTCCCAGATTGGTCCGGGACGGGTGCCAAAGACGCCGGCGTTGTTGAACACCAGATGGGAGTTGCCAAATGCGTCATACGTGCGTTGCGCAAGCTGCTCCACTGACTCCGCGTCCGAAACGTCAGTTAGAACGCCAATAACCTCGCACCCACCACCGCGCAGCTCCGCGACTGACGCATCGAGCGGCGCCTGCTCGATGTCCGCCAGCACCACTCGCATGCCCTCCGCGGCGCAGCGATCCGCAAGTGCGCGGCCGATGCCACTGGCCGCACCCGTGATGACGGCCACTTTTCCAGAGAAGACGTCCATCACGTGGACCAGGGTTGCACCAGGACGGACACAAGGTTGCCTGGTTTGCGCAACCGGACAAATGCTTCGGGTCCGTCCGCCAACCGAATGCGCTCGGTGATCAATGGCTCGACGTCGACAGCACCGGTGGCGATCAGGTCCAGCGCACGTCCAAAATCGCGATTGCCGTAGGCACAGGCTGAGACCATCCGCTGCGCTTTCGCCACAAAGCGATGCGTATCCAGCTGAGAGGGCGAGTGACCCAGCGCGACCGCAACAATTGTTCCCGTTACACGCGCGGCTCTGCTCAATGTGTTCAGTGCACCAGGGTCAGCCGAGCACTCGTACGCCTGCGCCACGTCAATTCCATGCGCGACAACGTAGTCCGCGACGTCAGTCTCGCGGCTATCCAGCACAACGTCCGCGCCGATCTTGCTGGCGGCATCACGTCTTCCGGCGGAGGAGCGACCAACGGCCACGATGGTGTTCGCTCCCCATGCGCGCAGCACCTGGATCAGATGCAGCCCGATCGGTCCGAGGCCAAACACGATCGCGTTCAACCCTGCTGGAGAGCCGGCCTCCACTACCGCGCGTAGCCCCACGGCAAGCGGTTCAACCCGCGAGCCATATTCCAGCGGCATGCCGTCTGGCAGCGGAAACACCTGCGATTGGTGCATGCTGACCAGTTCGGCGAATCCTCCAGCCGCATTGAGACCGAGGTTCGGCCGAGCCGTGCAGCGAATGAACAGTTGGTGCTGGCACCATTCACACGCACCGCAGCCGCCGAGTGGATTGACCGCCACGGCCTGGCCGGTCGCGAGGCCATGAACGTCTCCTCCGATTTGCGCCACGGTACCCGAAAACTCGTGGCCCGGAATGCCCTCCACTCGAGCGGAGCTGAATTCCGCCGCGTGGACGTCCGAGCCGCAAATGCCGCAGGAATGCACCGCCACCACGACGTCTTGTGGCCCGGGTACCGGTTCCGGCTGATCGCACACCTCGACTCCACCGGGAACGCGCACCAGCGCTTTCATCGATCAATCTGCGCCACCAACGCAACCGGCAGCTCCAGGTAACGTTTGATGCTCTGGAGGAAGCGTGCGGCTGGCGCACCGTCCACCACCTGGTGATCGAATGACAAACTCAGGTACATCGTCTTTCGCTCCGTGATGCGGCCAATGCCAAGGATCGCGACCTGCGGGGGGTTGATGATCGGCGTGAAGAAATCCACACCCAGGGCACCGAGCGACGTCACCGTAAACGTCCCACCATTGACGTCCTCCGGCATGACGTTGTTCGTACGCGCCCGGTCGACCGCCTCACGGGTCCGCCACGCGAGCGTCAGCAGGTCCATCCCGTTCACGTCTCTGACCACGGGCACGAGCAGTCCGTCCTCCGTGTCAACGGCGACACCCATGTGGACCTCGGCGTGAACACGCAGTCGCTCGTCCGCGAACGTGGCGTTGAACACCGGGTGTTCGCGCAATGCCAGCACCACTGCGCGAATGACCAGGTCCGTAACGCCTGGTATTCGTTCCTCAACCACAAGCGCTCTGAACTGCTCGCGCAAGCGGAGCGCATCCACCATGTCGACTTCCATCGACTCCGTCACTTGCGCGGTGCGCAGCAGGCTCGAGCGCATGCGTTCGGCGATGAGCTTGCGGCGTCCGCTCAGCGCCACTCCGGCGACCTTAGCGCTCGCGGGCACATGGTTGAGCACGTCCGCCTCACGGATTCGGCGCCCGTTGGCGATCTGTCGCAAGTCCACTCCTAGCCGCCGCGCAGCCGCTCTGGCCGCCGGTGTTGCCCGCACGTCCACCCGTTCTGCGGCGGTGTGGCCCTCGGCCGCGCGAGCCACCGCAGGCGCGCCCACCTCATCCAGCCGAGCTACAACCGCCCCTACAGGAACAGTGTCTCCTTCCGTCACGAGCCATTGGACACGTCCATCCACAGGTGAGTCCACGGTCATCGTCACCTTGTCAGTCTCCACCTCATACAGCGGCGAGCCCGCCTCGACAATCGCACCGTCCGGCTGCAGCCAGCGCGCAACGGTACCCTCCGTCATGACGTCGCCCAGCAACGGCAGCGTGAGGTCCATCGATTAATCGCGCAGCGTGGCCAGCGCAGCCGTGACAACACGCTCCGCGGTCGGCACGTACGCGGCCTCCAGCACGCCACTGTATGGCACCGGCGTGCGCGCGCCGGTGACCGTCTTGATGGGGCCATCGAGATAATCCACGCCCTGATCGGCAACCAGCGCTCCAACAGTCGTCGCAATCGAACAGTCGGGCCAGTCCTCGTCCACGACGACGAGATGCTTGGTCCGACGAACGGATTCCACCAGGCATTCTTCGTCGATAGGCGCCAGACTCAACAGGTCGATCACCTCCGCATCAACTCCGCGGGACTCCAGGAGTGCGGACGCGTCGCGACACACGTTTGCCATGTACGAAACACCAACCAGCGTGACGTCCTTGCCGGTACGCAGTGTGCGCGCTTTGCCGATTGGAAGCGCGTACGCCTCCTGCGGCACCTCCATCTTGGTCGACCCGACTTTGCGGTGGCTGAAATACACCACCGGATTGTCGTCCCGAATCGCGGCGGTCAGCAGTCCTTTGGCGGTATAGGCGTCCGATGGCGCCACGCATTTCAAGCCCGGGATATGGGCAAACATCGAATACATGCTGCCGGAGTGTTGCGCCGCGGTGCCACCGCCATTTTCCGCCCCGGTCGCGACCGCGCCAATTGCCGTCTTGATCACCAGTGGCACGTTCACCTGGCCGCCAAGCATGTAGCGTAGAAATGCGCCCTCATTCATCACCGAGTCCAGCGAGACTCCGATGAAATTCACAAACATCAATTCCGCGATCGGACGGAGTCCAGTGATCGCCGCGCCGACCGCCGCGCCAATGAAGCTCATCTCGCATATCGGCGTGTCGAGGATGCGCTCCGGTCCAAATTGTTGGATCAGACCTTTGGTGGAGCCCATCGGGCCGCCCCATGCATCGACGAAGCCAAGATGTGCGCGACCGGCACCACCGGCGATGTCCTCGCCGAGCATAATCACGCTGGGATCGCGCTCCATTTCCTGGCGGATGGCTTCGTTTTCAGCGCGGCTCGCCAACAATTCGCGGCTCACGCAAACACCTCGGTGGTGAGCTCTGCCACCTCGGGCAACGGACTTGCTTCCGCAAATTCCACCGCCCGCTCAATCCTCTGGACAACTTCTTCTCCAATGGAGTGGAGGTCATCCTGCGAAAGGTGTGGGCCGTCCGCAACGGCCTGCTCGAAGCGCTCGATGCAGTCCCGCCCGCGGTAGTACGCCTCCTCTTCGGCAGTGCGGTATCGCAGCGGGTCGTCTCCCAGAAAGTGACCGTAGTAGCGGTACGTCTTGCACTCCAGGAAGGATGGTCCACCTCCATCACGCGCGCGCCCGACTGCTTCGCCCATGTGGTGGTACACGTCGAAGACGTCCTGTCCGTCAACCACCGCCGCGGGCACCTCGAAGGCGGCCGCACGGCGCGCCAGGTCGCGCGTGCTCAAGGCGTATTCCGCAGATGTGGACTCCGCGTAGCCGTTGTTCTCGCACACGAAAATCATTGGCAGCTTCCAGATCGCCGCCATGTTCAGACATTCATAGATAGGCCCCTGGCCCATCGCGCCGTCGCCAAAGAATGCCACTGAAACCTGCCGCGTCTTGCGGGTCTTTGCAGACAACGCCGCACCCAACGCGATCGGAGTACCAGCACCAACAATTCCGGTTGCGCCGAGCATGCCCACCGTCGTATCGGCAATGTGCATCGAGCCGCCCTTACCTTTATTGGTGCCACTCGCGCGCCCGTACAGCTCC
>Ga0213876_10001775_pt1 | contig 13071 bp, 9 predicted proteins | sample BarmaccomBMRX_R9_FD_160113 | JGI IMG/M metagenome (GOLD analysis project Ga0213876, IMG submission 160113) | Root-associated microbial communities from Barbacenia macrantha in rupestrian grasslands, the National Park of Serra do Cipo, Brazil - RX_R9 | ecosystem: Host-associated > Plants > Roots...
CAGCGCGTGCACGCCGACGTTGCCGGTGCCGAGCTGAACGACGGGTATGGCCATGCGGGGCTCCTTACAGGTCCGGAATGGGCAGGTCGAGGTTGGGGAAAGTCAGGCCGCCGTCGACCTCGATGGTCTTGCCGGTCAGATAACTGCCCGCCGGAGACGCCAAATACACTGCGGCCGCGGCGATGTCGACGGGATCACCGAGGCGGCGCATCGGCGTCACCTTCTCCATGGGCTCGCGCAATTCGTCGTTGGACGACACCACGTCCAGCGCTGAGGTCAAGATCGAGCCCGGCGCGATCGCGTTGACCCGGATCCGAGGGCACAGGTCCAGGGCCGTCAGCCGGGTGTAGTGCGCAAGCGCCGCCTTAGCGGTGCCGTAGGCCGCGAACCCGCGTCCGGGTGCTCGGGCCATGGTCGAGGTGATGTTGATGACGCTGCCGCCGCCGGAGTGCTCGAGCATCAACGGCACCGCCGCGAGGGTCAACGCGTGGGCGGTGCCGACGTTGAAGGTGAAGGCATCTTTGAGATCCTTGGTCGAAGTGGTCAACAGCGTGTTGGGCATCGTGCCGCCGACGTTGTTGACGACGATATCTAGTTTTCCGAAAGCCTCCACGGCCTGAGCGGCCAGCTTTGCCGTCTCCTCTGGATGGGCCAGGTCGGCGGCCGCCACATAGGCCTGCCGGCCCGTGGCGCGGACCTGTTCGGCGACATCGTCGAGCTGAGATTGCGTGCGCGAAGCGATGACGACATCCGCGCCTACCTCGGCGAAAGCCAACGCGATGGCCGCGCCGAGGCCACGTCCGCCACCGGTGATGACGGCGACTTTGTCGTCGAGACGGAACCTGTCGAGGATCATGTGCGGCCTTTCGTCGTAGGCTATTCGGCGAACGGTAGCAAGCCCCGACTACGCCTACCGGAACTGGTTCTAGTTTCACCGCGGGCGCAACCATCACGGCAGTCCGTTGCCGGTCACGTAAACTCCCGGCTGCCGGAAAGACGCCTGCACGGCACCTGGTGGCCACCGGCGGCGGAAAGGATCTGGTTCTACCTACTGTGAGGAACTGAATTGAAGATGAGCCGATCGGTCGCGGTGCTGAACCTCGTCGTTGCCGCTGTCTTGGCGTTGTCCGGGTGTGGCAGCGACAACAACGCAACAGGGGGAAGTGCAACCACGACGGGAACCGGGGCGGCGAAAGTGAGCTGCGGCGGTACCAAGACACTCAAGTCCAGCGGGTCGACCGCCCAGGCCAACGCGATGACCCGGTTCGTCAAGGCGTTCGAGCAAGCCTGCCCGGGTCAGACGCTGAACTACACGCCCAATGGATCGGGCGCCGGCATTCGCGAATTCAACGGTAACCAAACCGATTTCGGTGGTTCGGACTCCCCGCTCGGCAAGGACGAGTATGCCGCCGCGCAGCAGCGCTGCGGCGGCTCGCCCGCGTGGAACCTGCCGGTGGTGTTCGGCCCGATCGCGGTCACCTACAACATCAACACCGTGACTGCGCTGACTCTGGACGGCCCCACGTTGGCCAAGATCTTCACCGGCGCCATCACGGCGTGGAACGATCCCGCCATCCAGGCGCTGAACACGGGCTTCACGCTGCCCGGCGAGCCGATTCACGTCGTGTTCCGCAACGACGAGTCCGGGACGACGGACAACTTCCAGAAATACCTCGATGCGGCGTCCAATGGCGCCTGGGGTAAAGGTGCCGGCAAGACGTTCAAAGGCGGTGTCGGCGAGGGCGCCAAGGGCAATGACGGCACGGCGGCAGCCATCAAGGCCGCCGAAGGTTCGATCACCTACAACGAATGGTCGTTCGCTCAGGCTCAGCATCTGAACATGGCCAAGATCATCACCTCGGCCGGTCCCGATCCCGTGGCAATCAGCACCGACACCGTCGGGCAGACCATTGCCGGGGCCACCATCACCGGGCAGGGCAACGACCTGGTGCTCGACACCGTGTCGTTCTACAAGCCCAGCAAGCCCGGCTCGTACCCGATTGTGCTCGCGACGTATGAGATCGTCTGCTCGAAATATCCCGACGCCAGTGTCGGTGCGGCCGTGAAGGCGTTCCTGCAGAGCACAATTGGCGACGGCCAGAATGGCTTGGGGGACAACGGGTACATCCCCATCCCGGATTCGTTCAAGTCGAGGTTGTCGACCGCGGTCAACGCGATCGCCTGATGACGTTGTAATGCCCCAAAAGGAGCTGGTCGGGCCGCAGGGTCCCACCGGGCCTGCGCCCTTGGCTGATCGGGCGCGTGCGAGGCGCTGGGGGGACCCGGTTTTCAAGTCGCTGGCCACTGTCGCGGGCACCACTGTCGTGATCGCGATCGTGCTGATCGCGATCTTCCTGTTGCTGCGCGCCGTCCCGTCATTGCGCGCCAACCACGCGAACTTCTTTACCAGCGCGCAATTCGACACCAGCGATTCCAAGCACCTGGCGTTCGGCATCTCCGACCTGTTCATGGTCACCGTGCTGACTTCGCTATGTGCCCTAGTGTTGGCCGTGCCGGTCGCCCTCGGGATCGCGGTGTTCATCACCCAATACGCGCCGGCAAAACTGGCGCGTCCGTTCGGCGCGGTGATCGACTTGCTGGCCGCTGTGCCGTCGATCATCTTCGGCCTGTGGGGGATCTTCGTCCTGGCGCCCAAACTCGAGCCGATCGCGGCCTTCCTCAACCGCAACCTGGGATGGCTGGTTCTGTTCAAGCAGGGCAACGTGTCGCTGGCCGGCGGCGGCACGATCTTCACCGCGGGCGTCGTGCTTTCGGCAATGATCCTGCCGATCGTGACCTCGGTTTCGCGCGAAGTCTTCCGGCAGACCCCCCGTCTGCAAATCGAGGCGGCCCAGGCCCTGGGCGCCACGAAGTGGGAGGTGGTGCGGATGACCGTGCTGCCGTTCGGACGCAGCGGAGTGATCGCCGCGTCGATGCTGGGCTTGGGCCGTGCGTTGGGTGAGACCGTGGCGGCGCTGATCATCCTGCGCTCGGCCGCGCGTCCGGGGAACTGGTCGCTGTTCGATGGTGGTTACACGTTTGCTTCCAAGATCGCCTCCGCGGCAACCGAATTCAGCGAACCGCTACCCACCGGAGCCTACATCTCCGCGGGCTTCGCGTTGTTCGTGCTGACCTTCGTCGTCAATGCGGGCGCTCGCGCCATCGCCGGCGGAAAGGTCAACGGATGAGTCTTGAAGCGCTCGACAGGCCCGTCAAGGCTCACGTGATTCGCCCCTTGAGCATGCGTCGGCGGGTGAAAAACCATGCTGCGACAGTGCTTTTCCTCGGCTCGTTCATCGCCGGACTGGTCCCGTTGGTCTGGGTGTTGTGGGTCGTGATCGGGCGAGGCTGGCGTGCGGTCATCCACTCGGATTGGTGGACCCATTCCCTGCACGGCGTGCTGCCCGAAGAGTTCGCCGGTGGCATCTACCACGCCCTGTACGGGACGTTGGTGCAGGCGGGTGTGGCAGCGCTGCTGGCGGTGCCGCTGGGACTGATGACCGCCGTGTACCTGGTGGAATACGGCACTGGCCGGTTGGCGCGGGTGACCACCTTCATGGTTGACGTGCTGGCCGGTGTGCCCTCGATTGTGACGGCGCTGTTCGTTTTCAGCCTGTGGATCGCCACGCTGGGATTTCGGCAGAGCGCGTTCGCCGTCTCGCTGGCGTTGGTCTTGTTGATGCTTCCGGTGGTGGTGCGCGCCACCGAGGAAATGCTCAGGTTGGTACCCGACGAACTGCGCGAAGCCAGCTACGCGCTGGGCGTTCCCAAGTGGAAGACCATCGTGCGGATCGTCGTCCCGATGGCGATGTCGGGCATCTTGTCCGGCGTCTTGTTGGCGATCGCGCGGATCATCGGTGAAACGGCGCCGGTGTTGGTGCTGGTGGGTTACAGCCGCTCGATCAACGTTGACATTTTTGACGGCAACATGGCGTCACTGCCGCTGCTGATCTACACCGAACTGACCAATCCCCAGCACGCGGGGTTCCTGCGGATTTGGGGCGCTGCGCTGACCCTGATTCTGGTGGTCACCGCGATCAACCTGCTCGCCGGGGTGTTTCGTTTGCTGGCCACCCGGCGCCGCTGACGGAGGTTCAGCGGGCGGGCGGCGTGTACTTCACCACCCGCTCGTTGCCACGGTCAGCGACGTAGACATTTCCGTCTTTGTCCACCGCCACCGACAGCGGAGTGTTGAGGTCGGTGAAGGGCAACACGCTCTGGGTTTTGGGGCCCACGGCAAACTCCACCACCGTGTTGTTGTCGTGTTCGGTGACGTAGATATTGCCGGCGCTGTCGACTGCGATGCCCCACGGGACACTGATACTGGTGAACGGCACCACCACCTGGCCATTTGCCCCGGATGGCAATTCCAACACCCTGTTGTTGTCGGTGTCGGTGACATAGACGTTTCCGTCTTTGTCCACCGCCACGCCATCGGGATTCTTCAGACCGTCGAACGGCAGCACCGTCTGGGCTTTGGCCCCCGCGGCCAACTTCAGCACGCGGTTCTTTCCCCGGTCGGCGACATACACGTCGCCTTGGGCGCCGACCGCCAAACCCTCCGGGAAGGTGAGGCCGTCGAACGGCAGCTCGGTCTCACTGTTGGATCCGGCGGCCTGCTTCACCACTCGGTTGGTGAAGTCGGCGACGTACACGGTGCCGGACCCGTCGACAGCAACCGCCTGCGGCTCGTAAAGGCCGTTGAATGGCTTCACCGTCGCGGTGTTGGATCCCGCGGCCAGCGACACCACTTTCCCTCGCATGCTCGTGTTGGTGACATAGACAGTGCCCGAGCCGTCCACCGCCACCGAGCCCGGGGAAAGCCTGAAGTTGAGGCCGTTGAACGGCAGCACGGTTTGTCCGGTCGCTTGCGTCGGCGACGAGGGAGAGTGGCGCGTCCAGAGGTAACCGGTGGTGGCGACGGCGGCGACGAGCAGCAGTGCGGCGGCCCCGACGGCGGCCCACAGCTTCCGTTTGTTGCGGGATTTGGGCTTCTCTTCCGCGACTTCCGCGTTGGGTTTTTGCTGGGGCTTCGGCGGATTCGCGGGAACCTGCGGGATCTGCGCGATCTGGGTCGGCGGTGGGCCGCCGCCGCCAGCGGCTACCGGCACCGGCCCCATCCACGGGCGGGGCGGTGGGCTTTCGGCACTGCCAGCGGCTTCGGGCATTGGCCCTACCCACGTGGGGGGCGGCTCCGTCTTCTGGCCACCGCTGGCGGTCGCGGCCAGCGGTCCTACCCACGTCGGGGGCGGGTCCGGATTTGAAGGCCATCCCGCTGGCGGCGGCAGGCTGTCTCCTCCGCCTACGGTGGCCGGCGGAGGGTCAGGCGGCGGGGTCTTTTCTCGGCCGGAGACGCCGGGTTCCGAACCGGTCGGTACCTGGGCGGCGGCCGCCCCGCCAGCGTAGTTAGTCCAGGTGCGCTCCACGCCTCGGTCATTGCGCCCCCCGGCGCCGCCTTGCGGAAAAGTCGCGTCCGCGCCGCGCTGCAGGATCCTGGCCTCTTGGTGCTGATCGTTTGCGGTGAGCGCGCCATGGGCTGCCATGGCCAGGTCGCTGGCGCTCTGATATCGGTCCTGGGGGTTCTTGGCCATGCCTTTGGCGACCACCTGGTCGAAGGCCTGCGGAACCATGCCGGGTCGTAGCTGGCTGGGCCGGGGGGGAGGTTCCAGCAGGTGCGAGCCGATCAGTCGTTCGACGGTGTCGGCCCTGTAGGGCGGCGCCGCGGTCAAGCACTCGCTCAAGACACAAGCCAGCGCGTAGATGTCGGCGTGATGGGTGACGTTGCCGCTCCTGAACCGTTCCGGCGCCATGTAGTGGTATGTGCCCACGGCGGCACCGCTTTGCGTCAGGCCGGGGTCAGCGGCCGCTCGGGCGATACCGAAATCCATCAGATAAGCGAAGTCATTGTGGGCTATCAGGACGTTCTCGGGTTTCACGTCGCGGTGCGTGACGCCGATGGCGTGCGCGGCATCCAGCGCGGAGGCAATCTGGCGCACAGTTGCGACGGCCCGCGCCGGGCTCAGCGGACCAAATCGCGTCAACATGCTGCGCAACGAGACGCCATCGACCAGGCGCATCTCGAGATAGAACTGCCCGTCGATCTCACCGTAATCGTGGATCGGCACGATATGAGGCTCGTTCAGCCGGCCGGCGGTGTCGGCTTCACGCTGCATCCGCGCGCGAAACACCGAGTTGCCGGAGTACTGCGGCGAGATCAGCTTCAGTGCCACCACCCTACGTTTGCGGGTGTCCTCGGCCTCGTAGACCTCGCCCATGCCACCGCGGCCCAGCAGCCGGGTCAGCCGATACGGCCCAAACGTCGACCCCACCCGGGAACCGGTGTCCTCCACAGTCGACGCTCCTTTCGCCCGTCGTCTGATTCCGGCGGCCAAAGCTGTCACGGATAACGACACGAACGAGCGCCGCGCCGAAACCGCTGGTAGATGACACCGTAATTCGTCCCAGAGCCGCCCACAACAGATTCACACTTCTCGCACACAGACAGGAACCGGCCGCCCCGAGAGTTCACCTGACTAGCTGATTTGATTCACCACCGGCACCAGTTTCGACTGAAACGAGTTCGGCAGCGGAACGTATCCCTGGTCGTCTAATCCGGTCTGGCCGTCACCGATCGTGGCCTGCATAAACGCCTTGACCGCGGTGCCGGTCGACGTGTCCGGATACTTGGAGCACACGATCTCGTAGGTCACCAGCACAATCGGGTACGCGCCGGACTGCGTCGGCTTGTAGAACGACGACGTGTCGACCACCAGGTCATTGCCTTGGCCTTTGAACGTGGCTCCGGCGATCGTCTTGCCGACGGAGTCAGGGCTGATCGTCACCGCGTCCGGACCCGCCGACGTGACAACCGAGGCGAAGGGCAGCTGCAGACCCACCGCATAGGACCACTCGTTGTAGGTGATCGACCCGTCGGTTCGCTTCAGGGCGGCCGACGTGCCGTCGTTTCCGCTTGCGCCTTCCCCAACGCCGCCGTTGAACGTCTTGCCGGCGCCCTTGCCCCACGCTCCGTTGGAGGCCGCGTCGAGGTATTTCTGGAAATTATCGGTAGTGCCCGACTGGTCGCTGCGGAAGACGACGTGAATGGGTGTCGGGGGCAGGTTGGTACCTGAGTTGAGCGCCTTGATCGCGGGGTCGTCCCATCGGGTGATGGCGCCGTTGAAGATCCTTGCGGCGGTGGGCCCGTCCAGGATGAGCGAGGTCACGCCATTGATGTTGTAGGTGATCGCGATCGGGCCGAACACCACCGGTAGGTCCCAGGCCGGCGAGCCGCAGCGCTGTGCCGCCTGCGTGGGCTCACCCTTGCTCGCGTCCATGGGCGAATCCGAGCCCGCCAGATCGGTCTGATTGCCCAAGAATTCCTTCATTCCGGCGCCCGACCCGTTTGCGTTGTAGTCCAGCGTGTAGCCGGGGCATGCGTGTATGTAGGCGTAGACGAAAAGTTCGATGGCGTTCTTCTGCGCGGTCGAGCCGCTGGCCTGGAGCTTTTTCTTGCCACCGCAGGCCACCGGCACCGCGGGTGTGCTGGATCCGGTCGACGACGCGGTGGGTTTTGTATTGCCCCCGCATGCCGATAACACCAATGCGCCGGCCATCAGCAGGCTGAGCGCGACACCAGATCGAGTGACCTGCACGGAACACTCCTCGGAAGACTCGGGGTCAGCAGGATGAGCTTACGTGACTTCGGTGCACTGTCGATGTCAGAACGTCAGGATCCAGAAGTCGCCTTCGCCCTTTTGGCGGGCGCCTTCTTGGCCGGTGCCTTTTTCACAGCCGCCTTTTTCGCAGGGGCCTTTTTGGCGGGCGCCTTCCCGTTGCCCGAGCGCGCCTTGACGCTGGCCTCCAGCTTGGCGAGCAGGTCGGAGACGTCTTCGGCCTCGTCGAGCTCCTTCGGCCGCTCCTCGGCGGTAAATGCCTCTCCGCCTTCGAGTTTCGCGTCGATAAGCTCCTGCAGCTGTTCCTGGTAGGTGTCGTGATAGCGGTCGGGATTGAAGTCCTCGGCCATCGACTCCACCACCTGCCCGGCCATCTTGAGCTCGGCGGGCTTGATGTCGACCTTCTTGTCCAGCACCGGAAAGTCCGGGTCGCGGATCTCGTCCGGCCACAGCAAGGTATGGATCACCATCACCTCGCGTTTGCCGAAATCCTTGACGCGCAACGCTGCCAGCCGGGTCTTGTTGCGCAGTGTGAAATGCACGATCGCCATCCGATCAGCCTCAGCAAGGGTCTTCGCCAGCAGCACATAGGATTTGGATGATTTCGAATCCGGCTCGAGAAAGTAGCTTCGGTCGAACATCATGGGGTCGACTTCGCTTGCCGGGACGAACTCGAGTACCTCGATCTCACGGCTCCGTTCCTCCGGCAGTGTGGCGATGTCGTCGTCGGTGATCACCACCATTTGGCCGTCGTCGGATTCGTAGGCGCGCGCGAGGTCTCCGAATTCGACGACCTCGCCGTCGGCCTCACACACACGCTTGTACCGGATGCGGCCGTTGTCCTTGGCGTGCACCTGATGGAACTTGATGTCGTGGTCCTGTGTGGCGCTGTACACCTTGACCGGGACGTTGACGAGCCCAAAGGCGATGGAACCCTTCCAGATGGAGCGCATTGTGTCAGTATGCCCTCAGTGCCCGCCGTCGTAACGTGGCCGCGGGTTTAGATCTGATTTTCACACTGGCGCCGCCGTTCGAGCATGGCTGTGTTTACGGTGAAAGCCTAAGGCGCGGTGTAGGATTGGCCACTCAGAGTCGCACGGTCGGGCAGGTCGGCGCCGGAGCGGGCGATGGTCAGAGCCGAGGCCGCGACCGCCGTCTCGAGCGCCGACGTCAGGGAGTCCAGCCCGATGCGGCGCAGGCGGTCGCGCCGGTCAGCGCCCAACAGGTCGAGACTCCAGAGCGTGTCGAGCAGGCCGACCATAAACGCATCGCCGGCCCCCACGGTGTCTACCACCCGAACGGGCCGCGCCGGCACAGCGGCTTCGCCGGCCGCACTGAACGCCAGCGCGCCGCGCTCACCCATGGTCAGCGCAACGATCGCCGGTCCCGACGCCAACCAACTTGCGGCGATCTGCGCCGGTTCATGCTCGGGGTAGAGCCACCTCAGATCCTCCTCGCTGACCTTGACGACACCGCTGCGCTCGACGAGGTGCTCGATGCGCTCAAGGGCCAGGTCCCGGTCCTCGATGACGGACGGACGCACGTTGGGGTCGAAACTGATCGTGGCCGATACGCGGTAGGCGTCGACAAGCGCGGCGAGCGCCAGGCATCCCGGGTCGCGCACCGCGGCGATCGAGCCCGTGTGGAGCACCACCGGCGGCGCGACCGGCGGCGTTCCGGAGAGTTTCCAGTCCAGGTCGAAGGCGTAGCTGGCCGCTCCGTCGTCGGCGATTGCCGCGACGGCGGCCGCCGTGCGGGTGGCGCTGCTGCTTCCCGAAACAAGTTGCGCCCCCGATGTTTTGATGTAGTCGGTGATGCGCCGGCCGCGGGCGTCGTCGCCGATATGGGTCAGGAAGTCGACATGTCGGCCCAACCGGGCCAACCCGACGGCGACGTTGAGTGGGCTGCCACCGACGTGCTCCTGCCCCGCCACGATGTCGATCAGGGCTTCACCGATCACCAGTGCGCGCGAACTCATGCACTCCAGCGTTGCCATTGTGCCGCGACGATGCAATCAAACCGCTCAACCACCCGGCGTGAGATGCCCAGGCGAGCCCATCCGGTTGGGTCTGGGGTGGTTCTGCGTGACAAGACTACGTTGTCAGCATGGGCTCGGAGCCGCGGCTGAAGCTGACCAACGCCGACAAGGTGATGTATCCGGCGACCGGGACCACAAAAGGGGACGTCTTTGAGTACTACACCGGCATCGCGCAGGTGATGGTGCCGCACATCGCCGGGCGGGCGGCGACGCGCAAGCGCTGGCCCAACGGTGTCGACCAAGACTCGTTCTTCGAAAAGCAACTGGCGTCCTCAGCGCCCGACTGGTTGCCCCGCGCCAGCGTGACCCACCGGTCCGGCACGACGACCTATCCGATCATCGACAGCGTCACCGGGCTGGCCTGGATCGCGCAGCAGGCGGCCCTCGAGGTGCACGTGCCGCAGTGGCGGTTCGTCGCCGAGTGGAGGCGCAGCGGCGAGGAGTTAAAGCCCGGTCCGGCAACACGATTGGTGTTCGATCTGGATCCCGGCGACGGCGTCACCATGGCCCAGCTCGCCGACGTGGCCCGCGCTGTCCGGGATCTGATGGCCGACATCGGGCTGACCACCTTCCCGCTGACCAGCGGCAGCAAGGGTCTGCATCTTTACGCGCCGCTGGCTGAGCCGGTGAGCAGCACGGGGGCCACCGTGCTGGCCAAACGCGTTGCCCAGCAACTGGAAAAGGCGATGCCGAAGTTGGTTGCCGCAACCATGACCAAGAGCCTGCGGGCGGGAAAGGTGTTTCTCGACTGGAGCCAGAACAGCGGCTCGAAGACCACAATCGCGCCGTATTCGTTGCGCGGTCGGGAACATCCGACGGTCGCCGCGCCGCGCGTCTGGGAGGAACTCGACGACCCCGCGTTGCGCCAGTTGAACTACGACGAGGTGCTGGCCCGGGTCGCCCGCGACGGTGACCTACTCGGTGACTTGGACGCCGACTCACCCGTACCGGACCGGCTGACCAAGTACCGCAGCATGCGGGACGCCGCGAAGACACCCGAGCCTGTGCCCCGTGCGAAACCGGCTACCGGCCAGGGCAATACATTCGTAATCCAGGAGCACCACGCCCGCCGGCTGCACTACGATTTCCGGCTGGAACGTGACGGTGTGTTGGTGTCGTGGGCCGTGCCGAAAAACCTGCCCGAAACCACATCGGTGAACCATCTGGCGGTGCACACCGAGGACCATCCATTGGAATACGGGGCGTTCGAGGGCAACATACCCAAGGGGGAGTACGGCGCCGGCAAGGTGATCATCTGGGACTCCGGCACCTACGACACCGAGAAGTTCAATGACTCCGGCGAAAAGGGGGAGGTGATCGTCACGTTGCACGGTACCCGGATATCCGGTCGCTACGCGCTGATTCAGACCAACGGCGATCAGTGGCTGGCGCACCGGATGAAGGACCAGAATGTCTTCGAATTCGACGAACTGCGCCCGATGCTCGCCACGGAGGGTCCGGTGGCGGGCCTGAAGGCGGGACAGTGGGCGTTCGAGGCCAAGTGGGATGGCTATCGGCTGCTGGTGGACGCCGATCACGGCGCGGTGCGGCTACGCTCGCGCAACGGACGAGACGTCACCAAGGAATACCCGCAATTGCGCGCGCTGGCCGCCGATCTCGCCGACCACCATGTGGTTCTCGACGGCGAGGCGGTCGCGCTTGACGAGTCCGGCGTGCCGCGCTTCAACGAAATGCAGAACCGTGGCCGCGCGACCCGCGTCGAGTTCTGGGCGTTCGACCTGCTCTACCTGGATGGCCGCTCGCTGCTGCGGGCCAAGTACTCGGATCGGCGCAAACTGCTGGAAACACTCAGCAGCGGAACAGATCTCATTGTCCCGGCCCTGTTGCCGGGTAATGGTTCCGAGGCTCTCGAGCACTCTCGGGAGCGGTGCTGGGAGGGCGTGGTCGCCAAGCGGCGCGACGCGAGCTACCAACCGGGCCGGCGTTCGATGTCGTGGGTCAAGGACAAGCACTGGAACACCCAGGAGGTCGTGATCGGCGGCTGGCGGGCGGGGGAGGGTGGGCGCAGCAGCGGCATCGGCGCGTTGCTCATGGGCATCCCCGGCGAAAACGGGTTGCACTTCGCCGGGCGCGTCGGCACCGGCTTCACCGAACGCGATCTGGCGCGCCTGAAGAAGACGCTGGCGCCGTTGCGCACCGACGAATCTCCTTTTGACGCTTCGCTTCCCGCCCGCGACGCCAAGGGTGTGACGTTTGTGCGGCCCGTTCTGGTGGGTGAGGTGCGGTACAGCGAATGGACTCCGGATCACCGGCTGCGTCAATCGAGTTGGCGTGGGTTGCGGCCCGACAAGGATCCGAATGAGGTGGTACGCGAATGAAATGGGTGACCTATCGAAGCCCTGAGGGCGAACGCGTCGGAGTGCTCTCCGATGGGACCATCCGGGCGGTGCCCCCGGGAGTGACGCTGCTGGAACTCGTGGGCCGTGGCGCCGACGCACTGCGCGACGCCGGCGAGCAGGCCTTGCGATCGCCGGCTGCGGTGGTAAGCCTCGGCGAAGTGTCGCTGGCCGCGCCGATCCCGCGGCCCCCGTCGATCCGCGACTCGCTGTGCTTCCTGGATCACATGCGCAACTGCCAGGCCGTGACGGGTGGCGGACGAGTGCTTGCCGACGCCTGGTACCGCATCCCGGCGTTCTATTTCGCCTGTCCGGCAACGGTTCTGGGTCCGCACGACGACGCTCCGATGGCGCCCGGAAGCGCATGGCAGGACTTCGAATTGGAGATCGCGGCCGTCATTGGAGCGGCCGGCGGCAACCTGTCGGTCGAGCAGGCCGAGGCGTCCATCATCGGCTACATGATCTTCAACGACTGGTCGGCGCGCGACCTGCAGCAGCTGGAGGGTCAGCTGGGGATCGGTCAGGCCAAGGGCAAGGACAGTGGCGTGACGCTGGGTCCGTATCTGGTGACTCCCGACGAGCTGGAGCCCTACCGGCGCGACGGCAAGCTGAGCCTGCGGGTGACGGCACTGGTCAACGACACCGTGATCGGATCGGGGTCGACCGGCCAGATGGATTGGAGCTTCGGTGAAGTCATTTCCTATGCCTCGCGGGGGGTGACACTGCGTCCCGGCGACGTCATCGGCTCGGGCACGGTGCCCACCTGCACGCTCGTCGAGCACCTCAGCCTGACCGCGCCGGCATCGTTTCCCGGCTGGCTGCACGACGGCGACGTCGTGACGCTGCGGGTTGAGGGGCTGGGCGAGACCCGGCAAACAGTGCGTGCGTCGGCCGCGCCAATTCCGCTGCCCCCCAGGCCTAATCCGGACGCCGCCCCCGCCCCCGTTCGGGTCAATCGGGCGTCCGCGAAGGTGCCCTACACCCGCGGGCTGCACGAGGTCGC
>Ga0213876_10001776_pt1 | contig 13065 bp, 9 predicted proteins | sample BarmaccomBMRX_R9_FD_160113 | JGI IMG/M metagenome (GOLD analysis project Ga0213876, IMG submission 160113) | Root-associated microbial communities from Barbacenia macrantha in rupestrian grasslands, the National Park of Serra do Cipo, Brazil - RX_R9 | ecosystem: Host-associated > Plants > Roots...
GGGCGCGGCTTTCAACGCCGCCGGCGAGAGTGGACTTGGCCGCGCCTTTTCCTCTAACGGCATAAGGCGATACGTCCCTCGCGGGGGGATTGGGGACCCAGAGACAGGCGTGACCGTAACCTCGAAGATCACCAGCACGCGCCGCACGCTCTGGCACCGCATTCGCTTCCAGCTGGGCGTTGGGCTGCTCGCGGCGGTGCTCATCCCCTATGCGATACGCTACCAGTTCGATATCCGCGCCGGCGATCTCGCGGCGCTCAACAATTCGCTGATCGCGACGACGCTGGCGCTGGTCGCTGGCTATTACGCCTTCCGCCGCGTCTCGCATTATCCCGGCGTCCGCGCCTCCTACCACATCCTGCCGACCTTCGCGGCGACGTACGGCGTGGCGCTGGCGGTCTTCTTCTTCCTCCGCCTCAACTACAGCCGCCTCCACTTCCTCGGCAGCTTCCTGCTCTGCGTCGGCTGGTATTACATCGTCTATTTCAAGCTGCAGCGGCAGCAGCGGCTGACCATCGGCGTCGTGCCGTTCGGCGAGGTCGGACACCTGCTCGACATCGAGGAAGTGAGCTGGGTGACGCTCGGCGACCCCGAGACGCCCGAAGTCGCGTGCGACGCGATCGTCGCCGATCTGCGCTCCGACATTCCCGACGCGTGGGAGCGCTTCCTCGCCGACCGCGCCCTCGCCGGCACGCTCGTCATGCACGTCAAGCAGATGGAGGAATCGCTCACCGGCCGCGTCGCGATCGAGCACCTCTCCGAGAACAATCTCGGCTCGCTCATCCCCGGTATCGTCTACGCCAAGGTGAAACGGGTGTGGGACTTCGGCCTCAGCCTGCTGCTGCTGCCGGTGCTGATTCCTTTCCTGCTGCTCGTCGCGCTGGCGATCCGGCTCGATTCGCGCGGGCCGATCCTGTTCCGGCAGGAGCGGATGGGCTATCGGGGCGAGAAGTTCCGCATGTACAAGTTCCGCAGCATGCGCGAGGCGGGCGACGCGCACGACGCCCGCGCCGCGGCGATGACCCTGGACGACGACGCCCGCGTCACCCGCCTCGGCAAATATCTGCGCCGCTACCGGATCGACGAGCTCCCCCAGATCGTCAACATCCTGAAGGGCGAGATGAGCTGGATCGGCCCCCGGCCCGAGGCGGTGCCGCTGTCGCTGTGGTACGAGGCCGAGCTGCCCTTCTACCGCTACCGCCACATCGTCCGTCCCGGCATTACCGGCTGGGCGCAGGTGAAGCAGGGCCATGTCGCCGACGTCGGCGACGTGCTGTGGAAGCTCCAGTACGATTTCTATTATATCAAGAACTTCTCGTTCTGGCTCGACGTGCTGATCGTCGCCCGGACCATCCGCACCATCCTAAGCGGATTCGGAGCGCGGTAGCGGCGGCGCGACATTCTCCAGCTCGGCGCTGACCGGCTCGTCCGCTGGGCTCGCCGCGCGGGCGGGGCGTCCCACCAGCCAGGGCGACAGCCTGTCCCGCAAGCGATCGGTGTTGCGCTCCGTCGCCTGCGCGAAGGCCCAGCAGACAAGGTAGGCAAGCGCCGCGAGCGCCAGGATGAGGCCGTAGGCGGCGGGCCCCGGCGGGAGGCGGGTCGGGAGGTACCCGGCCTTCTGGAGGATCGCGAGGGCGAGCAGCACGATCGGCACGTGCAGCGCGTAGAGCGAGAAGGAGAAAGCGGCGAGGCTATGGCCCAGCCGCGGCGCCGGCTGCTTTTCGCGGAACCAATTGTCGGCGAGCAGCAGGGCGGTCGCCAGCGCGACGAAGGCGTCCTGAAGCCAGGGAAAGACCGGAATCCGCGCCGCGAGCAGGGCGAGGAGGAAGAGCGGCAGGGTCAGCCACGGCAGGCGCAGCCGGCGAACCGTCGAGGCGAGCGCCCCCGCCACCCAGAAGGGAAACATGGCGAGGATCATGCCGCGGGTGAAGGCGCTGAGCACGACGAGGGCGAGGGCGTAGACGATGATCGCCACGCCGAAGGCCGACCGTCCGCGCGCCGCGGCGAACAGGATGCCGGCGGCGATCATATAATAGGTCCACTCGAAGGCGAGCGACCAGAGCGGCTGGTCCCAGCCGACGGACGGCGTCACCATGTCGTTCACAAGCACCGCTGCGGCGGCAAAGGTCGCCGGCGTCGACCAGTAGCGCACGTCGGGCAGGCCGGAGACCCAGGCGTCGGTGCGCAGGATCGGCGCTTCGGGGGCAAGCAGCGCGATCGCGGCGATGATCGCCAGCGCCGGCCACAGCACGATGAAGATGCGCGAGAAGCGGTCGGTGAAGAAGCGCCGCGCCTGGGTATCCGTGACGCCGCCCTTGAGCAGCCGCAGCGCCTTGCCGCCGACGAGATAGCCGCTGATCACGAAGAACAGGACGACCGCCTGGTGGCTGAACCCCGTCAGCGCGTAGACGAGCTTCGCGAAAGCTCCGGCGTGGGGCGAATAGTCCTGGGTGACGAAGCCGCGGCAATGCTGGACGACGACCATCATCGCCGCCAGCCACCGCAAATGATCGAGATTGGTGGTCAGGACCGGCGCCCTGGTGCGCGCCCGCTCATGCACAGGCGCGCAGCTCCACCCCCGCCGGCGCGCCCGCCTCCCGGTGCCAGGCCTGGAACATCAGCACCGCCCACAGCGCCGGCGTCGCGTCTCGCCGGCCGGAGAGGTGCTCGCGCCACCGCCGCGCGACCAGAGCGGGGTCGAAATAGCCCTCGCCGGCCATCCGCGCCGGGTCGAGCAGGTCCTCGGCCCAGGGCCGCAGCGGCCCCTTGATCCATTCGCCGACGGGGATGGCGAAGCCGGCCTTGGGCCGCTCGAACAAGGCCCTGGGCGCCTGCCGGTAGAGCAGTTCGCGCAGGATGTGCTTCCCCTTGCCGCTCTTCACCTTCATCGCGACCGGGATGCGCGCGGCGAGTTCGGCGACGCGGTGATCGAGGAAAGGGACGCGCGTTTCCAGGCTCACCGCCATCGCGGCACGATCGACCTTGCAGAGGATGTCGTCCGGCAGATAGGAAACGGCGTCGCAATACATCATCCGCACCGCATCCGGCGCGCCCGGCGCCACGTCGAGGTCGAAGGGCTGGCTTTCGCCGCCGGCGCCGAGCACCGGCGAAGCCTCGAAGCTCCATTCGTCGAGGAAGCTGTTGTAGACGTCGTCGAAGCTGCGGGCGGCCCCGGCGACGCGCAGCGCCTTCTGCATCTTCGCCCCGAAATGCGGCTGCCGGCGGCCCGGCGCCAAGTTCCAGACGCCGGAGGGCAGCCGGCTGAGCGGCGTGCCGATCAGGCCGCGCACCGGCCGCGGCAGCATCTGCAGTCGGCGCCAGAGCCGCGGCGCGGCGAAGTGGCGGTTGTAGCCGGCGAACAATTCGTCGCCGCCGTCGCCCGACAGCGCCACCGTCACCTGCTCGCGGGCGAAGCGGCTCACGAGATGGGTCGGGATCTGCGAGGAATCGGCGAACGGCTCGTCATACATGGCGGGGAGCAGCGGGATGACGTCGCGCGTCTCCTTCACCGTCACGTAGCGCTCGTGGTGGACGGTGCCGAAATGGGCGGCGACGGCCTTGGCATATTCGGCTTCGTTGAACCCGGCTTCCTCGAACCCGATCGAGAAGGTGCGCACCGGCTGCGGCGAATATTTCTGGTAGAGGGCGACGACGGTCGAGCTGTCGATGCCGCCCGAGAGGAAGGCGCCGACCGGCACGTCCGCGACCGCCTGGCCGCCGATCGCCGCCGCGAGCGTCGCCTCGAGCCGCTCCAGCGCCTCGCCCTCGTCGGCGATCGGCTCGGCGAAGCCGCGCCGCATCACGTCCCGGTAGGACCAGTAGCGGGCGAGCGCGATGCCGCCCTCCCGCCCCTCGCGCGGCGGCGCGTCGCGCGGTGCCTTCACCGCGTCGGGAGCGACGCTGAGAATGCAGCCCGGCTCGAGCTTGAACAGGCGCTCGTAGATCGACAGCGGCGCGGGAATGTAGGTGCGGGCGGCGAGGAGCCGCAGCGCCGGCCGGCTGACAGGATTGTCGAACCGCGGGTGGGCGCGGATCGCCTTCAGCTCCGAGCCGAAGACGAAATCGCCGCCGGCCCAGCCATAATAAAGCGGCTTCTCGCCGAAACGGTCGCGCGCGAGGTGGAGCAGGCGCGCCTTTTTGTCCCACAGCGCCAGGGCGAACATGCCGACCGCCCTGGCGAGCGTCGCCTCCAGGCCCCAGGCGGCGATGCACTCGACGAGGGTCTCGGTGTCCGAATGGCCGCGCCACTTCGTAGCGGTACCCGCGGCATCGAGCTCCGCCCGGAGCGCCATATGGTTGTAGATCTCGCCATTGTAGCTCAGCACCCAGCGGCCGTTCGCGGCCGCCATGGGCTGGTGGCCGAGCGGCGAGAGGTCGATGATCGACAGCCGCCGGTGACCGAGGCCGATCCCCGCCTCGGCATCGGTCCACACGCCCTGGTCGTCGGGGCCCCGGTGCGCGATGGGGTCCGTCATCCGCCGCACCAGCGCCGGATCGGGCCGCCCCGCCGTCAGCAATCCCGCGATGCCGCACATGATCGATCGTCCGTTTCGAAAGGCCGGACCGTCACTTAGTCCCTGCCGGCCGTCGCGCCAAGCAGCCGGTCCACGACCGTTTCCAGCGAATCCCGCCACGGCGGCGCGCGATAGCCGAAGGTCTCCGCGAACAGCCCGGAGTCGAGCCGGCTGTTGAGCGGCCGCGGCGCCTTGGCGGGCCAGTCGGCGGTGGCGATGTCCGTCACCTCGGCCCAGGGGCCGCCGCGCGCACGGCTCGACTGGAAGATCGCGCGCGCAAAATCGGCCCAACTCGTCGAGCCGGTGCCGGCGAGATGGTAGGTCTTGCCGAGCCCCCGCCCCGGTTCCTGGTGCCACTGCCCGATCATGGTGAGGATCCCGTCGGCGATGTCGAGCGCCGACGTGGGGTTCCCCACCTGGTCCCCCACCACCGTCAGCGTATGGCGGGTCTCGGCCACCGCGAGCATCGTCTTCACGAAATTCCTGCCGAAGGGGCTGTACACCCAGGCCGTGCGGAGGATGGCGTGGGCGGGCAGCACCGCGCGGATCGCCTCCTCGCCTTCCAGCTTGGTACGGCCGTAGACGCTCCTCGGCCCGGTCGGGTCGTCCTCGCGCCAGGGCCTGTCGCCGCTGCCGTCGAACACATAGTCGGTCGAGACGTGGACGAGGCGCGCACCCGTCTCCCGCGCCGCCTCGGCGAGCGCGCGGGGACCTTCGGCGTTCAGCGCCCGCGCCGCCTCCGGCTCATCCTCCGCCTGGTCGACGGCGGTGTGGGCCGCGGCGTTGACGATGATCTCGGCGCCGCTCCCCCGGACGACACGGCGCAGGCTGTCGGGATCGGCGAGATCGGCTTCCGGACGGCCGGTAAACGCAAGGGCGAGCCCATGCGCCGCCGCCCGCTCGGCCAAGCTGCGCGCCAGCTGCCCCTCGCGGCCGAGGACGAGGATGCTGCTCATGCCTCGTAGCGGAAGTCGGCTGGGGCGTCGGCGAGCAGCGGCGCCTGGCGATCCTTGTCGGACAATATGGGTGCCCGGCCTTCGAGCGGCCAATCGACGCCGATCGCCGGGTCGTCCCAGCGGATACCGCGATCGTGCTCGCGCGAATAAGGGGCAGAGACCTTGTAGACGACCTCCGTGTTCGGCTCGAGCGTGACGAAGCCGTGGGCATAGCCCTCCGGCACCAAAATCTGGTTCCAGGCCTCTGCCGACAATGTCAGCCCCACCCAATGCCCGAAGGTCGGCGACCCGTGCCGGATGTCGACCGCGACATCATAGACGGAGCCGCGCACCACCCGCACCAGCTTCACCTGCGCCGCCGGCGGCGCCTGGTAGTGGAGGCCGCGCAGGACCCCGGCCTCCGCCGACAGGCTGTGATTGTCCTGGACGAAGCTGACCGCGATCCCCTTGGCCGCGAGCGCCGGCGCGTTCCAGGTCTCGGAGAAGAAGCCCCGCGCGTCGCCATGGCGGACCGGGACGATTTCATAGACTCCCGGGAGGGCGAGAGGGCGGACGCTGACCATCTGATATCCCTGCATTGGCACGCCGGAGCCGGCGCGGATTTCGGTTGCGGAGCCCGGCGGCGCCGACATAGGCGGAGGCCGATGGCCGACACCCTGCTCGAACAATATGCCTGCAACGTCATGCCGGGCGCCGATTATGACGACGGACGCGACCGCCCGACGCTGCCCGAGCGGTTGCCGGCCCGGCTCATAGCCTTCTACCTGCCGCAGTTCCACGCCATTCCTGAGAACGACGCCTGGTGGGGCGAGGGCTTCACCGAGTGGACCAACGTCACCAAGGCGTTGCCGCGTTTCGAGAATCACTACCAGCCGCGGCTGCCCGGGGCGCTCGGCTTCTACGATCTCAAGCAGGCCGGCGTGCTGCGGCGCCAGGCCGAGATGGCGCGCGCCTACGGGATCGAGGGCTTCTGCTTCCACCATTATTGGTTCGGCGGGCGGCGTCTCCTCGAGCGACCGGTCGAGAACCTTCTTGCCGACCGGTCGATCGACCTGCCCTTCTGCGTCAACTGGGCGAACGAGAACTGGTCGCGGCGGTGGGACGGCTCGGAGGATGCCGTGCTGATGGCGCAGGCCCATTCGCCGGAGGACGACGTCGCCTTCGCGCGCAGCCTCGAGCCGCTGTTCGACGACCCCCGCTACATCCGCGTCGGCGGCCGACCGCTGCTGATGCTCTACCGTCCCTCGCTGCTCCCGGACGCGGCGGCGACGGTGGAGCGGTGGCGCGAGCATTTCGCCCGCCGGGGCGACCCGCCCTATATCGTCATGCCGCAGGTGTTCCACGAGCACGACCCCAGGCCCTACGGCATGGACGCGGCCGCCGGCTTCCCGCCGCACCGTTCGCGGCTCAACGTCGCGCCGATCGCGCCGCCGGGACGGCTGTTCGACCATGAATTCCGCGGCGACGTCCGCACCTATGATGCAATTGCGCGCGAGTCGATCGGCTACCGTCCCGACGGTTTCCGCCTCTTCCCCGGCGTCTGCCCGGATTGGGACAATGACGCGCGCAGCCCCGGGCGCGGCTTCGTCCTCACCGGCTCGACCCCCGCCAAATACGGCGCCTGGGTCGAGGCCGCGGTGCGGTGGATCGCCGCCGAAGCGCCGCCGGAGGAACGGCTCGTCTTCATCAACGCCTGGAACGAGTGGGCGGAGGGGACCTATCTCGAGCCGGACCGCCATTATGGCTACGCCTACCTCGCGGCCGGCGCCCGCGCTCTCGCCCGCGTGGCCGCCGACCCCGGCGGAGAGGCGGATCTCAGCGCGCTCGCCCAGGGGGCCGGGGAGGCCGGACGCCCGCGACGCCTCGCCCGCCGCGTCGCTCGCGCCGGCGCCCGCCTCTCCGACGCCGTCGGCCGCGCCCTGCGCGCGGTCTAGCCGGTCCCCTCGCCAAGCGCGCGCGCAGCCTTTAGGGCTCGCGCGGACGTCTTCACCCATGCCAGAGGCTCCATGGACAGTCCGCACATCCTTCCCGTGATCCTGTCCGGCGGCGGCGGCACGCGCCTCTGGCCGCTGTCGTCGCCCGAGCGGCCCAAGCAGTTCCTCGCCCTCGACGGGGACGCCACCCTGCTGCAGCAGGCCGTGGCGCGGGTCACCGGGCCCGGCTTCGCGCCGCCGCTGCTGGTCGCCAACGAACGCCACGCGACCCTGATCGAGGACCAGCTTCGGGCCGTCGGGTGCGAGGGCGCCCGCCTGCTGCTCGAGCCGGAACCGCGCAACACGGCGGCGGCGATCGCCCTCGCCGCCGTGGCGGCGCCCGACGGCGCGACTCCGCTCCTCGTCATCCCGTCCGATCATGTGATCCGCGATCCGGCGGCGTTTCGGGCGGCGGTGCGAACCGCCTTGCCGCTCGCGGAAAAGGGCTGGCTCTGCACCTTCGGCATCGCCCCCGACCGGCCGGAGACCGGCTATGGCTGGATCCGGCTCGGCGAGGCGCTCGGGGACGGCGCCCGCGCGGCCGCCGCCTTCGTCGAGAAGCCGCCGCGCGACGCCGCCGAGCGGATGCTGACCGACCGCGCGCATGTCTGGAACAGCGGCATCTTCCTCTTCCGCGCCGCCCCCCTCCTCGCCGCGCTGGAGCGCGACGCGCCGGCGGTGCTCGCGGCCGCGCGCGCCGCGGTCGCGAATGCCGCCGGGACCGGTGGCCGGATCCTGCCCGAGCGCACGGCATTCGCCCGCGCCCCGTCGATCTCGTTCGACCATGCGGTGATGGAGAAGGCCGACCGGGTCGCGGTCGTGCCCGTCGACATGGGCTGGAGCGACGTCGGCAGCTGGGACGCACTCTACGACATCGGCACCCCGGACGAGGACGGCAACGTCGCGGAAGGCGCCGTGCTGGCGCTGGACACGGCCGGCTGCCTGATCCGCAGCGTCGCCGGCCGGCGCGTGACCGTCATCGGTCTGACGGACCTGATCGTCGTGGCGGGCGAGCGCGATGTCCTCGTCCTGCCGCGGGGCCAGGCGCAGCAGGTGCGCGCCATCGCGGACCGGCTCGAGCGGAGCTGAGACCCTACCAGTTCCGGTCGGCCGCCGGGGGACCTTGGCCGATCTCGGCCTGGATATGGTCGATGCGGCCGGGCCGCCGCCGATCCCGCCAGGCGAGGCAGAGGTTCAGCACCTTCGCGCCGAGCCTGATGCCCGGCGCTTCGACGAAACGGTAGGTGAAGGCGGCGAGAACCGTGACGGCGAGATAGGCGATGGCGAGGCAGACGACATAGGCGGCGGTTCCCGACGACCGGGCGAGCACCGCGCGGAACACCGGCGACAGGTGGAACAGCACCAGCGGGTGCAGCAGGTAGAGCGAATAGCTGACCTTGCCGTAGAAGCGTAGCGGCCGCCCCTCGAGCAGGCGCGGTCGCCACAAGCCGCAGCCGACGAGCAGCGCCCCGTAGGCGAGCGCGATCGGGGGGCGGAAATTCACGTTGCCGCCCGACTTCCCGATGAGCAGGATCAGGAACAAGGCGGCCGTCCCGCCCGCGGCCATCCACTTGCCGATCCGCACGGCGTCCGGCCGCCGCTCGAGCGCGACGTAGAGATCGTGGGCGAGCATGCCGAGGATGAAGAAGGAGATGAAGCCTGCCACCGAGAAATAGGTGAGCAGCGCATATTTGGGATACAGGCTGTCGAAGATGGGAGCGAAGACCGCGAAGCCGCCCGCCGTCACCGCGGCGATCGCGACCTTGTAGGAGAGGCGCATCCGGAAGATCGGCAGGAAGGCCACGTAGAAGAGCATTTCGACGCCGATCGTCCAGCTCGCCCATACGATCCCTTCCTGCTTCCATGGAAAGAAGTTGAAGATCATCAGCAGGTTGACGAGGATCTCGAACGGCCCCTTCGTCGGCTGGTGTAGCAGCGGAGCGCGCACCAGGAAGACGGCGAGCATCAGGTAGAAGAGCGGAACGATGCGGAACAAGCGGCTGACTGCGTAGCTCGCCGCGGGCCAGGTGGTGCGATCGTGGCGGGGCATTGTCAGCGACAGCGAAAAACCGCTGATCAGGAAGAAGAGGAAGACCCCGGTGCCGCCGAAGTCGGCGATCCGCGTCAGAATCCAGTTCCCCGTCGTCGGCGGCTGGGTTGGCACGTAGAGCAGGTGGAAGGCGACGACGTAGAGCGCGGCCACGCCGCGCAGGCTGTCGAGGAAGGCGAGCCTGCCCCGCTTCTTCCCGCCGTCCGGCCCCGTCGGCTCCGTCTGCCCGCGAACTTCCATCGCCAGCAGTGGTAGGTTCCGCCTGCGATTCCCGCAACGCGCCGGTGGCTAATTCAGGGGCTGTTCGAAGCGAATCGCGTAATGGCGCACCTTCGCCGGGACCGGATAGCCGAGACGCTGGTACACCGACCGGGCCGGATCCTCGGAATAGAGATTGCCGCGGCCCGAGGCGTAGCCGTCGATCACCGCGTCATTGCCCAGGGCGTACTGGACGCGGGGATTGGCGCCGGTCGGCACCTGGTCGAGGGTGAGCCGCACCGTGTCGGCGCCGATGATCGCCACCGAGACGACGCGGGCGGAACGGCTGTCGTCCCAATAGTTGAACCCTTGATTGGGCGTGGGCGGCATGAAGTCCGTGTCGAAGGCGAGGCCGTTTCCCGGGACGGCGAACCTGACGTCGATGGTGACGCCGCTACGGATCGCCGAGAGCGGCCAGAGCGGGGTGAAGGCCGATCCGCGCCGCACCCGGTCGAAGACGAGGCCCGCCACGTCGGCGAGCGCCATCTTGCCGATGTCCGCGACGTGGATGATGTCGCCCGCGCCGAACCGCGCTTGGTACATCGGCCCGATCAGCGTGATTCCGCGTCCGAAGCGACGCCGCGCCAGCGCGAGCTGGTCGAGCTCGACGCCGGTGATGCCGGGCTCGGCGTCCGTGGTGTTGATCTGCTGGATCATCAGCTCGGGTCGCACCGCCTGGCCCGTGATCGCCATGATGTCCGCGGCGAGGTCGTCGGCCAGCCTCTCCAACGTCGCGGCGTAGTCCCCCGTCCGCGACTCGCCCTGAATCCAGACCACGCCCCTGACGATGAAATCTCTCTTGTAGAGCTTCGCCGTCGCGGTCGTCCTGCGGACGTCGGCGAGCAGGCTCTGGTAATTGGCCGTGCCCTTCACGAAGGAGTCGATCGGTTGCGCACCCTGGAATTGCGTATGGACATAGAGGCCGGTTGGGGCGCGACCGGCGTCGCGGGCGACGCGTTCGGCGGCATAGCCGTCGAGCGTCGCCGGAAAATGCCCGATCAGCCCCGGCTCGTCGTAGAGGTCGGCGAACGCCGCTGGGGCGTCGGATAGGGTGGCCGGCCCCTCTCCGTAGAAGCCGAGGCTGCTGCCCACGACCGTGTGGGGGAACAGCGCCACATGCAGCGCCTTGTTGGTGTCGGTCGCGACGGAAAGGCCGGCATTAGACTGGCCGTAGACGAGGAGGCCGTCCAGAGCGGCGCTCGATTCGACCAGCCAGCCCGCCGTGCCTTTGAGCTGGCGGGCGTCGTAGGTGGTGCCGTCGTCGTCGCGGAACGTGGCGATGAACGCCGTATCGTCCGAGCGGACGCTCGTCCCGTTGCCCAGGAAGTTGGGCGCCGACGAACTGAGCGGCGGCGCGACCACGATCGGCGTCGCGGCAGAGACGCCGCCGGACGGCCCTGCATCCCCGCCGCAGGCCGCAAGGCAGAGGCACAGCCAGGCGGCGGACAGGTGCTTCATCGAACGCTCCCGGCATCCGTCGCGCGCCGTTCGCGAAGGCGCCGACCCATGGCGCGTCTGATGCGCTTCACCGCCGCGCTCGTCGATGGCTGAGATTCCTCGACTTACGAGGAGACGTCGTGCGAAATCAGCGATTTACGGGAGTTTCGGACACTTCCCGCGGTGCGGAGACGAGACGCAGCCCGCTGACCGCCTCGAAATCCTTTTCGAGCAAAGTCGTCTTGCCGGCACGCCGCCGCAGCACCCGCCGGACGACGGCGGCCAGGCGGCCGTCGCGGACCATCGTGCGGAAGACGCGGGGCGATATCGGCGCCCTGGAGAGAAGGTGGTTGTTCACGCCGTCGCTGCTGAGGTGCAACCCGAAACGCCGGGCGATCTCCTCCAGCGCCTCGCGCGTGTAGAGGGCGATATGCTGCCCCGTCTCCGGCAGGAAGTACCACCAGTTCGGCTGCACGTTCGGCGGCACGAGAAGGGTGGAGAAGAAGATGTTCGGCGCGAGCGTCAGCATCTGCTCGATCTCGGCCAGGGGATCGACGAGATGCTCGAACAGCTCGAAGGCGGTGAGCAATTCGTAGCGCTGGGACGGGTCCGCCTCGAACGGCTTCGCGAACAGGTTCTCGCAATAGCGGTCGGCCCAGTAGAAATCGTAGCCCAGGTCGCGCATCATCCGCGTGAAGACGCCGTAGCCGCCGCCCCAGTCGACGTAGCGGGCATTGGGGTCGAAGCAGGCGAGGATCAGGTTCTCGACGAGGCGGGAGCCGATCAGGGCGCGGTTGATGGGCCCGAGGTCGATCTCCGCGACCGCGCTCGAATAGGCTTCGTCGAGCCAGTGCGGCGCCTCGACCTGGATGAATCCGCAGGCGGTGCACCGCAGATAGGCGGCGTCGTATTTCCCCAGGATCCGCGTCCGGAACGCGAGCTCGGTCGGCGCGCCACAGATATTGCAGTTCAAGATGCTCTCCAGGCGCCCCCGCCCGAGCAGGCCTCTGGCGGCCGGCCCTTCCCGTGTCAAACCCTCAGCCGCCGCGGACGAGGGGCGGCAAAAAAGGACTTGAGCCCGGCGGCGGCGCCGACGAAAGGGGTGGCAGGCTCCGCCACCCCTCCCGACATCGAAGAGACACGCTTGCAATGACCAAGACGGCAGTGATCACCGGCATAACGGGCCAGGACGGCGCCTATCTGGCCGAGATTCTGCTGGCCAAGGGCTATCGCGTCTACGGCACGTTCCGCCGTTCGAGCTCGGTGAACTTCTGGCGGACGGAGGCTCTCGGGATTGCCGACCATCCGGAGCTGAAGCTGGTCGAATTCGATCTGACCGACCTCGGCTCGGCGATCCGGCTGTTGCGCGCCTCCGGCGCCAGCGAGGTCTACAACCTCGCGGCGCAAAGCTTCGTCGGCGTCTCGTTCGACCAGCCGATCACCACCGGCCTGATCAGCGGGCTCGGCGCCGCTTATCTGCTCGAGGCGATCCGCATCGTCGATCCCTCCATCCGTTTCTACCAGGCGTCGACATCGGAGATGTTCGGCAAGGCGCAGGCCGTCCCCCAGCGGGAGGATACGCCCTTCCATCCGCGCAGCCCCTACGGCGTCGCCAAGCTCTACGCGCATTGGCTTACCATCAACTATCGCGAGAGCTTCGGCATCTTCGGCGCCAGCGGCATCCTGTTCAACCACGAGTCGCCGCTCAGGGGCCTTGAATTCGTCACCCGCAAGATCACCGACGGCGTCGCCCGCATCGCGCTCGGCAAGGCGGGTCGGCTGGAACTCGGCAACCTCGATGCGCAACGGGACTGGGGCTTCGCGCGCGATTACGTCGAGGGGATGTGGCGCATGCTCCAGCACCGCGAGGCGGAGAC
>Ga0213876_10001777_pt1 | contig 13064 bp, 14 predicted proteins | sample BarmaccomBMRX_R9_FD_160113 | JGI IMG/M metagenome (GOLD analysis project Ga0213876, IMG submission 160113) | Root-associated microbial communities from Barbacenia macrantha in rupestrian grasslands, the National Park of Serra do Cipo, Brazil - RX_R9 | ecosystem: Host-associated > Plants > Roots...
GCCAGCGCATCGCACCGGCATGCGTAAAACGCGCACGCGCAACAATAACTGAAGCCGTATACTCGGAATTGATTGTAAGCAGATCGTTTGCCTGGCTGCGTTCGACCCTACCGCCAGCCTTCTTAATTCCTTCCACGACGTCGTTCACAACGTGGGGATGCATTTGGCGAAGAAGTCGATTTATCTCGAGATAATGATAGTCGCGATGGGGAGTAAATCCGATGAGCTTGTAAGCTCGGATGAGAGTACCAAATCTACTGCGATAAACGCTGCTAGAGGGCATGTCTTCGCATTCATCAATGATCAAACCCGAAAGCGCCCCCTTGTTCTTCAGCAAGGTCCTCAAAAGCTCCAGCAACTCGTCATTACTGAACTTCCGGCAGCGCTCTTCAATTATGAGACGTGCTTTTTCAAAGGTGTCGACATCAATCAAAGATTCAAAGACACCGTTTGATCGCACCCACATGTCCGACGGATTGGCGACGCGCTGGCGCTTCAATTTGAAAGAAATCCGATTATAGACGTTATTGCCGATGTACTTTTCATTGGTGAGAACCTGATGGACAGTCCCACGCGTCCACAGACGACCGAGATCCGTGACTATGTTCTTCTTGTTTAAGGCTTCAGCAATCTCGATTTCTCGCATACCGTTTTCAACGAAGGCCCGGTAGATGTGTTGAACTATTTCGACTTCGTGAGGTGGTCCTGGTACGAGAACAACGCGATCGCTTTGCAGTCCCTTACGCTCGCCAAAATTGAGCATGCCCTTTGCATTGCGGGCCTCGTCAATCAGAAGCCTCCGTAGGCCAAAACCGGGCGTTCCCCCCTGACGAAATCCAAGTTCCACGAGTCGGCACTGTCCAGCAAAGACTTTTACGGAAAGCTCGCGGCTATACTCGCCAGCCATGACGCGTTTGACGGTCTTCAAAAGACTTGAGCCAATACTGCCGTCATTCTCAAACTGTTCGGCACAATAGTGTACGGTAATTCCCGCGCGTGCGCACTCATGTTCGTAGTACGCGCCTTCGTCCGCGTTCTGAAAGCGCCCCCAACGGCTGACATCGTAAACCAAAATGAATTCAAAATCGGCCTGGCCAGACTTAACGACATGCATCAGATTTTGGAGAGCTTCTCGGCCATCCAGCCGCAATCCACTTTTTCCAGCATCCTCGTAAGTCCGAATAACTTCGATAGCGCGGCGCTCGGCATATTTCCGAATGACAGCGAGTTGGTTTTCGGTCGAATATTTTTGATGGTCCGTTGACATGCGCACATATGCGATCGCACGGGTCGGCACGCGCCCTTCCTCGTCCGTTGCGGATGTTCGCACACTCCGCATGACCCAAAGGCCTTTTTGCTCCGCCGCTTGCTGCGGCGCTGTGATCGAAGACTTTTTGATCACCGCGAGAGTAGCGAAAGGAGGTCGGAATGTCTTTTCCAAAAATGGGTAAAACGATTCCAATCCCGAGAGGCGCGTTCGCCAGAATGATTGCTCTCTCGCTCAGAACCTCCCTTGGCGGGAGTCGTGCGGCAATAAAGACTGCTGCGGCCTGGACCGGAGCCAATGAACGGACAGTCAAGAATTGGTTCGCCGGCCGCGCCGGCCCGAGCGGCGATCACTTTGCTGGATTGGTCCTCCATTCGGATGTTGTTTTGAATGAATTTCTTCAGCTGACGGGTCGGCGACCCGGGGTGAGCGGATTACAGATTATGGAAGCCATCGAGGTGATGCGGGGAGCGTTGGGGACGCTTGAGCGGTTGACCAACGAGGTTGGATCTGGGCTTAAATAGAGACCTCAATCGGCAGAGATAGCGGGTTCATGGGAGCCGCATCCGATTCATGAGGATGCACCAAACGAAATGAGTTCATTCATCACCCCTGCGCAGTGTCGCGCCGCTCGGGCATTACTCAACATGACAATCGACCAACTCTATCGCGACTCCGTTGTGCCCCGGCTAGTCATCGAGGCCTTCGAGGCCGGTGAGGCCAAGCTGAAGCAGGCAGATCTCGATGCTATTCGGCATGCATTGAGGCAAGCGGGCGTGGTTTTCCTTGCCGGGAATGGTGGGAAAATAGGAGTGAGGCTGAAGTCCTGACGGCTCGACTGCCAAAAGTTCGGATGCGAAATTCGAGGAGACGAGCGTTCACTGGTCGACATATGTAATCGTGCTCCCCATATGCAATTCGTCGCAAACAATTCGTTTGCCAGGCGACGGGAAATGTTATGACAAGTTTTTTCGATGCGATTCTTGAATGTTCAGAAATGCATTCAACTCAAGCAACTGGATGCTGCGATCGATCGTGCTTTCAAAAGCATGTCAGAAATGTTCGTTCGTATTCAGGAGTTGGTGGATGCGGGAGTTCAACAGGTCGCGAATTCCCCACCTTCGCGCGGCTATGAGCCAATGCTTATTGAGCGGGGCATCAATCCGATCTTGGCGCGATTGACGGCACGTCTGTTGATGCGCAAAGGAAGGCGAATTGCGCAGGAGAGCAAGTGGTCTCGGGATCGTCATGCGATCCGGTTAATAGCAAAACCTGGTCGCCGTCGATCAGCATTCGTGAGAAGAGCACAGTTCCTTCTTATGCCTGCCGGGAGACCTCGGCTGTCCAAAGTGTATTTGTTGCTGCTGGCTTCGATGAGATTGAGTTCTCAACGGCACTGAAGTCCGCGCTGGAAGGCGATCAGGCCGCTTCTCGACGTGTCGCGGAAATCGCTTTTTCTATCGCGCCCCGCCTATTAGTCTCGCGAGGGAGAAAGATTAGCGCCGCCTCGGGCTTTGAAGACTATGCAAAGTTCCTACAGTGTATCGCATCGGACACTCGCCCCGATTTTACGGTGGCCGCGATCCAGAAGGATCTAACGCCGTGATCAAATGTTCTTTGCCGCTGTTGACTACTTCTGCCCTATTGCTAATCGGCGGCGGAGGTAAAGTGGAGACATGTGATCAGTCGCTCGTTGAGAGGCCGTATGCGAGCACCAGTCCTCAGCAACGACCTTGCGGACATAAGCGCAAGCCCAATGACACTCCCAATGCTTAATATAAGCATTCTACGTTCCGTACGCGACGGAACCGCGTCTAGAACCCCAAGACGCAGATTGCCAGCCTAACTTAACCTTAAGCGTGCAGCCCATCTCACTACCCGCCGGCATCCTCCCGCACTCTGTCGAAGACTTCTTAGGTCATGACGTCTGAAGGACGCCAGTGAAGCGTGACACCCATGAATCTACGATGTTTCAGTTCAGTGGCGGGTATGCGCTGACTTCCGACAGACCGCCGTCGAGCGATAATCCTCTGACGTCGGTCGGCTCGCTGATCGGGGCAATTTCTGCGAGGCAAGGCTGGCCTACGGTCTCGTGTTGAAGCTCAGCGCCTTAACGGGCTACAGCAGGCTCGAGCATGCTGTCTTTTTGAGAAACAGCATTCACGAATCAGAGCGAAAGGGAGGCCCAGCATGGATGACACGACCTTATTCGGAAGAGCTTCGGGAACGGGCGCTGGCTCGCTTCGATGCTGGCGAGACGATCCGGGTGATTGGCGAAGCTTTGGAGAGTACCTCTTGTGTGTCGAAATGGTGACGACCAAAGCGGGATTGGATCACTTTAGCCAGACCAGATCGGCGATCACAAACCACGGGCGCTGTCTGGGGCATTTTTCGTAACTCCGCAGCCGGCCTATGTTTCGCAACCTTCGCGCGGGTCTCCTCTCAAAACCGCGTTAACATTATACTCGCAGAGAGCAGATCGAAGCCTCTTCAACGTCCTTTCCAGATCGGCTCGCGCTTCTCGGCAAAAGCGCGAGGCCCTTCGAGGAAATCCTCCGAGCGCATCATCCGCTCATAATGTTGCAAGCTGCTTCTGCCATGCTTCAGCTTCGCGAAGGCCTCCGGCAACGGCAGGTCGATCGTGGCGGAAACTGCCTCGAGCAGAGCACGAACCGCCAAGGGCGCACCCCCCGCAAGGGCGTTTGCAAAGGCTCGCGCCCTGGGCATGAGCTCGTCCCGCGCAACCACGGCGTTCACAAACCCCCATTGCGCGGCTTCTCGCGCGCTCATCTTCCGTCCCGTCAGCATCAACTCGACCGCGATATTGTACGGGAATTTACGCGGCAGGCGCTGGATGGCGCCCGCATCGGGGACAAAGCCACGTTGCATCTCCGGCAGCGCGAACTCGGCTTCAGGTACGGCGAGGACGATGTCGGCCGCCAGGGCCATCTCGAAGCCGCCCCCAACGGCCGAGCCGTTGATCGCAACGATGATCGGCTTGTGGATGTCCCACATCTCCGTGAACCCAGCGAAGCCGCCCGGTGCGTTCATGGTTGCGTCGTTTGCTTCACCTGGGTCATCGTGCAGCGCGACTTCCTTCAAGTCCCATCCTGCGCAGAAGATGCGCTCGCCGGCGCCGGTGAGAATGGCAGCGCGCAATTCGGAGTCGTCGCGCAACTCGCAAAACGCTCGATGCAGCTCCGCGCCTACCTCAGGAGTGATCGCGTTGGCTTTGGGGCGATCGAGAACGATCTCGAGCACATGGCCGTTTCGGGTGGTTTTGATGAAGCGAGACATCAACGGGTCCTTTCGAAATCGTGCGGGCCAGCATTGTCGGGACGAACTCCAGGCGCCCACAGGCTCGAGGCTCGCGCTGCGAATGCCGCACTTGCGAGAGGAGGATCGAATTTTCAGCGAAAAGACAATCAGCTTCTGTGGCACGTTTCGGTGTATCGAACACACCAGTTCGAAGTGCGGCAGCGCTTCGAAGCAATGGAGCCGACCTCGACGATCGCGAAATAGTCTTCACGAACCCTGGTTGGTGAAGTGCCTGATGAGCCACTTTCTCAGACAGGCTATGGAAGGATCATTCCAGCGAACAAGTGGAGCGATGAAATAATAGGCGCCAAGCCGCACATCGACCTCGACCATCTCGACGAGATCGCCGGTTGCCAACTCCTTCTGCACCAGCAATTCGCTAACCAAAGCGACGCCCTGACTGAGTTTGACCGCCTCGATCGTCAAATGAGCATGCCACAGGCGTGGCCCCGATAACTTGAGCGATTCGCTCACGCCCGCCCGCTCGAACCATTCTTCCCATTGGTGGGTGGATCGTTCGTGAATGAGGGGCAGCGACAATAGATCGGCGGCAGCTTTCACCCGCGGATAGCGACCTTTAAAGGTTGGACTTGCCAAGGCGAGTATTCGAGGTCGCGAGATCACTTCACAGCATAGTTCAACCGGCAGAGACGGATTATCCAAGTAGAAGATATCCGCGTCGATCTCACCGCTTTGGAATTCCGATGCTCTGGTGGTGGGCTCGAGAATGACGTTGCGCCCCCCGAGCTCGGCTTCGAGTTCCGGCAGCCTAGTCAAAAGGCATCTCGATGCAAATCCTGCCATGCAGCAGACGTGCAAGGGCCCGTTGTTCTCGCGCGCGATCTCGGCGGTGGCTTTGGAAATGATTTCGAAGGCGCGCCGCAGCTGGATCGAAAAGCGCTGGCCCTCAGGGGTGAGAAGCAAGCCACGGCCCGATTTCCGGACGAGTTTTTTCCCGATCGCGTATTCAAGGTTTTGAATGTGACGAGACACGACGGTATGCGAAATGGCCAAGTCGTCAGCCGCCGCCCGGACGCTCCCCATTCGAGCGAAAGTTTCAAAAGCGCGCGCTGCGACCAGGTTGGGCAAAGGTCGGACCATGGTCGAATTGTTACGTTCGAGAACAGTTTCGGCAAGAGCTTTTGGTGCGCGAAATGCACCGGAGCGAAGCAGTCTTGCTGCTTGTCGATGAACGCTACGTGCTTAGGCTGCTTCCAATCCCTGGCTGAACCCATCAGCGCAGTGGGCGTGAGAAAGTCGTGTCACGCGTGGAACGCGTGGATGCTTTGGAGCGAAGCGAAGGACACGGATATGGTGAAAATCACGCGGCGTTCCGTTCTGCAAGGCACGGCGGCGGCTTCGCTATCTACCGGCGCCGGCATGTTTTCGCGACCGGTCGCGGCGCAGGAAGATGAGTTGTATCAAGCCGCCAAGAAGGAGGGTCGTCTCACCCGCTACGACGGCATATTCGAGCAAAAGACAATTGAAGCAATCATCGAGGCGTTCAAGGCGAAATACTCCGGAATTGACGTGCAGCTTCTGCGTCAACCGTCGCAAACTCTCTACACGCGACTGCGGCTTGAAATTCAGAACGGGGTCGCCGAGTGCGACACGCTGGGAACAACCAACATTCTGCATTTCGTCGAGCTCAAAAAAATCAACGAGCTCGCCGCTTACGTGCCGAAGGATCTCGACAAGGCACCAGCGGCCTTTCGAGACATCGACCCCGACCATACTTTCCACACCGCTGCGCTGAGCGTCACGTGTATCAACTACAGCCCACAAAAGGCGCCGAAGCCGCCGACAAGCTGGACTGAACTCGTCGAGGGCACCTGGGCAGGCAAGATCAGCGTCGGCAGCCCCGCGGTTTCCGGAGATGTCGCGAGCTGGGTCGTGGCCATGAGGCACAAATATGGAGACAAGTTCCTGAAGGATCTCGCCGCACAGAAACCCAAGATCGGCGGTTCGAGCGTGGATACGGTGACGGATATCTTGGCAGGCGAACGCAGCGTCGGCGCAGGCGCGCCGTTCTCTTATTCGCTTGCCCAGAAGGCCGCGGGTCAGCCGATCGATGTCAGCATGCCGACCGACGATGCCATCTTGAATTTGGGGGTCACGGCGGTTCTCGCCAAAGCGCCGCACCCCAATGCCTCGCGCCTATTCGCGAATTTTCTTCAATCGGTGGAATGTTCGCAAATTCTTGCGAAGGCCTTCTGGCCGACGCTGCGCAGCGACGTTCCCTGGGCTGAAGGGCGGACGCTGGAGACAGTCAAGTGGTATCGCAATCCTGTGGACGGTCTTGCGGCCGAGGTCGCGGAAGGCGTTGCCAAGTGGAAGGAAATACTTGGTTAAATTGAAGTTCGTCTCGAGTTTATGTTCATTCCAAGCAAAGCACTCGAATCGTGAGCGTCGGCCCCGTCATAGCTCGCCGAGCTCCCGTTGCCGGCATTGCCGACCCGCTGCTCGATTCGGTCCGGCTCAACCCTGTCCGCGCGATCGCAGTCGCGATCGTTATCGTGTCGTTGTTACTTCTGGTGCTTCGCCCTCTCGGCTACATCGCCTACAACAGCCTGCACGATGACCTGTCGGGATCATGGACCCTGGCCAACTACGGAAGAATCCTTTCCTCCACAACATTGCTCCGGCCCATTCTGAACTCCCTGGTTCTCGGTCTGGCGATCGCCGCGACCTCCGTTTTTTTCGGCGTCCCGATGGCTTGGTTGGTTGCCCGCACCAACATGCCGGCACGCGAATGGGTCAAAGCTCTGACACTGACAGCGTTCGTAACACCGACGTTCATCGGGGCCTTGGCCTGGATTATGATCGCGGCCCCGAATTCGGGCTGGGTCAACCTGATCTGGCGGAATCTGACAGGCGCGAGCTGGCCCGTGCTGGATATCTACTCCATGGGAGGAGCGATCTTCGTTGGAGCCATTTATGCAGTGCCATTCGCTTTCACAATCGTCGCGGCCGCTCTCGACGAAATGGCCGTCGAATTGGAAGATGCGGCAACGACGCTGTCCTCCGGCACTTTGCGCACCATGTTGCGCATCACGCTTCCGCTCGCCGCGCCGGCCATATATGCGAGCTTTATTCTATCTTTCATTCAAGGCGTGACGCTTTTCGGCGTGCCTGCCTTTTTGCTCACACCGGTGCGAATCTCGGTGGTGACCACGAAGCTTGCTGAGTTCTACCAGGCCTTCCCGCCGGAGGTCTTCTTGGCAGCGGCCTACTGCGTGCCGCTGCTTGGTCTCACGGCGATCCTGTTTTACGTCCGCAAGCGGCTGCTCGGCCGCAAGCAGTTCGTCGTGATCTCCGGAAAGGCGCGCGGCAGCCGCAGGATCGACATTGGCCGCTGGCGTTGGCCGGCGCTCGCGATCTCGCTCTTCGTTCCGCTCGTCGCGGTGATCCTGCCCTATGCAACGCTGATCGCGATCTCCTTGAGCAAGGCCTGGGGATTGGGCCTGAGGCCGGATAACCTCACGCTGGACTGGTACGCATACGCACTGTTCCGCAACTCACAAACGCGCACCGCGATTGTCAACTCGCTTGTCTATGCCGGAGGCTCCGCCACGCTCTGCATTCTTCTCGGCGCGATCACCGCCTACATCGTCGAGCGAAGACTGTTCCGGGGAGCTGCCTGGCTGGGCGGATTGGCGTCAGCACCGATCGTCATTCCGGGCATCGTTCTATCCGTGGGATTTTTCGCCGCGTATACGCAGCCACCATTGCGGCTTTATGGCACGGCAGCAATCCTGATCGCCGCCTTCACCGCCACGTTTCTTCCCATCGCCTACGCTCATGCGGGAACTCTTCTCAAGGGTATCAGCCGCGATCTCGAGCGGGCCGCCCGCGCCGTGGGGGCCGGCGAGGCGCGCACCTTCGTATCGATCACCTTCCCCCTCATGCGAGTTGGATTGCTCTCCGGCTGGCTCCTCGTGTTCATTCCCGTAACGCGCGAGCTCTCGGTGGCGATCTTCCTGGTCACGCCGAGCACGAACGTCATGGCTACGCTCATCTACAATTTTCAGGACGGCGGCAACTATGAGGCCGTCTGCGCCTTGAGCGTCGTGCTGCTGATCGTCACCTTCATGGTGGTCTTGGGGACGCGATATGTCTCCACGCGCCTCAGCAGCCCACGTGCGCAATCGCTTCTTCAAGGTTCGGCGACGTGAACGCGCTTCGCGTCTTGGGCCTTTGCATGAGCTATGGCCCCGTCCCCGTCTTCGATGGAATCAATCTGGCCGTGCCGGACGGGACCTTGCTCGCGCTTCTTGGACCATCCGGCTGCGGCAAATCCACTCTGCTGCAGCTCATCGCCGGCTTTCAGCGACCGAGCGCGGGGGAGATCTGGGCGGGCGATGAATGTCTCTCGGGTCCGCACGTGCTGGTGCCGACAGAGCGGCGCGGGATCTCGATGGTCTTCCAGAACTACGCCGTTTGGCCGCACATGACAGTTGCTGAAAACGTCGCCTTCGGTCTCAAGGTTCAGCGCTTGGCATCCTCGGATCTCAGGCAAAAGCTCGCGCGCGCCTTGGAAATGGTTCGTCTGGAGAGCTTGCGCGATCGCTATCCCGCCGAACTGTCGGGCGGCCAACAGCAGCGCGTCGCACTGGCGCGAGCGCTTGCGGTTGAGCCTAAAATTCTGGCTCTCGACGAACCGCTGTCGAACCTCGATGCGAATTTGCGCGAAGAGATGCGGTTCGAAATCCGCCGCGTCCACGATCTTCTCGGCATCACGACGCTTTACGTTACGCACGATCAGTCGGAGGCGCTTGTGACGGCGGATCGAATCGCCGTGATGCGGGCCGGAGCGCTGATGCAGCTGGGTACGCCGAAGGATCTGTTCGAGCATCCCGCCAATAGTTTCGTCGCGAGCTTTATCGGCAACAACAACGTCATCGCGGGCAAACTCGAGGAGCGGGGACGCGTGCGGGTCGGGCCGAGCTCGCTGATCGGCATCGATACGAGCGGTGCTCCCACCGGAGCGAGCGTTGCCTTTTGCGTGAGGCCCTCGCGAGTTCGGATCGACCCGGAACCGGATATCCCGGTGAACGTGCTCAGAGGTACGGTGCTTCGATCGGCCTATTTGGGCGAGAGCCGCGATCTCTTGATCGAGGTCGATAAGGTTGCGCGCATTCGTGCGGCCGTTCCAGCTTCACGCGAATTCGTTACCGGCCAGCAGGTCACCGTACATCTGCCGGTCGAGAGCTGTCTCATCGTGAATTCTTCGGAAACATGAGGTCACCCATGACGCAGACAACGCCCACGAGCGGATCCGCTCTTGCTCCGCTGAGCGGGGTGCGGGTGCTCGAGATCGGCAGTTATCTCGCGGGTCCCTTTTGCGCGACGCAACTCGCCGATCTTGGTGCGGAAGTCATTAAGTTGGAAGACCCGAAGAGTGGCGATCACATGCGCGATTACGGTCCCTTCATCAGCGGCGAAAGCTCGTCTTTCATGCGCACGAACAGGAACAAGAAATCTCTTGCTGTCGATCTCAAGTCCGAGGAGGGCAGAAAGCTCGCGATCGATCTGGTCCCGGGTGCCGACATACTCGTCGAGAACATGAGACCTGGCGCAATGAAGCGCCTCGGCCTCGATTACGAGACGCTCCGCAACATCAATCCGCGATTGATCTATGTGGCCGCTTCGGGTTGGGGACAGGACGGCGCCCTCTCGCACCTCGCGGGCCTTGACATCATGGCGCAAGCGCGGTCCGGCATCATGAGCGTTACCGGCCAGCCGGACAGGGAGCCGGCCAAGGCGGGCGTTCCGCTGTGCGATGTCACCTGCGCGATCTACGCAGCGCTTGGTGCGGTAGCGGCGCTGCGTGCCCGCGAGCTGACCGGTGAAGGGCAAATGGTGGATGTCTCGCTGTTTGAGACAGGCGTTTCCTTCGCCCAATGGGAGGCCGGGCGCTATTTTGCCACCGGCGAGGTGCCGAAGCGCAGCGGCTCTGCGCACAACACCAGCGCTCCCTATCAGGCTTTTCAGAGTGCCGACGGCTGGTTCACGCTGGGTGCGCCAAACCTGCGCGCTTGGCAGGCGCTCTGCCGCGTTCTTCGGCGCGATGACCTGCTCCGCGATGAAAGGTTCAGCGACGAAAATGCACGTTTCGCGAACCGATCGGTTCTGGCGCGCGAAATTGAATCGACCACGAAATGCCGTGTCACCGCCGAATGGATCGGCGAATTGCAAGAGGCAGGCGTGGCCTGTTCACCCATTCACGACTACTCCCAGGTCTTCGCGGATGAAGCTCTGGAACAGCGGAGTTTTTTTTGGGATGCGCCGCATCCGACGGCCGGGAAGGTGCGACAGCTAGCCTCTCCCATGCGGCTGTCGCGAACCCCGACCCGCCGAGACCGCGCCGGGCCCCTTCTCGGCGAGCACACCGAGGAGATCGTCCGAGAGCTCGGGCGTTCGGACGCGCAGCTCAAGAAACTCATCGATAGCGGCGTGATCAGGATCGCGGAGGCACCTGTGAAGGCGGCCAAGGCACGAAGAGGGGCCGCGAGATGAAATCGATGTCCGCCACCTCGGAAGAGATCTTGTGCCAGCGGAGGGGACCGGTCGAATGGGTCATCTTCAACCGCCCGCACCGGCTGAATGCCATGACGCACGTCATGGAGGACCGGTTGATGGACATCTGTCGCGAGGTCAATCACGACAAGAGCGTTCGAGCCGTGGTCTTCACGGGCAGCGCGGACCGCAAGCCGGCTTTCATGGCAGGACAAGATGTTTCGGACCTCCAGGAGGTGGCGTCCGCGGAAGGTGTGATGAAAATGGAGCTGCGCGGGGAGGAGGTCTGCGTTGCCGTTGAGAACGTCAGGGTGCCGACCATAGCAGCGATCTCGGGTGCTTGCGTCGGCGCCGGCGCATTGCTGGCCGCGTCTTGCGATGTGCGGATCGCCGATCCCTCCATGCGCTTCGGCTTTCCGATCGCTCGCACCGTCGGAAACTGCCTCACGGTGAAGAACTTGGCGCGGCTCGCCATGATCATGGGGGCACAGGCAACCAAAGAGCTGGTTTTCAGCGCTCGCCTGCTGAGCGCCGATGAGTTCAAGTCGACCGGCGCTCTTCGGGAGATCGTGCCGGACGCATCGGAACTCGTGAAGCGAGCACAGGAGATCGGCGAGAACTTCGTGGAGCTCGCCCCGCTCACGCTTTGGGGAACGAAGGAAGGAATGCGGCGCCTGCGCGATGCGATGCTGTCCTCGACCACGGACACCGACATCCTCGAAGCGTGCTACCTGTCGCGAGACTACCGCGAGGGCACGACGGCATTCATGGAGAAGCGCAAGCCCAGTTGGACGGGCGAATGAGTGCCCGGCAAAGGGCCCAGAGCCGGGAGCATGCGGAGCTTATCCAGGAATGGCGCCGAACCGCTTCCGGGCAGCGATCGGCTCAGTTGCTCCTTCCGTCGAGTTGAACCGGAGAAGCGATATGCGGCTTGCCGAAAAGCCATCGTGATGGGCGCCGGGCAGAGCCCCGGCGAGAGCTTGGGCAATGGCCGCGCGACGGTCCTGCGCTTCGCCGAGGAAGGGGCAGAAGGTGCTCGCCGTTAACAACCGTCTTACCTCAGCCAAAGATACGGCCAAACAGGGTAATGCAGGTGGGCGGCTAATGCGTCGCCTGTGAGGCGGACGTCACCAGGGAGGAGACTCTGATCCGGGCGATCGAAGCGGCGTACCGCCGCCGGTGTCGCAAGAAAGTAGAAACGGCCGGCAATTTCTTTGTTTCGGGGCTGGCGGCAAGCCGGGGGAGTTTGCAACCGATGGTCTGGCGCAGTAACCTCAAATTCCTATATTGCTCAGCATGCCGACGCTGGCGCATTGCTTTGCGAAAGAATTTACACCTTACCTTGAAGCGCTTTGGGAATCCTCGCCCCAATTCCGCCAGCTGGTAAGTGCGTACAAGGGGTTCTTTGAACGGATCGGCTTATCAATCCGCTTGATCGCCGAGTCTCCGCCTTCGCGCGGCTACGAACCCATTCTTATGCAACGATTCGGCAACCGTATCGCGGCACGTGGTATGGCTATGATGGCGGTTCGATCCGAGAAGCGAAGGGCGGGAGAAAGTAAACGGCGCGCGGCCGTCGTCGGCGCCTTGCGGTTTCTGGCAAAACGTGAGGGGCGAGCCGATGCGCGCTTGCGCCGAGTCTCGTTGCTGCTCGCAGCGTGGGAGGAAACGTCGATCATCGACGATATTTTTGACGAGGTTGGGGTTAGCCAGCCTGCTCTAAAGGAAGTCCATCCGAATCCTTTTGAGTTCGTCTCGCTGCTTAGATCGGTAGTCGAGAGGCGTGAGATTAGTACGAGCCGTCTGAGGCAAATTGCTGCCGACATCGCACCTCATATTGTGAATTCACGTGGGCCTAAGATTAGCGCGGCGTCGGCCGCACATGAGTTGATTCTTGAAACCGTTTTCCTTGATGGGCCGAGCGCCTATACATGGGATCCGATTAAGGGCGATTTCAGCG
>Ga0213876_10001778_pt1 | contig 13058 bp, 12 predicted proteins | sample BarmaccomBMRX_R9_FD_160113 | JGI IMG/M metagenome (GOLD analysis project Ga0213876, IMG submission 160113) | Root-associated microbial communities from Barbacenia macrantha in rupestrian grasslands, the National Park of Serra do Cipo, Brazil - RX_R9 | ecosystem: Host-associated > Plants > Roots...
TCGCGTAGCACGATGCAATCCATCCGCAGCGCCTCGCGCGGGCCGACAACGACGCGGCGGTTCGCCGCCTCGAGCCGCACCACGTAGAGCGGTGTGGGCGAAGCAATCTTCAGTCCGCGGCGCTGGCCGACGGTGAAATGCGCGATGCCCTGATGGGTGCCGAGCACGCGGCTGTCGAGATCGACGATATCGCCCGGTGCCATCGCGTTCGGGCGCAGCCGGCCGATGATATCGGTATAGCGTCCCGTCGGCACGAAGCAGATGTCCTGGCTGTCGTGCTTGTCAGCGACCGTCAACCCAAAGCGCCGCGCGAGCTCGCGCACCTGCGGCTTACTCATATCACCCAGCGGGAAGCGCAGGAAGTCGAGCTGCTCGCGCGTGGTGGCAAACAGAAAATAGCTCTGGTCGCGATCGGCATCCGCGGCACAGACCAGCGCGCGCGACCCATCGGCGAGCCGGTGCGAGGCAACGTAATGCCCGGTGGCCAGCGCCTGCGCGCCAAGTTCATGCGCTGTTTTCAGCAGGTCCTGGAACTTGATGACGCGATTGCACTCGATGCACGGCACGGGCGTCTCGCCGGAGGCATAGCTTGCCGCGAAATTGTCGATCACCTGCTCGCGGAAGCGATCCTCGTAGTCGAGCACATAATGTGGAATGCCGATCCGCTCGGCCACGTCGCGCGCATCGTGGATGTCCTGCCCGGCACAGCAGGCGCCCTTGCGATGGGTCGCCGCGCCATGATCGTAGAGCTGCAGGGTGATGCCGACGACGTCATAACCTTCCGACTTGAGCAGCGCGGCGGTGACCGAGGAATCCACGCCGCCGGACATCGCAACGACGACCCTGGTGTCCTGTGGCCGGCCTTCGAGATCCAGACTGTTGCGCATGAGGTTCGGCTGACTGCTGCAATGGTTGACCTGCCGTTAACGCTTGGATTGCGGTTCAGGCAGCCTTGTTCCCGGGACGCCGGATGAAACAGCCTTCCGCACGCATTCCGAAAAGGCTCCTTTTGGCCGTCGGGAAGCGGTTGCAAAGCTTTGCCTTTAATATAGGCCGCAATTCCCTGAGGCAATCAGCCTTCCCTCGTTTTGCTCTCAGCCGACGGCAAATCTTGCCGGCAGGCAGAAAAAACGGAGCCTTCGGGCCGTGGCACCGCCTGCCCGCGACAGCGCCAACTATTTGATTTTTCGTGGATTTTTTCAACGCACGCAAATGGCCCGCTCCTTGCTCCTGAGAACCCACAAATTTGATGGTTGAAGAGGCCGACTGTGGTGAGTGTGACGTCAGATGTAACAGGGGGCGTGTCCTTCCAGGCCGCGCCGCCAAAACCTGCCCGCTTCGATGCTGAGCAGGCCAGCAGCAGTTTTGCCGCGCTGGTGGATGCCAACACGCCGAGCGCCAACACCCCGGTTCCTGCCCCGAGTCCTCGTCGCCCCGGTAATGACAGCGCCGCGGCGCCCCCGGACAACCCCCCATCGGGGAACGTGGCGACGACCGATCAGGGGTCTGTCCGCGACACAACCGACCAGACCGCCGACGCCGGACGGCCTGCCGACCCCAATGGCCCTGCCGGACCGGCTGCCAAGGGCAAGAAGAGTGCGTCTGACGACGGCAAAACCAGCCAAAGCAAGTCCGAGGGCAAAGCGAGCGACACGAAATCAGCCGATACGCCGTCCTCGGGCGATGCGTCGTCGTCCGATCAAGCCGCCGCTGCGGAGGCCGCCGCTGCGCCTGCGACTGTGCAAAGCGCGGTTGCGGTCGTTTTCCCGACCGTCGTCACCATCGATACGCCGACATCCGCGCAAGGCTCGGGCGATGCCGCAATCAAGCCGCTCGCGATCGCGGCGGCGGCGATCGCGGCGACGGCCGCGGTCGTAACCGGAGCGACGTCGCCGGCCGCGACGCAAGTCGGTCCCGGATTTACTGGCTCGGTCGCCACGCCCGACAGCACCGCGGCGAAAGTCGCGGCCCAGGCCAATGCCGCTACGACCGCCACGAAGCAATCGGCCGCGGCGGCAGTGGCCACGTCGTCGCAGGCGGCTGGCACGACCGATGCCGCCGACGCTGCGGACGCCTCGCTGGCAACCACGATCGCAGGTCCGGTGCCATCCGCCAAGACAACTTCCGGCAAGGTCGCCGCCACGACACAGCCGAAGACGGGCCTGGTCACGGCCAGCGATACGGCGTCAGCAGATCCTTCGACACCGGCGACCACCAGCGCGGTCGCGCACAACACCGCCCCGCAGCCGACCACGGCGGACAAGCCCGACGCCGGCGCTGCCATCGCCCCGGTCACAGCGAAAGCGGAAGACTCCAAGGCTGCGCCGTCCACCGCCGCTGGCGCTGCGCCGACCCATGACAATGTTTCGGCCGTCGCCAGCAGCCCGACCGCGGCAATGTCCGACGTCAACGCGCAGGCCGCGCCTCCGCCAACCGCACCATTGCCTTCGGCGGCACCGGCGATCTCCACGGCCAACCTGACGGCCGCCGCGGCACCATCCGCTGCCGTGCCGTTGAGCGGCCTCGCAGTCGAGATCGCAGCGTCCGCACGCAGCGGCAAGACGAGCTTTGACGTCCGGCTCGATCCGGCCGATCTCGGCCGCATCGATGTTCGCATCAATGTCGACCGCAACGGGCAGGTCACCTCGCATCTGACCGTCGAGAAGCCGGAGACGCTGTCGATGCTGCAGCAGGATGCGCCGCAGCTGCGGCAGGCACTGGACGACGCCGGCCTGAAGACGGGCAGCGGCGGCCTGCAGTTCAGCCTGCGCGACCAGTCTTCGTCCAACCAGAACAACAGCCATCAGCCTGGCGGCAATGCCCAGCGGCTGATGATCAGCGAGGACGATACGGTTCCACCCGTGATGGCGGGCCGATCCTATGGCCGCATGCTCGGCGCGAACAGCGGCGTGGATATCAGGGTGTAAAGGTGTAAGGAGGCAATTATGACCGATGCAGTCACCGGTAGCGTGCCCGTCTCGGGCACGACCCCGCTCCCGGCCGGATCGAACAGCTCCTCGATGAGTTCGAGCAGCGGCGCGACGCTGGCCGGAAATTTCCAGACCTTCCTCACGCTGCTGACGACCCAGCTGCAGAACCAGAACCCGCTCGATCCGCTCGACACCAACCAGTTTACCCAGCAGCTCGTGCAATTCGCCTCGGTCGAGCAGCAGCTCAAGACCAATGACGAATTGTCGAGCCTGGTGTCGCTGCAGCAGACCACGCAGGCGACGCAGGCGCTCGGCTTTGTCGGCAAGACCGCCGTCGTCAACGGCAAGACCGCAAGCCTCAGCAATTCCCAGGCGGTCTGGGACCTCAACATCCCGGCCAATGGCAATTTGACGGTTACGATCGCCAATGCCCAAGGGCAGAACGTCTTCACCGGCAATTACACGGTCAGCGCCGGCAACAACCAGCCCTTTGTATGGAATGGCAAGGGCGCCGACGGCACGCAATGGCAGGACGGCCAGTACACGCTGACCGCAACCGCGACCGACAGTTCGGGCAACTCCCAGGCGATCACGACCGAGGTCCAGGGCGTGGTGTCTTCCGTCGACCTGACCCAGACGCCGCCGCTTTTGACGATCGCCGGCCAAACCTTCACGATGAATCAGATCCAGCGCATCGTGAACTGACGGTTTTGCGGCCAAGGGCACGCAAGGATTAAGATTTTGTTGACGCAAGACCCGGTCCCGACGCCCCGCGAAGGCGCCGGGGTTGCTGCATGACCAACATTTTCAAGGAGAATTTCATTCAAGCCGTTGGCTTAGCCAAATTTTAAGTCGACCGGCGTAGGTTTCTACCGTGAGTTCAGTGGTTAAGTGTTTGTGAGTACGCCATGACAGAACCCCATCGCCCGAGGGTGAAATACGTCATCGGGCCTGACGGCAGCCCGCTTACCATCGCCGACCTGCCTGCACCCGGAACCAAACGGTGGGTCATCCGCCGTAAAGCCGAAGTCGTTGCCGCAGTCCGCGGCGGCCTGCTTTCCCTCGAGGAGGCTTGCAGCCGCTATACGCTGACGGTCGACGAATTTCTTTCCTGGCAGTTCTCGATCGACCAGCACGGTCTCGCAGGCCTGCGCACCACGCGCATCCAGCAATATCGTCAATAGCCGTCGCTCCGTCGATTATCGCATATCCGATTCGACCGGCCTCCCAATGCGGAGGCCGATTTATTTTGTGTCCGCTTTCGCAACGAGCCTTAATCCTCGTTAACCATATCGAAACCATCGCCTAGGCAATATTTGCCCAGTGGTCCGATCCGACAGTCGCGTCGATCGCCGATTTTCTGGGGCAGTTGGTTTTGCAGGGTCTGGTCGACTTCCTGAGGGGGCTGGGTGCCTCGCGTCTGATGGCGATGGTCGCGGTGACAGCCGCGCTGATCGGCTTCTTCGCGTTCGTGATCATGCGCGTGACCACGCCGCAGATGACCACCCTGTTCACCGACCTCAGCATGGAGGACTCCTCCTCCATCATCAAGGACCTGGAACGTCAGGGCATCCCCTTCGAGCTGCGCAACGAGGGCGCCATCATCCTGGTGCCGAAGGACAAGGTCACGCGGCTCAGGATGAAGCTCGCCGAAGGCGGCCTGCCCAAGGGCGGCGGCGTCGGCTACGAGATTTTTGACAAGTCGGACGCGCTGGGCACCACGAGCTTCGTCCAGAACGTCAACCATCTGCGCGCGCTCGAGGGCGAGCTCGCCCGCACCATCCGCGCGATCGACCGCATCCAGGCTGCCCGGGTGCATCTGGTGCTGCCGGAGCGGCCGCTGTTCTCCCGCGAAACCCCCGAGCCGTCGGCCTCGATCGTGGTGCGGGTCCGCGGCACGCTGGATGCGGCGCAGATCCGCGCCATCCGCCACCTTGTTGCCTCCGCCGTCAACGGGCTGAAGCCGCAGCGAGTGTCGATCGTCGACGAAGCCGGCCAATTGCTCGCCGACGGCTCGGTGGGCGATATCGAGCAGGCCGTCGGCGACGAGCGCCGCACGGCGTTCGAGAAGCGGCTGCGCAAGCAGGTCGAGGACATCGTGTCCTCGGTGGTCGGCCAGGGCCGCGCCCGCGTCGAGCTCTCGGCCGACTTCGACTACAACAAGATCACCCAGACCTCGGATCGCTTCGATCCCGAAGGCCGCGTGCTGCGCTCGACCCAGACGCGCGAGGAATCCAGCGCCTCGGCGGACTCCAGCGGCCAGGTCACGGTCAACAACGAGCTGCCCGGCAATCAACAGAACAGCACCGGCCTTCCGATCCGCGACCAGAGCAAGAAGACCGAAGAAACCAACAATTACGAGATTTCGCGCACCACCAAGACCGAGGTGACCGAGGCAGGCCGGGTCAACCGCATCTCGGTCGCCGTGCTGGTCGACGGCATCTATTCCAAGAACGACAAGGGCGAGATGGTCTACCAGGACCGCAGCAAGGACCAGCTCGACCGGATCTCGGCGCTGGTACGCTCGGCAATCGGTTTTGACCAGAAGCGCGGTGACCAGGTCGAGGTCCAGAACCTGCGTTTCGCCGAAGCGCCGGCCGTCGCCCCCATCAACGAGCCGACCGGCATTCTCGGCCTGCTGCAGTTCACCAAAGACGACGTCATGTACATCATCGAGCTCGGCGTGATGATGCTGCTCGGCCTCGTGGTGCTGTTCCTGGTGATCCGTCCGCTGGTCAAGCGCATCCTGGCGACCGAGGAGATCGCAGCGCTCGCCGGCGCGGCGGCCCCCGCTCTGCCGGAGCCGGCGCAAGGCGCAGGCGCGGGCGGCCAGGCGATCGCGGGTCCCAACGCCACGGCTCATCTGATCGACGTCGCCCAGGTTCAGGGCCAGGTCCACGCCCAGTCGGTGCACCGTGTCGGCGAACTGGCCGATCGCAATCCCAACGAAACTGCGGCCATCGTGCGTCAATGGCTGGCCGAACCTCAGACAAGCTGATCCGAAATGGCTGCTTCGAACCAGAACGATACTGACATTTCCAGCGTGCTTGCGACGCTTTCGCAACGCCAGCAGGGCAAGGCGAAGGTGCAGCCGATCAGCGGCCCCAAGCGCGCCGCGATCCTGATGCTGGCGCTCGGCGAGCAATATGGCGGCAAGGTCTGGTCGCTGCTCGACGACGACGAGGTCCGGGAATTGTCGCTGCAGATGTCGACGCTCGGCACCGTCGAGGCCGAGGTGGTCGAGGACCTGCTGATCGAATTCGTCTCGCGTATGTCGGCCTCCGGCGCGCTGATGGGCAATTTCGACGCCACCGAGCGGCTCTTGCAGCAATATCTGGCGCCCGAGCGCGTCACCGGCATCATGGACGAAATCCGCGGCCCCGCCGGTCGCAACATGTGGGAGAAGCTTTCCAACGTCCAGGAGGAAGTCCTCGCCAACTATCTGAAGAACGAATATCCGCAGACCATCGCGGTCGTGCTGTCGAAGCTGAAGTCCGAGCACGCCGCCCGCGTGCTGGCGATCCTGCCCGAGGACATGGCGCTCGACGTGGTCGGCCGCATGCTGAAAATGGAGGCGGTGCAGAAGGAGGTGATCGAGCGGGTCGAGCAGACCTTGCGCACCGAATTCATGTCCAACCTGTCGCAGACCCGCCGTCGTGACGCCCACGAGGTGATGGCGGAAATCTTCAACAATTTCGACCGCCAGACCGAGACGCGCTTCATCACCGCGCTGGAAGAAGAGAGCCGCGAGTCCGCCGAGCGCATCAAGGCGTTGATGTTCACCTTCGACGACCTGATCAAGCTCGACTCCGCCTCGGCGCAGACGCTGATGCGCCATGTCGACAAGGACAAGCTCGGTGTGGCGCTCAAGAGCGCCAACGAGGATGTCCGCAACTTCTTCTTCTCCAACATGTCCTCGCGCGCAGCAAAAATGCTGCAGGACGACATGTCGGCGATGGGCCCGGTGCGCCTGCGCGACGTCGACGAGGCGCAGGCGCTGCTCGTCAATCTCGCAAAAGACCTCGCCGCCAAGGGCGAGATCATGCTGACCAAGAACCGCGCGGACGACGAACTGGTGTATTGATGGCAGCGCCCGCAAAATTCATGTTCGATACCGACTTCGCGGCGCCCAACAGGGCGCGCGAACGGGCCGCCACCGAGGCCGAGATCGCGCAAAAGGTCGCGGCCGCGGAAGCGCGCGCCTATCGCGACGGTTTCGATGCCGGCCAGCGCGAGGCCAAGGCGGAAAGCGACCGCCGCGCGGCGCTGGCGCTGGAGGAGATCAAGATCGCGATGCAGGGCATCGCGGCGCGCCTCGGCAACGTCGAAGGCCGCATGGAGACCGAGGCCGTCGACGTTGCGATCGCGGTTGCCCGAAAACTGTGCGCGGAACTGGTCGCGGCCGAGCCGCTCGGCGAGATCGTCGGCCTCGTCAAGGACTGCTTTGCCCACCTCGTTTCGACACCTCATCTCGTGGTCCGCATCAATGATCAGCTCTATGAGAGCGCGCACGAGCGGATCGAGCGGCTGGCGAAACAGTCCGGCTTCGAGGGGCGGCTCGTGATCCTTGCCGAGCCCGAGATCGCGACCGGCGACTGCCGGATCGAATGGGCGGATGGCGGCGTCGTTCTGGAGCGCGCGGCAATCGACGCCAAGATCGACGAACTCGTCGCCCGCTACATGGCGCCCAGGACCGGCGGCTGACAGGGAAACAGGAGGATCTGACAGATGAGCGACACCGACGGCCAGGTTCCGCTTCCCGACCTCAATGCACAGGACGCGCCACCGCTCGACCTGGGCGACAACGAGGACGAACAGGCCGCCCGCATCGCCGCCGATCTCGAGGCGGTGTTCGACGTGCCGGTGCAGGTCTCGGCCGTGCTCGGCCGCTCGAAGATGGATGTCGGCGAGTTGCTCAAGCTCGGGCCCGGCACCGTGCTCGAACTCGACCGCCGCGTCGGCGAGGCGATCGACATCTACGTCAACAACCGCCTGGTGGCGCGCGGCGAGGTGGTGCTGGTGGAAGACAAGCTCGGCGTGACCATGACGGAAATCATCAACGCGGACCGCGGCTAGCGAGCATGATCCCGGAAAAGTGTGCCGCGGTTTTCCGTAAGGATCATGCCCAAACGAAATTGAACGATGCGCGCCTGAGCGGCGCGACCACACGAACAGGAGATTGACATGCGGCTTCTCATCGTTGGCACCCTGAAGGGGCAGTTGACGGCAGCCACCAAGATCGCGATGGAGAACGGCGCGACCGTGACCCACGCGGAGGACCACGAGCAGGCGATGCGCGTGCTGCGCGGCGGCAAGGGCGCCGACCTGCTGCTCGTCGACGTCGGCCTCGACATCCGTGACCTGGTGATGCGGCTGGAAGTCGAGCACATCCACGTGCCGATCGTCGCCTGCGGTATCTCCTCGGACGCCCGCGCCGCGGTCGCCGCGATCCATGCCGGCGCCAAGGAATATATCCCGCTGCCGCCGGATCCGGAGCTGATCGCCGCGGTGCTGGCGGCCGTCGCCAACGACTCGCGAGAGCTCGTCTATCGCGACGAGGCGATGGCAAAAGTCATAAAACTCGCGCAGCAGATCGCTGGCTCGGATGCCTCCGTCATGATCACCGGCGAATCCGGCACGGGCAAGGAAGTGCTGGCGCGCCATGTGCACGGCCGCTCGGCCCGCGCCAAAAAGCCGTTCATCTCGATCAACTGCGCCGCGATCCCCGAGCACCTCCTGGAAAGCGAGCTGTTCGGTCACGAGAAGGGCGCCTTCACCGGCGCGGTGGCGCGCCGCATCGGCAAGTTCGAGGAGGCGACCGGCGGCACGCTGCTGCTCGACGAGATCTCCGAGATGGACGTTCGGCTGCAATCAAAACTGCTGCGCGCGATCCAGGAGCGCGTCATCGACCGCGTCGGCGGCACGCGCCCGGTCCCGGTCGACATCCGTATCATCGCGACCTCCAACCGCAACCTCTCCGAGGCCGTGCGCGACGGCACTTTTCGCGAGGACCTGCTGTTTCGCCTCAATGTCGTGAACCTGAAGATCCCGCCGCTGCGGGAGCGCCCGGCCGACATCCTCGAACTGGCGCAGCACTTTGCGAAAAAATATTCCGACGCCAATAGCGTGCCGCTGCGGCCGCTCTCGGCCGAGGCGAAGCGCGTGCTCAGCACGAACCGCTGGCAGGGCAACGTCCGCGAGCTGGAAAACACCATGCACCGCGCGGTGCTGATGGCGCAGGGTGACGAGATCGGTCCCGATGCGATCATCACACCGGACGGCGACCGGCTCGATCTCGCCAAGACCGCGCCGGCGGTGGCGCATGCCACCATGGCTGCCGAGCAGGTGACGCGGGCCCTGGTCGGGCGCACCGTCGCCGATGTCGAGCGCGACCTGATCCTGGAGACGCTGAAACACTGCCTCGGCAATCGCACCCATGCCGCCAACATTTTGGGCATCTCGATCCGCACGCTGCGCAACAAGCTGAACGAATATGCCGATGGCGGCGTCCCAATTCCGCCCGCCGGCAACGGCGATTTCCAGCGCATGGCGACGACGGGCTAGCTGCGCGTTGCGGACTGGCGCGCGCATCATTCCAAACTGTCATCGCCCGCGAACGCGGGCGATCCAGTATTCCAGAGACGGTAGTGCTTGAACCGATAGGCCGCGGCGTACTGGATCACCCGCTTTCGCGGGTGATGACCAAAATTGACATTTCACGTCACGAATAGTTCGGCGCGTCCGGCTTGCGGAAGATGTGGATCGGATCGCCCGGCTCAAAGTCACGCCCGGTGAAGGTCACATAGGCGTAGAGCGCAAGATAAAGCATCGCGAGCACGCCGATGGCGTAAAAGGCAATGGTTGCGACGCGCTTCATCATCTCCATCCCGTTGTGATGACGCGCTTTTAGAAGGCCCGGCGGCAAAACGCCAGCCCCGGGATCTTGCGAAAACGAGTGCCTTCTATCGCTTGCGCGCGGCGGGCGGAGCCGGGACGCTGACCTCGGCGAGCTTCTGTGCGTCCTCGTCCCGGTCGAGCGCGACGTACTGGCTCTGCCAATAGGCGAGCGCGGCTGCCGGCTCGGACAGTTCGAGGTCCAGAACGCGGCCGATCACGAGCGCATGGGAGTGCCGCTCGACGATATCCTCGGCCTCGCAGTCGATCGCCGCCAGCGCCCCCTTGAGCAGCGGCACGCCCGAAGCAAGCTGGATCCATTGCGCACCGGCGAAGCGTGCGGCTCCCTTGAGCCCGTTACGGCCGTCGAACCGCTCGGCGACCGCAAGCTGATCGGCCTTGAGGATGCTCACGCCGAACGAGCGATATCGCTCGAGCAGCGGCCAGGACGACGATGCGCGGTTGATGCTGACGACAAGCGATGGCGGATCGACCGCGAGCGAGGCGACCGAGGTCACCGTCATGCCGCTGATCTCCTCGCCCCGCCCGGCGGTAATGACGCTGACGCCGCCGGCGAGCTGGCGCATCGCGCCGCGAAATTCGCCGTCGGTCACCTTGAACCTGATGCCGCGAACGATCGAGTTCATGCCGCCCTCACTCTTCCTTGCGATGCTCGCCACCGCGGAGCAATTCACGCAGGATCGAGCCCTCCAGGCTTGCAAGCTGCGCCGAGCCGCGCTGCCGCGGCCTTGCGATGTTCACGTCGATATCGTGTGCGATGCGACCTTCTTCAAGCACCAGCACGCGGTCGGCCAGCGCCACGGCCTCAGTAACGTCATGCGTCACCAGGATTGCGGTAAAACCCTGGTCGCGCCAGACCCGCTCCAGAAGCTGCTGCATGGCAAGCCGCGTCAGCGCGTCAAGCGCCCCCAGCGGCTCGTCGAAGGCCAGCACGCGCGGATCGGCGACCAGCGCGCGCGCCAGCGCCACGCGCTGCTTCTGTCCGCCGGAGAGCGCGGCCGGCCATTGCGCGCGCTTCTCCGTCAGCCCAACTTCGACCAGCGCCCGCTCGGCACGCGCTTGCGCGTCGGCCGATCGGCGCTCGCGGCCGAGGCCAACCTCCACGTTGGAGAGCACGCGCGCCCACGGCAACAGCCGCGGCTCCTGAAACATGACGCGGATGTCCTCGCGCCGCGCAGCTTCGCCGAAATCGATCAGGCCGGCATCCGGCCGATCGAGCCCTGCGATCAGGCGCAGCAGCGTGCTCTTGCCACAGCCACTGCGGCCGACGATGGCGACGAACTGCCCGGCCGCGATATGCAGGTCGATGCCGCGCAGCACCTCGTTGTCGCCGAACGATTTTCGCAGGCCGTGGATGGTCAGCGGCAGGCCGCGCGCGCCACTCGGTCGGCGGCGGAGCAGCCGCGCCTGCTCGACGATGCTGCTCCGCGCCAGCGGCTCTGCATGGTCGGGGAAACGAATGGCTTCCTGCATGTCTTCGCTCAATTCTTCTGGAAGGCGGGGTGCCAGGCGAGCGTCAAGCGCTCGAGCAGGCGCGAGGCGCTATCGGCGAGCTTGCCGAGTAGCGCATAGATCAGGATCGAGAGCACGACGACGTCGATCAGCATGAACTCGCGCGCCTGCATCGCCATGTAACCGAGGCCGGACGACGCCGCGATGGTTTCCGCGACGATCAGCGTCAGCCACATGATGCCGAGCGCGAAGCGGATGCCGACGAATATCGCGGGCAAGGCGCCGGGAAAGATCACCCGGCGAAACAGTTCGGCGTCGGACATGCCGTAGACGCGCCCCATCTCGATCAGCTGCGGATCGACGCTGCGGATGCCGTGCAGCGTGTTGAGATAGACCGGGAAGAACACGCCCAGCGCGACCAAAAACAGCTTTGCCGTCTCGTCGATGCCGAACCAGAGAATGACGAGCGGGATCAGCGCCAGATGCGGGACGTTGCGCACCATCTGCAGCGTGGTGTCGGTCAGCTTGCTGGAGAGTTGCGACAGGCCGTTGGCAAGGCCGAAGGCGAAGCCAATGCCGCCGCCGATCAGAAAGCCGACGCCGGCGCGCCAGAAGCTGACGGCGATGTTGCGCGCGAGTTCGCCCGACAGCAGCAGCTTCCAGCCGGCGAGCGCCACGTCGCTCGGCGCTGGCAGCACACGCACCGGCACTAGGCCCGCGGCGCTCGCGGCCTGCCAGATGACGACAATGGCCAATGGCACGATCCACTGGATCAGGCCGTCTGCTTTGGGAATGCGAAGGCTTTGAGCCTTGCTACGAATCTTGGCGTCGCTCAGGCTCATGATTGCGAGGCCCTCGCGAGCGGCCGCCGCTCGCCAGCGATGGTCTCGCCGAACGGCCCGGTATTCGAACGTAGCCGCGTCAGATTGTCCGGCCGCTCCAGCACCAGATGCGGAAACACCAGCTCGGCGAAACGGTAGGCCTCTTCCAGATGCGGATAGCCCGACATGATGAAGGTGTCGATGCCGACCTCCTGGTACTCCCTGATCCGTGCCGCCACCGTCGCGGCATCGCCGACCAGCGCCGTTCCGGCTCCGCCGCGCACCAGGCCGACGCCCGCCCACAGGTTCGGGCTGATCTCGAGCTTCTCGCGCCGGCCGCCGTGCAATTGCTGCATGCGCTGCTGGCCGACCGAATCCATCCGCGAGAAGATTTTTTGCGCCGAGGCGATCGTGTCGTCGGTGACGTGCCGGATCAGATCGTCGGCGGCGGCCCAGGCCTCGGCGTTGGTCTCGCGTACGATCACATGCAGGCGGATGCCAAAAGACAGTTTGCGTCCGCGCTTGTCGGCAGCAGCCTTGACCCGCGCGATCTTGTCGGCGACATCGGCGGGCGGCTCGCCCCAGGTCAGATATTTATCGACCGCGTCGACTGCGACATCGATGCCAGCATCCGACGAGCCGCCGAAATAGAGCGGCGGCCGCGGCGATTGCAGCGGCTGGAATAGCAGGCGCCCGTCCTCGATCCGGATATGCTTGCCTTCGAAATTGACCGTCTTGCCCGCGAGCAGGTCGTTGTAAACAGCAAGAAACTCCCGCGTCACGGCATAACGATCGTCGTGCGAGAGAAAAATGCCGTCTCCCTTGTTCTCGACGGGGTCACCGCCCGTGACGACATTGATAAGCAACCGGCCATTGGAGATGCGGTCGAGGGTCGCCGTCATGCGCGCAGCCACGCTCGGCGACTGCAGGCCCGGCCGCA